>Ga0163144_10003510_pt1 | contig 35677 bp, 28 predicted proteins | sample OliLak19BULKMAT1_FD_123175 | JGI IMG/M metagenome (GOLD analysis project Ga0163144, IMG submission 123175) | Freshwater microbial mat bacterial communities from Lake Vanda, McMurdo Dry Valleys, Antarctica - Oligotrophic Lake LV.19.BULKMAT1 | ecosystem: Environmental > Aquatic > Freshwater >...
ATGACTTTTAAACTGTGTTTTGTCCCGATTTTTTAGCTCGTTTGCTAAAGGGAGTGCAAAGGTAATACTACTTTCCATGTTAGCAACATATGAAACGAAAATATTTAAAGTATTTTTAATTAATCTAAAATTTATGAACGGATTTACGATTCAACATTCTCATTATGAGATAGTTATAAAACAATTATTTTTGCGACTGTTGATTCAAACGGCATTTTTTGCAGTCAGGTATTTGAAGCACATTTCTTTTGGTTCATTAAATTTAGATAATGAGTGTCGCAATTGGTGCTGGGTTGGGATGCTGGCATTAGGCAAACTTTCTAGATTGAGAATGAAGATTTCAGCAGATACACACACAGTGATTACCTACGGGATGACTAAAAGGGTTCTATTTGTTCTTTCGAGTTTTTATCTACCATATTTATGTAGTTGGCACATTTGAATTAGATTTGGAAATAAAATTTTTTGACCAAACGTTTACATTTTGAACCTACTTAATTGGCTTACATTTGTGCGGGGAAAGTAAGCCGAAAAATCCCACGTTGCGGCAAGGAAGGATTTTTAGAATAAGCAGCAAGAAATAGGATTGGAGTTCATTGGTACGTGGGGTAAAGTATCGGTCAATATTTAGCGTGAATTGCATTTAAACCCAACGTGTTCACTCAATTATTCGGAATAAAAAACCCTCTTCACCCTTTCGCTTACGCTTGTAAGTATTTCATAAGGAATTGTGCCTATGGATGTGGCCAAGCTGGAGATACTGATGTTGGAGCCAAAAACTTCCACTATATCGCCTTCTTTGGTTTCTGGGGCATTTGAAATGTCGATCATAGTCATGTCCATGCACACATTTCCGATAACTGGTGCAAGTTTTCCATTGATCCATACTTTGCCAATTCCATTGCTAAAATCTCTGTTGTATCCGTCACCGTAGCCTATTGCCATAATTGCAATTGTAGTGTCTTTTAAAACTTTCCCTTTTCGGCTATATCCAACGGTTTCTCCTGCTTTTACTTTTTTAATCTGTGAAATGGTAGTTTTCAATGTGCTAACGGGCTGTAGATTTTCCTGCAACAGTCCATTTGCCTCTACACCATATAACCCTACCCCCAACCTTACCATATCGAGTTGAAAATCTGGAAACCGGACTATGCCAGCCGAGTTGAGAATGTGTTTATCTATTGTGTATTGTAGTTCATCTTCAACGAAAGTAGACGACTTAAGCAATTGTGCATATTGGCTTTTTGAATATTGATCGAATATTTCGTTATCGGCCCCGGCTAAATGACTAAAAATTGAAACGATTTTAATTCGATCGTAATTTTTTATCATTTCAATTGATTTTTGCAGGTCATTTTCATCTAATCCTAATCTGTGCATGCCAGTTTCAATTTCCAAATGAACCTTAATTATGTCGAGATTATCATTCAAATAGCCATGCAAAGATGAAAGCTCGGAATAAGCATATATAACGGGCTCTAAATTGAATTGGATCATTGCCTCGAAACTTTCCTTCGTAGGGTTCATCACCATTATGGGCAGTTGGATGCCGTTTTGCCGTAACGCCACGCCTTCATCGGCATAGGCGACTGCTAAATAATCGGCTCTTTGGAATTGTAGTAATTGGGCCACTTCAAGGCTGCCGCTACCGTAGGCAAACGACTTTACCATCACCATAATTTTGGTTGTAGGTTTTAATCGGCTTCGGTAGAAATTTAAATTGTGCGCCAAGGCATCGAGATTAATTTCTAGAACAGTGCGGTGCGATTTGTGCTGCAGTTGTGTCACGATTTTTTCAAATTCAAACACCCTTGAACCTTTTATTAGAATAACCTCGTTGCCAAAATTCAGGGATTGCAAAGCATCGAGAAAATCGACTATGTGCAGGTAGAATTTAGCATTTATGCCTTGAAAGGAGCTTCTATTGGAAGAAATACGACTTCCGATGCCGATTAATTTGCCGATGCCCTTTTCCTTCAAGGTTTGGGCAATATTTTGGTAAAGGATCTTTTCATCTAGGCCTGTCTCGAACAAATCGGATAAAATGATTGCCTTGTTTGGTTTCTGATTTTGTTGTTTTAGGAAATCTAATGCAATTGTGAGGCCAGCCAGATCATTGTTATAAGTGTCGTCTATTATATAAGTGTTGTTGATTCCTTGTTTCAATTCTAACCGCATGGAAACTTTTTTCAAGTCTGCAATTCTTGATTGTATTTCCGACTCTTCAATTTCAAAAAACATCATTACTGCGATGCAATGGAGTAAATTTTCTATGGACGCGGTATCTATAAATGGGAGGGCTAATTTAAACTCAGTATCTACATTATTATTTTGTGATTTGAAATGGAAAGTAGCGGTGGTAGTGGAACTATCGATCAACTTAACTAATATATCGGCTTCTTTATCTATTGCCCAAGTGAATGTTTTCACTTTTAGCTTTTTTACTTCGTTTTCAATTTCGAGATGGTTTGCACAATAAAAGAGGGTGTCGACATTCCTAAAAAGCCTTAATTTTTCATTTATTTTCTGTGCTTGTGAATTGAACCCTTCGTTGTGGGCAGAGCCAATATTTGTAAAAATACCATAGTTAGGCTTTATTATATTTTCGAGTATCTGCATTTCATCTGGTTTTGAAATTCCAGCTTCGAAGATTCCCATGGAATGCTTTTCATTTATTTGCCAAACAGAGAGGGGCACACCAATCTGAGAATTGTAGCTTTTTGGGCTTTTAACTACGGTGAAATCGTTTGACAATAGTTGGGAAAGCCATTCTTTTACTATTGTTTTCCCATTGCTACCTGTTATTGCAAAAACTGGGAGTTGGAATTGATTTCTTTTGCACGTAGCCAGATCATGAAGCACAGACACAGAATGTTGTGCTACGAAGAAATTTGCGTCTGTAAAAGAGCGAAAATGATTGCTATAGATCTCTACCACAAACTGCCTGACACCTGCTTTATAAGCTTCTTCAATATATTGATGTCCGTCATGCCGCTCGCCCTTGATGGCGAAAAAAAGTGCATTTGAGGTGCCAAGCGCTTTTCTGCTATCGGTAATTAACGAATCGATAGGTGAATCGTGGTGCTTTTGGATAATATGGCCTGTAGAAATCTGAGGAAGTTGGGAGAATAAAAGCATGGCAAGCTGTAATTGATTTGCAAAGTAAATGCAATCGAAAAACAAAATTGGGATTAGTTTTTGGCAGTGACCCACTTTTGCTCTGTGGGAAGACAGCTGCCTAAAAAACGTGGTAATTTTTACCTAAAAGTTGCAGTTGAGAAGGTATCCACTTTCAACTGAAGCGCCACCTTATAGCTTAGAATTAGCGTAATTGTTCGTTTTGTGGAAGTGTCATTTTGGATTTGGTAAACTTTATTCAAATTGCTTTACGGAACATCAAACATTACTCAGAATCGTAGCTAATCCTTTTGTTGAGGCTTCGACCCAAGGTTATTTCATCGGTATATTCCAACTCGCTGCCCACAGCTATGCCTCTAGCTATGGTGGTGATACGCAGTGGGAATTCTTTTAATTTTTTGGAGATATAAAAAGCGGTGGTGTCGCCATCAATGGTGGGGCTGAGAGCTAAAACCAGCTCTTTTATATCCTCGTTTGGAAATTTGGCAAATAATTGCTCCATTTTCAAATCTGAAGGGCCAATACCATTGATAGGCGATATTACCCCCCCTAGTACAAAATACAAGCCTTGGTATTGAGCTGTATTTTCTATTGCTATAACATCGCGGGTGTCTTCTACAATACAAACAATAGATTTGTCTCGCCTTAAATTTGCACAAATACTGCAGAGTTTTTCATCGGCAATGTTAAAACATTGGGTGCAATACTGGGTTTTTTGCTTCAGGTTTAAGATCGATTCAGCCAAATTTAGAGACACCTGTTGGTCTTGCTTGAGCAGATGGAGAGCCAGCCTCAATGCCGTTTTCTTGCCTATGCCTGGTAATCTGGCTATTTCAGTGACAGCCTCCTCAATAGATTTTGATGGGTATTGCATTTTGAATAGCGAGTATAATATTTAAACGGTGTTGCAATGTAGGCAAAACACCAATTCAAAATTCTAAAACAGCGATTAGGACCAGTAGTAATCTCATAATTAGTGGTTTACAAAACCCTACCGGCTATAAACCAGCGCAAAAGCCTGTGGTATCTGCTATGGTATTTGGTTAGAAATCAAGGAAGGGGATTTAGGGATGTTTTGAGCAATTCAAGCAATTAACGTGAACAATGACAATATTTATTTTTAAAGCCACTATTCCATAATTATTTTATTTTTACCTCAAATATTCACTTTTCTCTGATTATGCTAAAATCAATGACGGGCTTCGGCACGGTAATAATTGAAAATGATGCGGTTTCCATTACTGTTGAAGTAAAATCGATCAACTCCAAATCTCAAGACTTTTCATTTAAGCTGCCTCGCATATTTCAGGACAAAGAGTCTGAAGTAAAGACTTTTTTAGGTCAGACTCTTGAGCGAGGTAAAGTGAGCATCAGTATTGATTTTGCTAAAAATGGAGTATTAAAGCCCAAAATTTCCTTGAACACGGAGATATTCAAAGCTTATTATGAAGATTTGAAGCGCAATGCCGACCTAGTAAATGCGTCTACTAACGAGCTATTGCGGATAGTGACATCACTGCCTGAGGTGTATGATGTCGATAAATCTGACAGCGAATTGCAACATGAATGGGAGCAAGTATTTGGTGCCATTAAGGAAGCTGTGAAAAAGTGTGATGAATTTAGGCTTAAGGAAGGGGGAACTTTGCAAAAGCAGATCGAAAGCTATATTTACCGCATTGTTGAACTATCGAACAAGATAAATCAGCAAGACCCGATTAGACTAGAAAAAATCAAAGATCGAATCAGGGAAAGGGTGCAAGAGCACTTGAAAACTAAAGAGATTGACGAATCTCGCTTCGAGCAGGAGCTGATCTACTACATTGAAAAACTAGATATTACCGAAGAAAAAGTGCGACTAAAAAGTCATCTTGATTATTTTATCGAAACCATGCAAAGTCCAGAAGCGAACGGCAAAAAACTAGGTTTTATTTCTCAAGAGATTGGGAGGGAAATAAACACCACTGGTTCCAAGGCCAACGATTCACAAATTCAAAGGTGGGTGGTGGAAATGAAAGACGAACTTGAGAAGATAAAGGAGCAAACCCTGAATATTTTGTAAGAAGCTATCACCAGAGCATTCCTGTTGGGAATTTTCTGGTAGATAGCCTTCTTTGGTTGCTACTGTGCTGGACTAAAACTCTATGCTCATGGCATTCTTTGGCTTTGCTATTTTGCAGAAGTAACTCCACTACCTTGGTTCGTTATTTCGTGAGGAAGTTTGGATAGGCCTCCATACCATGTTCTCCTGCATCTAGCCCATAGATTTCTTCGTCTTTGCTTACCCGAAGCCCAGCCACGGCCTTCACCGCTAAAAATATCAGCAATGCAGATCCGAATGCAGCTGCACCTATTGCTATTACACCGATAGATTGATTTAAAAATTGTGGAACGCCTGCTTTAGAGCCGAAAACACCTACGGCCAATGTACCCCATATTCCGCACACTAGGTGAACTGAAAGTGCCCCTACTGGATCATCAATTTTCAATTTGTCGAACATTAGCACAGCAAATACCACAACGATTCCTGCTACAGAGCCGATGAGGAATGAATCGGTGACGGAGGTAACATCTGCTCCGGCAGTAATAGCCACCAAGCCCGCCAGTATTCCATTCAAGGTCATACTTAGATCAAAATTTTTGCTTACAAAATAAATAGTTAATGCCGCCAACACGGCACCGGCCGAGGCTGCAATACATGTAGTGACTAATACTTTTGAAACAAGGGCAGGATCGGCACTTAGTACCGAACCGCCATTGAAGCCAAACCATCCCAACCACAGCATAAAAGTTCCTATAACGGCCGAAGTCATGCTGTGGCCTGGAATCGGGTATATTCTTCCTTTTTCGAATTTGCCTAACCGCGGGCCTAGCAGCATTGTACCTGCTAAAGCTCCCCAACCTCCGATTGAGTGTACTAGGGTGGAGCCTGCAAAATCGTGGAATCCGAGTACTTGCAACCATCCGCCTCCCCATTTCCACATACCGAGAATGGGATAAACAATAGCCACGAATACTACAGAAAATAGCAAAAAGCTTGTGAGTTTAATTCTTTCAGCTACTGCCCCTGAAACAATAGTGGCACAGGTTGCTGCAAACATTCCTTGAAATAAAAAATCGGTCCAATAAGTGTAACCAGGGTTGTAGTTGGAAGTTTCTCCGCCCTCAGGAAGCGGTAAGCCAAATCCTGAAAATCCAAAGAACCCGCCTGCGAAATCTGCGCCAGGATACATTAAATTGAAGCCTATTAGGGCATAAGTCAGCAGCCCAATGGCTGGAATTACTGTGTTTTTAAATAATACGTTGGTGGTGTTTTTAGCTCTGGTAAGGCCTGATTCCAATGTAGCAAAGCCTAAGTGCATTATAAAAACCAAGGAAGTAGCAATCATCATCCAAAGATTGTTGACAGTAAATGAATTTTGGTCAGTTGACGCCTGCAAAGTTGATCTGGTTTCTGCCAAGGCCATTTTCGTGGCTACTAGCGAATCTGCCAAAGCGGCTATGAATATTGAGGTTGAATCCACCGGAGCGGGAATTTGGGTCAAGGTGTCGATTAAGATAGGATCCATTTTATGTATTTATTTTGAAATAGTGGTTTGCTGTGAATGCAAGTATGATATACTTAGGAAACACTAATGCGAAGTGCCTGATCGACCGTAGAAACAAAGATTTTACCATCGCCAACTTCGCCAGTGTAAGCCGCCTTTTTTATACAGTTTACTACATCTAAGTAGTCTATCTCGGGCACTACTACTTCAATAACTCTGCGGGAAATGGAGCTTGAAGAATCGTAAATCGACAGCCCTCGATACGAGCCCTTGTGTTCGTTCTGAAACGTGACCCCCTTCACTTCATAAAAGACAAAAAACTCAACACCTATGCCGTGAAGTGAATCTCTCACATCTTCAAACTTAGAGGCTCGAATTATGGCTTGTATTTTTTTCATCGCTAAAGAGTAATTTGAAGCAAAAGAGGATACTGTACTATGCACGCCTCAATTTGCATATTTCAAATGTATCGAATAGAACCTGAAAAACAAATTAAATTTGTATTTTAATAATGTTTGAACATATTTTCAGGATTTTTCGAAATAATGGCTTCGATTTGTAGATTAACCAACACGGATTAAGGAATTATAGAATAATCGAGTTAATATTTTTACGTTAAAAAATGTATCGATTCAATATTAAATTTATGTTAAATTTGTATTAATCTAATCGGCTAACGGTTGTAGCGTTTTTTGTTTTTAGTTTTTGTGCAAATTTTATAAAGCCAATTTCGATCCGTTGAAAAATATTAAACACCATACGATTGCTATCACTTCAAACGACAAAGTACAGCTAGAGGCGTTGAGAAATAGGGTGCTTAGTATTTATAAGGAGAAGATGGAGGCCAAGAAGGGCAATCAGATTGTGAGCCCCATATTTGAAAGCCTAATTAATAGTTTTTGTACTTTCTACATCATTCCAGATGGCAGCAAAGAAGGTTATGATGCTTCAGAAGATGGCGATACAGTACGCAAATCGATAGTGGAGTTGATAAATAGCTACAATCAGGCTGGCAGAGAGAACATTTTTCGATTTATAGAAATCTCCTATGGTGAAGATGCTTCGGCACCTCAAATTATTTCGTTCAATTAGCCGCATTTGTATTTCGGTTATATCTTTGCGGCAAAATATTGTGTGATGAAAATATTGATAATGAACGGGCCGAACCTGAACCTGCTAGGTAAAAGGGAGCCTGAGAAATATGGAACCAGAAACTTCGAATCTTATTATGATGAACTTAAATCCCGATTTCCGAAATTTGAGTTAAGTTATTTTCAGTCGAATGTGGAAGGTGAGCTGCTAAATAAGCTCCATGAACTGGGCTTTTCGTATGACGGCATTGTGCTGAATGCAGGGGCACTTACGCATACTTCTATTGCCCTGGCCGATGCCATTGCTGCTATTTCTACTCCCGTGGTAGAAGTGCATATTTCTAACACCTTTTCTCGTGAGGAATTCAGACACAAAAGCTTTATTTCTGCCGTGTGTAAAGGAATAATAATAGGCTTCGGTTTAGAGAGCTACGCCTTGGCTTTGAATCATTTTTCTACATCCATCGGAGAGAAATAGTCAAAATTAGGTAGAAGCTCGAACAGTAAAATAATTCAACTTTTCAATATTATTCTAAAATTCCTTTTGACATGATTACGTTTAATGTAGGCCCATCTAAGTTGTATCCTGAAGTAAAGCAGTATCTGCAAGATGCTTACGACCAAGACATTTTGAGCATAAGCCATAGAAGCAAAGCTTTTGACACCTTTTCAAAAAAATGCCTTGAACTGTTGCATGAAAAGCTAGATATTCCAATTGATCACACAATAATATATACAGGCTCTGCCACTGAATCGTGGGAAATAATTTCGCAAGATGTGGTGAAGTCGAAGTCGGTTCATTTTTTTAATGGTGAATTTGGGAAAAAATGGTTTGAATATGCCAAATATATTAATCCACTTACTGTGGGGTATAAATTTGACGAACAACAAGCCATTGCCTTGGGTGATTACGACATAGACCCCGAAACTGAGTTGTTGAATTTTACTTTGAACGAAACCTCTACGGGTACTAAGGTAGGCAAAGCAACCATAGATGCAGCAAAATTAAAATTTCCCAATGCCTTAATAGCCATCGATACTACCTCTTGCATTGCGGGAATCCATATCGATTTTAGGGAATTTGACATTGTATTTGGTTCTGTGCAGAAGTGTTTTGGGCTACCTGCGGGCACTGGTTTGCTTATATTATCGCCTAAGGCCATGGAAAAAGCTGAAGAAAAGGGAATTAGAGGTAGATACAACAGTTTGCTAAAAATGGCCGAATATATTAAATCTTATCAAACGAGCTATACACCCAATGTTTTAGGAATTTATTTGCTATCACGCGTGATGGAAATAGTAAATCCAATTGCATTTACATCTAATCGAATAATAAAACAAGCTCGTGATTGGTACGCGTTTATTCCACAGCTTGATGGTTTTCATCTGCATATAAACAATAATGAAGTACGATCTGATACGGTGATTACAGTAGGTTCTACTGAAGAAAACGTGTCGAAAATTAAACTGGTTGCAAAAGCTGCGGGCATAGAATTGGGCTCTGGATATGGCCCACTGAAAAACTCTACGTTCAGAATTGCCAATTTTCCAGCCATCTCGGAAACTGAAATTGCTACGTTGAAAGTGTTTTTGACATCGCTGCCTTAATCGACTCAAGAAAAAATATTGCTTTTATCAACAACCAAATGGGTGTTATATTTTATGATTCCGCACTTACTTAGCGTTAAAAATGATAGAAATTTTCACAGACGGAGCTTGCTCTGGAAACCCGGGAAAAGGTGGATATGGGGTAGTGATGCGATCTAATCAACATTTGAAAGAGCTGTCGGGAGGTTTTAGGGCTACCACCAACAATCGGATGGAGCTTTTGGCTACAATTGTGGGGATGGAAGCCATAAATAAAGAGAATCAGGAGATAATTGTTGTTTCTGATTCCGAATATGTGGTAAATTCTGTTTCGAAGGGCTGGGTATTCAATTGGGAGCGTAAAGCGTACAAAGACAGAGCAAATGCAGATCTTTGGAAACGATTCTTAGTTGTATATCGCAAACACCAAGTACAATTTAAGTGGGTACGCGGCCATGCCGGGCATCCGGAAAACGAAAGGTGCGATGTGCTAGCCGTGGCAGCTTCGCGGCAAAAAGATCTGGAGATAGACGAAGGATTTGAACTGGGAAAATAATACAATTAACTATTCACTGCATAAACTATGATCTTCTCTTTTAAGCAGATAGCCTCTGTAACACTTATATTATTTTCAGTAATAGATATAGTGGGTGCCATTCCAGTAATTATAGATTTGCGAAAAAAGCACGGCTCACTGCATGAGGAAAAGGTAACTATGGTTTCGGGACTGATAATGGTAGTTTTTCTATTTGTGGGTGATTCTATTTTAGCATTATTTGGCATTGATGTGCAATCTTTCGCTATTGCTGGAGCTATAATTATTTTTATTCTAGGCTTAGAAATGGTTCTTGACAAACATTTTTTTCAATCACACCCCGAGTCGTCTTCGAGTATTGTTCCACTAGCATTTCCACTTATAGCGGGAGCTGGCACTGCTACAACCATCATTTCACTAAAAGCTGAATATAGTGTCCCAAACATCTTGGTGGGGATCGTGGCAAACTTAATATTGATTTACGTAGTGTTGAGGCTTTCTAATCAGATAGAAAAATGGATAGGCATTGCTGGTGTGAACGTACTACGAAAAGTATTTGGAATAGTGCTTTTGGCCATTGCCATCAAATTGTTTAAAACAAATTTATTCAATCTTAGTATGTAGATCTTGAATTACCAACTAAAAATGTGCCCATCCTTGGGCTTCAATTGGCAGCATTTGACCTCCAGTTGAAATCAGGTTCACGCCTTTCGACTTTTCATTCATATAGCCAATGGTGCTAATATCCTGATGATTTTTTATTTTGTCGAAATCAGATTGTTTTATAGTAAATAGCAATTCGTAATCTTCTCCGCCATTCAGAATACAAGCAGTAGAGTTGAGATTGAGCGAAGCCATTGTAGCTAAAGTTTCAGTGCCAATTGGGAGCTTCTCCTCAAAAATAGTAGCTCCAAGGTTGGATTTTGTGCAAATGTGTAAAAGTTCGGAGGCCAACCCATCAGAAACATCAATCATGGATGTAGGTGTCACGCCTAGTTCCTTCAGATCTAATACAATATCCATGCGCGCTTCAGGCTTCAATTGTCGCTCCACCACATAATTTTTATCGGTCAATTGGGGTTGCATATCTGGATTTACCAGAAATACTTCTTTTTCTTGCCGCAATACTTGCAGGCCTACATAAGCAGCTCCCAGATCGCCAGAAACGCAAATAATATCTTTGTCATTTGCTGAATGCCTATAAACAATTTCTTGCTTTGACCCATAGCCTATGATGGCTATCGTTACGATCAATCCTTTTAAAGACGAGGTGGTATCGCCTCCTACCAAATCCACTTTGTATTCCTTGCAGGCAAAGTTCATGCCTTCATACAGTTCATCGATTGCCTCAATTGAAAATCGGTTGCTGACGGCAATGCTCACAATGATCTGTGTTGGTGTGCCATTCATGGCTGCTATGTCAGAGATGTTGGTGACCACAGCTTTATAGCCTAAGTGCTTTAAGGGAGTGTAGCTAAGATCGAAATGAATACCCTCTACCATAGTATCGGTCGAGAATAACACCTGCTGATGGGGTGGAAACTGCAGTACCGCGGCATCATCGCCAATGCCAAATATGGTTTCTTGATTTTGATTTTCTATGCGTGATTTCAACCTTTCTATCAAAGCGAACTCCCCTAATTTTCCTAATTCTGTATGCTCCATGTCATTATTAATTCTATTGCAAAACTAATGGAATTTGGCCGAGAAGCCACCAAGGGAAATAAGGATCAACTTTTAATTCAAACTAAATATATTTTTTGTAAAAAGACAATAAATACTAGTTGGGTGCTAATAACGGAGTATCGAAACTTTCTCTTCGGAATAAATGTTTATATTTATGAAATTTGCAAGCAAATAAAACTAGATTATGGTCAAGATAAGCGAGAAAGCGAAAGCGAAAATTGTAGAATTAGGTCACAAAGACGGTATTTCAATAGCAGGAAATAACATTAGGGTGTCTGTGAAGGGAGGTGGGTGTTCTGGATTGATGTATGATCTGGCGTTTGACGCTGAAATAAATGAAAAAGATCAAATATTTGAAGACAAGGACGTAAAAATAATAGTAGACAAAAAAAGCCTTCTCTACCTTTTAGGTACAACACTTGATTTTTCTGATGGTTTGAATGGCAAGGGATTCCAGTTTGTAAATCCCAATGCAACCAGAACCTGTGGTTGTGGAGAGTCTTTTTCGGTTTAGTTTGAAATTTTCACTCCTCATCTGCATACCTAATTCTGCGTTCTTTTAACCTGCCAAGCTGTATCTGAAATAAGGTATTGCCTCTGCTACTGCGTGAAAGGGTAACATCTCCGTTAAGTTTTCTAGCCGCCAATTTTGCAATGTAAAGTCCTAGGCCTGAGCCGCTTGAGTATTCATTTCCTCGGAAAAACATGTCGAATACTTTTTCTTTTATGGTATCGTCAATGCCTTGCCCATTGTCATGAATCTCGATCAAGATTCCACCTTCTTCTGATCTACAAATTTTAATTGTGCATGATGCTACTAAGGCCAAATCGTTGATTCTGAACCTAACTGCATTATCTACCACGTTATGTATCACCAGTCGCAACAAACTGAAATCATAGTAGACCGTATCATTTTCATCCATTTCGAACCTAATTGCAACTTTTGGCGCATTAGTGTTTTCTAAGAGCAGTTCCAAAACCCCGTCTCTTAGCTTGGCCAGACTAAAAAAATCAGGTTTGATGTGGTTGTTTTTTATCTCGTTTACGCTCAAAATTCTGTTAAGCGTAATCTGCGTATTTTTAGAAAACCTATCTAATATAAGTAAATAATCTTGACTCTTCTTGGTGTCTTTTTCGATCAAGGCCAAGTTACAAAGCCCCATAATAGTAGTAATAGGACCTCTGATATCGTGTGCAGCTCTGTATATAAAAGTGTCGAGTTCGTAGTTGAGATTTAATAAATCTCTATAGGCTTTTTGAAGCTTTTTAGTTCTTTCCCTTACTTTTTCTTCTAGCGCTTCATTAATTGCGGTTATTTCTTCCTTTTGAGAATTCAATTCCTCAGTTCGCAATTTTACTCGGTGTTCTAATTCTTGGTTTTTCTCTTCTATCAGCGACTGCTTTTCATGTTCAGCCTCAATTTCATTTTTTACCAACTCTTGCTCAATCACTTGTATTCTATTGGCCAATCCAAGTGAAAAAAGTGCCAAGTCGAAAATAGCGCCCATTTGAGGGAGGTATTCTATTATTTTTGTACTCGCCAAATGGGGTATAAAATCTAATAAATAGCACACATAAGTTAATCCAGTGAGAACTAGTATAATATTACCTACCAAAAAATACCTAGCAGGGAAGTAGTTTCGTGCCACACACATAGCGGTGACCACTGTCATAAAAAACACCGTTAAGATGGAAAGAATAAGCAACACCAGCCTTGCCAGCCACCATTCGCCAAAAAACATGGGAACGTAGCTGATGAGCAAGACTAGCATCAGATATTTGGCATTTCGGTCGGCTTTGGCCACCAAATAGGAAGTCTGCATGTATATGCGCCCGAACTGTATATACACAATAAGCATTACAGGGGTAATAACCAGCCTTATAAAATGAAAATGGTTGGTAGTAGCGGGGAAAAAAGTCTCTCGGATGAGCCCATCAGATACAAAATTATAGAAGAGAAATAGCAATGAAAAGAGCACATAATATAAGTAGCCCCGACTACTGAGGGTAATTGCCAACATCAAGTTGTAAAAAATCATGAGAATGATAGCCCCGTAAAAAAAGATGTTGATAGTCTTAGAAACACTTCGGTTGGCTTCATAAATATCTGGATGATAAACCTTGGCTTCTGCTATGCTGTATTTGAGGAGATGCTTAGAAAAACTGCTACTGTTTTCTAATTTCAGCAATAAGGTAGTGGTATCATTTGGTGCTACATTGAAAACCATGAACTCGCCAACACCCGTTTTTACTGCTTTTTCCAGCAATGTAAAGTTTGTACCGCAATAAAAAGTATCTGTTGGTATGCCTTTTTGAAAGGTGTATAGGGTAATTTTCTCATTGCTGTTGCCAAAGCCCATCACCCAACGCACAGAATTTGAGTGGTTCAATACATTTAATCGTAAGAATAAAACTTCGCTCTCAGTGTTGAGAGAAGAAATAGGATTAACATTTGTACAGTTTTCATCATTACAAATCTGAATATAACTTGTTATACTGAAGGATTTTGCATTAGATTTTAATTCCAAAAGCTCGGCATCTAAGGCAAATGAGACCGATGAATTAAAAAACAAAAAGATAATAAAGTAAAATAGAAATCTACCCATCAATAATTAAGGTGTTAGTAATCAGTAAATATGGCAATAAAGGAAATATGCGCAATATGAAGAAAATTTTACGCTCATACAAAATAAGAATATTAAAAAAAAATATTGGAATAATAATATTCATTGCAGTATTAGGAGTTTCTTTTAAGTGCAAAACCTGCAATAACCAATCGAAATATCGTTACTAATATATGAAAGTGAAGAACAAATTGACAAATAAATGTGATGAGTAGATTCGATAACAATCTGATTACAAACAGAATAGCGTAACGCAATTAATACTTTCAATATTTATAAATATGCATAATTTGCCTAAAGTGACAAAGAACAAGAAATTAATTAGATTTAATTACAAGATTTATAACTGATAGCGAATTTACAACTGCAGTTTGCATTGCCATTCAATGTCAATAATTTATCATTTACTGAATACTTTTTGAAATCAAAAATTGTTGATAAACTATTTTTTTGCGGATAACTGTAGGGTAAATGGTATTTGGTTTACTTTGTTATATGAATTGAGGCTTACCAAGAAAATTTGGCACAAATACAAGTTATATAACAAACCGACCGCAAGGGATTCTTGGCTAAAACAAACTCAGGACATTTAATATAAACAGGTCAAAATAGCGGTTTAAAAAATCAGCACATGCAATTGTCGAAGTTGGAAGCAAAAGGCTTCAAAAGTTTTGGGGAAAAAATCACCATTCATTTCGAAAGTGGTATCACAGGTATAGTTGGCCCTAATGGATGCGGCAAATCGAATGTAGTAGATGCCATTCGATGGGTATTGGGTGAACAAAAAACCCGCAATCTGCGCTCCGAAAAAATGGAAGACGTGATATTCAATGGCACTAAAGACCGCAAGCCGCACCAAATGGCTGAGGTTTCAATTACTTTTAATAATACGAGAAATTTATTGCCGACAGAATATTTGCAGGTTACGATCACTAGACGCTACTACCGCACAGGCGACAGCGAATACGAAATAAACGGGGTGCAGTGCCGACTAAAAGATATAAATAATCTATTTCTCGACACTGGAATTGGCTCCGATAGCTATGCTATAATCGAGCTGAAAATGGTAGAAGACCTGCTCAATGACAGAGAAGGATCGAGAAGAGAACTATTTGAAGAGGCGGCTGGAGTTTCTAAATTTAAAATTCGCAAAAAACAAACCTTGCGTAAGCTAGACGAAACTGAGAAAGACCTTGCTAGAGTAGAAGATTTACTATTTGAAATAGACAAAAACCTTAAAAGCCTCGAAAAACAAGCCAAACAGGCCGAACGCTACTACGAACTTAAAAACGAATACAAGTCACTGAGCATAAGCTTGGCTCACGCGGGCATGGCCAATCAGGCCTTTGAAATGACTGGTTTACACACTTCTCTCCATCAAGAAACCGATAAAAAAGCTATTTACACATCGCAAATTGCGGTGGCTGAAGCAGAAATAGAAAAAACGAAAGCCGCTATAGTACGCGAGGAAATAAAGCTAAAGGATGCCCAGACAATTTTGAATGCTCATGCTGGTAAAATACGAAATTACGAAAGTGAGAAAAATATAAAGAACGAAAGGCTAAAATACCTCAACGACAATCAAGATAGGCTCAACCGACAAATTCAGATCGACAAAGAACAAAAAGATAAAGCCGACATACTGATCAAGGCAATAACGCAAGAAATGGGTGGAGTGGAAAAGCAACTGAATGAGCAGGACATAAGGGTTGAAAAATTGAAAAGCGAAAGTGAAAATCAAAAGCAAAAAGCGGCTCGCTTACAGAACCAATTGTCGGAACTCAATGCCCAAATAAAGGCAAGGCAAGAGCTGGTTTTTTCACTAAATAAATCGCTAGAAATCAACGCTTTCCAGATTTCGTCATTGAAACAAGAACTTGAAAAAACAACCTCCGATAGCCAATCGCAATCTACAGAACTGCAATCGTTTGAAGGAAAGCTAAGTGAATTGACAAAACAACTTGGTGAAAAAGAAAGTGTTTTGTTTAGAATACAGAAAAACGAAGCTGAAAATAGTGGGTTGATTATGGCTTTAGAAAGTTCAATATCGAGTTTGAAAGATAAAATAGCTGAAACCAACCGCAAGACAGATGCCAAACAAAACGAATACAACCTCACTAAATCACTGGTCGATAATCTGGAGGGGTTTCCAGAAGCGGTTCGCTTTTTGAAAAAAAATGCTAACTGGGTGAAGGAAGTACCGTTGCTTTCCGATGTGATTACTTGCGAAGAGCAATATAGGATCGCAGTGGAAAACTATTTGGAGCCTTTCATGAACTATTATGTAGTAGAGGCCGAACAAGAGGCAATCAAAGCAGTGAATCTGCTGAGTGACGCCACTATGGGCAAGGCCAATTTTTTTATTCTTCAAGCCTTTGCAAATTTTAAAGCTAGCTCTGTTTCGATAGGATCAAATAAAGTTTCGGCCATTTCTGTGATGGAATTTGATAGCAAATACCAGCACTTGGTTTGTTTTTTGCTCGACAATGTATATATTATTACCAACAATAAAGAGGATTTTCCAGATTCGGATACCGAAGTGTCAATCACTATCAATGGGAAAATAATAAAGAAGAAGTACAGCATTTCAGGCGGATCGGTGGGGCTTTTTGAAGGTAAGAGAATAGGGCGGGCAAAAAATCTGGAAATATTAGATAGGGAAATAAGGGCGCTGAACAGCCAATTGAACGAATTAAAAACCGAATTACAACAGAAGCAGAAGCATCTTGAAAACCGCAAAGCCCAGTCGCAGAAAGAAGCTATTGATTTGGTGCAAAAAGAACATAATTACATAAAACAAGATCACATTGCATATGCTACTCGAAAAGAACAGCTTTCTACAATTCTAGACCGCAATTATGGTAGAAAAAACGAAATTATGGATCGAGTAGATGCATTGCAATCTGAGATAGCAAAAGCCGAACCTGCCGCAAAGCTAGCTCAGACCGAAATGAAATCGTTTGAGGACCGCATATTTGATCTGCAAGAAGAGACTGAAGAAGAAGTAAAATTGGCTTCACAAAAGTTGGCCCATTATAATGAAGAAAACATAAAACTTTTTCAAGTAAAAAGCAAGTTTAGTTCACTGAATCAAGAACTAGAATATAAGGAGGCTAACCAAGAAACCACCTGTAAAAGAATAGGACTGTGCTCGGGCGAACTAGCTAAGAATGAAGGTGATATAAAGATAATACTAGAAAAATCGGAAGTAAATGATGCCGAGCTTTCGCAAATGTATGAGGTAAAACACAGGCTAGAAACGGAGCTAAATGAAATAGAAAAAAACTACTATGCTGTGCGAGGCGATGTAGACAAAACGGATAAAATAATACGCGAATTGCAACGGCAACGGGAAATTACCGATACATTGTTGCTAGAGGTGAACAACAAACTCAATGAGGGAAAGCTAAAACTTTCCTCGATCAAAGAGCGGCTTTCGCTAGAGTTCAATATCGACACCGACAGCCTGCTGGCCGAAGCCCCTTCCCAATCACTACTTACGGAAGTGGAACTAAAATCTAAAATTGATCAACTTAAAAATGCAATCGAACGACTAGGACAGATAAATCCAATGGCCATGGAGGCATACCAAGAAATAAAGGAAAGGCACGACTTGATAACCGTGCAAAAAGACGATATAGTAGGTGCCAAAAACTCACTTTTAAGCACTATTTCTGAAATAGATGCCACAGCCAGAGAAACATTTCTTCATACTTTTGGACAGATCAAAGAGAATTTCAAGCATGTATTTCGCTCTCTTTTCACTGAGGACGACAACTGCGACCTAACTTTAGCCGACCCTAACGACCCTTTGGAGTCGGACATTGACATCATCGCTAAGCCGAAGGGCAAGCGCCCACAAAGCATCAATCAGCTGTCAGGCGGAGAAAAAACCCTTACGGCAATTTCCTTGCTTTTTGCTATTTACTTAATTAAACCTGCTCCATTCTGTATATTTGATGAAGTAGATGCCCCACTTGACGATGCGAACATCGACAAATTCAACAACATTATTAAGAAGTTTTCTGCCGATTCTCAGTTTATAATCGTAACCCACAACAAACGGACGATGGCCAGCACCGATGTTATATATGGTGTTACGATGATCGAAACAGGCATATCACGAGTGGTACCGGTCGATTTGCGAACTTTAAACTGAAAGTGAATTTTAAATAATCTATTCGCCATTCACCGTAATAGTGATCTTCCGATTGGATGGCGGATTATTGCGGTGTTCGCACAAATAAATTCCCTGCCAGGTTCCCAAACCAAGTTTTCCATTGGTAACAGGAATTGTAAGCGATCCTCCCAAAATTGACGCTTTCAGATGGGCTGTCATATTATCTGGCTGGTCAGAATTGTGTTTGTAATAGTTGGCATCTTGAGGAATCATCACGTTGAAATGGCTCTCAAAGTCTTCGCGAACAGTAGGGTCTGTCTGTTCATTGATAGTCAAGCTAGCTGTAGAGTGGTGTATAAAAATATGGCAAATGCCAACCTTTACCTTGGCAATGCTTTCCAGTTCGGCCTTTATTTCTTTCGTAATCAGGTGAAAACCTCTGCCAAATGTAGGCAGCCTAAAAGTTTTTTGATACCACATAGGTGTTGTTAAAATTTATTTGCCGCTAAGATATTAATTTTTAGATTAGATACCTCAAAAGTGCAAATTTGATGCATTAAATTGTTGAGATTTGACATTATTGGCTTACATTCCCAATCAGATTGGGGCTAAAAGTACAGAAAAAACACTAAAACATAATAATTCCAACATTAATTTTAATTTTATTAGTATCTGAAAATCAACACTTTCCGTACAAACCACTGAAAATATTTTATAGCGCATGTCTGAACAAGTACAAAAACTAGCCCTAATCGCGGATGATCTTTGGCTCTCCCCTTATGAAACTGATATAAAAGAAAGGATGTCACGATTTTACAAATCGAAGGCGGAAATCGAGAAAGTATCGGGTAGTTTACGAGAATTCGCCAATGCTTACAAATACTTAGGGATTAATTATGATGCCCAGCAAAAAGGATGGTGGTATAGAGAATGGGCTCCTGATGCGAAAGCACTGTTTTTTACAGGCGACTTTAATAATTGGGATAGAGTGTCTCACCCTATGTTCAAACTTCAAAATGGTGTTTGGGAAATATTTTTGTCCGATACTGATTATTCCCAGAAGTTTACACATGAAAGCCTAGTAAAAGTGCATATACATGGGGCAAATGGCAACAAAGATCGTATACCAGCTTATGTCAAACGTACTGTTCAAGATGAAAATACAAAGATGTTTTCCGGTCAACATTGGGCACCTAAGAACCCATTTCATTGGAATGATAAAAATTTTTCAATAGAAAAAAGCTATCGTATGCCCCTTATTTATGAGGCTCATATTGGCATGGCTCAGGAGAAAGAGGGAGTGGGTAGTTATCTGGAGTTTGCTGCCGCAATATTGCCACGCATTAAAAATTTGGGTTATAATACCATACAACTCATGGCCATTGCGGAACACCCCTATTATGGTTCGTTTGGCTACCACGTTTCTAACTATTTTGCCCCTAGCTCACGATTTGGCACTCCCGAAGATTTGAAGCATTTGATAAATGAAGCACATAAGGTCGAAATAGCCGTGATAATGGATATTGTGCACTCTCATGCTGTGAAAAATGTTGAGGAAGGCTTGAATGAACTGGATGGTTCGGAGTTTCAGTATTTTCATTCAGGTGCAAAAGGATATCACGATCAGTGGGATTCAAAGCTTTTCAATTACGGCAAATGGGAAGTAAAGCAGTTTCTGCTGTCTAATCTAAAATACTGGATGGATGAATTTCATTTTGATGGGTTTAGATTTGATGGTGTTACTTCTATGTTGTATTACCACCATGGCAATATAAGTTTTGACCACTACGATAAGTACTTTAAAATTGAAGTCGACTGGGAGTCAATGAATTATCTTACGCTTGCCAACGATCTTATTCACACAAACAACAGATATGCCCTCAGCATTGCCGAAGACATGAGCGGAATGCCTGGGGGCTGCCGAAAACCTGAAGAAGGAGGTCTGGGCTTTGATTTTCGCTTGGGTATGGGTATTCCAGATTATTGGATCAAAATTTTGAAGCACTTGCGAGATGAGGAATGGGATATTTTTCAGATATACGATATGCTTACCAATCGCAGGTACAATGAAAAAACAATTAGCTATGCCGAAAGCCACGACCAGGCACTTGTGGGTGATAAAACCCTTGCGTTTTGGCTAATGGATCAGGAAATGTATTGGCACATGAGCGATGGAGATCAGAATATGGAGGTAGATCGCGGAATTTCTCTGCTTAAAATGCTGAGACTCATCACCTTGACTTTGGGTGGTGAGGGCTATATGACATTTATAGGCAATGAGTTTGGCCATCCCGAATGGATAGATTTTCCTCGCGAAGGCAATGCTTGGGACTACAAATATGCCCGTAGGCAATGGAGCTTGGTAGATAATGACAAGCTAAAGTATAAATTTCTTAACAATTTTGACCGTGAAATGATACACTTGGCGCAAAAGAATGAATTGCTTAACTCAATGGCGGCTAAGCAACTCAACATGGATGGAGTAAATAAAGTAATGATTTTCGAACGAAAAAACTTTATATTCATCTTCAACTTTTCTCCCTCCAACTCTATATTTGACTACAAATTCCCTGTTCCGCAACGCGGAGCCTATAAAATCATCCTTAATTCCGATGCCCGATCTTTTGGTGGTCATGGCAGGATAGACACCAACATGAACTATATTAGTACTATGCAAGGCGATCAACATGTGTTAAGTCTTTATTTGACCAATAGAACTGCTTTGGTAATGGAAAAAGTAGATTAGTGGTTTGAATGCTGGGAATGAATAGCTACTCAATTTGCGTAATTAAATATTTTGTAGCGTTTGGCTTGCAAATTAAAAACATACTTGTAGTTTTGCACTCCCAATTCACAAGCGGGTTGGTTATCCCAATATTATTCGATGTATACGCTGAAGCTTATGCGACAAATAGTCTAGAAAATATTAGGTTTGGTAGTTCAGTTGGTTAGAATACATGCCTGTCACGCATGGGGTCGCGGGTTCGAGTCCCGTCCGAACCGCTTAATGTAATTTAAAAGCCCTGTAATTCAATGAATTGCAGGGCTTTGTTTTTTTGTTAAAACTATGCTAAAACATTTGATGCTGCTCAAGATTGTCAAGCAACGGCTTGGAAGGGGGCATAATAGGCCTTAGCAGGAGCAGGTTCGAGACTTGTGCCACTTTGACATACATCAATATTAATGTCAACATACCTACGTTTTTACCTTCATACTAATCTTTAGGAATAAAAATGCTCTATGTCAAATTACGATACTAAAATTCTCGCCCGAAATAATAATTAGGAGTCTACAATTTTATTGAAAGTCAATGTTAAATTATCACAGGTTAAAAAAGTTTTGGAATATAAATTAAACTGAAAATTCCTGTCAGCACTACGAATAAGTATAATAGTCGTGAAATTAGGGCTGTAATTTTTGTTTAATAATTGATTGCCAAAGTCTTTAAATATTTTCATTTTGATCATTCCCATTCCAATGATACCAAACAATTGATGAGTTCAAGACGCTTTCTATAATTGCAAAAAATACGTAAAAAGTTCGCAAGATGTAAAGGGTGTAAAGGCTATTAAAACCATAATTACGGTTAAAACTAAACCAACACAAGTATTCAACCATCTAGTAAATGACGCTTTTAATATGGTTGACAAGAAACCCTTTGTTGCAGGAATTACTAAAACTGCTGCTGCAAAAAATAAATTTGTTGGAGTATTAAAATTATTGCCCCCCCTAATAAGTGCTTCGATCTTTTTAGGGACATATAGATCTAAAATTAAGGGTTTTGCCGTGGGCAGAATAGAACGTAGCTTTACCTTCCATTTACGGCTGAGAAGAATTAATAACAACATTAATTTTTAGTGACAAAGCAAATTAATAATTACTCCGGCTAAAATATATTGCGCTAAAGCCTGCAACTTTATTACCAAATATTAGTTGGTTTTAAAAAAAATTAAAAATTAAATTTATAAAAAATCAATTAATTTTTCGAGCAAACCCCATTTACACAGCTTACACTGTTAGGTGGGGTCTCAAGCATGCAGTCGGACACTGCACCTGTTTGTAGATTCAGTGTAGCCTCAATAGCATTATATTCTGTAACCATTTGCTGCAATTGAGTAATGCTCACATTATTTGAATATAATAAGTACTCTTTTGGTCCGCCACAAGCTTTAGAGCCGAGAGCTATTGCACCGCAACCTACTAATTCTGAACAAGAAAAGCCATTGACATAATTAGTAATTGCTTGCTTTTTTTTGTTCAAATATTCTTGATTTAAAGGTTCGACTACTTGTGCATTATCTTGCTCTGAACATCGAAAACTTTGTAGTAAAAAACTTAAGAAGACTAACTTTAGAATAATTTTCATCGTTACTATTTTTTTCACTTAATATATTTAAAAGGTGTTTAATCAATATAAAGGTTGCGATAATTAATTTTAGTATTTTAACTATTTTATTTGAATTGCTTCGGCTTTTTAATTTAAATGGAATGCCTATTTTGTTAGTATCCTCAAAATTAACTATATCAAATGCTTAAATGTTAATTTTCTTTACATAATTTATTACTACTCATTTATCAAATCGACCTCGGCCATTAGCAAAACATAAAATTCGTGGTTGCAATTTAATCAATGTTTTGATCGACTCATAGGTACGCACTTGATCAAAAATAAATAAGTTTGGTGGTTTGTGCAACCCAACAATTAGAATAGTTATTGCTTGTGCATTTGGTGTAAAACCGAAAGCAATAAAATGTCGACTTGTTTTTGTTCCTATTATTATTTACTAATTGTCAATACTTTAATTATTCTACTATATTTAGTATCTGTTATTTTTATTCTTTTGATTTCCACTTCCAAGCACTTCGTATAAAAATCAGCAAAGGCGTCTCTTCACTGCTTGCAATAATACTATAATGTGGAGTTAAACTCTCCTGTAGGCACAAGTCTGCGATTTAATGTATAGAATCGAAGCATGTGCAAGTAAATTTTGAATCGGTATCGATTTGTTCGAAAATTAAATGCGTCAAGAAGACGAGCTCCAACAAGTGCGAAGTTTGCCTTTTATGTGGTTTTGTTTCCGTTGTTTCACGGTTTTTTCCTTTGGCAGAAGCTTCTAAGCTTTTGGCAGTCTGATGGAAAAAGTGCTACCTACCCCTAATTTCGATGTAAAACTTATATTACCCCCCATTTGCTCCAATCCGCGCTTAGCCAGAGCCAACCCTATTCCTGAGCCAGATGATTTTGTGCTGAAGTTGGGTTGGAATATTTTCGCACCCAACACTTCTGAAATACCTGTACCATTGTCTGCAATTTTTACTTCCACCTTGTCTTCGAGACTGCTTAGTTCGATTGCAATACTGGGCTCCATACCCTCTTTTACCGATTCAATGGCATTTCTCAACAAATTAATCATGATTCTGCTGATCATTTTTTCATCGCCTAGTACCATGCTTTCTGCTACATCAATTCGAAAATTAATGTTAAATTTTGATTCGGATTGGAAGAGAAAAACAACATTTTCAATCAGTTTCGACAGCTCAACTTTTTCTTTCTTGGGCGAGGGCATCTGGGCAAATGAAAAAAACGAGCCTGCTATTTCGTTCAAATTTTCTATTTGCTCGAGCAATACATCTGCCGATCGTAGTGCTATTTCTTCTTTGTCTATTCTATCGGTCTTTAACATTCGTTGCATATTTTGCAAGGCCAGTTTCATAGGCGTTAGTGGGTTTTTTATCTCATGAGCTACTTGTTTGGCCATTTCTCTCCAGGCAGATTCCTTTTCAGAACTGGCCAATACTTTTTTATTTTCTTCTAGTTTTTTCAACATTCGGTTGTACTCCTTCACCAAAATGCCAATTTCGTCAGTGGCATCGTAGAATAGTGGTTCATTATTTTTCTCCAGAGAGGTGTATTTTATTTTTTGGGTAAGCATAGTGAGCGGCAAAGTCAACCTGCTGGAGAAAAAATAAGTAGTGCCGAGAAACAGGATGAAAATCAAGATAAAAATATTGAGGATGGTGGTGATTGAATCCATCACTTTTTCTTTAAATATGAAATCGGACTCGAAAAACGGAATAGAGACAAAGCCAAGTAACACCCCAGAATCATACGATTTAATGGCTGAATACACTGCTTTGTATTGAAATTTACCTATCAGCTCATCTAAAATCGCAGTCGATTCTTTCCGCTCGCTGATATCTGAATAAGCAATAGGGCTAATATAAATGGGCAAAAGCGACAAATCAAATAGGGATGGTTGGGTGTTGAGGAGCATTTTACCTGCCACATCGTATAAAACAATATCGGACTGCACATATTTTGCCGTTCGCTCCAGTTCTTCACTAAGCTCACCTATTGATAGTTTGTTTTGATTAAATTTGGAAAGGACAATCGACAGATTTTGGCTCACAAATCCGGCCTTTTCATTGTAGCTTTTCTCTAAATCGGTTTTAAAAACATTATTCATGATTGAAAATGAGGCTACTGAAACCGCCACCAAAGGAAGAAAAAAAGCGATATTGATGAATAACTGTATCTTGGTTGTGAAGGTGGTGCTGACTTGTCTTAGCTTAAAATAGAAGGTATTGCTGAATATGAATATGGCCAGCACGCCAGAAAAAATGGCAAATACGAATGAAAAGTTAGATACAAATATTTTTATGATGGAAGCCGGAAATACAATCATGATCGACTTACTGTCGTGAAAATCAAATAATTGCATGTAATGACTTAAATCAAATTTACCCTCTAAGAACCGGTTTTTATGCACAGAGATATTGAGCGGAAGTTGCTTTTGCAAATTCATCTTGCCACCTTCAGACACCAATAAGTTGGACTTATAAATGGCAAAATCTGGTTTATAGTCATTATCATCCCAGTAGGCAATTTGCTCTTTAAAAAGGGCTGGCAAAATGCTATTGGGTATCAGCCTACGAAGCTTAAATTCCAATATCACATAGCCGAGTAAGCCCATTTTGCCAGAAATGGGAATGAAACAGTAGTAGTTGGTGCTATTGGCTGTTACCTTATAAATGCCCCGAAACCGAGTTCTAAATTTGGGTTTGCTGTAGTTGGAAAGGTAATAGAAATACGGCTTTATGGTCTTATTCAAGCATATTCCTTCCTTATCAAAAAGATATATATTGCTTTCGTATTGGCCAAATTGATCTGCAATATAATATTTTGATATGTTTTGCTCCACCAACTCCAAATCACTGGAATTGGCTTGTAAGCCTCTTCTAAGTAGAGTATCTAATTTGAGGCTGTCGCTTACGGATTTAAGCTTTTGGAAATCTATTACTCCTGCTTCTCTATTTATTTTTTCTGCCCATCTTTTCGACTTTACAACAGATAGCTCCTTTTCGCCAACGTAACATGCTGTAGTTACAGCCACACCAATAATGAAAATACAGAAAAATAAATACAAATAAGTAACATACCTAGGTCTGTTAAGCGTGGATGGCCAACCTTGCCAAACGGAGATCAACAAATAAATGGAAGCAATGGAAGCAGCAATTCCCTCGATACCATAGATATAGATGCTAAGGCTTGCAAGTAAAACAGCTGCCGCACTCCAAATGCCCATCAGCTTTATGCCCTTTTTCGCCACTCTCCGCAATAAATACTTGGCTATCAAATGTGAAAACATAAAGTAGATCAAGCCATATATAACCAAAATTAGCAAAGTAATGAGCTTCTCAGACGTGTAAGAACCTATATTAAAAATATTGAACGAGTAAAAAGGGTGTTTGTACCACGCTTTGGACAACAGCAACAATACCTGCAACAAAGCAGCATTTGACACCAAGGCTACGCAATCTATGAGCAAGCCATAACGATCGGCTTTTGCAAAAACATTCATCCGACTGGCATTGCCTAATATATTTCTAAAAGGCAAATAAAGCAGCAGCAATACCGAAAACGATGCCACCAGTTCAAACATCAAATGGTAATCGAGCCATTGAAACACAGCGGCCTTGCTGATGGAAAGTTTGAAATAGTACAGGTAAAAAACCAATCCACTATTTATGATCGCCAAGACGAACCATGCCCAAATCAGAATTTTCTTTTGGGAAACGTATTTGAGCACATTCACCAAAGCAATCACAGACAGCACAAGAAAACAGCCGAACAACCCAAAAATAATAGCCGTCTGCCACCTGTTCGGCTGCTCAACCTGAGCCGTAAAACCTACAGAAAACAGAAAATATTGACCTAAAAACACATTATTTAGTTCTTTAATGAGGCTAACCTGCGATACTTTGTGGGGCAAAATACTTCTGTTCAAACCAGATTTTACAAAATTATTTTTAATGGCATAGCGTTGTGCAAGCCATAATTGGTAAATAAAAATATAGTTGTGGTTGCGGTATAAAAATGCTTTCCGAACCAGTAGGGTGATGCCTGTGTTTGCCTTTACCACTTTGACTTTGAATGGCATCGCAATGCTGCTGAAATCGTAAACCAAAGCCTGCTTTGACCAATAAATGGGCATTTCATCCTCAAAAACAGTAACAGGAATTTGAAGGCTGGCGTTGAGATCTCCAAATTTTAGCCTGTTTCCCCCTTCGATGGCGGCCTTCATCTGTTCATATTCAACATTAGAAGTTGTGCAGAAATCGGAAATATTGCTTGCAATGTCGCGGATTATTTCTTCATTTTTTTCGCTACCAATTTTACTTTGCCAACTAAAAAAAGTGGCTACAGCCAGCGATAGAATTCCCGCAACGAAAAAAATTAAAGCTTTATGAAGGTATGGATTTCGCAATAGATTCAGGCGATAATGGAGTAAAATTACAAATATACGTTTGAAAATAGTAGCGTTGGGGGCTGATGAATTTTTGGCAGGTGACACTTACATTGATAAGGGCGATAAGTGAATATCAGAATTGGCAGAACTTTGTAATGACGGAGAAGAAAAAAAATGGCAAGTAAACTAATATATAGTCTCATGGATGAAGATATTGGTGGGTTGAAGAATACAATTATTGCTTACAAATGCAAGAAATCAGGCTCGGTAAAATAATTGTGATGGCAATAACTCTCAACATGTTGTTTTTGATTGCATAGGGCAATGGGGTTATTTTTACACATACAAATTTTATCTTGCAGCCTTCTTCAAAGATACAGAGCTGGTGATAAATAAAATGGCTTGATTCAAGCTTTTAACTTACCAAAGGCGTCATAGTGTACATGCCGGGCTTCTAAAAGTTCTTCAATTGCCTCGCCAAATAAGAGTTGATGATTGGGTTTCAATTTTTGTTTGAGAAAATCAGGAAGCTGTGCCTTTGCATTCAAAAGCATAAGTATTTCAGCTTTAGCCTCTAAAACAAGGTCGTTATGTAGTGAGCACTTCTTCTTTTGGATGCAAAAGTCGCAAACGCCACAAGTTTGATTTGTGTCTTCTCCGAAGTAATGCTGAAATACTAGGCTACGACACCTATGGCCATCGGTCAGATAATGCTGTATGGTTGCGATTTTACCTGCTGCAACCTCTTTTCGTTCTTTGTAATAGTGAGCATCAAAGGGCAAATCAGCTACAGCAAAGCGTTGATTAACGAAGCTGATTTGGGGCGAATCTTTTTGCTGTTTGTATATCCATATACCTGCATTGGCAAGTGCATTTAAAAAACTAACTACAACTGCGACCTCTACTTTCAATTTATCGGCCAATAATTTTTCAGAGATGGTCACAAAATCGGTGTACATCTCGCCTCCGTAGGTACGTAGAATTGCTTTTACAAACACATCGTATCTGGCATTGGCCACTTGAAATTGGTACAGGATTTCATGGTCGGGAACAAACAAGGCAGATGGCTGGTAGAAACTCTCATTGAAAAGTATCAGGCCTTGCTGCTCCAAATGTTTCAGTGCAAAAAACGTGGTTCGCACTTCCAAATTAAATACTTTCTGAAAATGCAGCAAATCGAAATCATATTGCTGCTCTACACTTCCGGTAGCTACTTGCAGTTGGTTTGCCAAAGCCTGATATACCTTTTTAATATACTGAATATCAGGAAATTGATCTTTAAGTGCTTTGTTTTGTTCGTCTAAATCTGATGTAGAATATATGGCAACTGCGTAGGCTTTTTCTTCATCACGCCCTGCCCTTCCCGCCTCTTGATAGTAGGCTTCCACCGAATCAGGAATATCTATATGAATTACAGTGCGCACATTGGGTTTGTCTATTCCCATTCCAAAGGCATTGGTCGCCACCATCACTCTAGTCTTGCTTTTGAGCCATTGTTCTTGCTTTAAGCTGCGTTCGGCATAGGTGAGCCCCGCATGATAAAAACCAGCAGAAACCCCAGCCTTGACCAAAAAATCAGCCATTAATTTGGCTTTTTTTCGGCTACGGACATACACTACTGAGCTTCCCTGCACTTTTTTCAGTATCTCAAGGGCACGCTTGGCCTTGTCTTCCACTTCAAATACCGAATAAGATAAATTGGCCCGGGCAAAGCTTTTGCTGAAAGTATTGGGCTTGAGCATTTGCAATTTCGACTGAATATCGAGGCTCACTTTAGGCGTGGCGGTGGCAGTAACTGCAATAATGGGAATGTTGGGATATACTTCCCTGACTTTGTATATTTCCAAATATGATGGCCTGAAATCATAGCCCCATTGCGATATGCAGTGTGCCTCATCGATGGCCAACAGCTTCACATGAAATGCCGCAAGCCGACTAAAAAAGCGTTCGCTTTGCAAGCGTTCGGGCGAAATGTATAGAAATTGATAAGCTTGGGCCGTAGTGTTGTCCAAAATAATTTGCACTTCCCGCCAATGCATACCTGCATCGATGTAGGCAGCTGTTATTTCTCGCTTTTTCAGTTGCTCTACTTGATCTTTCATCAATGCAACCAGTGGAGTCACTACCAAGCAGACACCGCCAAGCGCTATACCAGGAATTTGAAAACATAAAGACTTGCCACCTCCCGTAGGCATCAGTGCCAGCGTATCATTTCCCTGCAACACGGAGTTGATAATTTCCAATTGCGGCTCTCGAAATTGCGTGTAGCCCCAATACTTTTGCAGGATTTCTGAAGGATCGGTCATTTCAACTTTTTTAGATAACATCACGCTATCCAATAAAACGGAAGGGATTTTTACGCGGTTAAATTTATACGAAATTCAGGCATAAATCGTGCTGTTAAAAATCGAGCAATTCAAAAATAGCAAAAAAACGAACCCTAGGGCAAATTCTTTCATTTCGCGGCATGCTCGATCATTACTGCCAATGGTTGATGAATTTTAAAAAAGGAGATTTAAAATTTACCATTGTTCTGCCTTGCAGATAGTTGGCCAAAGAAAAAAAAGCATCCATACGCAGCATCTCTATATTACAAGCTTGCCTATATGCTTCTTAGCAAAGATAAAGTCAATTCGCATTTGTGCAATTTAGGTTACTTTGCCTACTTTTTTATGGTGATTTTTTACGGCTTCGTCTAAAGAATGAGAGATAAAAAGGCTCTTCTCTGCTTTTGAAAAGGCTGACAACTGCACGTAAAATTTTTTTAATTCGTTTAATTCTGAATCTGAAAGATCTTCTATGTCAATGAGTCGGTTACTAGTCATTTTGTTGGCCGCAATAAGTTCGTTTAGTTTCATTTGAATGGCTGTGGTACCTTTATTCTGCAACTGTTGAATAAGGAAAACCATCAAAAAAGTAACAATGGTAGTGCTCGTATTGATGACCAATTGCCAGGTATCAGAAAAATGAAATATTGGCCCTGTAACACCCCAAATCAATATAACTGCCAAGGCCATAATAAAAGCGTAAGGTGTGCCTGTGGCTTTGGTAGCTAGGCTTGAAAACTTTTCGAATAAATGCACAGATTTATTTTTTTGTGCTCACATGGCTAGGGACGATTACAGATGCTGAGAATTATTTTAACGCTTACAACTGCAATCTACACCGAAATGCCTATATTTTTTTGCGCTTGCAACTCATTTTTATGTTATTTTAAATACCCTAAATTGCCCATAATTTGACAACCATCACGTAGCCTTACATCATGAGCATTTATGTCTATCTACAACCTTTTGTTATTTGCCTTATTGCTTTAGTAAAAGATGTGCTCACACCCCAAAAGAATACCTGTGGAATAATGCTAATTTTGGAAATCTATTTCGCTCAATATGGAAGAAAAAGAAAATTTGACGGAGAAAGTGCCGATGCAAAAAAGCCTTAACATAAAAGAATGGGCAGAGGAAGACAGGCCAAGAGAAAAGTTTTTGCTGAAAGGAAAGTCTTCGCTTTCTGATGCCGAACTGGTTGCCATTCTCATTGGGTCGGGCAATGCTGTGCTTTCCGCTGTCGATTTGGCCAAGTTAATATTGCAATCTGTAGGCAACGACCTCAACCGATTAGCTAAACTCTCTACCCAAGATCTGACAAAATTCAAAGGGATGGGCGAAGCCAAAGCCATATCCATAGCTGCGGCCTTGGAACTGGGCAGAAGGCGTATCGACATCGGAAAGGAAACCAAAACAAAGATTATAGGATCGAAATTGGTATGGGAAATAATGAAACCGCACCTTTCAGACCTGCCTTATGAAGAATTTTGGGTGCTTTGTCTCAATAGTTCGAAGCAATTGATTGCTAAAGAAATGTTGGGTAGAGGGGGAATCGACAAAGTATTGATCGATAAACGATTGCTTTTCAAAATTGCGCTTCAACACCTGAGTACCTCTATCGTATTGGTACACAACCATCCGTCAGGAAACACAGAACCAAGCAGACAAGATGTGTCAATTACCGCCCAATTGCGCGATGCAGCCTCGTTGCTCGACATCAAATTAGAAGACCATGTTATTTTTACAAATACTGGCTATTACAGTTTTATCGAAGACCCAGATGCAAAAGTGAACCTGAATTTATAATGTATAACCCAAAGTCCATTCGAAACAATCGGCTTGGCCGTAGTGGGTTTTGAGCATGACACCTCCAAAAAAATGCTTGTGGAAATAATGCCTTAATCCTGCTTTTATATAAATAGGAGCATCTCGATCTGTTTTTTTGTACAAATAGTAGCCCACCCCAAACAGTAAACCCAGCCTTCCGTGCATAAACTCGTGCCCCACCCATATTCCGTAGCGATTCAGGTCTTTGCCTTTATTTATTTTTAATGAATCGCCAAGCAACGATTCGTCTCTGTAAGCATCGAGGCTCACCAACAGTTTCGATATCTTGCCCACCCTGCGGCCATACATAATACTCGCAGCAAAAGTGGGGTAATACGTGGTGCCGAACTCACCTAGTACTTTAGCTCCGCCTGCCATTGACAAATGAAGGTAATTTTTCTTTGCTGCGGGATAAATGGAATCTCTATTGATAATTTTTCTTTCAGGAAATGGCGTAAATCGTAAGCCAGCATTCACGGTCGGAAAGTTCACGCCATAGTTTGGCATTCGTGTAGCTCCGTTCGAAAGGTGGGTAAAGGCTCCCCCAACCACCAATGCCCAATTCGGTGTGAGGTTGAACTGGCCTTCAATATTCAAGTGCATAGAAGGGTTGATACGTGCACTGATCCACAGATTGCCAGGATTATCACCTGCATTATACACTTTGGTAAAGTAGCCAAAACCCGTTCCTATCCTTATATTCATTTCGAAATAGCGGGTGGTAATGGGCTTCAACGAACTGTGAATCAACAAGGTGTAGCAATCACCAAAATCAACATCGTATATGGTTCTATCTTGCTTATTGTAATTTATGTAGGTAGATTTTTCACCTACGGAAAAATAAATGAATGAAGCTCCCCACTTAGGAAAACCATAATATTTGTGCCAGGGCTTGGTGCCAAGCGTTTGCCAAGTTGCATTAATTTCAATGCCATGCAAAGTTTTCAAAACCGGCCCAGCAATATTTGTCCTGTTAGGAGCATGATTCAGTAGAAAACCATAGTGATAATTAGCCCCAATTTGAATGGGTTGTTTGCCTGGCTGCCCAACGCAAATACCGTGGTTTGTTAAACTAACGATTGCTAAAATGTATAAGTTGAACTTTACCTTCATTAAGCTGTTGTAAATTGCGACACAATACTATTGAATAATTTCAAAGATGAAAATTACCATTTGCAGAAAAGAGCATTTTAATGCAGCCCACAAGCTATCTAACCCACATTGGAGCAAAGAGAAAAACGAACAATTTTATGGCAAATGTGCCAACGAGTATTTCCACGGGCACAATTACGACCTAATAGTAAAAGTAACAGGCGAGATAGACCCTGAAACAGGCTATGCCATTGATATGAAGTATTTGAGTGAATTGGTAAAAACCCATATTCTCGACAAATTCGACCATCGCAATCTTAATATGGATACCGTAGAATTCAAAACCCTGATACCCTCGGCAGAAAATATGGCGGTGGTTTTTTACGGCATTCTAAAGCCTCTATTGGGCGATAAATACGAATTAAAAATCGTACTTTACGAAACAGAGCGTAATTTTGTAGAATATCCGTCAGGGAATGCATAATGTATAATTTGTAATGTGGGAATAGTCTAAGCCTGTCTCATTACGCATTGATCATTACGCATTACACATTCATATTTACGCATTGACTTAATGAACGACATATTAAAAAAGGTAGAGATAAGAAATAAAAGAGCTTCATTTGAATACCAATTCTTAGACACATATACAGCCGGTATCGTGCTGCGAGGCACTGAGATAAAGTCGATAAGGCAGCAGAAAGTCAACTTGCAAGATGCCTACTGCTACGTGAACGAAGAGGGCATATTTATCAAAAACATGCATATTTCAGTGTACGACAAAGGCACATACCTCAATCACGAACCACTGCGTGAGCGAAGGCTCTTGCTCCAAAAGAAGGAGATTAACAAAATAGCCAAAAAATTAGATGACCAAGGCATTTCATTGATTCCTATAAAGTTGTTTGTGTCTGATAGAGGCTTTGCAAAGATAGAAATAGCAGTTGCTAAAGGCAAAAAACTGTACGACAAGCGTGACGACCTCAAAGAAAAAGATGCCAAACGGGAGCTTGACAGAATGAAATTTTGATTGATATCCAATCTGTAACTCAAGGTGCAAACCGTAGGCATTATATGGAGACTGTAGGTTAAAGATAGATACAGTTTTTTGTAAATAACTATCTAACAAGTATATTCGAAGGGTAAAACCTCCCTTTGCAAATTATCAAGCTACCAATAGTATTTAAAACAAAGTTTATTAGCATCTAAAGAATTAAAAATGGCCAAGTTATTTGTTTCCAATCAAGATGAATCGGTGAGAATGTTTAAAAGCAGTGCGCTAGACAAAATCTCCAGAATACATTTCTCGGTACCAATTTATATATACGTGCCTCTGATTTTGGTCTGTGCCTATCGCTCTATATTCCTATTTCACAATGCTTTTTGGCAAATTCCCTTGTTGATCATCTTGGGTCTATTTCTGTGGACCTTCACCGAATATATTCTCCACCGCTTTATTTTTCACCACGAACCCAGTTCTGCAATCGGCAAGCGCATTCACTTTATCACCCATGGCGTGCACCACGATTACCCCAACGACAGCAAGCGTTTGGTGATGGTGCCTTCCATTAGCCTGCCGCTTTGCGTGTTTTTCTACGCCCTGTTTTATTTCATCCTTTCCGCTCAGTTTGTCGATGCCTATTTTATTGGCTACGTGCTCGGCTACTTGTTTTACGACATGAGCCACTATTTTCTGCACCATGGCAATTTCAAATCAAAGTTTTGGAGCGACTTGAAAAACCACCACATGCGCCACCACTATGTAGAACCTGAACGAGGTTTTGGCGTTTCTACTGCTTTTTGGGACCATATATTCAAAACTATGTTTAAAAAAATAACCGCTAAAAAAGAAACAATTGCAGCATGAGAATAGCAGCCATTGTACTGTCGATCATAAGTATTCATACATTTGCACAAGGTGTAGTGGTAAAAAATGGCACCATTCACGTAGGCAATGGTCAAGTAATTGAGGGGGCAATACTTGTGACTGAGAAAGACAAAATACAATTTGTAGGCCTTGAGAAAGATGCTAAAATCGATATTTCGGGCAAGCAAACCATAGACGCACAACAAGGACATGTATATCCGGGGCTCATATCCATGTACACAAGTATCGGGCTTACAGAGATAGATTACGTGCGGGCTTCAAACGATTTTTTTGAAATAGGTTCGCTCAATGCACACATCAGGGCTGGCATTGCATACAATGTTGATAGTGATATTCTGCCCACAGTGCTTTCTAATGGCATTTTGGTGGCACAGGCTACTCCCCGTGGCGGTCTTGTTGCTGGCACCAGTGCAGCCATGTACCTCAATGGATGGACATTTGAAGAGGCACAAATAAAAACCGATGAAGGTCTGCATATCAATTGGCCTCTATTTTATGCTGAAGCACTGGCCACCGATGCCGCCAAAGCAGATTTCGCCACAAACCGAACCAAAGAAATACTAAAGCTTAAGACTTTCTTTACAGAAGCTAAGGCATATCATTTGGGCACTAAAACGCCTAAAAACCTCCGTTTTGAAGGCGTAAAAGGCGTATTTGACAGCACCCAATCGGTATATATTGTAGCCAATAAAGCCAAAGAAATACTTGAAGTTATAGCATTTGTAAAAGAAATGGCCTTCGGAAAACCAATAATAGTTGGTGCCAATGAAGCCCTTGCAGTAGCTGCTGAATTGCACGATCAGCATATTCCCGTAGTGCTTTATCGCGTACACAACACACCTCCCACACCCGAAAGCGATGTTGATTACGCCTATACTTTACCTGCCAAACTGATGAAAGCGGGTGTAAAATTTGCCCTCAGCTATTATGGTGATATGGAAGCTGCCCATTCCCGCAATTTACCTTTTATAGCAGGTACAGCCGCTGCTTATGGGTTATCGAAAGAGGAAGCATTGGCCGCCATCACTTCCATCCCTGCCACATTGCTGGGTATAGCCGACAAACTAGGCACATTGCAAGCAGGTAAGCAAGCCAGCTTCATTATTTCTAAAGGCGATATTTTAGATATGAAAACAAGCAAGGTAACCATAGCCTATATCAAAGGCGAAAAAATGGACATTAATGACAAACAGAAAGCCTTGAATCAAAAGTATTTGGCTAAGTACAAGCTTAATTAATAGTTGCAAGTAAATAATAGACGACCGGTCATCACCTCTTATTTGCATAATTATTCAACTGAAGTTTTTAAAAGTTACAACTATGATACACACAAAATTATAGGTCACTATTTGGGCGTTCCCTACCGGGTCGGGCTTTCCGCTACAATCTTTTTGTTCGTTCCTCACAAAAAGGATTTCCACTCCAATCCCTAACGCAAAATGTCGCAAAACAATGGAAAAAACGCAA
>Ga0163144_10003511_pt1 | contig 35671 bp, 28 predicted proteins | sample OliLak19BULKMAT1_FD_123175 | JGI IMG/M metagenome (GOLD analysis project Ga0163144, IMG submission 123175) | Freshwater microbial mat bacterial communities from Lake Vanda, McMurdo Dry Valleys, Antarctica - Oligotrophic Lake LV.19.BULKMAT1 | ecosystem: Environmental > Aquatic > Freshwater >...
AATGAGATAATATTTCTATCGAGTAGATCCCACCTTTAATGTCATTCAAATTTATTGACTTATTTACTATCTCTTTTTTACAAATTAGACTTCCTTCTATTGAATAAATATTGCAAGTAGTTGGGTTTTCGCTATTACTATCTTCAATTTGTATATAATCGTTGTTTGTCGGATTAGGATATAATCTTAATTTAGAATGAGTTAAATAATTTGATTGGTATGTATTTAAAATATCCACTCTCACTAGAGAATCACAAGTTAAATTATCGTATAGATTTTTAAATTCAAAGTTATTTTGCTTAAAACATCTTAAAGGACCAGGTCCAAATCCATCAACGGCTTCGTATGTTGGAGTTAAAATAAAATATTTTTTATACCCAATATCGTGGTAAAATGTAATATCATTAAACAGATAGGAATAACTAGAATCGAAAATAAGCTTTGTAAACTTTACTTTGAATCCATCTATTTCAACAAAACCAGTATCTGAAACATTAAAACTATACTCTTTAAGATTGTCTTCACCAAGAAACTCTTTTAAGAAAATAGAATATTTATTGCCAATTTTCCAAGATTTATCGAATAACAAATTCCATTTTAAATCTCTTTCAGATTTATATAGAAATTGTCTATTGTTTTCTTTAGTATAAAAACATTTATCAACAAAAATATCACCATTTGTAAAGTATATAGTAACTGAAATTTTTTTAACTAAAGTATCATTAATAGTAGTATCCTTTATTGATTCTAATAACCTATATCCTTCTTTAGTGCCTTGTACAAATGTTTCGAAATTAGAGTACCACCACTTTGTACCTACTTTTACAAATTCAAGATTTGACCCATTTACTGTTTCTCCATTTGTTTGTAAATACATCAATATGGAAATTAAAAGTATTATTATCTTTTTCATCTTATTCAACTATTACCATTCGTTTGGTGTCTATTATTTGACCATCGGCTATTAAGGCATAGACATAAAAGCCTTTTTGAATTTATCTATCATCAACACAGCCTAGTGGTAATGTAGCGCTAGTTTGTATAGTAAAGGTTGCACCAAGTGGTATGGTGAAATCGTTTTTAATTTCTACTTCTCTTGCATTGATAGTAACATTGGCATTGTTTGCAATTGTTACACTACCTTGCGTAAGTGTAGTAGTTACATCTTTACCTATATCTACAAAAGGACGAGTAATTGTACTAGTGTTAAGTGTTTTGTTTTGAATATAATTAGTTACAGTTTCTTTTACTGCACGGTAGGCATTTAATTTACCAGCACCAACTAAGCCTGGATATAAATGTCCATCAGTTATAGGGTCGCAAGTCCTTTTTAATATTTCTTCTATTTCTGCTGGTGTTAAACAAGGGTTAGCAGAAAGCATTAAGCCAATAGTTCCAGCAACTTGAGGAGCTGCATTTGATGTACCTCTCCAAATTTGACCATAACTGTTATTGGGATAAGTTGTACAAATATCAATTGCAGGAGCACATAAATCAACGTATTGATTTCTAGCAAGATTAATTGTTTTTACAGTACTATTTCTGTCTATTCCGCTTACGTTAATTACACCTGGGATATTTGCATACTCAGAGTGAAAAGTTTTAACAGAATCATTACCAGCTCCTAAAATTAATACAGAACCTCTGTTTATTACACTATCAATTATTTCTTTAGCTGATAATTGAGTTGTAGTCATACTAACATTTATTATTCTATTCCCTTGTCTTGCTGCTCTAAAAATACCATCTGCAATATTAAAATTTGTACCTACTTGTCTTCCAAAGACTCTACAATTATATCCTATTGCAGCAATTCCTAAATTATTATTAGTATTAGCTACTGCATTACCTGCAACCATTATACCATGTGGATGTGTTCCTGCATTTCCATCAACACCAGCAAAACGACCTATCATATCTTCATGGTTTGGTTCAAATCGTGTATCAACTATTGAAATTATTACATTTGGATTGCCAGTTGTAATTGACCATGCACACTTGGCGCTTATGTTATCTATAAAGTAATTTAAATCTCCTGCATTATTTTTCATCCATACATCATTGTACTCTATTGGATTATCACAACCTAGGTGGTTAGGAATTTCTCTAATTATTGATAGATTCGTAATATTAAGAGAATCAATTTTACTCTTAATTGTCAAAATATTTTTATTACATTTTATAAAAACCTCCTTTGTAATTAATGAATCAGATCTTGTATCAAACTTAGGATAAATAATACATTGTTCTTTTAAAAAATATTTTTTTAGTTTGCTGTCATTTTTCAAAATAGTTATGTTGGTATGAGATTTTAACTTAAGTTCTAACAATTGAGAATAACAAATATTGATACTTAGGATAAATAAATATATAAATTTCATTGTGTAATAATTTTAAATATTTGAATTGAATTATTTACTGTATTTATTACTTTTACTAAAACCACTTGGTTGGTTCTTTCTATTAAAAATTCTTTGTATGGCTCATTAAATTGTAATTCGCTTAGTGAATTGCCATATATATCAAATAGATTTACAAGAATAGTACTCAAACTCTTGTTTTCAAAGCATAATTTATTTTTGATAATTTTCACATTTAATTGTAAATCATCATTTTTACTTTCAACATTTGATGTAGTAATTCCTATTTTAATAACTTCATTTTCTAATTTACAACCTACAGAATCAATATAAATTTGTTTTAAAATGATACTATCATTTAATTGAGAATAAAAGGGTATAAATTTTGTGTTTTCTAATAGAGGATTTTCAACATAAGTACTAGGCGACCAACCCAAAAAAATCAAAGGTTCAATCCCACCATAAGCACTAGCATTAATCTCGATTGAATCACCTAAAGATAAATTGTAGAATGGAATAGATGAAAGATAATATAATTCAGATATTCTTATATGAATACTATCTTCAACTTTAAATTCATTTTTTTCAATAATGAGTTTAAATTTTATCCATTTATTTCTAATAGATAAAATAGGATTAAAATTGGTATTTAATATAGTAGAATTATTTAAATAATTTGTAATATTTTCAATTTTACCATTTCTATTTTTAGTTGTTACTGTCCATTTTATTTTAGTATTATTCGTATCACCACCAATAATAATATTTTTAAATGGTGAAAAATTTTCATTCCTTATTACACTAACACAGTACGTAGTATCCTTACCAAGGTCTATTGTAATCTGAGCCTCTACAAAGAGGCTCAAAAATAAAGAGCAAATACATATTATCTTTTTCATATTATTCAATTATTACCATTCGTTTGGTGTCTATTATTTGACCATCGGCTATTAGGGCATAGACATAAAACCCTGCATTAAGTTGGTTGGCTTTTATTGTAATAAAGCTTTCGCCCTTTGTGCTTATCACTATACTTTTTATTTGTTTACCTGTAAGGTCGGTTACTGTTATAAAAGCATCTTTTACGCTCTCAGGCAAGAAATATCTAATCTGTGTTTCTATGTTAAACGGGTTGGGTACATTTTGATATAGATAAGCACCAGATATTGTTTCTAAGATTATAGTTTGTTCGTTTTGCTTACGAGCACTGGCTTTTTTACCTTCTAGCTTACTTACTTTGGCTTGTAGGGTTTCTATGGTTTTGTTTTGCTCTTTAAAGGCTTCTACTAATATGGGTATTATACCTATATAATCAATAGCTTTACCAGTTTTATCATTTGTTTGTACTAATTCAGGCAATATTTGCTCTAATTCTTGAGCTATGAATCCATGTCTTAATTGATTATCACTTTTTTTTCTGAGCGAAATTTTTTTGCTAGTGTTATTAGATTTAGTTACACGCATTGTATCTGAATAGGATTGATTAAAATTGACTAAATCAACATCAACAGAATCTTTCAATTGGTAACTTACACCCCTTAATGCTAATATCTTATCTAAAGCATTGCTTTCTTGATTAATATTTTCTTTCAACCTTTTATCTGACCCCATCAAAAATTGACCTCTTGAATAGTAATCTCTACCCCAAATATCGCCAGAAGCTGTTATTGCAGCAATGACAGAGCCATCAGGTCTTCTAAATCTATATTGGGCGCAATTGTTTCCTATCCAGAAATCAAAAGAACAACCACTTATTCCCAGACCATAAAACTCAGGACCACTTTCAAATAAAGCTAGTGATTTAAAATTTGTATATCCAGAACCAAAAGATAATGGAAAACCAGGATTTGTAGTTCCTATACCTATATTACCGTTATTTCTAACAGTAAAACGCCATCCTTGATTCCAAAATCCAATTTTATTACTTTCTAAACCACCCACAAATGTATTTTGTTCTCCACACCACAATCCACCATTAGTATTGTCAGATGACATACGTCCATTTACACGAAAATCTATGTTTGTGGAACCAACACCTTCTACTTGGAGCTTAGCATTTGGGTTTGTAGTACCTATACCTACGTTACCTGCATTATTTACTCTCACTTGTGCATTGGCAGCTAGCATAGCTATACTTACTGATACTGTTAATAATACTTTTTTCATCTCAAATTATTTAAAGTTTTGGTTTTTTTAATTTGAGTGCATAATTATATATATATATATATATCCTAATTTTAAAAGTAAAATTTTTGTTAAATGTTGTTTATTTTTAATAATTAAATTTTTAATAACCGATATTACCAAATAAAACTATTTGTACCTAGCTTGAACAATCAAATTTTTAAAGTTCACAATATTTTTGGTGATATTATTTACAATGTTAGTTCTAACATTAGGGCACAAGCGGATGCCTGCGCCTGTGTGGTTAATTCAATGAGGCAAAGCTAAAGGCCAGTGGGGGGAAATAGATTAGTCAATAAATTCATCTAAACTGAACTTTGCCTTTTTTATGAGAAGCTGTCTTAATTCTGCAACTATAACTCTTTTCCAAGAATTTTTACTTGGCTCAGGAATTACTTCACCTGTTTTTATATCTATAAAGTCATAAGAAAATTCAAAATGGGAATAATTTGATATTAGAGGTTTATTAATTGCCCTTAATATGAATTTAAAATTATGCTCTTGTAAATCAACTGGCGATGGATAAGTAGCTGTATGCTCATGAACGTCTCCTACCTTAAGCAAGAAATAATTTCGTTTATCATTTGAAAAGTATTCAGATTCATTAAGTAAATACCCTTCTGATTTTTCAATCCAATCCTGGCTAAATTTGTTTTTATCAAGGAATTCTATGTGTATATCTTCTATTTTCGATGGAGGAATTTTGTTTAATGAATAACCATTAAATCTATTTTCTTCTACCGCCTCTGCTGTCAATTTACCTTCTGAATCCTTAAAATCACATTTAGGATTAGTATACGTACACAAAAAGTGTTTTGTATCAATATCAAGTATAAAGGTATCTGTAACTTTAGGAACTAACCTTTGGGGTTAAGCCATAAGCTAAGCAAATTCTAAAGTTGAAGTAGAAGAAAGATTGGTTGAAAAATACAGAACGCCTGGGTTTGCATTTTCTGGTTTAATAACATGTGTAATGGAACTCATAATAGAGTTCAAAGAACCAAACTTTTTCAACTTAATTACATCGTTTTGATATAGTGATACAACAGCATCAATATTATCTTGAACCTCATCCTCCTTATTGAAAAAAACTTCTAAATGAGTTTCATATCCCAGATTAGTATAAAATCTAAAATAGATACTTTGCGTAGCAGTTAAGCCGACTATTAAATTAGATGGAGTTAAAACAGCAATATGAATTAGCGACTTTGAAAACATTTTTACGGCTTCTGATTGATAACCATCCACAAAATGATTCAAGCTTTTTATATCAGCTAAAAACTTTAATACTGCATTTGAGAATAAATTGTTCGAAATTTGCTCTTTAATCCTTAATAAATAAGCTTGATTGCTACCGCCTTTTATATTATTTAGTGGATTTATTATAATATTACACTTATTCGCAAGCAATGATGTTGAATAATTTCTTTTATGATCAAAACTAAATGATGTGCTTAAACATCCTGTATTAGGTACAGCTAATTGTAACATAGCTATGTATTTTAATAATTCAACATTCATTAAACAAATAATCTATTTAAAAATTCAATATTTAAAGAAAGATATACTTTCCACTGGTTAACAAAGTCATTATCTATTTCACTTAGTATTTTGTCATTATAATCCATATGATAATTAAAGGTTACTGTAGGTTGCATATTACTATTCATCTGAACTTTTACCAAACAGGTGCTACCATCATCATTTGAAAAAGAGAAATCAATTGCCTTTGTTACCGTATTTTTAAATTTTATCGATTTCAGTTCAGTAAACCACTTATCAAAATCTATTCCTTCAATAATGTAATCGAAATTAATGCCAGTAGCCACGCAGTTTATAAATGGCAATGCTTTGCAATATGACTCAGCTAATCGATATGGTAATTCATTTTGACCAAAACTTGTGATTGCTAGTCTTTGTGGATCCAATTGTAATGTAGAACCGTTTTTAAAAACTACTTGACTGAATGCTGGAGTTATCAATAAATTATTCGTATCTATTTCAGAAAGCTCTTTTATCATTTCTGATTTGGCAAAGAAATAATCTGAAATTATCGTAGGATTATGAGAGTTTCCTATAACTACTATGGAATTGTTACTTAATATTTCCTACACAAAATATGTATTTTGTAATATAAACGGTTAATATCTATTAAAAATTGCACGAAATTGGATAAACGTTTATAATAAACAAAATATCATTCCCTTTTAACTCCACATTCGCCTAGCCCTTGGTTGGAGTTCTTTTCCAACAAGCCAAAAATGCTATAAATTCATAAATTCAAATTAGACAAGCCTTTTTCATTCGAAAAACAAAAATATTTCTTAATTTTTATTTGAAAACCAGTATTTTCTAAATGTGGAAATAGTAGCGTATTTTTGCCGAATTTTTCACTGCTACAATACTTGAGTGGCAGCATTTGCTCAAACAAGACAAATTCAAATTAACCATAACTAAGAGCTTCCGCCCCACTGGTCTTTAGCTTTGCCAGATTGAATTAATCTAAGAAAATAGCATTTCTACTATTTCTATTTTGCTCGTATTTTTGGTAGTAAAAGAAAGTAACGGTAGAGGCGCATTCACCCGCTGGCTAGGTAAGACCTATCTTGCGATTCAATCCTTTACCGTTTGTTTTAAAGTGTGGCATCAAATAGAAATTAGAGTTCCAAGGCTCATTAACAAGGTATTGATGGGGTTTAAAACGTGCTAACTTATTGTTAAACAATTAACGTATTAAAGATATGGAATTTACTTATTTCATCGGTTGCGATGTATCAAAAAATGAATTAGACTTTGCTGTAGTGCAGGGTAAAGCCTTTTTATTTTACAAAGAAATAGCCCCCAATGGCGCAAGCCTCCGCTTGTGCCCTACTTTACAATAAAATTATTCAATCAAAATTATTTCAAGTAAGCCTTTTTCTCCACAATAATCTTTGGCACTGCTAAATAGCCATTCATTTGGCAATTCTACAAAACCTGCTTCAACTGGATTTGCATGTAAATGATCTAGTTTTTGCTTTGTAATTGCCGCATTTGAAAGCTCGATTGGTTGATTGTGTTGCAGCCAAAATTGCCACCTTTTATTATTGCCATTTTTTTACCCGCTCTTTCCATCATCCATAGTATCTTTTCCCGCCTACTTTCTATTGAATTTTCAGCAATGGCTTTTCTCAATCTTCCTGATGTATAACTTTTCATATCTCTTACAATATTTTCTAAATTTTGACTTTCTGACCCAATCCTCATATCAATAGGGCTCATGATGATACGCCAAGCATAAACCTCTAATCCTTTTTCCTTTTGTCAATATTTCCATCTTTCGAGTAATTTATTTCTGTACTCGTTTCTAATAAAAACATCAATCCAACAAACAACCGCAAAACTTATGAAATAAAGCTTGCTGTTATCTCTAAACTTATATCTGCTGCTCACAAACCAAAAATAATAAAAATGGCAAAATACACAATGTTAGTTCTAAAATTGGGGCACAAGCGGTCGCTTGCGCCATTGAGGCCAGTGAGAGGAAGAATATATTTGGAGTAGTTGTGGGGATTTTTACGGGACTCGGAAGGGCGAATTAGTATTGACTGAGTTTTAATAGCGGATTGCAAATCCCCCCGCCCTTGGTGTGTTTTCACCAACAAGCAAATTAGTAGCGGTTGGAAATTAGAATTTTCGAGTTCACTGATTTATTGCTTGTTGGTCGAAAAGAAGACCAACAAGGGCGGAGCCATAGAATAGGCTGGTACTATTTCTAGGAATATATCAACTCAAGCAGTTCGTACAAATTGTGCTGCATGCAAATAATATTTTATAGCCTGTACATCCCTGACAAATCTAATACTTTTGCTTATGATAAGTTATTTACTATTTTTACGCAGTTAATAACAATAATGCAATGAAGTTTACCACAGAAAAGACCGAGCAATATACCCTTATTCAAATACATAGTGAGAAAATTGATGCCCTCAGAACGCCTCAATTGAAAACCGAGATTACCACCATCCATGCCGAAGGCACTATCAATTTTATCATCGATTTTTCAGAGGTGAAGTATATGGACTCATCTGGTATCAGTGCCATTTTGCTTGCCAAACGGATTTGTGAGAATGCAAACGGATTTTTAGCTATTTTCGGATTGAATGATGCTGTGAAGAAAGTATTGAGCATAGCCCAGCTAGATAAAGTACTAAATATCCTTCCCACCCAAGCAGAGGCCATTGATGCCGTATTTTTACACGCAATAGAAGCCGATTTACAAGGCGATTCAGAATAAAATTATGATTTTCAAGGTGCTAGGTACAGGTTCGGCTACACCCATGTTGGGCAGGTATCCTTCCGCTTTTGCTCTGCATCTTGAAAGCGAAACATTTTTAATCGATTGTGGCGAAGGCACGCAATGGCGTATGCTGGAGTATGGCATTAAGCACTCGAAAATCAACCAAATATTTATCTCTCACTTGCATGGCGACCACTACTTGGGGCTCGTAGGACTCCTATCCACCATGAATAGCTTGGGCAGAAAACACGAGCTGCACATATTTGCACCAGCGGGGCTAAAAGAAATCGTGTCACTTCAATTCAAATACCAAGATACAAGGCTCGATTACAATTTAGTAATACACGAAATATTTGTCGAGACACTCACCCAAATTGCAGAAAATAAGGTAATAACAATCTCCGCATTCCCGCTTGTACATCGTGTGCCAACTTTCGGATTTATATTCAAAGAAAAACCAAAGCTTAGGAATATTATCAAATGGAAATTGCCCGAAAACACTCTTTTGCAGTATCTTCACCTGTTAAAGCAAGGTGAAGATGTGATAGGTGAAAATGGCGAAATATTATATAGAGCCGATGAATATACCTTACCAGAAGCTCCCGCCAAAACCTTTGCATACTGTTCTGATACTGCATTTAGCGAATCGCTCATTCCCTTTATTGAGAATGCAGATTTGCTCTACCACGAGGCCACGTTTTTGGAAGATAAAATAGCCAGGGCGGCCGAAACTTGCCATTCTACCGCCATTCAAGCCGCCAATATCGCTACTATGGCTGGGGTAAAAAAGTTGGTCATTGGTCATTTTTCATCTCGATACAAATCAATTGAGCCCTTCATTTTTGAGGCGGCCACAGCATACCCTAATGTGGTACTTGCCGAAGGCGGGCTCGAAGTAGCGGTATAAATACCGCATGCCATGGATGAAATCATAAAAAAAGCACTTTCGAAAGACCCTATATTGTTGCAACTCATCGAGTCGATCGATCCAAAATCGAACATGACTGCATCCACCACCAAAACTACCGATATTTACTTTTCCTTGCTCGATTCTATTGTTTCGCAGCAATTGTCAGTAAAAGCTGCTGACACTATTTTCAAGCGGTTTCTAAATGTTTTCCCCAACCAATATCCTGCACCAGATTTGGTGATAGCAGCACCCACCGAGCAGCTGAGAAGCGTAGGGCTTTCATTTCAGAAAGCAGCATATTTAAAAAATACGGCCACTTTTTTCCTAGAAAATGACTTAACATACGAAACGCTACTATTGCTTACCGATGATGAAATTATAAAAACGCTTGTTCAGATAAAAGGTGTGGGGCAGTGGACGGTGGAGATGATGTTGATGTTTGTGCTTTTCCGCCCCGATGTATTTCCCTATGATGATTTGGTGGTGCGAAACAATGTGATAAAACTCTACAACATTGAAGGAAAAGGAGCTGAGCTGAAGAAAAAAGTATTGGCGGTGGCTGAAAACTGGAGGCCGTATCGCACCATTGCCTGCAAATACATCTGGCGATACAAAGACAAGCCCAAAATATAATTTTCTCCCCCGATGTAGCATTGCCCAACTCTCATTTTGTACTTTTGGCACGGATTGTAATCGACCAACGTTATCGCAAAGAATAATACCAAAACAGCCAGATCAGTTGCCAAGCCTGTTATTCATAAAAAGCGACTGCCGAAAGAAAAATGGTACAAACGCTTCTTTTTTGGCTTATTACGTGCCACAATTGCCTTTTTTGTTATTACATTTTTGTGGGTATTGATTTTAAAATGGCTAGATCCACCCTTCACCTACTTGATGTTGAAAAGGAAAATGCAAGCCATCGTTGAAGGCAAACCCTATAAAATCAAATACCAGTTTGTAGCCTACAGTCGCATTTCAGACAATTTGAAAATGGCTGTAATTGCCTCTGAAGACCAAAAGTTCCCGGCTCACTTGGGCTTTGATTTTGAAGCCATCGACCATGCACTTGAACATAACAAACGCCATAAACGAAAACATGGAGCTAGCACCATTAGCCAGCAAACGGCAAAAAATGTATTCTTATGGGATGATAGAAATTTCTTAAGGAAAGGATTGGAAGCCTATTTCACTGCTCTTATTGAGCTGGTTTGGGGTAAGAGGCGGATATTGGAAATATATCTGAACGTTGCCGAAATGGGCAATATGACATTTGGGGCAGAGGCTGCGGCAAAGAAATATTTCAAAAAAACAGCCGATGCAGTTTCACTTGACGAAGCAAGTAGCCTAGCCGCAGTGCTGCCCAATCCTGTTCTTTTCAAAGTAAATGCACCCACTAAATTCATAGCGAAACGCAAAATTTGGATTCAAAACCAGTATTATGCCTTAGGAGGCAAAAAATATATAGCCGATTTGAAATAAGATTGAAGAAAATACTTCTGTGTTTCTGTTCTTTTGCGTTTTCTAATTCTGAAGCTACCACTTCAAAATTTAGGCTGTCGCAAATATTAAAACAGGTAAATAAAAATACTTTTTGTCATGGCAACAGTAGTAAGCAAAGCGCATTGACTCGTAAAATCTTAAAAATTATTAAATAAATCCATTTTCATACCTCGTAACTTCCTAATTTACTGAAATTAAGGGTTTTATATTGGCTTTACATAAGTAGTATTATGTATATTTGCATTGTAGTAGTTTTTGTTTCATAGGGAAAAGCCGGGGTAGTATCTACTTCGGTTTTTTTTTAATATCCGATTGTCCGAATTCCGACAGTGCTTGGTAATCATTCACAAAGCAATTTTGAGTTTATAAACCAATTAGCTAATTTATATCTAAAACCGATAACCGCCATGGATGTAAAAATTGAGTCTAGTTGGCAAACAGCTTTAAAAAACGAATTTGACTTGGCCTATTTTTTGCAGTTAACAATGTTTGTGCAACATGAATACCTCAACAAGAAATGCTACCCACCTGCGAACCAGATATTCTCCGCTTTTGATTTCACGCCTTACCACGATGTGAGGGTTGTGATTGTCGGGCAAGATCCCTATCATGGCGAAGGGCAAGCCAATGGTATGTGTTTTTCGGTGAGCGATGGCATAAAGCCACCCCCTTCCTTAAAGAATATGTATAAAGAGTTGAAAGCAGACATTGGGGTGCCTATTCCAACCTCAGGCAATCTTGAACAATGGGCAAAGCAAGGAGTACTTTTGCTCAATACAACACTTACTGTGCGTGCTGGTATGCCAGGTTCACACCAAAAAAAGGGCTGGGAAAAATTTACCGACAAGGTAATTCAAACCCTCAATGATGAAAAACAAAACATCGTATTCATCCTTTGGGGAGCATCCGCACAAAAGAAAATTGCCTTGCTAAATGCAGACAAGCACTTCGTAATCGGGTCGGCACACCCTTCCCCATTCTCTGCCAACAAGGGCTTTTTCGGCAGCAAGCCTTTTTCGTCAACCAATGCGTTTCTGAAAGCTAATGGCATAAAAGAGATCGTGTGGTAAAATGGCATACAAAAGTGCCCATGATTAGTATATTAAGCTCGATATGGTTCATAAACCTCCTTTAATTACAACTAAAGCTGATAATATAAAAATGAAATTATTTCGACCAAAAGTGCAATATCAAACCTATTTCAATACTTTTGCGATCGATATAAATTTTATTATGAAATTAATTAATGCAATAATTAAATACCCAGCCATCGCAGTTCTGCTGATCAATCTAAGCTTTTGTGGCAAAAAAAATAGCATAGATCGTTGGTCAGTGCTTTCGCCCGATAGCAATTTGGTCGCCAGCCTTCAATTAGGCAAAAATGGAACTTTAAACTACACCGTATTGAGTGGCAGCGATACCATCATTGGATTTTCCCCGTTAGGTTTAATACGCTCCGATCAAGCTTTCGATAGTGGCTTGGTATTGGTTGAAGCTGCACCAATCACTAACATAACCGAAAAATACACTTTGCTCACTGGCAAAAGGAAAGAAAATAATGCCAACGCAAATGAGCTTTTATTGACGCTCAAAAATGCCAAGGGAAGCAAAATGCAAGTGATTTTCAGAGCCTACAATGAAGGCGTGGCTTTCAGGTATAAATTTCCAGATACCGACACTTCTACTTTCACTATTACGGAAGAAAAATCTGGCTTCGCTGTTTCGACAGGGGGAAAAGCATGGCTTCAGCCGTTTGGCTTGCCTAATGATTGGGGTCCTGCATACGAAGAGCTGTATTTGGCAAAAAATGAAATAGGAGCCTCCTCACCAGATAGCAGCGGATGGAGCTTCCCCGCTCTTTTCCAAGCCAGCGGCAAGTGGATTTTGCTGGCAGAATCAGACTTGACTGAAGCCTATGCCGGCACCCGCCTGGCTCAAGATTGTGAAAACGGAATTTACAAAGTTCGTTTTCCACTCGATGGCGAGGGTTTGGGCACGGGTGATGTATTTCCCAAATCCAGCTTGCCGTTCGCCACCAGCTGGAAATCCATTACCATTAGCAATACACCTGCTGGTATTTTTGAATCAAACATGGTGAGTCATTTGGCTGCTCCGCAAGTAGCAGGCGATTTTTCGTGGGTGAAACCAGGCAGGGCATCTTGGGGCTGGTGGGGTGAACACGATAGTCCAAAAGATTTCAAGCGGCTAAAAGAATATGTGGATCTTGCTAAAGAAATGAATTGGGAATATAGCCTTGTAGATGCAAATTGGGACTTAATGACCAATGGAGGTACCATAGAAGACCTAGCCAAATATGCCAATAGCAAAAATATTCCGCTGCTACTTTGGTACAATTCTGGAGGTTCACATAACAATGTAACGGAACGCCCCAGAGACATAATGAATGATCCGTTAAAACGCAAAGCAGAATTCAAAAAAATACGTGCATGGGGTGTGAAAGGGGTGAAAATAGATTTCTTTCAGTCAGACAAACAAAATATTATCAAACTATATATAGATGTGCTTAAAGATGCAGCTGCGGAGCAAATTATGGTGGTTTTCCACGGTTGCACAGTACCTAGAGGCTGGTCAAGAACGTACCCAAACTTGGTTTCGATGGAAGCTGTGAGGGGAGCCGAACAATATGGCTGGTCTAAATCGTATGCCGTGCAAGCTGCTAGTCACAACACAATTTTGGCATTTTCCCGCAATGTGGTAGGCTCTATGGATTACACACCTGTTACATTTAGCGACTACAACACTTCAGAGCATCAAACCACCAATGCGCATGAATTGGCTCTACCGATTGTGTTTGAATCGGGAATTACCCATTGGGCCGACCGCGAATATTCGTATAGAAACCAAAATGCGAAAATTAAAGAGTTGATGAAAGTCATCCCAACAACTTGGGATGATTCAAAACTAGTAGCCGGGGAACCAGGAAGCTTAGCAGTGGTTGCACGCCAGAAAGGCCAGCAATGGTTTATAGGCGGAATAAATGGCGACTCAGCCATGAAAACCACCAATATTTTGCTCCCATTTATAACAGCAGGCTCTTATAAAATCTCAATTTATGCAGATGGCGACAATAGCCGCTCGATTACTGTAAAAGATACTATTTATGAAGCTGGCACCACATTTACAATCAAAATGCTGCCGAAAGGAGGGTTTTCTGCTTGGATAAGGAAATAATGGAAGTACCCCGATCGGATACCAATCGGGGTGCTTTTTTTAGCGTTCAAACAGATTACCTATCCCACCCAATACCGACCCGCCTTCCTTTCTAGCATTTCCTCCTCCCGCAGAAAGCACTGAGATCAATTTGCTTACAGGCATAGATTGAAGCCAAACTTTACCAGTGCCACGAAGTGTGGACAAAAACATGCCTTCCCCGCCAAATACCATAGATTTTAATCCGCCAGCTCTGATGATGTCGAAATCAATCTGAGGTTCAAAAGCCACAACACAGCCAGTATCTATTCTCAACGTTTCGTTGTTCAAATATCTTTCTATTACAGTGCCACCAGCGTGGATGAAAGCCATACCATCGCCTTCAAGTTTTTCAAGAATAAAACCTTCGCCACCAAAAAACCCTGCACCCATTTTTTTATTAAACGAGATCGAAATTCTTGTTCCCAAGGCAGCGCAAAGAAACGCATCTTTTTGGCAAATGAGAGTTCCGCCCATTTTTTGAAGATTCACAGGCAAAATAGTACCAGGATAAGGGGCTGCAAAGGCCACATGCTTTTTACCAAATCCATGATTAGTAAAGTGGGTCATGAACAAAGATTCACCTGTGAGCACACGCTGCCCGGCCTGTAAAAGTTTGCCAAAAAAGCCTTGATGTGGATCGCTACCATCACCCATTTTGGTCTCAAAATCTATACCTTCTTCCATATAGAGCATGGCACCGGCTTCGGCTATTACAGTTTCTTGAGGGTCAAGTTCCACCTCTACAATCTGAATGCCATCACCTATTATTTTGTAATCTACTTCATGTGATTTCATTATGCCTATCGTTTTATGGTTTATTATTTTTACTATTTACATGTGTAACCAACGGAACAATTCCGCTTCGTATTCAGTGTTCAAAATTAATGCTTAAACTTGCAACCCGATTTATTTGGTCTAAAAATTTCCCAGAAAGTAAATTCAGATGATATTCAGCCTCAACCATTCTACAGCCACAATAAATACTAAAATCCACTTAGCCTCATCGAAGAGCGAGAGCAACAGGGCCTTAATTATCAATGCCTTGACTGGCAATGCCTGTAATATTCAAAATATAGCTGCCGCCCGCGATTCGGTGACCATGAAAAGACTGCTTGACTCCACCGATGAAGTGCTAGACGTAATAGATGCTGGCACCACCATGCGTTTCCTCACCGCATTTTTAAGCTTGCAAAATCAAGAAAAAACACTCACAGGCACGCCTCGTATGTGTGAAAGGCCCATTGGAATGTTAGTAGATGCCCTTAGAGAAATTGGAGCCGATATTGCATATTTGAACCAAGAGGGCTATCCGCCATTGAGGGTGAAAGGTATGCCAACCCAGCGCAAAAACAGAATCCAAATACGAGGAGATGTGAGCAGCCAATACATTTCGGCTCTGTTGATGATAGCCCCAAATTTGCCACTGGGCCTAACTTTAGATTTGATAGGTGAGATAGGTTCTGTACCTTACATCAACATGACCTTGCAAATGATGGCGGCATTTGGCATTCGATACGAATTTTCAGGTACTACCATCACTATTCATGCACAGCCGTACAAGCCTGTTTCTTTTTATGTAGAATCAGATTGGTCTGGGGCTAGTTACTGGTTTGGCATTGCCACTTTGGCTAAAGAATCTAAGATAGAACTAACAGGGCTGAAAAAAGATTCGATGCAAGGCGATGCTGCCATTGTTCCGTTTCTCACACAATTGGGTATCAACACTACTTATAGAGATACTTCTATTTTGTTAGAAAAAGACCCATCATTCATTATGCCCAAAACATTAGCGATCGATTTTACAAATTTCCCAGATCTGGCCCAAACCATAGCTGTGATCTGTGGCGGATTGGGTGTAGAGTTGGTAATGACAGGGGTAGAAAGCTTGAAAATAAAAGAGACAGACAGGTTGGCTGCTTTGGAAATAGAGTTGGCAAAATTTGGAGTTAGTGTAAAAGAAACCGCCTCGCACACTTATACTGTATCGGGAAAGGCCAAGGTAAGCGGACAAACAGTGCATACTTATGACGATCATCGCATGGCTATGGCATTTGCTCCACTGGCTCTTTTGGGAACTATTAATGTAGAAAATCCTCAAGTGGTGGTCAAATCCTACCCTTCGTTTTGGGACGATCTACAAATAGCCGGGTTTGTGGTTGGCGAAATATAAATATCCGTAAAATTGTTAGTCGCAGCCCCTAAAAGCGAACTGTGAAAGAAAATATAAACCAACTTTATTGTAGCCCAGTTGCTAAAACTTAGATTTACAGGGTATTTAGTGTTATTACTGAGGGACTAAAGAAAATTTAAAAATCCCAAATATTTCGGTCAATAAGTAATTATATTCAACATTTTAAGCCTCCGCAGATTAAAAAAAGTAAAGCTGCTGAAGTTATAAGACCGCAATTGCCGACATAAAGTCAATGAAAATATCCTTAATAACAGTGTGCTACAATGCCGAGAAAACGATCGAACAATGTTTCCGGTCGGTTATCAATCAGTCGTACAAAAACATTGAGTATATCGTAATAGATGCTAAATCAACCGATGCTACACTTGCTATTATCGAGAAATATAAAACGCATTTTTCGATCGTAGTATCCGAGCCCGATCAGGGCATATACTACGCCATGAACAAAGGCATTGCTTTAGCAACTGGTGATATTATCGGCATTCTAAATGCAGACGATATATTTGCCCATCAAAATGTACTTGAAAATGTGGCCCAAAAATTTGTACTAGAAAATAAAGATTCGCTCTATGCCGATTTGCAATATGTGAATGAAAATAATGTTGTTCGCTATTGGAAATCAGGCAACTATAAGATCAATAATTGGTATTGGGGTTGGATGCCGCCACACCCTACTTTTTATGTAAAGCGGGAAATTTACCAGCGATTTGGAGTGTTTAACACAACCATCCAATTGGCAGCCGACTACGAACTCATGCTGAGGTTTTTATTAAAGTACAATATATCGACTTCTTATTTAGCAGAAGTTACAGTAAAAATGGCTGTGGGTGGAGTGAGCAATAAAAGTTTCAAAAATAGATTGGTAGCCAACCAAGAAGACAAAAAAGCATGGACACTTAATCGTTTGTCAATGCCTTTTTACCTAACAATAGTGAAGCCACTAAGAAAGCTTGCACAGTTCCTATAGCCTATTTCTATTTTCTTTGAAATTGGTGATTTTTTGTGCCCTTATTTTGTTTAAAATGCTTGTGCGATTTCTGGGCTGTAAAACTAACTGGGCTAGCCATTGTATAATCTAAGTGTACGTTGAATATTCCATAACCATCAAAAAACGTAGCATTGCCGCTTCTACCTTGGCCAGAAGGGGCTAAACCTCCCTCGCTTGGCCTGTCTTTTAAGCCAGACGAAAAACCTGGATCAGCTAACCTTTCTTCAACAGTCCTTAACTCTTTTACTGAATTGATTTCGTTTCCAACTGGGTACGCTTGTTTTGCTCCTAAATCGTCTAAATATTGAGTGAAAGCAACCGTGTAAGTGATATCTGCACCAATATCAAAAAATTCACTCACTTTTATGCGTGTGCCTATTCCGCCATTTACGTAAGGAACAATATTGCCATAATTTTTGCCTTCAAAGGTTTTTTTTCCAACCACAGAAACATACTGATCCGTAAGGGGATCTTTTATTGATGGAGTAAAACTTAAAACACCAACACCTACGATCACATAAGGCACGAAAAAATTTCTCCTGTTGTACTGGTCAGACTTATCGCCCATAAACCTGCTGATCGAAGGAATGAGATCAATATGAGTGAAAACACCAAATTCAATCAAATCGGATCTGAATGAAATATCTCTAGCTGGTCTTCCTGTTTCCTTGGGCGAATTGGCATCAGAAGCACTAATTCTCCCATATCTCAATTGTGCACCAGCACTTATTCTGTTTGTAAATCTGTACTTCAAGCCCAAATTGAACTGGAAGTTGTTGATATCTTTAAAAGGACCAAGAAAGCAATCGCCTGTCTGGCAAAGCTGCCCAAAATATGACATTGTGCCCGCGCCTACAGAGTATGTCCACGGGTAGGCAATTTTTCGCGAAATGGGAATATTCGAATTGGCTCTGCTGCGAGTCTGCCCAGGATACAATTTTCTTCCCTGTGAAAAACTACTCGTGAAAGCAAAAACTGCCAGCGAAAGTATCAGTAGATATTTGATATACTTCATTTTCTTTATGTTGATGTAAAATTAAAAGATCATAGTGTACGAGATACAAATTTAAAAATTTAACTGAAATAAGAAACTATTTTTAGATATATACCCCCAAAAATGCGATTAATTTAAGAATCTCTAATTTGGGTCTTTGGGTTTCAATTCTATTTTGTTGAAGTAAATAACTGTACCTGAGGACTTTGTGTATTCCGAATCCAAGTTTTTCACTTTTTGCGAACCATAGGCAATAAAATAATTTCCATACCAGTAGGCTACATCGCTATTGTACTCTTCCTTCACTTTTTCGTAGTCATTGTTTGTTTCTACCTGCGTTGACATTTTCTCTGTTTGCGTAGTATCTCTGGACAGGTATTTATATTGAATCTGCCCTCTCTGGCTATATGCTGCTATATACTGCTTGTCGTTATGCAAAATCTGAACCTTTTCGTTGAGGTTAAAAGTTAGAATATCTTGAATCAATATCGAATTATCCCAAAGCAATTCACCCTTTCTATCTAGCCCTGCAATGATAGCGTGAGAATATCGCCAACCATCAAAAACGTCAAAAGCTGTCTCAATTGGCCTCCCATAATACCACGAGGTGCGATATTCGGTGTGATATTGGGGAGCATATACTTCGGTAACAATTATATATTCATTGGTGTCTGATACTATGGGTTCGTGTACGAGCATCTGATAGCTCAGTTCCAAATCTTTGCCTTTATCCTTTTGCTTACTGATCTTTTTCTGAAGCTTCTGCTGTTCTTTTGGGGGCAAATAGGCAAAGAAATTCTTAAAGTTGGTGAAGCTTTGATACCTAATAAATTCCTGTTTTCCGTTATTTAACTGTGCTAAATAAAGCCCTTGAGCGCCCGTGTATCCTTTATTTGCAAATGTTCCAGTTACAATTTTTGTATTGGCGTTCACAAAATTTATTTTCCCGTCTATCAATTGGTATTGGTCGGTAAATGGCTTCACAGGCGTGGCCAAGGCTTTTGCACCACTATATTTCAATTCTTGAATGAACAAATCTGAATTTTTACCATTTTGGTTTTTAATCATGGCATTTAATCGGCCGTTTGCAGTGTCAGTACCAAAGTTTACCACTTCCGATTTGCCCTTCAACTCTAACAAAACCTGCTTATTTAGTTTCGATTGCAAAGAAGCATGGGCAATATAGGCTGTCTTTTCAGGTAAAAAATTAGGGATAAATAACAAAGGAAAACAGGCAAACCCAATACAAGATCGGTAAAAAACGGTGGCATCGGGCGGTGAAATACTTCCTCCAATGAAGGCATTGTCGTTCATTACAGCAAAGTGGTGTATATCTACATGCTGTTTGGGAAGCCGGCCTTTGTTTATAAATATCTCCCCTGTTTCTTGGTCGAGCTTCACAATTTGAAATTCTTTATCGGTAGTGAAAAGTATGTACACAAATAGTTCGTCTTCAAATTTACTGATGTAGTTCAAGTTGTTGATAAGCGGGTATTCGATTGTCCATTCTTCTGAAAAAGTAGTATCAAATTTGGTAAAAGTCCATCGCTCGGTACGTGCCCCTGGACTTTTGGCATTGTTTTCATAAAATATCACCACCCCCTTTTCCCTCAATGGAATTACGTGGTATTGGTTGTTGGCAGATTTTACTGCTACCGTTATTCTCACATTTTGAGCAAAACAATGCCAACTATTAAAGATGATGACACCAAGTACTGAAAGCTTAATAAACAATGTCGTATTCGTACTCATATTTCACAAATTGTTAACCTGACTTGAGACGCTCACCTGATTCGAAGCCTCGGATTAGGTACTACAAGCTGTGTTTCGAACAGCTGGTGTTGGTACTTAAAATGGGCGGTAATGGCAATCATGGCCGCATTGTCTGTGCAATACTCAAATTTAGGAATAAAAATATGCCAACCAGATTTTTGTTTTTCTTCTTCCATTCTTCGCCTCAACTCCGAGTTGGCAGCCACTCCGCCAGCTACTGCAACCTGCGCAATATTGTAGTCCTTGGCTGCTTTCTGTAGTTTGCGCATCAGTATTTCTACCAAAGTATATTGAATAGAGGCACAAATATCATGGAGGTTTTCATCGACAAAACCTGCATTCTGCACTTTTTGCTTTTGCAGAAAATACAAAATGGATGTTTTGATGCCACTGAAGGAAAAATTCAAATTTGGAACTTCGGGTATTGGAAAATTAAATTTTCTAGGGTTGCCTTGCCTAGCTAGTTGGTCTAAAATGGGTCCACCTGGGTACGAAAGCCCGAGTAATTTGGCAGATTTGTCAAAGGCTTCGCCAACAGCATCGTCAATAGTTTGACCTATAATTGTTAGTTTGTTTATGCTTTCTACCAACACAATTTGTGTGTGACCTCCACTCACGGTGAGGCAAAGAAACGGAAATTCAGGCTTAGGATCGTCAATAAAATGAGCAAAAATATGCGCTTCGATATGGTTTACACCTATCAAAGGCAGCTTTAAGGCCAAAGAGAAGGCCTTCGAAAAACTGCACCCCACCAAAAGCGAACCCAAAAGCCCTGGCCCTTGCGTAAAAGCTATGCCCGACAGCGCATATTTACTAATCTTGGCAATAGAAAGAGCCTCATTTACTACGGGAATAATATTTTTTTCATGAGCTCTTGATGCCAATTCAGGCACAACACCTCCATACTGGCTATGAATAGGCTGGGTAGAAATAATATTCGATAAAACTATACCGTTGTGTATCACCGAAGCCGATGTTTCATCGCACGAAGACTCAATAGCAAGCAAAATGATGGGATCTTTAGAGCTACTCAAAGCATTAACTTAAATTAGATTCGATGATAAAAGAGGGCAAAGCTTCCTTGTGAACAAATATTGCGTAACAACCACCCTGTGTTTGCATCGCAATTTAGGAAAAATTCAAGAACAGATTTTTCAAATCACAGTTGCTTTTAGGTGCTTATGACCAACTTTGTTGCTATTTTTGATTGTTGCAATTTTAATTTAATCGGGGTAGAATAGGCAATTGGGCATAAAAAACGACAACTTAGCAGCACTTTTTCAATGGATCCGAAAATCGCTCATCATCGGATTCTTCGTGTTTTTATTTGCTTTTTCTGCCTTGCTATTCGGTATCCAACTACCTTATGTACAAACCAAGCTTGTGGATATCGCTACTTCAAAGCTAGCCAAATATGTAAATTATCCTATAAAAATTGGGCGAATTAAAATCACTTTTACGGGCGGACTGGTGCTACAAAATGTAGTCGTGCTCGACAACAGAAAATTAGATATGCTAGCGGTGGAAGAGATTAGGGCTAGTTTTCGATTGCTTTCTCTGTTTGGCCATGATATTGTGCTGCAAAAGCTAACCCTTTACAAACCCAATGTAAAACTTCGCTATTACCGCGAGGTAGACGACCTAAATTTGTCCGATTTCATCGCAAGCCTCCAACATATAGGGCAAGATTCGGCAGAAAGGAACAAACCTTGGGTACCGCATGTGGGGCGCTACACCAATTTTATAGTAAAAATAGTAGCTGTTGAAAATGCTAAATTCAGCTTTGAAGACACCGAAACCCAGCATAGCACAGACCGCTTTAACTTTTCTAAATTTTCACTTGATAGCATTTATATGTCGGTATCAAAATTTAAAGTAGTGGGCGATACAGTGTCGTTGAAAGTAAAGAACCTCAGTTGTGTTGATGAGTTTAGCAGAATGAAAATACACAATATGGCCACAGATTTCGGCATTTGTGAAAATTATATGAAGCTAGAAAATCTAGATGCAGATGTGGGCTCGAGCCACGTTTCAAACCAGATTATTTTCCGTTACGATGGTTACAGACAGCTTTCTGCAATTGAAGACAGTGTGTTGATGGATTTTGACCTAAAAAACACAAAACTAGACACCAAAGATGTGGCTGCATTTTTTCCTGAATTGAAAGGATTTTATGACAAGTGGTATGTCACGAGCCATATTACTGGGTACTTCTATGATCTTAAGGCGGATAATCTCAATTTGAGATTTGGAAACGATAGCCGAATAAGAGCAAACGCCTCGTTTTCAGGTTTGCCAAATATTGAAAATATGGTTATCAAATGTAGCATCGATCAATCTGAAATATCAATGCTAGATATCAGAAAGTACGGGCTTTTAGCTCAGTACCAGACTATCAAACCATTTGGTATTTGCCAGCTAAAAGGCGATTTTGAAGGCAAATACCATGATTTTCATTTTGAAGGAACGGCAGATACAGAGATTGGCAAAATAGTAGGTAACTTTAATTTGAAATTCGACACCACAGACATACTACACACCTCGATATATAGTGGTGTTTTAGGGCTCGATGAATTTGATTTCCAGCCATTTGGCGTACCAGACTGGCTGCAACGCATTTCCTTTACTGTTAAAATAGATGGCAAAGGTTTTGACCCATTGTTTGCGAGTTGCAATGCAAGTGGGTTTGTGAACAAAGCCCATTTGGCAGGAAATACCTACAAAAATGCTTTCGTAAGTATGCGATATGGAGGCAAAAAAGGGCTTGCAACAATCGATATTAAAGATTCAAATGTAGTAGCAGACGTTATTTTAAAAGCCGATTTCAACAATGAAAATCAAACTTTAGATATAGATGCAAACATTTTAAAAGCCGATATCTTCCAATTAGGGTATTACCCAAAACCCTTGAAGGTAGCCTCAGAAATCAAATTTAAGTCCTCGGGTTTTGACATAAATAGCCTCCAATTTAATCTTGATGCCAAAAACACTACTTTTCAATCGAGTGCATTACAATCCGACATTTCTGAATTAACAGCAGGCTACTCCAAAAGTAAAGACGGAGGGCGGGCTTTTGCCTTGAAATCAGATGCTTGCGATATTACAATTGGTGGAAATTTCGAGCTATTTGCCCTATCTACTGCTTTAGATTCTTTGAGGGCCAAAGTTGGCGAATCGTTTGATGGAACGGACAATGCAAATTCGTTGGCTCATGTACCGGAGCATGAGGCGATAGATGCTGCATTTAATATTGAGGTTAAAAAACTAAACAACCTATTAACCATTTTTATGCCCAAACTCAAAATAGCTGCTGGCAGTAGTTGTGTTGGACAACTGCAAACAAAAAAAGGGATCGCTCTCAACTTTTTGGCTGATTTGGATTCCATTCATTGGAATAATATTTCTCTGATAGGAAATCGATTTGACTTTCTGATAGAAAAACCAGCCGACCACAGACCAATATCAGGCGTTTTTGAGGCAGCTTCTCAAAAGCAATTTATCGACAATGAAGCCGCTACCGAAGATGTAAACATTACGGCAAGCTGGAGAGATGACATAATCGATTTCACCGCGATTGCTAAACAGCAAAACGAAAATAACAATGCCAATGTATCGGGCGAACTAAAAGTAGGAGGCTTAGAAAAAATACTCAGGTTTAAAACTGCCCAACTCAATTTCCTGAACAGCAATTGGAGCATCAATAAAAACAACCAAATCGCTTTCAAGCCTAAAAACATAAGCTTCGATCAGGTTGAAATACGAAGCGATAGCCAATATGTGAGCTTTGAAGGCCAGCTTTCTCAAAGCCCAGATAAGGAATTTAAGATCGTTTTAGAAAACTTCCGGGCGCAAAACCTTGACAAAATTATTGGCAAAAAGATGGAAGGTACAGTTGAAGGCTTTTTAATAGTGCAAGATTTTTACAACCAAGCCAAAATCGGCAGTAACATCAAGGTGAATAAACTCAAAATAAACAAACTGTACATTGGAAACATCACTGGCAAATCTCAATGGGACAATCAAAATAAAAAAATTGATTTGAATGTGGATGTTGAGCGTAATGGCAATAATATGTTTAGCCTCCACGGCAACTACACTCCAAATGCAACTAACAAAGAGGAAAAATTCAACATCGTTGCTATTTTAAATAAAACAAATCTTGAAGTGTTCGAACCTTTTATAAAGGATGTATTATCTGATTTGCAAGGAGATGCAACGGGACTGGTGACACTGAGAGGTAATTTTTCAAAACCCATCATTAATGGTGAAATTGACATTGAAAACGGTGCATTTAAAGTGAATTACCTCAATACTACCTACTATCTCAATGAAAAGATAAGCATCAACCCGAGCGGGTTTGTATTAAATAACATAGTGTTAGACGACCATCAAGGCGGATTGGCAGTGGTGACGGGCGGAATATTCCACAAAGGCTTCAAAGACTTTAAACTCAGGCTTGAAGGCGAATTTAAAAACATGAGTTTACTCAATACCACCTTCAAAGACAATGAAATTTACTACGGAAATGCAATAGGAAAAGGGAATTTTTCTCTCAAAGGCACTTTCGATGCCCTAGATATATATGTAAAAACAGAAGCATTGCGGGGAACTAAATTTTACATCATATATAATGCCGCCAGCAACACCGAAGGGCAAACATATATTAAATTTAAAACCCGAAAAGCTGTAGAAGCTCTTACCAAAATCAATAAAAATGCAGCCCAAAGCAAATCAAGCCGATTAAAGATAACTGCCCACTTAGATATTGATATTACTAACGATGCTTATGCCGAATTTGTATTAAATAGAAACACCGGAGACAAAATTGCGGGCTATGGTTCAGGTCAGATACAATTAACTTTCGATTCTGACAACGAATTTAGTATGGTTGGAGATTATACATTCTCCGAAAACAGCTTTTACCTTTTTACTTTTCTCAATGTCATCAATAAAAAATTTGCCATTCAACCAGGCAGCAAGGTAACATGGAATGGCGACCCTTCAAACGGTATGCTCAATGTCACCGCAAGGTACGAAGACAGAATTTCCCTCGAACCACTTGTTGACACAATCTATAGAAATGTAGCAGGAATAAAAACGCCATACCCTGTGGCCACTATCTTATACCTCAATGGAGAACTCTTAAAGCCTGAGCTCACTTACGACATTAAAATATATAATTACCCATCTGCCATTGGTGCAGTATCGCTATTTGGCTACGTAGCTGCTTTTGAAAACAAAATAAGAAATAATGTAAATGAAATGAACACACAAGTTTTTAGTCTTCTTGTGTTTCGCAGATTTCTTTATGGTACTTCAGGATTGGAAGGCGCGGCAGGAAGTACCGTAAGTGAGCTGCTTACCAATCAATTGAGCCAGATAGTTTCAGAGTTAGATAAAAATTTGCAAATTGATCTTCGCATGAATGGCTTCGACCGATCGGCATTCAATGCAATGCAAGTGAGGGTGAGCTATGAATTACTTGATGGAAAGGTGCGTATAACCAGAAGCGGGAGCATTACAAACTCGCAAAGTCAAGCCACTACTTCAAGCATAATAGGCGATGTATCTGTAGAATATATGCTCACAAACGATGGCAAATTCAGATTGAAAGGATTTACAAGACCAAGCCCCAACGCACTTAGCATCAGCTCTGGCTCTCAAGGAAATTCATCTACGGGGGCCAGCATCATGCACACAACCAGTTTCAGCACGCTCAATCCATTTGACAAAAAGAAAAAAAAGAAAAAAGAAGCAAACAAATAAGCCAAGGCAAATATAATAAAGGCAATTTCAAGTGGCTGGTTACCAAAAAATAGAAGCAATAGTGACACGCAACTCCACCTAATATCACAAATAAATCTGACAACCCTAGTGAAGATAGAGAGGAAGAAAACAAACGAAAATCAGCCAAAAAACATTGATAGCAACGGCAAAACTGCCTTTTGTTATCAATAACAAAAGCTTCATGACAGCGTAGGTCGCCTGCCAATGCAACAACTTCTGAGCCGCTAAATTGTGCCAAACAAGGCCCTCAAAAAAAATATTAGGCGTAAAAAAAGGGATTCAACAGTAGTTGAACCCCCTAATTACTAATCTGTTACGCTTTTACAATGCCAACTCTTTTTCTTTCGCGGTTTCCTTTACTTCTTTTAATGTACTTCCTTTTTTGGCCACCACTTCAGGGATAGGCACCATCTCCACTCCTGCTAATATGCGACCACAATGCTCGCAAACAATTATTTTCTTCTTTTCTTTGATTTCAGCTTGGCGTTGAGGTGGCACTTGGTTGAAGCATCCACCGCAAGAATCGCGCTTGACAAATACCACTGCTAGCCCATTACGAAAATTATTTTTCAACCTCATGTATGAGGTAAAAAGCTTTTCCTCCACGTCTTTTGCTGCAGATTCGCGACTTTTCATTAACACCTTTATTTCTTCCTCGCCCTCAGCTATGATTACATTCAATTCAGATTTTTTTACATTCAAATCTGCTTTCCTTGCCTCAAGAGCACCAGAAGTTCCTTCTATATCTTTCTTCTTTTGGTCAATCTTGATAATAGCTTCCTTAATTTTTTTGTCGCAAAGCTGAATTTCTAGTTGTTGCAGCTCTATTTCTTTAGAAATAGCATCAAACTCTCTGTTGTTGCGCACATTTGACTGTTGTTCCTCATATTTTTTTATGAGTTTCTCTGAGTCTTTGATCGCATTTTTGAAGCCCGTGATCACCTCATCAAACGATTTTATCTCTTCATTGTATTTGCCGATACGGGTTTCGAACCCTATAATTTCATCTTCAATATCGCGAACTTCTTCTGGAAGGTCGCCTCTTACTTTTTTAATATTATCTATATTTGAATCAATAGCTTGCAACTTTAGAAGGGATTCTAATTTCTGCTCTACGGTTTGTTCCATGCAATTTCAGGTGTAAAAGACGGGGTTGGTGTTAACTTTTGACAAAAGGACTGCAATATTAGGGAATTTTTTTGATATAATTTCCTGCAACAATTCTTTTGTGTATTGTTCGCTCTCGTAGTGGCCAATATCTGCAACTAATATTTTGCCCTCTGCATCGAAAAACTCATGGTATTTAAAATCGGAAGAGATAAAAACATCTGCTTGTTGCGCTATGGCATTTTTCAGCAAGAAACTTCCTGCTCCACCGCAAACCGCTATTTTCTTCACGGTATCTTTCAGTTGCTTGGTATGCCGAACCATTTTGGCCTTGAAAATTGCCTTCACTTTATCTAAAAAATACTCTGTTCGCATCTCAGTTGGCAATTCGCCAATGGCACCGCTACCCAAATGCTGATTTTCATTGTCGAGTTTAGAAATGAAATAGGCTATTTCTTCATACGGGTGGGCATTTTGCATGGCAGCAAGTACTTGCCTCTCAACATCGATGGGAAAAACAACCTCGATTCGAGCCTCTTTTACATGTTCTAGTTTGTTTGTTTGCCCAACTGTTGGATTCGCATTTACGGTAGGTCGAAAAGTGCCGATGCCTTCCGAAATAAAACTACAATCTTGGTAGTTTCCAATATTTCCAGCACCCGCAGCATTAAGTGCATTGGTAAGCCCTTCAGCATTTGCTGTTGGCACAAAAACTGTAAGCTTTTTTAACGTATCTGATTTTGGAGCTAGAATTTTTATATTAACCAAGCCCAATTTTTCCGCAATTTTAGAATTAACACCGCCTGAAATATTATCTAAATTGGTGTGTATGGCCACTATAGCAATGTCGTTCTTGATGGCTCGAATAATGGCTCTTTCAAAATAATTTTTTCCTGTTATACTTTTTAAGCCTTTGAAAATGATAGGATGATGAGCCACAATTAGGCCGCATTCATTCATAAATGCCTCGTTGATAACTTCTTCGGTAACATCGAGCGTTACGAGTATATTTTTGACTGCAAACTCGGGCGAGCCAACTAACAGCCCTACGTTGTCGTAACTTTCTTGAAAATGGGGAGGAATATGCGAATTGAGGTACGCAGTAATTTCGTGGACATAATTCATGTTGCAAGGGTTTTGTACAAGTGGTTAAATTTTAAGGCTACATTTTCGACAGAATAGAGCTTTGAAACCATCAATAGTCCATTTTTTACGATGAGATTTCGAGTCGTGGAATTTTCGATAATAGTGTTAATGGCTTTTGCCACTTCAAAGTAATCGAGATGCGTAACCAAACCAGCGTTGTAAAATTCGATTTCGGGAAAAATGCCCACTTTATTTGACACCACCACAGGGCAACTGCAAGCCATGGCTTCAATCACACTCATGCCAAAATTTTCGGAGTAGGACGGCAGCGCAAAACAAAGCGCATTTCTGTATGCTGCTAATTTTGTCGCTCCTGTCAACGAGCCTGTATAAATTATATGTTGTGAAATATGCAGTTCCGCAGCTAGCTTGTCGAGTACAGCTTTGTAATTATCAGCGTTAGGCCCAACTACCACCAACTGAATAGCAGAATTTTGCTTATTTATTTCACTAAAAGCTCGAAATAAAATATCTAGCCCCTTTTTATGATTTATCCTACCGAGAAAAAGAATATATGGCTTAAACATCCATTCAAAATGTTGTTTTGCTTTACTAACAATTTCAAATTCTGTTAAATCAATTCCATTTGGAATTACAGCGGATTGGGTATTCAATTTCAAATGCGACTTCACTTTCCGCTCTTCATCTAAAGAAGTAAAATGAACCGCTGAGGCTTTTTCAAGGCATTTTTTAGCTATCAGTGCATAATAAACCGTTTTAAATAAAGAAGACTTTATGGCTATAGTTTCAGGATAAATAGTGCCTCTGGGAGAAATAATATAAGGCTTTTTGTGCATCCAACAGGCAAAACTGGCCGCCCAAACTGGGAAATTCCAAACTGACGTGATATGAACGAGATCGTATCTTCGCACCTCTTTTAGCAAAGCAAAAAGAATGGAGAGTGAAAAATTATAATGAATATAGCCGAAAAATGAAAAATATTTTACCCTGACACCCTCCAAATCAGTCCATTGAACTGCATTATATATTTCGTTGTCAAGGCCAGCATTTGTGGTGAACACATCCACTTCTGTTCCCAATTTCAACAATGCCTTATTTAATAAATGCACTGATTGAATAGGCCCGCCAAATTGGTGTGCGGGAAAATAGGAGGGGCTTACGTGTAAAATTTTCATACTTGTGATATTGGCTTCGCTATCGTAGTTTCAATAACCCTAACTATTTTAGCAATCGAGTAATTGGTCACCTTCTTAAGAGAGGCATTGCCCATTTTTTGTAAATCACCGTCTAGCATTTGAGCCAGACGGGCGGCCAGTTCTTGTTCATTTTCTGACTGAAATACATACCCATTTAGCCCGTTTTCAACTAAATCGAAAACGCAGCCGCACTTGTTGCTTACCAACACGGCTTTGCCGCAAGCCATAGCTTCGTTTACTGCCAGACCCCAAGTTTCTCCCGGCCCTTTGGATGGTAAGCAAAAAATATCTCCTAATAGATAGATAATAGGCATTTGAGATTGGTTTTGGAAGGGGATAAAATGAATATTTGGTAAGGTGTCGCCTACCGATTTCATTTCGTTTTCAAGTGGTCCATTTCCCACAAAAATCAAATGCAACTTCTTGTTTTCTACCCTTTTGAAGGCGTCCAACAGAAGCTTAGGGTTTTTCTTGTTGATGAATTTACCTACAAATAGCACCGCCTTTTCATTTTCCCCAATGCCCAATTCCACTCGCCACTCCTTAGCTTTTTGCACAATTGCATAGTCAATAGCGGAGAAACGCTCGTTTTCAACGGCATGAGGAGCAAAAACGAGTTGACTTTCTGCCAGGCCATGTTTCAAATAGTATTGCTTATTTGCAATACCTACATAAAATGCGATATCCACTTTTGAATATACCCATTTCAGAAACAGCCTTCTTAAAATGGTTTTCAATCCTGCTTTTTCATCTAGCAAATTTGAATCTCCTCGAAAAAAAACTGGAATTTTACCACTAAAATAATTCATTACATTCAAATGACTGAGGTATGACCAGCCGAAAACCAAGATTTGATCAGCTTGCCAGTCGCTTATTTCTTCAATCAAATTCTTATTGATAATACTCAAAAACCCATTTGATTTTTTGGCCTTATTTTCTGAGAAGTGATAATCATAACCGTCAAGCAAAGGAATATCCCATGCTATGCTTTTGCCAAAATCAGGCTCAAATTGCATATTTTCTGATGTGCCTTTGGTGTAAAAAACTTTCAAATCAGCGCTGCCGATTTTAGCCAATTGCCGAAAAAGTGGGGCGTAATACTGAATAGGATGAGTGGTGACTATGGCTAGCTTTTTCTTCATTTGTATGAGCAAAGTTAATAGCTAATTTGAAACGAAATGACTGAAAGCAAATGACTGAAAGGAATGGCTAAATAACCAGTACCAACGCAAAAATAAAAATATTGATCACTGACAGTTGTGCTTACTGCTGCCGCACATCTGGTAGGTAGCTAATAAATTATAGATCTCTACCCCTCTTACGATCATTTGAAAAAGCAAAACTTGTCTGTTTTTTTCAAATCAAAATATCTCACTTATTTTATTTGCCAATAGCGTGATTCTGTGCCTTATCATTTTTACATTTGTGTTAAGATTGTTTTTCACCCGCAAAAAGTTAATTACCAACCATTAAATATATCGGTTAGGTAACCTTTGTGTTACCGTTCAGGCCCGGAAATAAGATCAAAAAAATGCCAAATAGAATCTCAACACTGTTTTCCACAAAGTCTCAAAATATACTATCTATCTATTTTACAGCGGGTTATCCTCACTTAGACGATACCGTGCCTATGCTCGAAGCCATTCAAAATGCAGGAGCTTCATTGATTGAAATAGGCATGCCATTTTCAGATCCGTTGGCAGATGGGCCAATAATTCAAGAGAGTAGTATGTTGGCAATTAAAGGCGGAATGTCTATTCCTACCCTTTTCGACCAACTCAAAGATATCCGCAAAACTGTGCATATTCCTCTTATATTGATGGGTTACATCAACCCGGTGATGCAATTTGGAGTTGAAAAATTTGCCCAAAGAGCGTCTGAAATTGGTATTGATGGCGTGATTTTGCCCGACCTGCCTCTGCAAGAATATCTGGATGAATACAAAGGCATTTTTGAAAAATATAATTTGAAAAATATTTTTCTTATCACACCGCAAACAACAGATGAAAGGGTGAAATACATCGATGCTAACTCCGATGGATTTATCTACATGGTTTCTACTGCCAGCACTACAGGCACAAAAAATGGCACTGACGACTCACAAATCGAGTATTTCGAACGAATAAATTCGTTGGGTCTAAAAAATCCGAGAGTTATAGGTTTTGGAATTAAAGATAAAACAAGCTTCCAAAAAGCTTGCAAATATGCAAGTGGTGCTATTATTGGCTCAGCGTTTGTGCAGGCAACGGCCACATCCACTGCTGTTGAAGACGGAGTTGAATTTATCCAGGCCGTTTTAGCTTAGTCCTCCAAGGCATTTGTCAAAAAAGTAACTTTAGTTGAGAGCCATAGCAGAAAGAATACGATCCCCCATGTCAAGTAAATATTGTAGTAGTCGCGGGTATCTTTGTAGCGCGTTTCCTTAATCTCTGCTTTTTCGTATTTATCGATTGTACTGAATATATTCTTTAAAGCACTATTGCTTGAAGCCCGATAAAACCGCCCTTCACCTATTGCTGCAATTTTTCTCAGGGTGGTTTCGTCAAGTGCATTTTGAACGTACTGCACGTTTCCAAACGGATCTTTACCAAAAGGCACCTGCCCATCTTTACCTACAGCGATGGTATATATTTTAATGTTAAATGCGTGGGCAAGTTCGGCAGCCGTATTCGGGTTGATATTCCCTGCAGTGTTGTCGCCATCACTTAGCAATATTATTACCTTCGATTTGCTTTCCGATTCCTGCAATCGGTTCACTGCCACAGCTAGGGCACTGCCTATGGCTGTACCGCCCTTTTTAATCAAATCGAACCTGATTTCATCAATATACCCCTGCAATAGCGCGTAATCTGTGGTGAGAGGCGAAAGCGAATATGCGTCACCCGAAAAAACCACCACACCAATACGGTCGTGCAGCCTTCCTTTTACGAAGCTCTCTGCCACTTTCTTTGCTGCCTCCAGTCTGTTGGGCACAAAATCCTCAATTTGCATAGATTCTGATATATCTAACACCAACATTATATCAATTCCTTCGGTATATTGTTCTACTTTCTCATTGGTTTTTTGAGGGCGAGCCAGTGCCACCAAAAGACTTGTCATAAACATGGCAAAAACAATGTCGGGAATAAACCTTAGCCAAACCACCCAAGAGGTTTTGACATTTTTCTCAGGGAATGCAAAATCAAGTTTGTCTCTGAAACCGATATGTATAAGCCATCGAAGCAGGAAAATTATCGGAATGCCAAACACACCATACAAAAACAATGGGTTTTCGTAAGTAAAACTTTTCAATGTGTCACTCATAAACCATTGAAGGGAGAGCCATTGAAAAGTATCTTTATCAAGATGTAGGAATTCGTTAAGCATTTTCCAATTCCTTTTGTTTTTGTTGGTATCTAAGGGTAGCGGTCTCTCGCAATTTTGAAATAGAATTAGTGAGGTCTTCGTTTACATACCCTCCATAAATTGCCCTATCAAAGTTTTGAAGCGAAGAACTAAACTGATTGTAATCGAATATTTTAGATATTTCCTTAGTCGTTAAAGTTGTATAGGGTAGCTTTTCGAGCCTTTGCAGGTATTTTTTCCAAATACTCAATATAAATTCAAGGATTGACGTAGATTGGTGGTCAACATATTCCAATTCATTCTTTTCAAAAGTTTTTATAAATGCTTTGTAATCGCGACTCATCAGGTAAAGTTTATACCTATTCAATATCTTTTTTCTAAAAAAAACAAGTACAATGCCTGCCATAAGTACCAAAATGGCAATTCCAATAAGCACATAAGGATAGTTAAGTTGCTGAGAAAGCGTTCTAAATCTGGTGTCTACCCGCAACGAATCAATGCCAGAAGTTTGGGTAATTACTTCGCTTAATGCGATCTCCGCCTCGTTGCTGTACAAGGGCAAGGTGTCACCACCTTCAAACACATAAATAGGCAACGACAGCCTCAAATTGGGCTCTAATTCAAATGTAATGAGCGTATAAACCACACTATCGGCACTAGTAACGCTATCTGTATGTGTAGGGTAAAAGTCCTTTTTTACAAACTCAAATGGAAAAAAATTATAGGCCGAATCCGGAAAAAGAAATTCTTCTGACGAGCCATGGCTATATACTAAAGAAAGTTTTACATGCTCTCCAATCTTTACACTGTCTTTTCTAAAATTAGCCTCTGGCAAATTATACTTCTTCCCTGCAAGTATTGGTAATGATGCAAGCAGAAGGCCTAGGAAGAAAGCAACAATTTTACATTTCAAATCTCGCATACTAAAAACATAAACCAAAAATATAGTGCAAAACTATACTATCAATTCTCTATTAACAAATACATCGAGCAGCTAAACTAATCGAATTATAAGCAATTGGAAGATTACATCGGCTTTGCCCTTCAAAAACCAGTTGGAAATAACAAGAAAGGGTAGCCTCGAAACGAAGCTACCCATTCTTGAGCTCATAAATATTGGCTATGCACTACAAGCTTCACAACCTGCAGGATCATCGAGCGAGCAAGCCATATCTGCTAAATTTTGGTCTTTCGCACTAGTGATAGGGGTAATAGATGGCTCTGCTTGTTTTTCCACGGTGAATTTCCTTGCCTCAGATGCGCCTTGGGTTCTCAGATAATACATACCGGTTTTCAGACCTTTTTTCCAAGCGTAAAAGTGCATAGAGGTGATTTTGCCAAAGTTTGGCTCGCTCATATAAATATTTAAGCTTTGGCTTTGGCAAATAAAAGCGCCTCTATCTGCCGACATGTCAATGATTGTTTTTTGCTTAATTTCCCAAACGGTTTTGTACAAATCTTTGATATGTTGGGGTATTTCTTTTATGTCTTGAACCGATCCGTTGGCACCCATGATTTTATTTTTCATGCTATCGTTCCATAGGTTCAATTTAATCAAGTCTTTCAACAAATGCTTATTCACCACAGCAAAAGCCCCGGAAAGCACTTCACGCTTATAAATATTTGAAGTGTAGGGCTCGAAACTTTCGTTGTTGCCTAATATTTGAGCTGTAGAAGCGGTAGGCATTGGAGCTAGCAACAACGAGTTGCGCACACCATTTTTCTTTACTTTTTGTTTCAATTCATCCCAATTCCAGCGACCCGAACTTGGCGTCACGCCCCACATATCAAACTGGAAAATACCTTTCGATACTGGCGAGCCTTTGAATGTTTCGTATGCACCTTCTTTGATTGCCAATTCCATTGAGGCTTCCATTGAAGCATAATATAATGTTTCAAAAATATCTTTGTTCAGTCCCTGAGCTTCATCTGATTCAAAAGGCATTCTGAGCATAATGAAAGCATCTGCCAAACCTTGTACACCAATACCAATCGGGCGGTGACGTTTGTTGCTTCTTTCGGCTTCTGGAACAGGATAATAGTTTACATCAATTATTTTATTTAGGTTTTTGGTTACCGTTTTAGTTACTCTATACAATTCTTGGTGATCGAATTTACCATTAATAATAAATTTAGGAAGTGACAACGAGGCCAAATTACAAACCGCCACTTCATCCTTCGAGGTAAATTCCAAAATCTCAGTACACAAATTGCTCGACTTGATTGTGCCTAAGTTTTTCTGATTCGATTTTTTGTTACAAGCATCTTTATATAAAATGTAGGGCGTACCCGTTTCGATTTGCGATTCTACAATTTCAAACCATAGATCTTGTGCTTTTACTTGCCTGCGATATTTACCTTCACGTTCATATTTTTCATACAGTTTTTCAAAATCATCTCCATAAGCCTCTGCCAATCCAGGAGCCTCGTTGGGGTCAAATAGCGACCATACATCGGCTGCTTCTACACGTTTCATAAACAAATCTGAAATCCACATGGCGTAGAAAAGATCTCTAGCCCGCATTTCTTCCTTGCCTGTGTTCTTTTTCAATTGAAGAAATTCAAAGATATCTGCATGCCAAGGTTCAAGATAAATGGCGAATGCTCCCTTGCGTTTTCCACCTCCCTGATCCACATATCTGGCTGTATCATTAAATACGCGTAGCATTGGAATGATGCCATTTGAAGTGCCGTTAGTGCCTTTAATGTAAGAACCTGTAGCTCTGATGTTGTGAAT
>Ga0163144_10003512_pt1 | contig 35659 bp, 36 predicted proteins | sample OliLak19BULKMAT1_FD_123175 | JGI IMG/M metagenome (GOLD analysis project Ga0163144, IMG submission 123175) | Freshwater microbial mat bacterial communities from Lake Vanda, McMurdo Dry Valleys, Antarctica - Oligotrophic Lake LV.19.BULKMAT1 | ecosystem: Environmental > Aquatic > Freshwater >...
CACCGCACCCACCGCGACTACCTCATCCGCCAGGAGTGCATCGCTCAGCTCCAGGCCATCGCCAAGTCCTCCCCCGACCCCACCGAGCGCCGCCGCGCCGGCACCACCATCCTCCGCGCCCTCGGCGCCGGATGGCCTTCTACTCAGCAGCGGTCTACCGCTCCCGCCGCGCGAATCCACCACCCAAAGTCGCCGCGCCCTTCCGACCCCGCCCCACCCGGCGACAACGGGCAGCGCGTGAGCCCCTTCCCCCGAATCACAAACGCCGAGCCCCACGTGAACGGCCACGCCACCAACGGTCACGCCCCAAGTGGCTACGCCCGCAATGAGCAAGCCCCTCATAATCGCCCCGATGAGCGCTCCAATGCGGGCGACTCCCCCGTGGCCCACGCCCCCGCCTCCCCTCCCCAACCTTCAAACCTCCCCGCCTACACCCCCGCCATCGCCCTCGCCGAGATGGAGGCCCTCCTCACTTCCAGGCCCAAGTCCCGCGTCGCCGTCATCCTCGCCCACCTCGCCCCCGCCGCCAACCTCATGGGGCACGACATCCCCGACGACGACCGCGCCGGCGCCCTCATCACCCACACAGCCATCCTCGCCGCCACCGCCGACATCTTCACCCTCTCCCCCCGCCACGAAGTCTCAGTCCCCGGCGCCAACCCCGATACCGACAGCCACTGGAAGCTCCTCCACAACGCCCCGGTTAAAACCACCAGAGATGTGGACTTCTTCCTCCACCTCACCCGCCCCCACTCAACCGCCAACTGGCAAGTCAAGTCCCTCCAACCCATCCTCGAAACCGGCTAGCCGCCCACTCTCCACTTCCCACTTCCGCGCACATCCGGCTCCCTCAACACAGGCTGGTGGCATCGACCGCCGTGCACTTCTCGTGCCACCGTTACCGCGGCTCTGAGCGGTCGGTGCACTTCGGCCCGCTCGCGCGTACACCTACGACCTCCGCGCCTGATCGTTCACTTCCTCGCCTTCGCGGCCTTCTTCAGCGCCCGGTCGATCTTGTCGATCGTCGGCACGCTGGCCATGTGCTTGCCAGTCTCAATCCGCGAAAGTGTCTCCTGGCGGATGCCGGCGAGGTCCGCCAGTTCCTGCTGAGAGAGCCGCAGCGCCCGCCGCTCCCGGATGATGTCGCGTGCAATCGAGGCGCGGGCGAACTCCACAGCGGGCAAATTCCCGTCCTTGTCGGCTTTCGGGAAGGGGGGCAGTTCGTCATCTTGCGAAGTCCGCCCCGCCGCCCTGGCCAAGTGCTCATAGTCGCGCTCGCTCATCACCACCAGCCGCGTTCCACCGATCTCAATCGTCTGCGTCCTGAGCATGCTGCACTCTCCCAGCCCCGCGGCCTCACTCGTAAAACCCGTCCCGGTGCCCAACCCGAACCACCAAAACGACCGTTATCTCGCCCTTTCCACTCACCGTGAACTGCACCCGGTAGTCGCCCGTCCGAATGCGGTACTGCCCCGCGAGGTCGCCCCGCAGCGGCTTGGCGCCGCTCACCCGCGGCCAGCCCTTCAGGCGCTCGAACACCCCGGCGACCCGCTCCTTGATCTTCGTGGGCAGTGCCAGGAACTGCTCGCTCGCCTCCGGATTAATGAGCACGGTCGCCATGATGAGATTATGACATACTCCGCATAATAGGACAACTCGGTTGCTCGCGGCTACTTCGATTCCCGCGCCTGAACAGGCTATATCCCAACCGTCACCCCCGGCAACACCCCCGCCCTCATTGCCCCATACACCACCAGCGGCACCAGCACCGCCGCCAGCAGGTCAAGCCAGATCCCCGCGCGCATCATCTGCCGCATCGAGACCCGCCCCGATGCAAATACCAGCGCATTGGGCGCCGTCCCCGCCGGCATCATGAACCCCAGGCTCGCCGCCAGCGTGATCGTGATGAGCACCGCCGCGGGCGGCACTTCTAATCGCTGCGCAATCGCCGCCCCCACCGGCAGCGCCGCCGCGACCAGCGCCGTGTTGCTCGTAAACTCAGTCAGCAGCACGCACACCAGCGAGAACACCAGCATCATCGGCAGCAGCGGCAGCCCCCCCAGCCCATCCGCCAGCCCCGCGATGTACAAGTCCACCCCGTTGGCCTTGATCGCCGCCGCCAGGCTCAGCCCCCCGCCAAACAGCAGCAGAATCCCCCACGGAATCCGTTCCGCCTCGCGCCACGACAGCACAAATCGCCGCTCCCTGATGTTCACGGGGATCACAAACAGCGCAATCGCCGCGATGATCGCAATCCCCGAATCCTTCGTGTTCCGCAGCGCTTCACCCAGCCAACCGCCCTTGATTCCCGGGATCGACGCCACCAGCGGCACGCCAACCCACGCCGCGGCTGTGCTGACAAACACAACCATCGTCGCCCGCTCGCCCCGGCTCATGGGCCCCAGCCCCAACAGGTCCCCCTTGATCCGCTCCCTCACACCCGGGAGGGCACGCCCGTCCATCCGGAACGCGATCCGCGTCAGCACCACCCATGTCACCGGCAGCATGACCAGCAGCACCGGCAGCCCGATCCGCAGCCACTCCAGAAATGTCACCCGCGTGCCCGTCCGCGCCATGAACCCCGCGAACTGCGCGGTGGGGGGTGTTCCGATCAGCGTCCCCACGCCCCCGATCGTCGCGCCAAACGCGATCGCCAGCACCACCGCCGCCCCAAACTCCGCCGAACGGCGATCCCCATGGCCCTCGCCATCACCCGTGAATCGCTCACGAACCAGCGCCGCCACGCTCGCTCCGATCGGCAGCATCATCACCGTCGCGGCCGTGTTCGATACCCACATGCTTAAAAACGCCGCGGCGATGAGAAACCCGCCCACCAGCCGCGTCGGGCGCGAGCCCACCGCGCTGATCGTCATCAGCGCAAACCGCGTGTGCAGCCCCCACCGCTCCATCGCCTGTCCAAGCAGCATCCCACCCAGAAACAGAAAGATGATGTCCGTCGCGTACGGCGCCGCCGCTTCCTCCATCGAAGCGACCCCGAGCACGGGGAATAACGCCAGCGGCACCAACCCCGTCACCTCGATCGGCAGCGCCTCGGTCATCCACCACGAAGCCATCAGCACCGCGCACGCCGCCACCGCCCGCCCGCCATGGGTCAGCCCGCCGACAACCGCCCCGGACTCATCGCCCTCCGCCCCAGGGAGCAGGGAGTACACAACCACCGCCAGCAGCGGCCCAAGCCCCAGCATCAGCAGCCGGAACCCGCCGTACCCAGTCCCCCCACCAGTTGTACAAGCCTCTGGATCGCCCACGCCCGCGATCTTACTGCATCGCCCGCCGCTCGCCCGACATCGCCAGCGCCGCCGCCGCGAAGACCAGCCCGAAGGCTACCCAGTCCCGCGCCCGCGGCTTCTCATCCAGCACCCAGATCGTGAACACGCTGAAAACGATCAGCGTGACCGCTTCCTGGATCACCTTTAACTGCGGGGCGCTGAACGGTCCCCCCTGAGACAGGTGCCCCAGCCGGTTCGCCGGCACCTGCAGGATGTACTCCGGCAGCGCGATCAGCCAGGAAATCCCAATCGCCATCGCCAGCGGCCACGCCTTCTGCTTCAGGTGGTAATACCACGCAAAGGTCATGAAAACGTTCGAGCCGACAAGCAATACCACCGTGATGAGGCCTCGAATCATGGCGCAAACGGTAGGTCCAGCCTCCCCGTGGTACCCCAACCCCCCAGCCTGCACGCCCAAACACCACCCTCCGACTTGACGTTGGGCCCCCCGTCAGGGACACTTGACCCCCCGCCCAACCCCAGAGCTCTGGGGAATCGGTCCACCGCCAGAGACCCCCGAGTGGAGGCGGCCAGGGCAGGGGCCGATCCATCGTCGGAATCACACAAACCACCGTCCCATCCCACACACCCCCAACCCGCACCCGCAACCCCCGCTCACCGCAACCAGAATGAGATTGCCTTGAAACCACCCCCGGTCGTCCGCGTACCTCCGGTCATCTGCGTATCTTTGTCCAGTCCTTTCCCATCGGCGGTTGCCAACCACCGCCCTCGGATCGGCCTGTAACTCCCTTGTTCGTCACCCTTTGGCTAGCGGAGCCTCTCCATGGCAGGTCGTACCAGTACAAACTTCGGCATGGGCGCGGCAATCACGATCCTCTCGCTCCTCGCCCTCGGCTTCTTCGTCGCCTTTGCCGTCTTCTTCGGCAAGGCGAGCAACCTGCGCCGCGAGATCGACCAGGCCCGTCAGGACCAGAACGACGTGGTCAAGGCGGATGAGCGCAACCGTGACGACATCCGCACCATGATCGAGGCCGCCAAGACCAACCGCCAATCGCTCGTGACCTACCTGGTCGATTCCCAGGCCGCGACCATGGAGAAGGTCGCCGGCGAGCGCCGCCTCACCCTTGCCAACCTCAACGACCGCCTCAAGACCGTCGCCGGCGCAGACTCCGCCCCGGTCCTCACCGTCCTCTCCAACCGCGAATCCGAAATCGCCAACCTCAAGGGTCAACTCGACCAGGCCGACAAGGCCCGTCTCACCGCCCTCGCCGACCTCACCAACGAAGTCGCCCGCGTCACCGGAATCGAGTCCCGCCACCAGGACACCATCAACGCCCTCAACACCGAGGTCGCCCAACTCCGCGCCGAGGTCGAGCAGTACCGCCAGGGAACCAACGATTACAAGAGCCAGCTCGACGCCCAGCGCGACCGCCTCGTCAACGAGTTTGGTGAAAAAGAAGCCAGCCTCACCGGGCAACTCACCAAACTCACCGAAGAAAAACTCATCATCGAGAGCCAGCTCCAGGCCTGCCGCGGCCAGAAGAATCTCGCCACCCTCAAGGGTGACGATGAGTCCGCCCTCGTCGACGCCACCGTCATCGGCACCAACAACACCGACCGCCAGGCCTTCATCAGCATCGGCCGCAAGCAGAAGGTCGTTCTCGGCATGACCTTCGCCGTCTACAGCGACAAGGGCGCCCTCCGACCCGACCCCGACGGCAACTACCCCCGCGGCAAGGCCACGCTCGAAGTCACAAGCGTCGGTGAAAACAGCTCCACCGCCCGCATCACCTCCGAGGTCAAGGGCAACCCCGTCGTCAAGGGTGATGTGATCGCCAACGCCATCTTCGACCCCAACAAGGCTTACAAGTTCGTCGTCTTCGGCAACTTCGACACCAACCGCGACGGCGTCGGCACTTCCCTCGAGCGTCAGGACATCCAGGCCATGATCGTCGCCTGGGGCGGCTCGACCGTTGAAGAGGTTGTGGGTGATGTTGACTTTGTCGTCCTTGGCGAGCGCCCGGTCGTGCCGCCCCGCCCCGCCCCCAACGCTCCCCTCGAGGTCGTTCAGGAGTTCATCCGCCGCCAGCGTGAAGTCGAGCGCTACGACGCCCTGCACCGCCAGGCCACCTCCACCGCCGTCCCCGTCGTCAACGAAAACCGCCTCTACACCCTGATCGGCAAGACCCCCTCCGCCCAGCGCTAGTTGTGGTGCAGGCTTCCAGCCTGCGTCTTGTTCGTAGTACAGGCTTCCAGCCCGCACTCCGGGTGAAGGTCCCCGCATCACAACCGAGTGGGAATGCGAAAGTCAAAAACGCCGGCGTGGCTCCAGTTTCCGTTCACGGTCGCCATCCGTTCCGCAATGACCCCCGCCCTGGCCATCGGCCTTGAGCCGGCGATGGGTATCGCCCGCGCCCTCGGCCACCTCGTGCCCCGCTTCCAGCAGCACCGCTTCCAGCGCGCCATTGACAACCTCACCGTCGCCTTCCCGGACTGGCCCGCGGAAAAGGTCAATGAGTACGCCCTCAAGAGTTACCAGCACCTCTTCCAACTGGGCGTCGAAATCGCCTACTCCCCGCGCCTGGTCACCGAAGAAGGCTTCACCCGCCACCTCATCTTTACAAAGGTCCAGGATTCCGTCCGCGCCCTCCTCGGCGACCGCCCCGTCATCCTCGTCTCGGGCCACGTCGGCAACTGGGAACTCATCGGTTACTCCATCTCCATGCTCGGCTTCCCACTCCACGCCGTCTACCGCCCCTTCGACCTCACGCCCCTCGACACCTGGATGAGAGACACCCGCGAACGCCGCGGCCTCACCCTCGTCAGCAAGTTCGGGGCCTACCGCGCCCTCGTCCCCGTGCTGCGGGCCGGCGGCACCGTTGGCCTCGTCGCCGACCAGAGCGGCGGCGACCGCGGCATCTTCACCCCCTTCTTTGGCCGCCTCACCTCCACCTACAAGTCCGTGGGACTGCTGGCGATGCAGACCGGCGCCCAGATCGTCTGCGGCATGGCCCGCCGCCTCCGCCCCGGTGAAGACCCGCCCCCCGGCCCCTGGCTCGATACCCCCGCCCGCGGCCGCCAGTTTCATGCTCGGGACTGCCCAAGCCTGCGGTATTCGGTCGAACTGGTCGACATGTTCGGCCCCGAGGATTGGTCTCAATCCCCCGACCCGTTGTTCTACCTCACCGCCCGGTATCGGCGTGCGATTGAACTCATGGTGCGATCCGCCCCGGAACAGTACTTCTGGATGCACCGTATCTGGCGGAGCCGACCAGCCCACGAAAGGCTCCAGAAGCCCTTCCCGCAGTCGCTGAAAGACAAGCTCGCCTCGCTCCCCTGGATGACCACCGCCGATGTGGACGCGGTCATCGAGCGGAGCCGGAAAGACGCCTTGGCCATCAGCAAGGGCTAGCCTTAGAACCGTGCGTGCTGGGGTGCCCCGCTCCCGGTTGGAGCACAGGAGTCCGTTATGTCCCAGGAAGAGGGCCGCCTCACCGATGTCAAGGTGCTGATTGTCGATGACGACCGCGACGTGCGCGAGTCCATGGATGCCGCGTTCCAGGCCGAGGGTGCCCTGACGCAGCTCGCCGGGGACGGCAACGAGGCGGTGCGCATCTGCCGCGAAGAGCCGCCCGACTTGGTCGTGCTCGACATGATGCTCCCCAAGCGTTCCGGGTTCCTGGCCCTTGAAAAGATCAAGGGGTACGAGGACAGCCCGATGATCATCATGGTCACCGCCAACGAGGGCAAGCGCCACCAGGCCTACGCCGAGTCGCTGGGGGTCGACCGCTACCTGCAAAAACCAGTCCCCCTCGGCAAACTCGTCGATACCGCCGTCGAACTCCTCCGCCTGCGCGATGAAGAGTTTGAGGATGAGGAAGATGATGAGGAATGAAGGCGGAACTCAGGAAGAAGTCACGAAGTCAGTAGGAAGTCACGAAGTCACGAAGGCCGGACTCCGTGACTCCCCGACGTTCCTGGCTTCCTGACTTCCTGACTCCGTGACTCCGTGACTTCGTGACTCCGTGACTCCGTGACTCCGTGACTTCCTGACTCCGTGACTCCATGACTTCCTCCCGGACTTCCCCCTTGTCCCGCAAACGCCGACAAGTCGTGCTCATCGGCCCTGAAACCAAGGGAGGCGGCGCTGCGCCCCTCGGCCCCATCAAGGAACTCCGCGCCACCCTCGCCAACTTCAACACTGGCACCGATGGGGCGCCCCCCTCGAACACCGGCACCGAACTCCTGTACGGCCCCGGCATGGTGATCGAAGTCCCCACCTCGCAGGCCATCGTCAATCAGGCCATCGCCAACCTCAGCGATGAAGAACTCGCCTGGCCCGTCCTGACCCGCCTCTGCAAGGCCCTCAACTGGAAGATGATGGACATCGAAACGGGTAGGGTCTTCGGCGGTTGAAGTTTCGCGGAAGTCACGAAGTCACGAAGTCAGCAAGTCAGCAAGTCACGAAGTCAGCAGACACGGAGTCTGCAACTCGTGAGCGCGCTAAGGTTTCGAAGTCGATCCCGCAACGCATGCTTCCCGACTTCGTGACTCCGTGACTTTCTGACTCCGTGACTTCCCACCATGCCCATCTACGTCTACGAAATCCTCACCAAAAAAGGCTCCCCCACCGGCGAGACCTTCGAACTCGTCCAGTCCATGAAGGCCGACGCCCTGACCAAGCACCCCCTGACCGGCGAGCCCGTCCGGCGCGCCATCGTTGCTCCCAACATCGCGGGCAAGTGGTCCGACATGAAGGGCAAGTCCGCCCTCTCCAACAAGAACCTGGAGCGCATGGGCTTCACCAAGTACGAGCGCAAGGGCAAGGGCTACATGGAACGCGTCGCCGGCAGCGAAGGCCCCAAAAGCCTCGGGGCGGATGAGTAGCCTTGGGTAGGTCCGCTCCGAACCGAGCGGCGCAAGCCGCCGGAGTCTCCGCCCCCAGCGAGCCCAAACTCCCTGATGCGGCTTGGAATCCCCGCACCCAAGCCCTCCCAGTGGCCCCATTGCACACCGCCGTCGCCGATGAGTTCGATCCCTGCATGGTGGACGGTCACACGCAGGGTGATCGGCCGTGCCAAGTGCCGACTACTCGATTCTCGAAAGCCTCACGGCACCGACGTCACCGTCCCCGGTTGCAGGTCCGCTAGAAGTATCATCACCCGCGGCACCAACGCCGAAAGGTCTTCGATCTTGTTGGACTTGGCCCGAAGGACCACCACGGCGAGCCGTCTCCCGGCAAGGTCTTGCTGTTTCACGAGGTTCTTGTCAACGGTGATGAAGAGGTCAAAACCAGCGGCGGCGTCCAGGAGCCGGCCGTTGCTCAGACCCAGCCAGTTCATCTGGCGCACCGTCCGGACATCATGCCCGGGCAGTGACCGTGCCAGGCGCGTGGGGAGACATTCATCCAGCAGAACCATCACGCCGCGGTCTCGGTCAAAAGGTGGCGGGCCTCTTCCAATCCCCGGATCGCCTGCTCCCGTGTCACCGTTGGAAAGTCGTCGAGGAACTCACCCAGCGTGTAGCCGCCTTCGAGGTAGTCAATCAGGTTTTGGAGCGGAACCCGCGTGCCCCGAAAGACCACCGTGCCGCCAAGAATCTCCGGATCACAATGAAAGACCGAACTCTTGTTCATGCGGTGATTGTACCTTTCAGGCCGGAGCGGGGGCGACGGCACGCGGCCCAACCCAACTCCCTGCCGTGCCCCTATCCGCCGTTTGTGGTTTAGGTCAATCCCCCGTCCCCACTCCGCGTCCCTCCGCGCCCTCCTGTACCTCCGCGTTCTCTTCGTGACGCCCCGTGCGCACAGAATCGTGCTGCGCCGTTGTCTGTGCGCAAAATCTCAAAGATTTCAAAACCCCGCAATTCCCAGCACTAACTCAACAATGCGGGCCCGCTTTCCACCGCGCCGGCGCGCACAAACCGCTCCGTGAGCAGGGGTAGGTGGAGGCACGCAGTCTTGTCCACCTCAGTCCCAACCTCTCCCCCCACCCAGAACCCAGCGCCCCCATCGCGAGCTGAACTCTCCGACCACGATTCCGCCCTCTTCTCCACCCTCCGCCGCAACGACTTTGACCTCTCCTCCACCGCCGCGGCTCACCAGCTCACCGACTTCCAACTCCTCAACTGGTTCAATCAGCCGCAGATCCAGCAAGCAATCCAATACCTGAAGGCCCTCGACGTCTTGGCGATGCAGTTCCTCGAATCCAAGTGCCGCCGTTCCGCCCTCACCAACCTCGAACAACTCGCCAAAACCTCCGAAGACCCAGTCGAGAAGCGCCGCAACTCCACCGCCCTCGCAGTCGCGACAAGCCCTCGGAGCCGAGCGGCGCAAGCCGCCGGTCCCGGTGGAGCACGCGTTCCCGCGAGCACCCCTCGTGGTGTACGCGCTCCTGTCCACGCACCTTGTGGTGCAGGCATCCCTGCCTGCATTCCGGATTCCGCCGAAGGCCCCGCCGACAACTACGCCAGCCCTGCCACGGCCCTCGGCCCTGCCACCCAACCCACTCCCAACCCAACCCCCGGCCGACGCCCGTGGTTGGACACCCCGTCGCCAACGAACACGGACTACGGCTCGCCTTCTACCCCTCCGTTCCGACTTCCACGTTCTGACTTCCCACTTCCCACTTCCGCGTTCCCACTTTCTTCCTCGCCCTCCAAGCCGGGCACAGCGCCAGCAGCACCGCGAGCACCGCCCCCGTCCGCGAGTTTGATTGCAGCGCATCGAACGGCGTCAGCAGGAGCAGCCCGATGAGCGCAAACCCGGGGCCCGCTGCGTACCCGCCCAGTTCCCCAGGGAGCAGCGTCGCGAACGCGCCGTACAGCGCGGTTGCAATTACCACCAGCGCCAGCGCCAGGCCAACCAGCCCGGTCGTCGCGCCGACTTCGAGCACAGCGTTGTGACTGTGGCCGTGATTCTCGCGCAGGAACCGCTCCCTGGCCGCGCCCTCGCTGCCTTCGCGCCCCACATCCTCGCGCACGAATGTCCTGAAACTCCCCGCGCCGTTCCCGATCACCGGGTGCTGCGCAAACGCCTCAGCAGCCCACCGCGCCATCATCACCCGGGCGCCGTTGTCGGAGTCATAGTCGTCCGCCATCGCCCGCGCGACCTCGGCACGGGCCGATTCGAACCGGCGCACCAGCGAGTCACCGATGAGTACGCCCGCCACCGCGCCCGCGATCACCACCACCCCCGCCACCAGGCCCAGCGCACGCCCCCGCGAACGCCAATCGGGCAGCCGAACCACCGCAACCACGCAACCGATCGCGATCAGCCCGAGCGCGCCCACCCATGCCCCGCGCGTCCCGCTCGCGAAGATTCCCAGCAGTGTGACGATGCACCCCGCCGTCGCGATCACCCGCAGCACCCGCTCGCGCTTGGTTCCCGTCGGCCCCATGAGCGCCGCGGGAAGGTGCAGGCCCAGGGCCGCAATGAGGATCTCCCCGCCCGACACCGCGGGCCACCACCCGCCGTTGCGGTCGTTGCGGAAGTGGCCGCGGTGGATGAGCCATTCGGTGCCGGTCCAGTCGCCCACCTGCATCGCCAGTTGGCTCAGGTTGCCGCACAGGAAGCCCAGGGCCATCGCCCCGATCAGCGTGCCCCGGCGGTGGATTACCGGCCACAGGAAGGGAACGCAGGCGAGGAAGCGAAGTGTATCAATCGCATCCAAGCCATCGCGCGTGCTGCGGGTCCACAGCAGCGACACAAACTGGAGGATGATCCACGCCAAGAGCCAGAGTGTCAACGGCTGCACCAACAGCGTCCGCAACGATCGGCCCAGAAACGGGAGCCGGATCAGGAAGATCACGGCCAAGGGAATGCTCCCCGCCTCAACCGTAATCTGCGGACCGGCCACCATGAAGCACCACAGCGCGCCAAAGGCCAGGTGCACCCGTTCCCCGTACCGATCGACAGGGTGGCAGTAGCGAACATCCGCCATCGCCTTCTCAGCGTCGATCCAGCCGCCGCCAAGCAGCCACGTGAGCGGCGAGGTGAAGCGCCGCGGCGGGGGCGCGGCATGCCGAGGTTGAAGTGGTGGAGGGGGCGGTGGTGGTTGGGGTGGGGGGGTGGAAGGCAGCGGGTGACTCGTCATGGCCAAACCCCGCAGCGCCGATCACACCCGATCCCAAGCGTCGGCCCGCCCCGAACCGCTCGGGGCCTTCGGAGCCGATCGCGCCCTCGCCAACGTCGCGAAGCGGTCATGGTAGACCAACCCTGTCTTCAGCCCCTAGAACCGGGTGCCACTGGTCGGCTTTGAGACCAGTGCCCCCGTGTGGAGCCAATCTTGCGATTGTCCTGCGCCCCATCACAAGCGCCTATCCCCAACCCCGGCATCCGCTTAGACTTCCACCCTGCGCCCCGTGCCCCCCGGCAAGGGCCAGTTGAAGGGAGTTCACACCCCACATGCCCCTCGAAGAACCAGTTCTAGAGCCACGTTCCGAATCCCTCGCCGATGCCGCCGCCGAGGCCGCGGGCGGCCCTATCAGCCCGCGTGCCCGCCGCGCCGACGACCCCGACATCGTCGAAGCGATCGACCGCTTGGTTGTTCAGATGGGGGGCATCCCCGGGACCTACCCCGCCAAGCTCGTCCGCGAGTTGGCCCAGACCGCGCTCAAACTCATCCCCGATGGGCGGGATGTGGGCGAGATCAAGCTCATTACCAACTCCGTGAAGGAGATGCGGTACGCGTACCGCGTCTTCGGCAAGTACAAAGACCCCCACAAGGTCACGATCTTCGGCTCGGCGCGCACCCCCGAGAGCCATCCCGATTACAAGGCTTGCGTCGAGTTCAGCAAGCTCATGGCCGAGGCCGCGTGGATGAGCATCACCGGTGCCGGCATGGGGATCATGCAGGCCGGGCACGTCGGGCCGGGCCGCAAGGCCAGCTTCGGCGTGGCCATCCGCCTTCCATTCGAGACCACCGCCAACGAGGTGATCGCCGGCGATGAAAAACTCATCCAGTTTCGGTACTTCTTCACCCGCAAACTGATGTTCGTCAGCCAGGCCGAGGCCGTGGCCCTCTTCCCCGGCGGCTTCGGCACCCTCGATGAAGCCTATGAAACCCTTACGCTGGTCCAGACCGGCAAGTCGTCCCCCATGCCCATCGTCATGGTCGAGGGCGCAGGGGGCGACTATTGGAAGAGTTGGGACAAGTGGGCCAAGGACCACCTCCTCGCCCGCGGCTGGATCAGCCCCGAGGACCCGGCCATCTATTACATCGCCAAGGACCCCGCCGATGCGGCCCGCCACATCGTCCGCTTCTACCGCAACTACCACTCATCGCGGTATGTACGCGATGACTTCGTCGTCCGCCTGCAAAGACCGCTGCGCCCGGAGGATGTCGCCCGCCTCGAGGACGAGTTCCGCGTACTGATCAAGACCGGCGGTATGCTCCTGCGTGGACCCATGGAGGGCGAGGAGGACCACCCCAACCTGCCGCGCCTGGTCTTCAGGCACACCCGCCACAAGTTCGGGATGATCCGCTCACTGATCGACCGGATCAATGACATGGAACCCCCGCCGGGGCCACCGGCGGATTCTGCACCGGTCCCCGCCGCAACCTGACCAGCCTCGACCGTCGTAGCTATGAAGGCCATGCCGCACACTCTCCAGCAGATTGGCAACCGCGGCGCGACGCTGGTCGTGGCCCGCCCTCCTGCGCCTCGGATCCAGCGTCGGGGGCACGTGTGGGCAACAGTCGCGCGCCTTTCCACCCGTGCCATGGCTTTCACCTTCATGCTCGGTCTTGTCGGCTGCACTTCGACGCGACAACCCGCCAACGCCCCCGGCAGCCCCGGCGAGCGCGGCCCCGACATCGGCATCGAAGTCTGCTGGTGGGTCGTGGACGATTCACCGCTGGATGACAAGTACTCCAGCGAGCAGCCGGTCGCGCCCCTGGTCACCTCTCAGACGCTCCGCGAAGTGCTGACGCCGTACCTCCCGCTTGGCGTGCCGGTGCCGCAGGCAACCCAGGATGCCTGGAGCGCCAACGGGCTGAGGATCATCAGTGTGCCGCGCGCCGACCTTGAGAAAGTCCGCTCGCGCCTGCGCCTGGTCGGCCCCATCCAGCAGCAATGGCTGGGCGAGGTGCCCCAGTGGACCGAGGCCGTCCGCGGCCCGGCGTGGAATGGCCAACTCGCCCTCACGCTGGACAACGGCACTGTGCAACTCTCCGGCGGCCTCCTGCGGATGCTCGTGCGGTGCTGGGCGGTGCCAAGCGCGCCCGTGCCCGCGAAGAGACTGGTCTCGCCCGCCCAACTCCCCGGCGCGCTGCAGGTTGAACTGGTGCCCCAGCATGTGGATGGTCGCGCCGAGCGGGCGGACCTCGCCAAGGCGCTCAGCGGCACACTCCGCCCCCCGCGCCAGGCCGAGGGAGTCGTGTTCTCCCGCCTGCACCTGGAGTCGGCGCTCACCGGCGATCACGCGCTGCTGATTGTTCCCGAGCGCCCGGGGGCGCAGTGGATCGCGGAGAATCGTGAAGGGCCGCAGGAAGCACCGGTGTCAGAGCCCACCAGCAACGCCCCTGTCTCGCAGGTGGGCGAGCCCATCGGCCCGCCCGTGCCGCTGCCCCCCACGCTCGGCGAAGTGATGCTGACCGACCTGGTGGCCGGTGGCCGGCGCGGCGCCCGCGTGGTGCTGGTCATTGTGCCCAGCGCGCCCAAGAGTTTTAACCTGCTCGCGCACCAGTAGGGCTCTCCATGCCCGGTGCCACTGGTCGGCTCTGCGACCAGCGTCCAACTCTTTTCGTCCGATATCCGCCACACGTCGCGCGCTCGTGCCATCTGGCGAACATGGGTGTTCCGCCTCAGGACTATCACCGGCTTCCCAACCGCCGATGTGTTTGCATGCTCCGCCTCTCGCTCGTGCACGCCCGCCCCGGCATGGTCTTGGCCATGCCCGTCCACCACCCGCTCCACCCCGAGGTTGTCCTGCTCAAGGCGGGCGCGCCCTTGGACGTCCACTGCATCCCCCGCCTGCGCGAACTGCTGGTGAACGAGGTCTGGATCCGCTACCCCGGCCTGGAAGAACTCATCCGCTTCGTCAGCCCCGAGGTGCTCGCCAGTTACCGCGACCTCACCGTCTGCATCGGCGTCGCGCTGGACACGGCGATAGTGCAGACGCGAGTGGACATGGACTTTTACCCGTACAAGCGAGCGGTCATGTCGGTCATCGACCGCCTCATCGAGCACCCCCACGCCGCCATCCTGGTCTCCGAACTCGCGGGGGGTGATCGTCCCTTCGTCCGGCACGCGGGCAACACCTGCGTGCTCAGCCTGCTGATGGGGCTCAAACTGGAGTTCTACCTCGTTCGAGAGCGGGCAAGGCTCTCGACCTGGGCCGCCCGCGATATCTCCGGCCTGGGCGTCGGGGCCATGTTCCACGATATCGGTATGACCCGCCTTGACCCGGAGACCCTCGGGCGCTGGAACACCACGCGGGACGAGACCGATGAGCAGTGGCAGAAGCACACGGTCATCGGTCACGACCTTGTGCAGGGAGACCTGGACCCCGCTGCCGCGGCGGTCGTGCTGCACCATCACCAACGATTCAACGGCGGCGGGTTCCCGCCGCGCACCGACCTGCACGGTCGGCTGGTGCCGCTGGCGGGGAGTGACATCCACATCTTCGCGCGCATCGCGGCCTGCGCCGACCTCTTTGACCGGCTGCGCAACCCGCCCGGCGCGCCCAGATCAGACGCCAACGCGAGCCCGCCCTTGCCCGCCGTGCACGCCCTGAGCCAGATGCTCCAGCGCCCGTACAGGGAATGGCTGGACCCCGTGGTCTTCCTGGCGCTGCTCGCGGTGGCGCCCGCGTACCCACCGGGCAGCATGGTCGAGATCACCGGCGGGAGAAGGGCTGTGGTCGTTGATTGGTCGCCCGAGGACCCCTGCCGGCCGGTGGTCGAAGTGCTTGAGGATGAGGCGCCCAGCGAGCGGGCGGCAGCGCAGCGCACCCGCATCGACCTGCGAAACTCCGGCGGCATCGAAGTCACCGCCATCGATGGGATCGATGTGCGGGCGCACAACTTCTACCCAGCGGTCGCCGGGGAGTTTGACCTGCTCCGCGTAGGAAAGGCGATGGTCAACGCCGCGCCCGCTGAGCCGGCCGGATTGACCAATGGCAAGGCCGCGACGGCAGGGCTGGCGCGGGGCTCGGGGTGATCGCCGCCGCGCTGTTCTGCATGGGTGAGCGCCAGCCACTGGGCGGCAAACAACAGCACGGACCTCGAAAGCCGATTCGCTTCGGGCGGCCGTCCGTTCGCCTTGCAAAACAGGACTCTTCCGCATGCCAACACTCTTGATGTACGCGATCCTGACGAGCCTGTCGGTGGCGCAGACCGGGGAACCGGCAGCCAACGCGAAGGACAAGCCGCCCCCATCCCAGGGAGCGCGCCCAGGCCCAATCTCGCAAGAGGAAAGGTGCACGGCGCTCCAGTTGACCTCGCGGTGGTTGGGAGTTGAACTCAACGATGACCAGGTGCTCGCTGTTGAGTCAGTGACAACGACGGACGGCCGTTGGGCCTTTTCCTCCCTGACAACAAAGTGGGAGCCGGCATGGCAAGTCGATCTCGCGCACGTCTCGTTTCAACTCGCCCCGACCAGGAAGACCCGCGCATTCGACCTCCGGGTGCTGGTTCGCCGGTACGATGGGGCTCTGCTGGGCGTCCGCTCGCACTGGCCGCACGAAGCGCTGGGGATCAGGGTGGAACCGCTCCCGGAACGGATCTATCAAGAATGGCTTCAAGGACGCTCTGAATGCTGGCTTGGCCCAGCCTCGGATTCGATGTCGACGCTGCAAGAGGTGCTGGTTCATATCTCCAAAGGCATGGGCGGCCCATCATCGGCCGAATACCTGGCCGCATACGCCGTCGAGAGGATCGATGTTCCCACGGGTGGCGCGAACATTTGCGTGGGCCGTGAAAAGGGAACCATGTGGTCCGTTGAGCTGGCCTGCCTGGCGGGCAAGCGATCCATGGCGTTGGGAATGGACCTGCGCGGCACCAACGCCGCGCGAATCGTCAGCCACCTCCGGCACACAATCATTGACAATCCACTGAGTGGCGGCGGCGCGAGCACATCACCCCCGCCGGTCGTCACGATTACCACCGCCGACGGCGCCGTTGAGGAGCGGAACTGGCACGACTCCAAGCATCCCCCGCCCCACGGGATCGCTAAAAAGGGCGAACCCGAATCGCACCAGGCGAAGTAGTTGACCGCCCGAGCGATGATTCTCGCCGATCTTCAGCCCGCGATCTGAGAGAAAAGGTAGACCCCCGCATTGACCGCGGAGACCGCCGCGGCCGCCCCGAGCGCCATGAGCAGGCGCGCCCCGGCTGTCCTCTCGCGATGCCTCCAATACAGCGCGCAACCACTCAGCAACGGCAGTGCGAACAGGCACGTGATTGGCACAGCGCTGCCGCGCCAGCTCCCGTCTGACCGGCACCGGCGGCGGCCGCAGCAGGCTCCTCCCACACTCCGGGCACACACACCGAAGGACGGTTCCCACCGGATACCGGCACCCGGGGTACAGTGCCGGGTTCTCACTCTGGTACCCTGACGCGGGTTTGGTCACGCGTGATGGTAGGGTTGCACGGGTTTGTCGTTGCCTGATACCCGATGCATTCAACTCCGGATAGAATCAGGCAATGGCCGGACGCGAGGATGTCATCACGACGCTTAGGGAGTCACTGCCCGACCTCTCAACGCAGTTCGGCGTTGAGTCTCTTTCCCTCTTCGGCTCCTTTGCGCGGGGTGAGGATCGGCCCGACAGCGATGTTGACCTGCTCGTGGAGTTTTCAAGGCCACCCACGTTGTTCGTGCTGGCTCGGCTCCGCAATGCGCTCAGCGACCTGTTGCGGCGTCCGGTTGACCTGGGGACCCCGGCGAGCCTACGCCCGTTCCTGCGCGACGAAGTGCTCGGGGAGTGCATCCGTGTTGCCTGACGGGCGCACTCCAAAGCGAGGAAGGCCGCGGCGCCACTGGCTTGAGCGCCTGCGCGATATGGTGCGAGCGATCCGCGAAGTCCAGTCGTTTGTGTCCGGGATGGATCTCGCGGCCTTCGCGGCGGACGCCAAGACACTCAAAGCGGTGCTGGCCAACTTCGCGGTGATCGGCGAGGCCGCCCGTCATATCCCTGACGATGTGGCCAGCAAGTACGTGCACGTACCGTGGCGCGACATGTGCGAGATGCGGAACTTCGTGGTGCACGTCTGCTTTGGGGTTGAGCCCTCCATTGTCTGGAACACCATTCAAAGAGATCTGCCATTTCTGGCTAGTGAGTTGGAGAAGATCATTGCTGAAGCGCCTGCCTGAGGTTCCCTTTGGCGGCAACCGGGTCGCTTTGGATGAGAGGAACCCGGGGGCGTCTTTTCGGGTTACCATCCTGCCGGTCGAAGCGCCAATGCATGCAGTCTCAACCCCCCCAATCCTCCTTCACCATCACCAAGGGCGAATGCTCCGCCCTCTTTGCCTACGACCTGGGCTTCTCGATTGACCTCAACCGCGCCCAGCGACTCCTGAACCGGCCCTCGATGCCCGGCACGCAGCGCGAGACCCTCAGGCACTCCCGGCGCGCCCCCAAGTACTTTGAGTACCAGCCCCCGCCCCTGCGAGTCGCCCTGCCGTCCGCGCCCCTCACGTTCGGGCGCTTCGCGAGCGCCGCGAGCGTAGACGCGGTGGTCTTTGACTTCGGGGGCGTCTCCATCAGTTACACCATACCCATCGACGGCCCGGTGGAGGACCTGCTGGGGCTCAGCAACAGCCTCTTCGAAAACGTCGCCCTGCTCGCCGACTCGCACAAGATCGTGGACGAGCTCATCCGCCTCATCGAGCCCGCCGTTGCCAAGCCGTTCGTGGCATCCCTGGTCGAGGACTACATCGTCTTTGACATCGACCAGTGGAGCCCCGCCGATGGCCATCCCGCATCGATAGAGGGCTTCGTCGATTCCAACCGCCAACTCCTGGCCCGCATCCTGCGGTCGGATTCCGAGGCCCTCAGCACGCAGGAAGTTGACGATGCGCTCACCCACCGCATCGCCTACGGCCTTCACGACTGCGCCCTGATCGACTGGAACGCCGCGCTGCTCATCGGCAGGGAGATGCACGATGTCCTCGCCGTCGTCGAGTTTGCCAACCTGGAGCTGCTGGAGATGCGGTTCCTGGACGACCAGCTCGACGAGGCCCTGGGCGGCGCGTTGGAGGCCACCCAGCGCCCCACCGCCCGCCGCTACTTCTCGTACCGGTCCGGGGCCGACCTGCGCCGCATCGCCCGCCTGCAGGTCGACAGCGCCCTGCTCTACGAGGGCGTCAACAACGCCCTCAAACTCCTGGGCGACCAGTACCTCGCACGAGTCTACCGCCTGGCCGCCGCGCGCCTGCACCTCCCCGAGTGGGACGGCAGCATCCTCCGCAAGCTCGCCACGCTTGAGAGCATCTACGAGAAACTCTCCGACCGCGACGCGACCCGGCGGATGGAGGTCCTGGAGTGGATCATCATCCTGCTGATCGCGCTCTCCATGCTGCCGCTTATTCTTTGAAGGCCAAAGCGCCGCGAGTGGAGTGTCCTGGTTTCCGGTCGGGTGGTTCCGTCCCCAGCCCAGGCTCCAAGGCTTTCTCCTTGGCGCTCCTTCCAAACGTAGAACCCGCGACACCGGGCTTCACTTTTTACCCTCGTCGCCCATCGCGGCCGATAAACCCATTCTTCTAGCCACGTTGCGCTTGGCGCCGGGAGTCGATTTTTCAGCATGGATGCCCAGGAATCCCCGATCGCCAGGCTCCGCACCCGCATCAGGCCCGCCCCCCACGCACGCCCGACGCCCCCGCACGCCCAGGAGACCCGCATGGACGCTCACTCCCTCGCCCCTCACGCCGCCAACACCTCGCGCGATCAGGACACCGTCATCGGCCCCAAGGCCCTGTTCAAGGGTGAACTGACGTTCGAGGGGTGCGGACGCATTTATGGTGCGCTCGAAGGCTCCATCCGCGCGTCGGGCGAAGTGGAGGTTGCCGCGGGCGGCTCCATCCAGGCCACCGTCGAGGCCGACATCATCACCGTCGGCGGCCTGGTTCAGGGCGACCTGATTGCCCGCGACCAGGTTGAGTTGACCAGCCGCGCCAACTTGCAGGGCGATGTCACCGCCGCGGCACTGGTTGTCGCCAAGGGCGCCACGTTTGTCGGTCGGTGCACCGTCGGCCCCGATGCCCTGGGCACGCTCCCCCGCGAGCGGGCCCCGGCCGGCACGACCGAAGCCAAGCCGAAGCCGACGAGCCGCCACGCCCCCCAACCCCCCCATCCTTCCCGCGCCACATCCGAATGGTTGAGCGAACCCATCGCAGTGCCCACACCCGGTGACTGGATGAACCAACCAACCCCTGCGCGCACCGCGTGACCCCGTCTCAGGTGTCTCCCCGACCTCGTGACTTCGTGACTCCGTGACTTCATGCTTTCATGACTTCCTATTCCCGTGCCCCCTCCCCCTCCCCAGCGCTCCGTCCGCTGTTATCACTGCAAGGGTGAGATCACTCTTGCCCGCGCAGCGCGCAGCGCCACCTGCCCCAAGTGCTACAAGGGCCTGGTTCTTGACGACATCACCGTTACTCCGGGAGACTTCAGCGGCCGCCTGTCGACCTGCGGGCGCGTGATCGTCGAGCCCAAGGCCCGGGCCGTCAGCCGCACCATCCAGGCGGGGGACGGTGTTGAAGTCAGCGGCAGCCTCGAGGGCAACGTCTTTTGCCTGGGCACGGTCACCGTCGGAAGCAACGCCAGCCTCAGGGGTGAGTGCGAAGCCGAATCGCTGGTTGTCCACGCCGGCGCCATGATCCGCGGCACGTTCAGCATCCGGCCGCGCCAGGCAATCTAATGGCTGCGTTGCCCCGCGCCCTTCCACTTCGACACATGGCCACTCCGCCACTGCGACACTTCTCCTAATGTCTCCCGTGCGTTACCTCTTTGTCGTTTGCGTCGCGCTTCTCCTGGCGGGCTGTGCCCACGGCCCGACCGCCGCGTTCGAGCCCTTCTCTCGAAACAAGCTCTCCGGCCTGTCGCGCTCCATCGCCAACGCCCGGGACGCCCAGCAGGCCTCGTCGCAACACCTCATCGACACCGTCGCAGCCGTCAACTCGGCATCGCTCGAAGGCACCGACCCCGGCGCTGCGTACGACCACGCCCGGCGCGCCCTCCTCACCACCGAATCACGCATGCGCAACGCCCGCGAACGCATTCAGACCGTTTCCGCGCGCGCCGACGAACTTTTCAGCGAATGGTCGGATGAGTTGTCTGAGTACGAAGACCCGGCCCTCCGCAGGCAGGCCGCGACGCAGCGCGACGAGGTCCGGCAGCGCTTCGAGTCAGCCTTGGACGCCCTCGAAGCGGCCGGCCGTGCCGCACCCCCCCTGACCGAAGTCATCCGCGACCGGGTGCTTTTCTTCAAGCACAACAGGTCCCAGCCGGCCCTGCCCTCCCTCCCTTCCAACGCATTGGACCCCGCCCCGCTGGTTGAGGCCCTCTCGGCGGCCACATCCCATGCCGCAACCCAGGCAGACGCCTTCATCGCCTCGGTCCCGCCCGAAACCACACCCACTCCGGCCACCCAGCCTGCCACCCCATAAGCCGCGCACTTTTCCCTCGGCGCAGCGCCGGAAACGAGTACACTCCCATTATGAACGGCGGAGCCGGTCAGGAAAGAACGCAGGCGGCCCGGTGCATCATCTGGGCGGGCACACCGGGCACACCGGGCGCCGCCGGAGCGCCTCCACAGGCAGATTCCTTGCCCCCCCAACTCGCATCCGCCTTGGAGCGCCCCGGGTTCCGCCTGGTCCGCTGCCATGACGAGTTCGAGGCGATGGCCCAGGCCTGCGCCCCGCTCCTCGCTGACCCGCACGAAACCACGATTCTCCTCCTGGTCGAGCCCACGCGCCTTTCGGGCGCGCCGGACATCGCCGCCTTGATCCCCCGGTACGCCCCAAGGGTCGTGATGTGGTCCTACGAGGCTGCGGCTACTCCGCAACTGCGGGCGGTGATCGAGGCCAATATCCGCGACTGGCGTCCATCCAAGAAACCCGTCCCGCGCCCGAACCACCAAACTGAACCGCCTCCAGGAACAGGGTCCGGGCAGGTCCCGAGCGTTTTCCCTGATGATGGTGCCCCTGGAATCAGGTTCAGGCCCGGCCCCCCCCTATCCCCCGCACATTCACAATCGACGCATCCACCGGACAAGCCAAGGGCACCGGTCCGCCTTCGGCTTTCCGGCGATGGCCCGCTCCCGGCGCCGCCAGCCCCCACCGAGCCGTTCCTCCAGGGTTCTGCCGGGCGCGAAGTCAAGGCCACGAGGCCGCAAGCCGCCCCGCCGCCGACACCTGCACCGGCTGCGCCGACGGGAGGGGCAAGCACACTCCTCACCGACGAGGAACTGGCCATGTTGCTTGCATCCGACAAGGACAGAGGGCACTATTAGGATCGATGGCGCGGGAGCCCAAGGGCCGGATGTTTCTTGGACCTGCGCGAACAACCGGTGGACCCGCGGCGAACCATGGTGCGGGGCCGGCCTGACTTTGTTCCCATTCGGCAGTGGCCATGAGCGCGTACGGAGTACCGTTCTCGGTGGTGGATAACCCAGATCAACTCGATGTACGTGTGATATTGGTGGGTACAACCGGGCTGGACGCCGCTCTGCGCCTGGACCCCGGGATTGAGCTCGTCCGCGTCCGTACCCCCCTCGAGGCCATCGGCGAACTTTCAAGTCCCATCGACGACCACTCCCCTGAACGCGCCGTAGTTGTGGTCGCATCCGACGTCGAAAAGTCTCTTGGGGATCAGGACCCCACGACCGGCGGACCAGCCGCGGGCAATGGCGTGACGGGCGGCGGCTCGGCCCGCATCGGCGACTTTGTCCGCGGCCTGCGCCTGGTGAGCCCCAATGTCGTCGTGCTTGGCATGGGGCGCGGCGGTATCAAGCCGCCACCCGCGTACGACGCCACCATCGCCCAGGACCTCCCGGCCGAAACCCTTCGGCGCGTGGTGCGGGGTGTCTTCGTTGAGCCTGGGCGCGGCCCGACCGATAGCCCGCGGGGCGAATCTCGCGCTGTCAGCCCTGAGTCCCAGCGTGCGGTCCCCGACAACCCGTCGATGGGCGCTGAAACCCCAAGCACTCCCTCGCGGGCGTTTCTTCGATCCACCGAAGCATCGCCGGACCCGGTTGAGGCCATGCTCTCAAGCATCCAAAGCGGCGACCAGTCCGCCCCATCCTCGACACGTGCCCACGCCGATCTCCAGGCCGACCTCAACACCGAACAGCGCGACCAGGGTTTCAACATCCCTCAGCCCCAGCCCGGCGACCTCCTGCTTGTGACCAGGCTCTTGAAGGGTCAGGACATTCTCCCGGCTGCCATGTCGATCATCCGTGAGCGCACCGGCCACCCTGAGGTCGAGTTCATTCCCTCCACCGACCCGACGCTCCCGCGCGCGCCCCATATCTCGGTGGATGATGGCGATCAGCCCGTCGCCTGGGAAGAGACCACCTTCGGTCACCTGCGTGCGCGGGCGGTGCTTCCGGGCACCCTTGCGATGCACGCCCGCTGGCTCGCGGGCTGGCTGCGGGCCCGCGACCAGCAATCGCAACTGAAGACCGCGGCCTTCACCGACCCGCTCACCGGCGCGTGGAACCGCCGCTACTTCGACCGGTTCCTCTCCATGGTGATCGGCCAGTCCAAGGATGTGCGCCGCCACGTCACCATCCTGCTCTTCGATATCGACGACTTCAAGGTGTACAACGACCGCTTCGGGCACGACGCGGGCGACGACATCCTGAAAGAGACCGTCCGCCTCATCCGCTCGGTCATCCGCCCCACCGACCGCGTCTGCCGCATCGGGGGCGATGAGTTCGCCGTGATCTTCCACGAGCCCCAGGGCCCGCGGCAGGAAGGCAGCCGCCACCCTGGGTCTGTGTTTGACATCGCCCACCGCTTCCAGCAGCAGGTCCTCCGCCACCGCTTCCCCAAGCTCGGCGGCTGCGCCCCCGGCACCCTCACCATCTCCGGCGGCCTGGCCACATTCCCGTGGGATGGCGCGACGCCGGAGGAACTCCTGGCCAAGGCCGACCAGTTGGCGCTGGCGAGCAAGCGGCAAGGCAAGAACGCCATTACCTTCGGGCCGGGGGTGATCCGGCTGCACGAGGATGATGCGGGGGGGTGAGCGGGCGACCTGCACGGCGTGTGTCGGTCTCACCCGAGACAGTCGGTCCGTACCGGCTCGCCGGCAGCGAACTCCATGCGCGGAGCACTCAGCCCCCACCCGCTGCTACACAAGTTCGCCCAGCGCCCGATCCGCGTTCATCTCCACCCCCGCCACCGCGTCCACCAGGCCGCGCCGCCACACCCACCGCTTGAGCGGCAGGTGCGACTGGTAGGCGAGGGCCAGCAGGCGGTCTTGCGAGGGGCCATCCACGACCGAGGCGGGCATCTCGGCCAGCGACTCAAAGGACCGCAGCGCCCGAGCAGAGCCCGTGCGTTCCCGCTGGACAAACTCGCGGCTGTAGGCGGCCTCGGCATTGTCGAGGATGTCGCGCCCGAACAGGTCTCGTGCGCACTGTGGGCTCTTCCCGGCAAACCCCGGGGCGCAATAGCCCAGGTTGTACTCGCGCGTCAGGTACTCGCGGGGCTCCATCCTGTGGTCGTGCAGCAGGCGTGCCTCCGGGCGGTACACGACGGGCGCGCCCGACATCCGGTTGATCTTGAACGCGATCTCGTTGTCTTCGTAGCCGTACCAGGCGGGGAAGACGGTGAATCCGCCCACCTCGCGCACCAGGTCCATGGGGGCCGACATGTTCAGGCCCCAGGCGTGCCGGTACCCCCAGTCGCGCATCGGCTCGGCCTGCGCGGCGATCATTCGATCGTGGAAGAAGACCATGGAGGTCTCGCGCACCAGGCGGTCAAAGAGCCGGTCGGGCTGGTGCACAACCCAGGGCGAGGAGCCCGAAACGATGACCGGTGTGCCGCGGCCGCTCGCCGCTTCGTGCTCGCGGGCGTGCGCTTCCAGCAAGCGAGGGTCCGGGATCACATCGTCATTGGTGGAGAGCATCACGCGGCCCGAGGCTCGCGCGAGCAGGTGGTTGCGGACATTGGTGATGCCGCAGCGGGGGACTTCGATCAGTTGCAAGGCCCCCCCGCCCGCGCCGGGGTTCTGGGCTTCCAGCGCGCCCTTCCAGGCGTCGGCCGCCGCGCGCGTGCCATGGGCGTCCCCGCCGTCGAAGCCGACCAGGACTTCATACTCGCGCCCGTCGAGCGTCTGCGCGGCCAGGGCTCGCAGGCACGCCGCGAGTTTGGCGGGCCGCTGGTGTGTGGGGATGATGACGCTGATCTGCATGCCGGGGGTTGTTATCGGCCGGTGGGGGGGGTGGACTTGCCGGGTTCGCGCACGCTGAGCACCGATTCCGCGGTACGGGCAAGTATCGGCGTGGACCGGCCGATCTACTGCTGTGCACCTTGCAACCCAAGAACCGCCGCGAGATCAACGGCGCGCCCCGCGCGCGGTGGTCGAGCGTCCGTGCAAGGTCTACCACGCCCCCAGCGGCAGGTATCTCGCGGGGGAGACCTGCGATGTCTCACGGGGCGGGGCGCTCCTGCGGGTAGCCTCGCTACGGCCGCTCGCGCCCGGCGACGCCGTTGAGGTGTTCATCGCGTGGTCCGGCGGCGTCCTGCTCTCTGCGAGCGACCGGATTCATGCCGTCGTGACGCGCGTCATGCAGGTGGCGGACAACCAGCAGGTCGTCGCGGCCGAGTTTCTGGCTGTGCAGCAGGGTGTCCAGGCCCGGGCGGCCTGATGGCCTCTCGGCCGATCAAGGCCGCGGCCGGGGCCCTCTATGATCTCCCGCATGCTGTGGCAGCCGTCGCTCCCTGATTCGTACACGAAGATGGCCCCCGCCGACCTGGGCGCGGCCATCACCGCTCGACGCGCCGAACTGGGCGATGCGCTGGTCATCCTGGGGCATCACTACCAGACCGATGAGGTCATCCAGCACGCGGACTTCACGGGAGACTCGCTCAAACTCTCGCAGACGGCGGCACGCCTGTGCGTCGATTCCGTTGGCGCGAAGGGCCCCGGAGCGCGCGGGGGCGCGGGCCCGAAGTACATCGTGTTCTGCGGTGTTCACTTCATGGCCGAGACGGCCGACATGCTCACCCCCGAGCATGTCGCCGTGATCCTGCCGGACCTATCCGCCGGCTGCTCCATGGCGGACATGGCGCAGTACGACGACACCGTCGCGGCGTGGGATGCGCTGCACCGATCGCTGGCGGAACAGGGATGGAAGGGGCGGATCATCCCCATCACGTACGTCAACTCCTCGGCGGCGATCAAGGCGTTTGTGGGTGAGCGGGGCGGGGCGTGCTGCACCAGTTCAAACGCCGCGGAGGTCTTCCGCTGGGCCCGCGCAGGGGGGGAAGCGCCTGCGGGCAGGGGGGTGGGTCGCGCGGCGGGAGAAGAGGTCAAGATCCTGTTCCTGCCCGACCAGCACCTGGGGCGTAACACGGCCGCGGCGGAGGGGATTCGCGTTGAAGATGAGACGTGCGTGTATGACCCGCGCCTGGCTGGCCGGGGCGAGGAGTTGGGCGGCGCGACGCCCGCGCAGGTGCTGGGCGCGCGGGTGATACTGTGGGCCGGGCACTGCTCGGTGCACAAGCTCTTTCGGCCGGAACACTGCGAACAGGTCCGCGCTGCGGACAAGGCAGGCGCCGCGCAGGCGCCGACCCGGATCCTCGTGCACCCCGAGTGCTGCAAGGAAGTCGTTGATCGGTCCGACCTGTCGGGCTCGACGGAGTTCATTATCCGGACCATTCGCCAGGCGCCGGCGGGGAGCCGATGGGCGGTGGGGACCGAGGTCCACCTGGTTTTGCGCCTGGCCCGGGAGGCCGCCGCACGGGGCGTGACCGTACGAATCCTGAGCGACTGCCAGTGCCTGTGCACGACGATGTACCGGATAGATCAGCCGCACCTGTTGTGGGTGCTGGACAACCTGTGTGCCGGCAAGGTTGTGAACCAGGTCCGGGTGCATGCCAAGGCGCGTGCCCTGGCCCTGCTGGCGGTAAACCGCATGCTGGGGCTGACGGCCGCGGCTGCGCGGCAACCGTTGACTGTTGACTAGTTGTGGAAAACGTTCCCCGGCCTCAGCCGACGGCGACCTTTTTGGGCAGCTTGACCTCGGCGTGCACGGGCGAGCCCGGGTGCACGACGCTCTCCCGCATGAGCCGGCCGGCCTTGAACTTGACGGCCCGCTTGGCGGGGACTTCGACCTTCTGCATGGTCTTGGGGTTCTGGGCCAGGCGCGCGGCCCGCTCCTTGATTTCGAACACGCCGAAGTCACGCAGTTCGAGGCGGTTTCCACGCTTGAGTTCACCGATGACCTGGTTCAGGAACTCCTGGATGGCCCGTTTAGTATCGCCCCGACGAATCTTGGTCCGCTCGGTCACGCGTTCAATGAGGTCCTTCTTGGTGATGGTGGTCATACCTTGTCCTTGTCGAGCGGAGCCGTTCCGCCAATCTGGCGACACTGCGGGCCGGGGCAGCCCGCCGGGGGTGGGCGGGCAAGATCAAGAGTAACACGGAGTCTCAACACATACCAGCAAGATATAGCGGTAGCGTTTTCGGTTCTGGGTCCAACTTCGACTCCCCCTTGCCCAACCCGGCGAGGATGGAGCCGCACTCCGGGTGAAGGGGTCAAGTATCGCGCGCCGGACCCCGTGCGTCAATGGTCTCTGCCAATCAGAAAAGCGGGCCGGAATTCCGCTGCAAACAGAGTTGACACGGCGGCGCGGGCTGTTCTGGCTTTCCGAGCACCCGCCCGGCCCTCAGAACGTGAATACCAGCCCTCCGGTCAGGCCCTGCATGGCGCCGGTGAACTCAAAACCGGCGTCTTCCTGGCCGGTTTGCAGGTCAAAAAATAGTGCCCTGTACCCAATTTGCACGCCCAGGTTTTCGGTGGCCTGCCACGCGAAGCCCACGATGATGTCGACCGAAGCAGACGAGGTTTCCCCCAGGGGCATCCCCCCGACCGAGAGTTGCACATCCATGGTGAGTTGGTCGTACAGCACCAAGTCGGCCTTCACACCCACCAGCGGCTCCAGAAACAGTTCGTCAGCGCCCGCCCCCGAGAAGCCCGTCCCAGGGTTGATCCGATCAACCCGCCAATCCACCGAATATGCGCGGGCGCCGAAGACCGCTTCGAAGTTGGTTCGGACGATGTACCCTTTCTGGCGCGGGCGAAGGTCCCCGTGGGCCAAGGTGTAGCCCCCCTCCAACTCGAACGAAGCGAAGTCAAACGATGTGCCCAGCGTGTCCGTCGGGGCGTACGCCACATCGCCGATTTGACCCGCCGCCCCGGTGGATTCCTGGTCGGCCGAGTAGATGAAGCCGCGCATCGCCATGCGCCAGAGCCCGCGCCGGAGGTGCACTTCCCCCGTGGGTGTGAGGTGCGGGTTGTCGAGGTTCAGGTCGGGGACATCGGTGGGGGTGTTGCCGCCTGACATCGGGCTTGCGCGGGGCAACTTGATCGTCCCGCTGGGCGCTGTGTACCACGCGGAGGGCTCGACCCTGACCTTCCAGCGCGGCGCTGCCTCGGCGGCCCGGGCTATGTCTTCGACCTCCAGGGCCGTAGGCTGCGGGGGTGTCGCGGGCGGCCGCGGTGTGTCGGCGGTATCCGCGGGCGGTTGTTCAAAGGGGAGGAAAGGGATCGCCCCAGCCTGCCCAGCCGGCCACCCGGTTGCGACCAGCGCCGCCAGCACCCACCCGCGCGAAACTTTCCCGTGCATCATCGATCCGGTCTCCTGGGACGGCCCGCGCCGTGATCGCCAAGAGTATCGAGTCGGCGTGGGCGGCACTGGGCTCAAGGCGTAGGTATCCGCACTCTGCTCGAACGCGTTCCTAGCCTTCCAACGTGACCGGCCCGCGTGACCTCATCCTTGCGATTGAAACCAGCAACCCCTCGGCGTGGCGGGCGGGGGTGGTGTGCCGGCCCGGGGTCGCGGTGGGTCGGCAACAGACGGGTGGGGAGGTGTTGCTCCTTGGGGTCGAGGAGATTGATCCGACCCGTCTTCAGGATGATGATCTCGTCCCGGCGATTGACCGTCTGTTCCAGCGGATCGGGCTTGCACCTCAGGGCCTGGCCGGGATCGCAGTATCCATCGGGCCCGGCGGGTACACCGCCGTGCGACTGGCGGTCACGACGGCCAAGATGATCGCCGAGGCCACCGGCGCCGCCTGCCTGCCGATCCCGACGGCACAGGTCGTCGCGCGGCGGGTCACAAGCGGTGGGCGTGCCTTCGCGGTCGCCCTGGCGTCAAAGGGTGAGACGGCCTTTGTCACGCCGTTTCACGCCGAGGGCGGCCCCGCCGCGCCGGGATCAATCATTGATGCCCAGGGGCTTGCAGCGCTTGAAGTGGGGTTGCTGATCGCGGACAGGTTTTTGCCTGCGGCGATGAGGGCCTGCGCCGGCGAACTCGCGATTGAGGTGCGCGAGCCGGTCTTTGACCCCACCGCGTGCTTTGAACTTGCTGCGACTGCCGCGCCGATCGACCCGCTCCATCTTGTCCCCGCCTACGCGCGCGAACCGGAAGCCGTGACGAAGTGGAGGCAGTTGCACGGGGGGTAGGGTGGTGGTGGGGGTCGGCCGTTTCTGGATGCGGCCGGAAGTGCGCGAGGTGTCGCGAGACGGTCCTTTTCTAGGACCACGCGCCCCGCACCTCTGAAACGGGTGTGAAGTTGGACAATCTGGGGGTCGATAGACGCCTGTAGCACGCGGGGAGTCTGGGCAAGCAGCGCCCACCAGTGCGGCCACGGACGGCCTCACCCCCGTGCAGTTGGGCACCTTTCGTGCCGGGGCATGCATGTCCATCGAGCCGCAGCAAACACCACCCGAAGACCTGTCGCAGAAGCGGGTGTTCACGACCGGAGAAGCCGCGGCCGTCTGCAAGGTCAGCCAGCAAACGATCATCCGCTGCTTTGACTCCGGTCGCCTGACGGGCTTCCGGGTGCCGGGCTCCAAGTTCCGGCGGATTCCGCGCGAGGAGTTGGTACGTTTCATGCGCGCCAACCAGATCCCGCTGGACGTCCTGGGGTCGTCGCGCAAGCGCATCCTGGTCGTTGATGATGACCCCAAGATCGTTGAACTGTACATGGACCTGCTCAGCCGCGACGGGCGGTTTGAGGTCAAGACGGCGGGCAACGGGTACGACGCCGGGCTGCTCACGGAGGCGTTCCGTCCCAACCTGATCATTCTCGATTACATGCTCCCGGACATCAACGGGAACATCGTGTGCACTCGGGTGCGCGAGAACCCCAACCTGGTTGACACCAAGGTTCTGTGCGTCAGCGGTGTCGTCAACCCACAGGAGATCCAGGGGCTGATGGACGCCGGCGCCAACGACTTCCTCAAGAAGCCGTTCCACATCAACGAACTCATGGCGAAGATTCTCGGGCTGCTCGAGATAGAGCAGGAAGCCCGCAACAACAACGGTCACGGGGAGCACGCCTAGGCGGTGTTGGCGGGGGCGGCTGGGGATTGGACATGATGGCGGTCTCCGACAACTCTCCCCACAACACCCAGCCCGCGCCGCCGCCCATGGACTCCGCGCGGGCCCGCCAGGTCGAACTGATCCTCGAACGGGTCGAGACCATCCCAACCCTGTCGCCGGTCGCGGCCCGCCTCCTCAACATGGGCTCGGCCGAAGAGGTGGACGTCGCCGATGTCGTCAAGATCATCGAGTCGGACCCGGCGCTTTCCACGCGCATCCTCGGCCTGTGCCGAAAGGCCGACCGCGGGCTGGGCGACCGGATCACCACGGTCAGGCGCGCCGTCCTGATGCTGGGCATCGACTCGGTGCGTTCCGCCGCCCTGAGCGTCAGCGTCTACGACCTCATGAGCAAGGATGATGACGCGGCCCGCCAGGCGCTGGACGCGGCCGTCTCAACCGAGAACGCGGCGGGTGAGGGTCCGTTCCCCGCAGCGCCCGCCGCCGCGCCCCAGGAGCCGCTGTTTGACCGCAAGGGATTCTGGAAACACTCGATCGCGGTGGCGTGCGCGTGCGAACTGATCGCGGCATCTCACCCCAAGCTCAGGGTGCTGCCGGATGAGGCGTTTCTTGCGGGCCTGCTGCACGATGTGGGCAAGCTGGTCCTCGAGTTGGTGCTGCCGTTGTCCTACGAGCGCGTGGTGAGGCTGGCGTCGCGCCGGACCTGCGACAGCGCCCCGATCGAGCGGGCGGTGATCGGGCTGGACCATCACACCGCGGGGCGGCGCATCGCGGAGCACTGGAACCTGCCGGCGGCGATCCAGGGCGTCATCTGGCTGCACGGGCAGCCGTACCAGGCGCTCCCCAACACGCCCGATCGCCCCCTCATCGGCGTGGTGGGCGTCGCCAAGGCGCTCTGTCGGCAGTTGCACCTGGGTTGGTCGGGTGACTTCGGCGTGGCGCCCGATGCCGAACGCCTGTGGGCGGAAATGGGGCTGAAGGCCCAGGGCCCGGCGATCATCAGTGCGCCGCTGCACGCCGCAGTCGCCGACAGGCTCAACGTATTGGGCTTGGATGAGGCGACACCCCCGGGCCTGCTCCTCGAATCCCTTGCCAATGCGAACCGTCAACTCAGCACGCTCAACTCCGCCCTGCAGGAGCGCGCCCGCCAGAGCCAGGCCCAGGCCCGCGTGCTGGAGGCGATCAATACATTCCACGCCCCGGGGCGCAACCGGCGAACGGTGGCCGACACCCTGGCGCTCGTCGGCGCTTCCGCGGTGCAGGCCCTGGGCCCCGCTTTTTACGCCGCGCTGTTCCAACCCGCGCCCGATGAGCCGTGGCAGATTTTTCAGTTCTCGCCGTCCGGCGCGATTGCCACCAGCCGTGTGCTGGAGGATGCGCCCGGCCGCAGGCAGGGCGCGTGGTCCCTGGGCGCCCTGACCAGCGCGACCCAACTCAACGTCGCGATGCTCGGGCTGCTCCCGTGGCTGAGCGAGTACCTCACCGGCGCGCCCGACCTGCGCACGCTCCGCCTGCTCCCGCTCATGACGGGGGTCAGCGCCGAGCCCGAGGCCGGTCCCGCTGCCATCCTCGTCAATGACCGCGACCTGGGTGAGACCCTCCTCGGGCCCGCGCAACTCAACCCCCTGATTGCTACGTGGGCCGCGGCGATCTTCGCGGCTTCCGAGCGTGCCCGCGCCCGGCGATTGGGTGAGCAACTCGCCGAGTCCGGCAGGTCGCTGGCCGAAATGCAGGCCCGGCTTACCCAGCAGGAATCCATGGCGCGACTGGGCGAGACCACGGCCGGGGCCGCCCACGAGATGAACAACCCGCTCACCATCATTTCCGGGCACAGCCAGTTGTTGCTCTCGCGCCTGCGGGACGATCGTGACCGGGCCGCAACGGACGCGATTGTCCATGCCGCGGCGGACCTGAGCGAACTGATCAGCAGCCTGCACCTCATGTCCTCGGCCCCCGTCTGCAAGCCGGTGGCGACGACGCTCCCTGAACTGGTAGCCCGGGCGCTGGTGGCGGCGACGGCGAGGCTGCCCAGTCCGCCGAAGGCAGACCTGGACCTGGAAGCTGGGCCCGGCGGTGTGTTCCTGGACCCGGATATGTTCGTTCAAGTGCTGGCGGAGTTGATCGTGAACGCGGCGCAATCGTGCCCCGACCAGGCGATCCGGATCGGCGCGTGCCTGGAAGCGCTGGACGACCAACTGGTGGTGACCGTGAAAGACCACGGCCCGGGCCTTTCGCACCGTGCCCTGAGGCACGCCTTTGACCCCTTCTTCAGTGAGCGCCCGGCGGGGCGTGGGGGGCGAGGCCGGGGCCTGGGGCTGACGCGGGCCCAGGCCCTGGCGCGGGCCATGCAGGCGAGCATCTCGCTTGATTCGCGTCCGGATGCGGGCGCGCTGGCAACGCTGACCCTGCGCTCCTGGCGACCCATCGCCGCTGAAGCGGCGGGGCTCGCGCCCGGCCTTTCGCCGCACCAGGGCTGATCTGCTCACCCGTACTGAACCGGGCCCCCAACCTCGCCGATCAACTGGTCTGAGCACCGTCCATCGGGGCGTGCCACGTTTGCCCCGCTGGCAGGACCCGTCACGGTCGAGAGATGCACATGGCTCGCCGCAAGAATCAGCCGCAATCACACAAAGGGGAAGTGCAGTTGGCCCCGGGCAGCGGGTTGCGGGCCAGCATCCTGCTCATCACACCCTGCCCGTCCACGCGCGATCGCCTGGCCGCGACCCTGAGCGCCTTCCCCAACCTGGCCTGGTCGCCCGATGCTCCCCACGCCCTCGCCCTGGCACAGTCCCGCCGGATGGATGCCGTCGTTATTGACTCGGCCGTGCCCGATGCCGGCGGCCTCACGGCCGCTCTCCGCCAAGTCCTCCCGCACACCTCGTGCATCATGTACGGCGCCCCCTGCAGCCTTGACGCCGCCGTCGCGGCGATGCGGAGCGGCGCTGTCGATGTTGTGTTGCTCGAAGAGACGGCGTCGCTGCCCACGCGCCTCGCTCCCTTTGCCCGAAGGGCCCGCACGCTGACCGCGCAGGACCTGCTGCGAGACCGCTCGCGCCGGCGGGTGGCCACGCACTGCCGCGAACTATACGAATCACGCCACGCGCTCCTGGCCCAGGTCGGCACGCTGTGCCGCGACCTGGCCCAGACCCAGCGCGACATGTCCGAACAACTCCAGCGGGCATCCATGGCCAGCGAACTCAACGCCATCCTGCGGCAGGAACTGGACCTCGAAAACCTGCTGCGCACCGCGCTCGAGTACATGCTGAAGAGGGTCGGCCCCACCAACGCCGTCGTGTACCTGCCCGCGGCCAGCGGCGACTACTCCCTGGGCGCCTACGTGAACTACGACTGCCCCAAGGACTCGGCCGAGGCCATGCTCGACCAGTTGGCCGACATCATCGCGCCCACCTTTGAAAACCTCGACGACATCCTGATCCTCCGCGGCCAGGCCGACCTCTTGAGCGCCCTGGGCAACCGCGCGGACTGGCTGCACGATTCGGCCCTCGCGGCCTTTTCCTGCCGCCAGGATGGCGAGTGTTTGGCCGTGGTGGCGCTCTTCCGCGACCGCCGCAACCCGTTCCCAGCCGCCCTGCTGCCCACGCTGCGCATCATCTGCGACCTCTTCGGCAAGCAGCTCGCCCGAGTCATCCGCACGCACCACCGCCACCTCCCCAAGGACAAGTGGGGGGGACTGGGCGACCACGGGCGCGGGCCGGATGACATTGACCTCGCGGCGTAAGGGACGCCGGGCCTGAGGCTCAGCGAAGGCCCGGGTACAAACCGCCTCCCCAGACGCCCCCCTCGTCCCTTCGGGCATCGCCGGCAGGTGGCATCAACGGTCCTGCATTCGTGCCACCGCACCGCGGCCCTGAGCGGTCGTTGCGCTGTGCGTTGTTCGCGCGATGGGAAGGTTGGCCGCGGCTGCCATAGCCCTGTCCGCCCTCGGTTGTACACTACCGATGATGAACGCTCTCCCCACCCCAACCCGCAGGCAGACGGAAGTTCTGGATCTGGCCCAGTACGACGACGACACCGATGGGACGCTGGAGGACTCCGAGCGCACGTACCTCATGTACGACGACCGCTGGCGGGTGGTGGCATCGTTCAGCGACCAGGATGAAGCGCCGGCCGACGCCTTCGTGCACCACAACGCGGGCATCGGCGGATCAGGTGGTAGCAGCTACATCGACAGCGTGATCCTGCGCGACCGCGACACCGACGACGACGAGGTGCTGGAGGAGCGGCGCTACTACTGCCAGAACTGGCGGGCGGATGTCGTCGCCATCGCCAAGAGCGACGGGACGCCGCTGGAGAAGGTGCGGTACTTGGCGTACGGCGAGCCCACGGTCTATCCTGTTGCCGATCTGAACATGGACGGCGTGGTGAACAACACGGATGTGGCGGTATGGAACCTTGGGGAGGTAACGGGAGTCTTCGCTGCCGCGCCCGACGCCGACCTCAACTGTGACGGTGATCCGGCACACGACTGGGACATTGAACTCTTCTACGAAAGTTACAACGCCAACACCGGCGCGAGCGGGGTTGGGAGGGTGTCGTCGGCGGATGTGGGAAACCGGATTGGGTACGCGGGGTATGAGTGGGGCCAGGTGGTGCGTGTCAATCACGTGCGGTACAGGGTGTACTTCCCGGAGCTTGGGAGGTGGACGCGGCGTGACCCGCTGGGCTACTTCGACGGCAAGGCACAAGAGAAGACGACTTGGAGGCTGCCTTGGTACCTAAAGCCATTCTGCGAGTAAGGATCGGTGGAACCAAGCACATGCTCAAATCCTACTACGATTCAGTCGTCGGCGTTCTCGTAACAGTGGCCATACTAACGATGCCCGGGGTCGCCTGCTGGCGCTCGGCGCCCCGGGCGCCTGGCGTCGTTCCGCCGACTTTGTTTACGGTCAGCGGTGGCCCCACAGTACACAAGGTCCTACCGAACGGACAGGTCGCCATCCATTGCGAGGTACCGTCGCACCTCATGGCCATCGCCGCGGCTCCTGATGGGAGGCTGTACGTTTGTGGTTGGGACGACATCGTGTCTCAACAAACCCAGGTGTTTGAAGTTTCGAACGGCGTCGTCCCACTACCGATCAACACTTCGGAATCGATTTGGCCGAACTCGATTGCGTTGGCAGAGAACGCCTTGTTATTGCCTTGTGATGTCGGAGTGGTTGCCGTCGATATGACAACTGGCAACGCCACTACGTACAGCATCGGCGACAAAGTGCGCGAGGCGCACTTGTTCAAACCAGACGAGTGTTTCTGCCTGACAGCGGATGGCGTTTTGTGTGCGTTATCATTAGTAGATGGAAGCGTGCACCCGGTGTTCGACGCTGATCGCATTACCAAATTTAGCCATATTACCGGGAACGCCCAAGGCGGAGTAATCCTTCTCGATACGTCTAAGCGAGGGTGGAGGTTGAAGGAAGTGGCGCCGGCGAAGTATGAAGTAGAGCGTCTGAGCATTGCCGATTCAGCAGCAAGCTCGATAACCTCCGGCGCGTTTGATTGGTTTCTTGTCGGGCAGGATATCCCGGCGTCTACAGTCGCCAAGCGGTCCGACGGGGGCCAAACGTGGTACATCAAGGGCGCGACGATCTTTGACGCGGTGGTGGTGCCATGAACTGCGGAGGGTCCATCGGTGCCACTCAAAGATGTGGTGGCATCGACCGCTGCACACTTCCGTGGCTGGGTGGCATCGATCTACGCACACATTCGTGCCACCGACCGTGCTCTGGGAATGCCATTCAGTTTGCGCCGTTGCGTGCGACGTCTGGCGCCTGTACGGCGCGAACAACCATAGAGTGGCGGGAGCCAAGACCTCCTGGGATGCTGGTGCTGCTGAGTTCACGCACACCACAGGAGGCTAAGGAATGGCCAGTATC
>Ga0163144_10003513_pt1 | contig 35641 bp, 29 predicted proteins | sample OliLak19BULKMAT1_FD_123175 | JGI IMG/M metagenome (GOLD analysis project Ga0163144, IMG submission 123175) | Freshwater microbial mat bacterial communities from Lake Vanda, McMurdo Dry Valleys, Antarctica - Oligotrophic Lake LV.19.BULKMAT1 | ecosystem: Environmental > Aquatic > Freshwater >...
CACCGACACTGCCGATACCACAAACACCCACCACTTGCCGTCACGCTGCACGCTGGCCGCGATGCGACGACCGTCGGGCGACCAGCGCGGTCGATGCCATACCACAAAGGGCGAGCCCGCCGCGAGGGTCGTGTACGCGCCGGTCGAAAGATTCACCCGCACCAGGTCGCAAATGCCCCCCGCGCACCGAACACCCGCCGCGCTCCGGCCATCGGGCGACGGATCGGCCGATCGAATCCCCGCGCCGTGCGTTACGCGATGCAGGCCCCCTCCCCCGCGTCTGGTATTCCAGATGAAGAGGTCGGGGCGGAACGCACCGTCGCCTAACGCTTCGTCGCGACTCACCAGCACGCGCTCGCCGTCGGCAAACCAGCGGGGATTGTCATGTCCGCGCCCGGCCACCGCGAAGAGCGTCTTGACCGCGCGCTTCGGGGCGGGGAAGGAGTCGAACGCAGCCACGTCGAGCGTGTCCCGCTGCAGCTGTCGCCGACGCGCTCGCACCTCCGCCGAGTCCGGCCGCTCGTCCGTTGTTGACCATACCACTAGGCGCGACGGAGCGTTTGGCTGGCGCAGCACGATCGCCACCTGCGCTCCGTCCTTGGAGAGAGCGGGATCTCCGGTTGACCAGGTGAGTTTCTGCACCAACTCGCCCTCCACTATTCCTTTCCCCTCCAACTGTCGGCGTGCGTCGAAGGCCTTGCCCATTACCTCGGCGAAGAAGACGCCGTACAAGTCATCGGGACCCGCGCCGTACACGCCGCGGAAGGACTCGGCAAAGCTGCGACGCTGGCGTGCGCTCATGCGTCGCCAGAGGTGATTCAGGCTTTCTTCCCCTTTGCGCTGCACCAGCCACTCCAAAAAGGCCGACCCAACCAGGTAGCGCATGGAGCCGCCCAGGTACGGTCCGGCAACATTCAGCTGCCCGTATGTTGGGAGGCGTCCCTCCAAGGCCCACTGGCGAAGCACGGCGGGCCGCCCGACGGAATTCGGACGTCCATTGCCCGTGAGTTTCCCTTCGATATATGTCGCGTAGCCCTCGATGATCCAGGGCGGCGACTTCCGGGCCAGTGGGCCGAGGCGAGATGGCAGCAGCCGCCAGAGCAGACGCTCGTTAGGATTTCTCGTGGGCATCGTCAGGTGCGCCAGATGCCCATACTCGTGCACGGCCAGGATCTCCCCCCACCCGCGATGCTGTCCGAAACTCGGCGACGGCGACGGCGGGGTTGGCCAGAGAAACATGACCGGACCCTCCAGCAACGGGACCGCAAATCCGTTGGACACGTTCGAGGGATCCTCGACCATGACGGTGACTCGCGCGGCCGGCGTGTGCTCGACGAGCAAATTGACGGCTGCCGCGTACGATTCCATCCGCTGCGCCACGGGGAGCACCCAAGCCCGCATGTCGGCCGGATAGTGAATACGGAATCGCGCGGTCTCGATCGTTTCCCAGGCGCGGGCCGGCCTCGTTAGGTACTGGGCGTCGGCACGACCGGCGCAGGCAAGCAACGCGAGTGCGGCGACGATGCCTAACGCGGCGGATCGTGGTATGAGGCGCATCAAGCGGTCGATTCGCGGGAACGCGGGGTCAGGAGACGGGGGGTGCGGCCGCCCACTCGCGATGGCCAACCCCTCCATCTCAATCACCACTTGCCGATCCGACGCCGCTACGCCTTTCTTGCCCGAACCGCGTCCTGTATCCACGTGAGTGGAATGAGGAAAAGCGGCGTGAGAAAGTGACCAAGGAGCAAGTTGACCCACATGAGCGCGAGGTAGAACGCGCCGAGTGCAAGGCCGGCCCAGAGAGTGCCCAGCGGTGAGGAATGCTCCACGAAATGCCCTCGATTTGAAGTGGTCGTTCGAGACGCGAAAAATAGCGGAACGTTGGGTGGGAAGCCAGTACTCACAGTTGCCTCTGGGCATCCCCCGGTTGGGCGACGGACAACGGCCCCCGCATGCGATACATTGCTCATCGACCACCCGGCGACAACAAACGTGTTGTGGACGTACATCCTGACGTACACCCTGATGGGTCCAGCGACGCTGATGCCATGGCCGCGCACCTTCTCATGTTGGGGGACTGAACACGCACACGCTTCCAGGACAGCTCGGCGCCGTACTCTATTCCCTTGTGAAGAGGGACGAACGTGTGGTGCTCGCCGTCTCGGGTGGCGTGGATTCCATGGTCATGCTGCACGTGGTGGCGGGCGCGTTTGGAGCGACGGGGCCCGGCCGGCTCGTTGTGGCGACCTATGACCACGGGACCGGCCCCCACTCCAGCCGCGCGGCCGATTTCGTTAGGCACGCGGCCGCGTCGCTGGAACTCCGCTGTGTGTCGGCGCACGCCACCGCGCCCATACACGGCGAAGCGTCGTGGCGTGAGGCACGATGGCGTTTCCTCAGAGACGTTGCGGCTGGCGAGTCGGCCCGGATCGCCACGGCGCACACCCGAGACGATCAGATCGAAACCGTCGTAATGCGAATCCTGCGCGGATCGGGGGCGCGGGGTATCGCCGCCCTGTACGCTACGTCGGATGTGCTCCGCCCGCTGCTCGATAGTTCGCGCTCGGACATTCTCACCCACGCCCACGAGCATGAGATTTCGTGGTGTGACGATCCGACCAACCTTGACCGGCGCTACTTCCGGAATCGAGTGCGGCTCGATCTCCTACCGGCCATGCGCGCGGTGCGGCCGAGCATAGAAGCGGAGTTCCTCACTCTCGCTCGTTGCGCCGCCCTCATGCGAGAGACGCTGCGCGAGGTGGCAGATACGCTGATCGTGTCGGCCGCTCGTGGAAGCGTGGAAGCTCGCCTTCCCGACGCGGCCTCGGAGAGCGAGATCGCGGCAGGCACAGCAGTCCCGGGGGTGAAAGACTGGGGCGCAGACGCGCGTGCCCTTCTCTGGCAGACGGTGGCTGAACGCGCCGGTCTCGCGCTCGACCGCCGGGGAACCGAGCGTCTGGTGCGCTATAGCATCGCGGGACGGGTTGGCTCGCGCATTCCGCTCTCGGGCGGATATGAGGCGCTTCGTCGGCACGCAAGCGTGGAAGTGCGCCGTTGTGTACAGGCCGAAACCTCGCCAACCATTCTGGCGTTGATGTCGGACACGCGCTACGGGGTGTGGCGCTTTCGACCTCGGTCCGACACTACTATTAGTCAAGCAGCGCGCAACGATCCGTGGATCGCGTGGCTACCGCGAAACCGCGATCTTGCGGTGCGCGCCTGGCGAGACGGCGATCGAATGGTCGTCGGACCGTTGGGTCGTACTCGGCGCGTGAAACGTTTCTTTTCCGATCAACGCGTGCTCGCGAGCGATCGAGAGGGGTGGCCGGTGATTGTGGCAGATGGCGAGATTGTCTGGATTCCTGGGATTCGTCGCGGACACGCGATCACCGATCGGTCCGGCCGACCGGGAGTATGCATTGCCTGTGAGCGTGTCCATGGCTGATCCGCGCCTCGAGGGGCGAGCCGTAAAGCGCATCGCGTATAGCGCGGAACAGATTGCCGAGCGTGTACGGGAACTGGGCCGCGACATCACGTCGGCGTATCCGGACGGCGATCTTCTCGTCCTCGGATTGTTGAAGGGTAGTTTTATCTTTCTCAGTGACCTGGTACGATGCATCAATCGCCCGTTGGCCGTCGATTTTCTGGTCGCGTCATCGTACGGGAACGGGACCGTTTCGAGCGGATTGGTACATTTGGTGTATGATCCTGAAACAGAGCTCGAGGGTAAACACATTCTCCTTGTAGAAGATATTGTCGATTCCGGACGTACCTTGAACAGTGTTATTGATGTCCTGCGAGCGCGAAAGCCACGCTCACTGGAAATCTGCGCCATGCTGGACAAGCACATTTCGACGCACCTCGAATATCCCCCGAAGTTCATCGGATTCGACGCCCCTCACGAGTTTCTCGTGGGCTACGGGCTCGATCACGCGGAGAGCTTTCGGCACCTGCCATACATCGCTAGCCTGCAGTAACGCGGACTGGACCTATGCCTCCCACTCCTCCAAAAAAACAGTTCAGCTGGGGTCGCTTCTCGAAGGGACTCTCCTTTTGGATCCTCGTGATCCTAATCCCCGTCGCCGTCATTCAGTTCTCCGGTGCGAAGGGCGAACCGTCCACGCAAATCAGTTATTCGGACTATCGGTCCGAACTTGATCGCGGGAACATCACCAAGGCCACGATCGAAGGTGGGCGCGCCGTAAAAGGCGAGTTCACGCAGAAGATCATGGTCAGCGGGCGCGAAGTGAAGAAATTCTCCGTCAAACTTCCGATGGAGAACTCGCCCGAGGAAGTGACGGCGCTTCGCGAGAAGAAAGTGACCATCGATGCCCAGGAAGCGAAGGCGTCCATCGGCACCTTCCTGCTCAACTTCCTGCCGTACTTCGTACTCATCGGCATCTGGATCTTCCTCTTCCGGCAAATACAGGCCGGTGGTGCGAAGGCCTTCTCGTTCGGCAAATCAAAAGCGAAACTGCTCACCGGCGACACGCCGAAGGTCACGTTCGCCGACGTGTCCGGTTGCGATGAAGCAAAACAGGAATTGCAAGAGATCATCGAGTTCCTCAAAGATCCGCAGAAGTTCACCAAGCTGGGCGGGCGTCTGCCCAAGGGCGCGCTTCTCATCGGACCGCCGGGTACGGGTAAAACGCTGCTTGCCAGGGCAGTGGCCGGCGAAGCAAATCGTCCCTTCTTCTCCATGTCAGGATCGGACTTCGTCGAGATGTTCGTCGGCGTGGGCGCGTCGCGCGTGCGTGACCTCTTCGAACAGGGTAAGGCGCATGCGCCATGCATCATTTTCATCGACGAAATCGACGCCGTGGGTCGCCATCGCGGTGCGGGCCTGGGTGGTGGACACGACGAGCGTGAACAGACGCTCAACCAGTTGCTGGTGGAGATGGACGGCTTCGAGTCCAACGAAGGCGTGATCCTCATCGCGGCAACCAATCGTCCCGACGTGCTCGATCCCGCGCTCCTGCGCCCGGGGCGTTTCGATCGGCAGATTGTCGTCGATGCACCAGATCTGCGTGGACGCGAGGGAATCCTTCGTGTGCACCTGCGCAACAAGCCGATTGCCGAAGATGTCGACGTCAACAAGCTTGCCCGTGGCACGCCGGGAATGGCCGGCGCCGACCTGGCCAACATGGTCAACGAAGGTGCCCTGCTGGCCGCGCGCCGAGGACACGACCGCATCTACATGACCGACCTCGAAGAGGCCAAGGACAAGGTCATGTTAGGCGCCGAGCGCAAGTCGTTGGTCATGCGGGAGGAGGAGCGTCGCCTCACCGCCTACCACGAAGCAGGTCATGCGGTGTGCGCGCTCAAGGTCAAGGGCAACGATCCGCTCCACAAGGTCACGATTGTCCCACGTGGTCGCGCGTTAGGTCTGGCGTTCACGCTGCCCGAAGATGACCGCGTGTCGGTAACGCGCGAGCAGCTCGAAGCGCGTTTGGTCATGGCGTACGGCGGCCGCGCCGCCGAAGAGATTGTCTTCGGACGTGAACGGGTGACTACCGGAGCGGCCAGTGATATTCAGCAGGCCACCGCCATCGCTCGTCGTTATGTGACGCAGTGGGGATTGTCCGACGCCATCGGACCAATTCTCGTTGGTGACATTGAGCAGGAGGTCTTCCTCGGGCAACAGCTGACCAGCCGACGCGAAGTGTCGGAAAAGACGGCGCAGTTGGTGGACTCCGAGGTGAAAAAGGTGATCGACGATGCGTTCGGTCGCGCCGTACAGACGCTTACCGAGCATCGCGAGCTGCTCAATACCGTGGCGGCCAACCTGCTCGAGCGCGAGACGTTGAACCGCGACGACTTCGAACACCTGTTGCGTGGCGAGCAGCTCCCGCCGCGTGCGCCACTTCCGCCGTCGTCGCTAACGGCGTCGCCGATTGCCCCCATTCCGTTGGCGCAGCCCAAGCCGGGATTGCCGCCGCTCCTTGGTGGTCCGGAAGTAAGTCCGGCGTAACCGCCGGATGCCGTAGGGTTGACCAGGCCCCGCAGAACGTGTCTCTGCGGGGCCTCGGTCGTTTGCATCATGACTTCCGTTCAACGATTCACCGTATCACACACGCCTCCTCGAATGCTGCGTCGCCTCTCGTGACTGTCGGTCGACGGATCGCCACCGCGACACCGCTGCATGCGGCCGTTGGCGCGAGCGCACTCTTGCTTGTGGTCTACTGCGTCACGCTCGCCCCGTCCGTGACGCTCTGGGACAGCGGCGAGTTCCTCGCGGCCATCAACACGTTAGGCATTCCGCATCCGCCGGCTACACCATTGTTTGTTTTCGCGGCTAACGCCTGGGCGCGACTGTTCGGATGGCTCCCGCTCGCCGTGGCAGTCAATGCGGGATCAGCAGTGGCCACGGCTGCGGCCGCCGGCTGTTTTGCCTGGTTGGTGTCCCGCTGGACGGGGCGCCCCGAGGCGGGATTTCTCGGCAGTGTGGTGGGAGGATGCATGGCGACCGTCTGGCAGAGCGCCACCGAGACCGAGGTGTACGCGTACGCGCTCCTCGTCATCGCGCTCGGACTCGTCGTGGCCGAGCTGGCGGGCACTCGATGGAGTGGGCGCCATCGCCTACTCCTCTCGGCGATCTTCGGGCTGGCCGTTCCCCTTCACATCAGCGTCCTGGTGGCGGGCCCGGCACTCGTCATGCTCTCGGCGACAGATGGGCAAGGCAACCTCTCGCTTCGAGCCGCCCTCGCGCCCGCAGGCGCCTGGTGTCTGGCGGTGGGAATCGGAACCGTCTCGATGCTCCCGGTCGGTATCGGTGTGACCATACTCATGGGGTCCGTGCTTTTCCCGTTAGGCGGCGCAGGAGACAGAGGCCGGGGGGGGGCCATCGCGGCCGGATTCGTCGTTCTCCTGTGCGCGAGTTTCGTCTTTGTTCTCCTGGTGCGGGCACAACACGATCCGGCGGTGAACCAGGGCAATCCGTCCACCTGGCGCACGATGTGGGATGTCGTGGCGCGCACACAGTACGACGTTCCTCCGGTGTGGCCGCGCCGGGCACCCCTGTGGCTGCAAATCGGGAACGTGGTGCAGTATTCGGACTGGCAGGTGGCGTCGGCACTGAGTAATGCGCCCGGACCGTCAGCGTGGCGCACGCCGGTGACGCTGCTCTTCGTGGCGTTAGGCGTATTCGGCTCCACGTGGCATCGGGGGTGTGACCGGCGAAGCTGGCGGGCCACGATGCTGTTGCTCATTAGCGCGACGCTGGGTGTAGTGGTGGTGCTGAACCTTCGAACGGGCCCGTCTTTTGGATGGGGAGTATTGCCCGATGAGACGGTGCACGAAGCGCGCGAGCGCGACTATTTTTTTGCGCTCTCGTTCATGATCTGGGGAGTCTGGAGTGGGTGTGGGCTCGTGGCGCTGCGCCAGCGGTGGCGCCGTAGGGGGAGCTCGGTTGTTGTCCTGATTGCCAGCCTGCCATTGTTGCTGAACTGGCGGGCCGTGGACCGCCGCCGTTTGCCAGATGCCGGGCTTGCCGAGCACATCGCAATCGCGTTGCTACACAGACTTCCCCCTGGCGCGGTGCTCGTGCTCGCGGGTGACAATGACACCTATCCCGTCTGGTTCGCTCAACACGTGCTCAACCATCGCCCCGACGTGGTGCCCGTGACCGTCCCCTTGCTTGGTGCCGGTTGGTATCGGGCTGAGCTTAGGCGACGTTTCGGTCTCCTGGACTCGACGACCGTGACCACATGGCGCGGCTTGGCCGGCACATTGGCGGCGCTGGGCCAGGGAGCGACTCGATCGGGACGCTCTATGAGCGCGTCCGTCTCCGTGGAACCTGGTGAACGGCGCGCACTGGGTGGTGAGCGAGGGTGGCGCCTGAAGGGGATGGTGTTTCAGCGGGCTGATGCTGGAACGGGGCGTATGATCACCATCGACTCTGCGGCGGTGGAGGAAAGCGCTCGGATGGTGGAAAGGCTGGTCGGAGGCTCGCGCACCGAGTTGGCGCGCGATCCGACCGGTCGGTACGTACAGCGATTGCTCACCTGTCCCCGTGCGGCGCGCGATCGCGCGCGAGGGCGGCCCGACGTGTCGTCCGGGTTACTTGAATCGACCTGTAACTTACGATAGTTTATTGTGTTATGCGTTTTTCAGGGTTCGTAGAGCGAGTACAGGACACTCGTGGGCGCATAACCGCCGCAGTGGCTCGGGGTGGGCGGGAACAGCGGGTGGAAATCGTCGCGGTTACCAAGACACATGGGGCCGAGGCTGTTGTGGCTGCTTGGGAGGCCGGGCTTCGAATTGTTGGGGAGAACAAGGTGCAGGAAGCGCTTGATAAGCAGGATGTACTGCGAGAAATGGGCAGACCCACCGTATCGCCCGACTGGCACCTCATCGGACATCTGCAGCGAAACAAGGCGAAGCACGCTGGTCGCTTCGCCCTGGTGCATTCGATGGATAGTGCACGGCTCGCCGACGCGCTGCACGAGGTGGGAGTGAAGGGTGGGCGCCAAATTCGCGTGCTGGCGCAGGTGAACGTGGTGGGGGAAGAGGCAAAAGGGGGCTTCTCTCTCTCGTCTCTGCCGGCCGAAGCCGGTCGGCTGGCCGCGTTGCACGGCATCGACGTCGTCGGCGTGATGACCATGGCGCCCTTCGATGCCGACGAGTCGATGTTGCGTGCGACGTTTGCCGGGGCGAGGAAGGCGAGAGAGGTACTGCGCGATGTGGGATTGCCCGCACACGAGTTGTCGATGGGGATGTCGAACGATTTCGAGATAGCGGTCGAGGAGGGCGCGACCATGGTGCGCCTCGGTCGGATCCTGTTCGGAGAGCGAACACCATGACCGACGAATCATTTCACCTGACGGCGCTCGATATTCGGCGCTACGACTTTGGCAGCGCGCTGCGCGGCTACGATCGCGCGCGCGTGGACCAGTTCCGCGAACAGGCGGCCGGCGAAGTCGAGCGTTTGGCGAAGCTGAGCCAGGTGTTGGAAGGAAAGGCCCAGGGATTTCACGAACAGTTGCGGGCATTCCGCGAACGCGATAAGGCAATCAACGAAGCCCTGGTCTCTGCCCAGCAGTTACGAGCCGAGGTACGCGAGCAGTCGGAACGCGAAGCGCAGCTCATTATTCGCGAGGCCAAAGCAGAGGCGGAGCGGATAGTAGCCGGCGCCAGACATGAGACGCAAAAAGTCGAGTACGAACTCGACGCGCTCGTGAGGCAGCGGCGCACGTACCTCGCGCAGCTACGGAACATGGTGGAGCGTCATCTGGCAGAGATCGAGGCCGCCGAGGCGAACCCGGCGTCGATGACGTCGACCCGACGTGAGAGCCCCTTGCCCGCGCCCGTGGAGACGCCCGAGTGGCTGGATACGCTGGTCAAGGAGTAGTGAGCACGTAGTGAGCACGTAGCGAGTACGTAGTGAGTAAGTCGGAGGACGCGTCGGCAGCCGCTGGCGCGACGATGAGGTTTTTCCCGGAATGATGACGGATACGTTGCACACGCTGGACTCCATTGCTTCCGCTGCGGACGTTGTTCGTGGCCGATTCGCACCCGTTCCCGACGTTGCCATCATTCTTGGCACCGGGCTGGGGGGGCTCGCCTCCGCCATTGAAGCACCGATCGAGATTGCCTACGGCGACATTCCCGGATTTCCGCTCTCCACCGTCGAGTCGCACGCCGGCCGCCTGCTGTGCGGAACGATTGCCGGCCGGTCGATTGTCGCCATGCAGGGCCGCTTCCATCTGTACGAGGGCTATTCGCTGCAACAGGTCACGTTTCCGGTGCGGGTGCTGCGCGCGTTAGGCGCACGGACGCTGGTGGTGTCGAATGCCTGCGGCGGCATGCATCCCCTGTGGAGGGCGGGCGACCTGATGCTCATCGCCGATCACATCAACCTGCTCGGCGACAATCCGCTCGTCGGACCTAACGACGACCGCCTTGGTCCACGCTTTCCGGACATGTCCGAGACCTATGACTCGGCGCTTCGAGACGTGGCTCGTGCCGAAGCAACGCGACAGGGCATCACCTTGCGCGAGGGCGTCTACGTGGCGGTGGCGGGCCCCAATCTGGAAACGCGGGCCGAATACCGCATGCTTCGCGCAGTTGGAGCCGATGTCGTCGGCATGTCCACCGTGCCCGAAGTGATCGTGGCACGCCACGGTGGCATGCGAGTGCTCGGTATCTCGATCATCACCGACATGTGTCTTCCCGACGCCCTGGAACCCGCATCGGTGGAGAAGATCATCGCCGTGGCGGCGCGCGCCGAGCCGCAACTTACGCGTCTTGTGGTCGGCGTGCTGGGGCGCCTGTGAGCACCACACCCTATCAACTGCTGGCGGCCGACCGGCCGGCCAACGATCTGGAACAGGAACTGCTCGAGCGCTGGCGCGAGGAGCGCCTGTTCGAACGCACGCTGGCGGAACGGGCGGGCGGGCCGACGTTCGTGTTCTACGACGGACCGCCGACGGCGAATGGTCGTCCTGGCATTCACCACGTGTTCGCCCGCACGGTGAAGGATCTGTTTTGTCGCCACCGCACGATGAACGGCTACCTCGTTCCGCGGAAGGCGGGATGGGATACGCATGGACTTCCGGTGGAAATCGAGGTCGAGAAAGCGTTAGGCCTGTTGGGCAAACCCGACATCGAAGCGTTCGGGGTGGAGGAGTTCAACAAGCGGTGCCGCGAAAGCGTGTGGACGTACCGCAAGGAGTGGGAGCGCCTGGTGGAACGGGTGGCGAACTGGATGGACTACGATCATCCGTACGTCACCTACACCAACGACTACATCGAGAGCGAGTGGTGGGCGCTCAAGACGCTCTTCCTCAAGGGTCTGCTGTATCGCGGGCACAAGATTCTTCCGTACTGCGCCCGGTGCGGCACCACGTTGTCGTCGCATGAAGTGGCGCAGGGCTACGAGGACGTGGAGGATCCGTCGTTGTACGTCGCCCTTGATCTGCTCGATGTCGATGGGGCGACGACAGGCGGGGGTGAGCGTCGTCGGCTCCTCGTCTGGACGACGACGCCGTGGACGCTTGTGTCGAACGTCGCCCTCGCGGTGCATCCCGACCTCGAGTACGTGGAGTTGCGGAAGAAGACGGGCGCCGAGTGGAGTATCATTCTGGCGGCGGCACGCGCCATGGCGGTGCTGGGCGAGGACTACACCGATCGCTGGGACGTGGTGCAGCGCCTAACGGGACGCGACCTCGAAGGTCGCCGCTATCGTCGCCCTCTGGATTGGGTGTCGTATGGGGAGGGCACGGGGCGTCACGAGGTCATCGTGACCGCCGACTTCGTCTCGGCCGAGGATGGCAGCGGAATCGTGCACATGGCCCCGGCGTTCGGCGCCGACGACTACGCCATGGGGAAGAAGCATGGCCTGGTGATGCTGCAGCCGGTGAATGCGGCCGGACGCTTCAACGATGATGTGCCGGTGGTGGGCGGCGTCTGGGTGAAAGACGCGGACTCCCTCATTCTCGACGAACTCAAGTCTCGCGACGTGCTGTGGAAGGTGGGCAAGTTGATGCATGCCTACCCACACTGCTGGCGCTGCAAGACGCCGTTGCTCTATGTCGCCCGCGTGTCGTGGTTCGTGCGCACCACGCAATTCAAGGATGAGATGATGGTGCGCAACGCGCGCATGCAGTGGCATCCGCGCGAGGTGGGAGAGGGGCGCTTCGGCGAATGGCTCAAGAACAACATCGATTGGGCCGTGTCGCGCGATCGCTACTGGGGCACACCGCTTCCGGTGTGGGTCAACGACGAAAATCCCGACGAGATCGAGGTCGTGGGCTCCTACGCCGAGTTGGCCGAGAAGAGCGGAGCGTCGCTCCCCTCGGATTTCGATCCGCACAAGCCGTACATCGACCGCTATACCTGGTCGGCGAAATCGGGCACGGGGACCATGCGACGCGTTCCCGAGGTCATCGACGCGTGGTTCGATTCGGGATCGATGCCGTTCGCCCAGTGGCATTATCCGTTCGAGCATCGGGAAACGATGGCACAGCAATACCCGGCCGATTTCATCGCCGAAGGACTGGACCAGACGCGTGGTTGGTTCTATTCGCTGCTCGCCATCGCCACGGGGCTCGGGGATGCGCTGCCTAACAACTCGGTCGCCTCCGCAGAGAACACACACGGAGCGCTCGCGACCGCACCGTATCGCACCGTCGTGGTCAACGACCTCGTGCTCGATGCCACCGGCGTGAAGATGTCGAAGAGCCGCGGCAATGTGGTGAATCCGTGGGATGTGCTGGAAGCGCATGGCGCAGATGCCGTTCGTCTCTATCTCATCGCGTCGAGCCAGCTCGGGACACCCAAGTTGTTCGACTCCGACGCCATCCGCGACACGGCGGCGCGTTTCCTTGTCACCATCAAGAACGTCTACAGTGGCATCTTCGCCCTCTATGCGAACTTCGGTTGGAAGCCGTCATCCGCCGATCCGGTGGTTGCGGCACGGCCGGTCATCGACCGCTGGGTGCTGTCGCGGCTGTCGAGCACGGAGCGCTCGGTGCAGGAGCGCCTGGAGAACTTTGACGCGACGTCGGCGGTCCGATTGCTCATCGCCTTCGTCGTGGACGACTTGTCCAACTGGTACGTTAGGCTGAATCGCAATCGGTTCTACGAGGTGGAAGCGGACGATAATCGCGCCGCCTTCGCCACGTTGCATGAATGCCTCGTCGTCACCTGCCGTCTGCTCGCGCCCATCGCCCCGTTCCTGAGCGATTGGATGCACCGGGAGCTGGTGGGAACTTCGGTACACCTTGCCTGTTTCGTTCGGGTAGCGGGTGAGCCTGCGCCGGTAGACGACGGATTGGAACGAGGGATGGCGGAGATCAGGGAGTTGTCGACGCTCGGTCGGGCGGCGCGAGAAGAGGCGGGAATCAACGTGCGGAAGCCGCTCGCGCGGGTCATCTGCGTGGTGGCCAAGGACGACGTGCCGCACGTGGAGCCGCTGCTGCCGCTGCTGCGCTCCGAGCTGAACGTGAAGCAGGTCAGCCTGGTAACCACCGCCGATGACCTCGTGACGCTGGAAGCCAAGCCGAACTTCCGGTCGTTAGGCAGGAAGTTCGGCAAGGTGACGCCGCTGGCCGCCACCGCCGTGCAGTCCCTGGCCAGCGAGCACCTGCGCGCCTTCGAACATGGCGAGCCCCTGGCGCTCACCGTGGAAAACGAAACGCACACCCTGGATGCGGGCGATCTGACGATTGTACGTCGGGCGACGGGCGCCTTCGTGGTGAAAGAAGCGGGTGGGCGATTCGCGGCGATCGATCCCACGCTGACGCCCGCGCTGCGTACGGAAGGCCTGGCCCGCGAGGTGGTGAGTCGCGTGCAGCGAATGCGGAAGGACGCAGGGTTCTCGGTGTCTGACCGTATTCGCCTGGAAATCGAGGGAGCGGCAGAAATCGAAGCGGCGGTCCGCGAGTATAAGGAGTGGATCGCCGGCGAGGTGTTGGCACGCGGCATCACGATCGGTCGTGATGGGGCGGCATCTGAACGCGCGGCGCAGGCGGTGGAGATCGATGGTCTCTCCGTCAACGTCGCCCTGACCATGGAAGATTGACGATGGCACCCACGAGCGGCGCGAGCGGCGCGGCGGCACCCAAGAAGCCCAAGCCGATGACCAAGAAGCACCTCCAGCACTTCGAGAAGCGCCTCACCGAGGAGCGGAAGCGAGTGCTGAAGGAACTCGGGAAGTACGACGAAGTCTTCAATTCGACGGACCAGTCGTCCGACGGCGACCTCAGTTCATACTCGTTCCATATGGCCGATCAGGGCACCGACGCCATGGAGCGGGAGAAAGCGTTCCTGTTCGCCAGCTCGGAAGGGCGTTTCCTCTGGCACATCGATCAGGCACTGCGTCGGTTGTTCAAGTCGCCCGAAACCTTCGGCAAGTGTCACAACTGCCATGAGGATATCGCCTACGAGCGGCTCGACGCGCTTCCGCACGCGCGCTTCTGCATCAAGTGCAAACAACGCGAAGAAGATGCCAAAAAACAGTAGCAAGGCGCTACTCTTCTGGCCGCTGGTCGCGTCGCTGGTGGTACTGGACCGCGTCACGAAGGGGATTGCCGAGCAGTCCCTGTGGCCGCGCGGCGTTCCTCACGCGGTGTTCGGCGACTGGTTTCGGTGGACGCTGGTCTACAACCCCGGTGCCGCGTTCGGATTGCACCTGGGGCCATACTCCCGCTGGATTTTCCTTGCACTCACGGCGGGGGCGCTGGTCATCCTTCTTCGTCTCTATCGCATGACAGCACCCGCCGACCGCTGGCGCGTGCTGGCCATCGGGCTGGTGACGTCGGGGGCGATCGGCAACCTGATCGATCGCATTGTGTCGCCCCGGGGCGTCGTCGATTTCATCGATATCGGCATCGGTGATTCGCGCTGGCCGACGTTCAACGTGGCGGACATGGCGGTGAGTACGGGCGCCTTCCTGTTGGCGTGGGTGCTCTGGGGCGAAGATCGGGCCGAAGAATCGCGACGATCGGCGGTCGCCTCCAATTCGACGGCCGGAACGTGAGCACGCGCGCAACCGGCACATCACATGTGTTCGACGTCGAGGCGAACAGCGATGTTCGCCTCGATGCGTTCGTGGCGGCCAGGGCCGCTCTCTCACGCACGCATGCGGCCACCCTCATTGCCAACGGCCATGTGACGGTGAGCGGACGGCGCGAGAAGGCATCCTACAAGTCTGTTGCAGGCGAGCGCATAGAGGTGTTTGTGCCACCCGCCGCGCCGCGTGACATTGTGGGAGAGTCCATTCCGCTCGCCATCGTGTACGAGGACGATGACCTGTTGGTGATTGACAAGCCGCCCGGCATGGTGGTGCATCCCGCGCCGGGCAACTGGTCGGGCACGTTGGTCAACGCCCTGATCGGGCGCGGAGGCGACCTGTCGAGCGAGGGCGGGGAAGAACGCCCCGGCTTGATCCACCGATTGGACAAGGACACCAGCGGCCTGGTGCTTGTGGCCAAGAACGATCGGGCGCATCGGATTCTGTCGGCCGCCATCGCCGACCGCCGGGTGGTACGGCGGTACGCGGCACTTTCCTGGGGCCATCTGGAAACGGACGAGCGCATCGTCGAGCGCTCCATCGCGCGAGACCCAAGCGATCGGCAGCGCATGGCCGTGGTGGCGGATGGGAAGCCGTCCAAGACGACCTTTCGGCGTCTGGCGCGCTTCGATGCGGGCGACTTGCTGCGTGCGCATCTGCACACGGGGCGTACCCACCAGATTCGCGTGCATCTGGCATCCATCGGCCATCCGGTCGTGGGCGACGATACCTACGGGGGTGGAGGTGGTCGTCGGCTGGTCGGTCTCCCTCCCAAGCGACACTTCCTGCACGCCGCCTGGCTCCGCTTCACGCATCCGGCGAGTGGTGCGGCCATGGACCTGCGGTCGCCGCTTCCCCACGATCTCCGGGTCGCGCTGGCCACGGTGGCTAACGATCCGCAGCTCGCCGAGTTGGTAGACCCGCTCGAATCCTTCGCCTTCTACGACGTGTTGGAGGCCTGAGGATTGGCCCGCGCCCTTCTGGTGGTCGACGCGGGCGGCGTACTCCTTGGCGTGGACTCCGTGCTGGTGCGGGAGATTGTGCCCGCTCGTAGCATGACCCGGCTTCCGGGGGCACCGCCGTTCGTGCGAGGCTTGCTCAACGTGCGCGGAACCCTCGTGACGGTGGTCGATGTGGCAATGCGGTTTGGCGCCGGTGTCGTCGGCCTCGACGAGCGCTCGGTGGTGATTCTGGTCGCCGACGCTCGCACGCTCGGGCTCCTGGTGGACGACGTACAGGAGGTCCGCGTCTTCGAAGACGAGGACCTCCTGCCCGCGCCATCGGAGGATGGCGAAGGGTTGGTGCGGGCGATGGGACATTTCGACGCACGGGTCGTCCTAGAGGTGGACGTGCCAGAGCTCGTGCGACAGACGCTCGCCTAGCGGAGGCGGTGCTCGGCGCGAGACTGGCTCCTCGGAGAACTCAGCGTGAGCCACACGGTACTGATTTGCGACGACGCGATCTTCATGCGCACCATGCTTGGCGATATTCTTTCGCAGGCGGGATTCGATGTCGTGGGCGAAGCGGAGACTGGGGCGCAAGCGGTGGACAAGTACCGCGAGCTTCGCCCGGATCTGGTCACCATGGATATCGTGATGCCGGATATGGGGGGCATCGATGCCGTCCGCGAGATCACCAAGGGTGACCCGACGGCCAAGGTGCTGATGTGCAGTGCGATGGGGCAACAGGCGCTGGTGGTGGAAGCGATCCAGGCCGGGGCAAAGGATTTTGTCGTGAAGCCCTTCCAGCCGTCGCGCGTATTGGAGGCCATCTACCGCGTGTTGGGCTGACCCGGAGCACGCACGCGGATTCGACTCCGCCCCGGTTGCGCATGGACGCCTCCCGCTACGCCGAGTTGTTTCTCACGGAAGCGCGCGACCATCTCACGGCCATCAACCAGGCGCTGATCGACCTTGAGCAGGCGCCGAACGACGGCGCGCGCGAACCGGTCGACGCCATCTTCCGCGCCGTGCATACCGTCAAGGGCATGAGCGGCGTGATGGGCTACAACACCGTCGGATCGCTCTCGCACGCCATGGAGTCGCTGCTCGCGCGCGTGCGGGCGGGTGAGGAGTCGCTGACACCGGAGCAGCTGTCCCTCCTGTTCGATGCCGCTGACGCGTTGGAGCATGCCATCGAAGCGTCCAGTTCGGCGCAGGAATCGGCACTCGACGTGACGTCGCTGGTCGAACGCCTGCAGGGGAGGCCGCCGCATACGCGATCCGTCGCGCACGGGGACGATCACGGCGCGTACACCCTTCCCGACGGCTCGGGAGTGGCGATCGAGATCGCGCTCGAAGCGGGGGCCATCCTTCCCGGGGCCCGGGCCCAGCTGGTGCTCGCCCGTGCCACGTCGTTAGGCGCGGTGCAGGGCATCGCGCCGACCGTCGCCGAGATGATGGACGACGGGTTCGACGGTCGCTTCGCGGTCCGCGTGCAAACCGATGCCACCGACGCGACCATCATGTCGACGCTGTTGGCCGCCGGCTTCGTGCGCGATGTGCGGGTGGTCCGCGCGGTTCCGCGCCCTGCATCGACCCCCGACGCCGACGCCCGCTTTGCCGCCGCCTGGAGCAGCGATGTGCTCAAGGCTCCCTTGCAACGCTATGTGCGCATCGACCTCCGACGTCTTGACCACCTGATGAACCTGGCGGGCGAGCTGATGATCGTGCGCGGCCGACTGGCGCAGCGCGCGGCGCAGCACGACGACCCCGCCCTCGACGACGCGGTGGCGGAGGCGTCGCGGCTCATCGGTGAGGTACAGGATGGTGTGCTGGGCGGGCGGATGGTCCCCGTGTGGCAGGTGTTCGACCGATTTCCGCGGGTGGTGCGCGACGCCGCGATGTCGTTAGGCAAGGACGTCGAGTTCGTGCTCGAAGGGCGCGAGATCGAACTCGACCGCACGTTGCTGGAGCAGATTGCCGATCCGCTCGTGCACCTGCTTCGCAATGCCATCGACCACGGCGTCGAAGCGCCGGCCGTGCGAGTGGCTGCGGGCAAGCGGGCGACCGGGCGACTCTCGCTGAGCGCGACGAGGGAACGGAGCGCGGTGGTGATCCGTCTACGCGACGACGGCGGCGGTATAGACCGGCACGCGGTACTGCGCAAGGCGCAGGGGATGGGACTCGTCGACGCAGAGCGCGAGCAGCTGGATGACGACGAGATCCTTCGGCTTATCGCCCGTCCGGGCTTCTCGACGGCCGATCGGGTCACCGAGATCTCGGGACGGGGGGTGGGCATCGATGCGGTCGCTTCCCGCGTTCGCGCCTTGGGTGGATTGATCGTACTGCGCTCGGTGGAAGGGGAGGGCACGACCTTTTCGCTTCGCCTTCCGGTCACGCTGGCCGTTATTCCGGCGCTGCTGGCCCGGGTTGGAGATGAATCGTACGCACTTCCGTTGACGCACGTCACAGAAACGATGCAGCTCTCGCGCAGCACGGTGAGGACGGTACGCGGACGCGAGGTGCTCGTCTTACGTGAGGAGGTGATTCCGTTGCTCCACTTGCGCGACGTGGTAGGGATCTCCGCCGGCTCCGCCTCGTCGTCGCATTTGGTCATCGTGGAGATGGCCGACCGGCGTGCCGGACTGGTGGTGGACCGATTGTTGGGTCAGGAGGACGTCGTCGTGAAGCCGTTCGATGCCGTACGGGGTGCGGTGTCGTGCTTCAATGGTGCAACGATCATGGGCGACGGATCCGCGGCGCTCATTCTTGAAGTCAGTAGCCTGCTCTAGGAGCGAGTCATGCTAGACCTGTTGAGTCTCAAGCCGATGCAACTGGACGCGCTCCGCGAAGTGGCCAATATCGGCGCCGGCCACGCTGCCACTGCCTTATCGCAGATGACGGGGCAGACCATCATGATCGCCGTTCCGACCATCAGCATCACACCGCTCGAACAGGTCCCGCCGGCCGTCGCGGCGCCGGACGAACCGGTGGCGGCCGTCCTGATGAACATGCTGGGCGACTTGACTGGCAGGACGTTGTTAGTCTTTCCCAAGTCCACCGCCATTCGGCTCGCCGAACTGCTGCTGCGACGGCCGCACGCGGGGGGCGGAGTGCTGAATGAGCTGGAGCAGTCGGCTATCAAGGAGGCGGGCAACATTCTCAGCGGTGCCTACATGAATGCGCTCAGCGACTTCATGGGGCTCATGCTGCTGCCGTCCCCTCCCAGCCTCGCCATCGACATGTCGCGCGCGGTCCTCACGACCGCCTATCTGCAGTTCGGATCGGATCGGGATCTCGTGTTCTGCGTGGAGACCGAGTTCTACATGCAGGATGTCGGCGAGCGCCTGCGCGGCTTCTTCCTGATGTTGCCCGACGTGGCGTCGCTGCAGGCCATCCTGAGGGCCGTGCGGTTGGGCTGACGATGGCTGCCGTGCTCTCTTCCGAGCGCGATCGCGAGGTCCTGCGATCGTTCGCGCACCGGATTGATCCCGGTGACGCGGGCGCGCACAACAACCTCGGCGTCCTGTACTACAACAAGGGAATGACGCCGGAAGCGGTGGTGGAGTTCACGCGCGCGCTCGAACTCGATCCGCGCATGACCATCGCCAAGCGCAACCTGGAGATCGCCTACTTCGCGAGCGGCTACTTCGACGTGCGGGTGCAGGAGCTCCGCCGGCAGCTGCACGAGCGGCCGGGCGACCCAGGCGTGCGTTGGGAATTGGGGCGCACCTACGCCGTGCTGGGCGACGTGCGACAAGCGGTCGAGATGTTCGGTGCGATGGTGCGCGACGATCCGAGCGACGTGCGCGCGATGTTGCACCTGGCGCTGGCCGAGTCGGCCGGGGGCGACCTCGACCTCGCCGAGCGCTGGCTGCAGCGCGCGGTTGAACGGGAGCCCGACAACCCCTCGTTGCACTTTCACCTGGGGCAGACGGCGTATCATCGCGGACTCAATGACGATGCGCTGCGCCATCTCGAGCGGTCGGTGCAGCTCTCGCCGGACGACGCCGACGCACTCTACCTGCTCGGCTTCGTGTTGGGTGATATCGGACGGCACGACGAGGCCCGCGCGGCGACGCAGAAGGCGACGCGGATCAATCCGTCGTTAGGGCGTGCACATGCCAATCTGTCGCTGGGGCGTTTCGACGCAGAGTCGAACGATCGGATGCGCGAGGCGCGCGAGGCGCGCGGGCTCCCCGATACCATGCGCGTGGTCGAGGGGGGGCAGCTCGCCCACTTCAACCTCGGGCTTGCCTTCCGTCAGAAGGGGTACCACAACGAAGCGCTGCGCGAGTACCGCCTGGCCATGGACCGTGGCGAGGACCGCACGCTCGTGCTGCAGGCGATGGCGGAAGTACACCTGCTGCGCAAGGAGTCCGCTGCGGCGGTGCAGCTCTACGATCGTCTCCTGCAGGAGTCGCCGCATTCGCCCAAACTCTGGAATGAGCATGGTATCGCATTGCATCAGGAAGGGCGCTACCTCGAGGCGACCGCGAGCTACGCGCGGGCCATCGATGCCGACGCACACTACGTGCTCGCCCTCAACAACATTGGAGTGGCGTATTTTCACGCCGGAAATCGGCAACGCGCCTTTGATGCGTTTCGGCGCGCCCTGCAAGTGGAGCCTGGCTTCCTCAAGGGACGACTCAATCTTGCGCTGCTGCTCTTTCGGCAGAACGAACATCAGCTCTGTCGCGAGGCGTATCGCCAGGTGCTACGACTCTCGCCGGAGCACGCGGTGGCGTGGAACGGAGTCGGGCTCGTACTGGCCCACCTCAAGAAATTCGATGATGCGCGCAACGCCTTTTCGCGCGCCGTGGAGTCGCGTCCCGGCTACGCGGAGGCGCACTACAACCTGAGCTTCGCCCTGTCCAATCTGGGAGACTTCGCGGGTTCGTTGCGCGAGACGAAGCGAGGGCTGGAACTGGATCCCTACTACACACCTCAGAAGTTCGAACTCGCGATCGACCTCGAGTTCGAGGACCCGCATCTGGAGGTCAGCCCCGACCTGGAGGGCGAACGTCGGGATACCTCGGTCGAGCAGTTCGCGTTCGAGGCGGAGACGTTGGAGACACTGTTTGCACAGCTGGCGCCGGTCGCACTGCGGGGAGAGGGGGGAGGGGGGCTCGGCGACGCTCCCTTTGCCCGTGGCGTCGCTGCTGCGGTGCGAGGAGAGTTCGAGCGTGCGTTGGCCGAGGTGCGTCGCGAAATGGCGGAGGGCGGCGCGCGAGACCTCGGGCTCGTGGCGTTAGGCGACGTGTTCATGGCGCAGGGCGCGGCGGGCGAGGCGCTGGAGCGCTATCGCGAAGCCCGTGCGCTCTCTCCGGAGTCGTCGGTGGCGGCGCTGGGGGAACTTGGCGCGCTCATCGCGTTGAGGCGCTCGGGCGATGCACTCACGCTCGCCCGCTGGGTGGAGGCGCGAATGAGCGATGACGTCGACGCACTGCTCCTGATCGGGACCGCGTACGCCGAATCGGACGCCGCCGACGATGCGCGATCGGTGCTGGCGCGCGCGCGACGCCTGGCTCCCATGCGCGCCGATGTCCTGCAAGCCATCGGTAACGTAGCGCACGCCGTCGGCGACGACGTGCTGGCCATCGAATCGTACCGCCACGCGATCGCGCTCGACGACGACTTCGCAGCGTGCCGGGTGCAGCTGGCGACACTGCTGCAGTCGGCAGGACGGTTAAGCGATGCAGAGCGCGAACTGGTGGCCGCCCTGTCCAGCGTGCCGACCTTTGCCGATGCGGTGCTGGCCCTCGCCGCGCTCCGGCGCGATGCCGGTCGCTCGGCCGACTCGATCGATAACCTGGTGGCCTTTCTGGAGAGCGATCCGTACCATTTCGACGCGTTGGCCTCGTTAGGTGAATCACTCTTTCTCTGCGGACGGCGCGACGACGCGCGTTTCGCCGTCGCTCGCATTCTACGGTTCGACGCCGACCATGTGGCGGCACTCTATTTCGACGGCGTGCTGCTGGCCGAGGCACACCAATACGACGCTGCAGTGGCGCGCTGGACGCAGGTGGTTGACCTGGAGCCGGCCAGCGCCTTCGCCACACGCGCGCGCCGCGATGCGCGCACGGCCCAGGATCTCCGGCGAATTTTCGTCGACCGTCCTCGCAGGGAGCTGGCGCGTCATGGCGATTGAGGGTCCGCTTCGCGAGCTGGGAATCCACGACGTCTTTCAACTCCTCGACCTGAGCCGGAAGACGGGGCGGCTTCGCGTCAGCTCGGCGCTCCGTGACAACGAGGGCACGGTGTACTTCAAAGACGGACGCGTGGTATCGGCCACCGTCCGGTCCAACCCGCACCCGTTAGGCGCTGTGCTTCAGCGGGCGGGCAAAATCACCCCTGCCGGCATGGATCGCGCCCGGGTGGCGCAGCAGGAGCCCGGCGAGACTCGCAAGCTGGGCGAGATACTGGTTGCGCAGGGCGTACTCTCCAAACGTGAACTGGAACGGCACGTGCGCCAACAGATCGAAACGGTCGTCTTCGAGCTCATGTCATGGCAAGAGGGATTTTTCTCGTTCGCCGAGGTCGATCTCGACGGGACCAGTGTCGACGCCCTCACCAGCGTGCCAACCGAAGCGCTGCTTATGGAGGGGGCGAGGCGTATAGACGAGTGGATGCGCATTCAACCGCGCATTCCGCACGTCGGTGTCATCGGAACGCTGGCCGATGTGAACGATGCCCATCCCTCGACGCTCGACCTGCTGCCGAACGAGTGGGAAGTCCTGGCGGCGATGGACGGCGAGACAGACCTGCGGGCGGTGGCGGCACAGCTCGGACGCAGCGAATTCGAGGTGGCCAAGATCGCCTTCGGACTGGTCACGACCGGGATTGTCGTGGTACGCGAGCCCGCCCCGGCGGCGATGCATCACGTGCCCCTCGAGCTGGCGACGCTGCTGAACGATTCCCGCGAGGCGTTGCGTGACGCCCGCAGCCGGGAAGCCCTGTCGTACGCCGCAACCGCCGTCTCCCTCGCGCCGAGCGACGCTGAGGCACGCCTGCTGCTGGCGCGGGCGCTTTTTCAGCTCGATCGGGCGCTGGAGGGCGAAGAAGAGTTGCGGCGGTCGCTGGAACTGGACGGAAGCAGCGGCGCCGCGCTCATGGAGGCGGCACGGCTCCGGGCCCGCCGTGGCGCGTTGGGAGAGGCCATCGCGCACTGGCAACGCGTGGTGCTGGTCTGTCCGACCGCGGCGCTGGGACAGCAGGCGCGCGACGCAATTGATCACGCGACTCGCCTACGCGCGGTACTGGAAGCGGTCGATGCCTGACGACATCACGCGGCTGAGCCACGAGATGGCGCGCGATCCAAACAGCATGGTGTGGGTCGCGCTCGCCGACGCGCTGCGCCGCGCCCAACGACCGGGTGACGCCGAGCGGACCGCACTGCGCGGGCTCGAGCGGCATCCGTATCACGCCGACGGACACGATGTGCTCGCGCGAATTTTCGCTGACCGCCAGGATGTCTCGCGCGCGCACGACGAGTGGGAGATGGCGCTTCGCCTCGACTCGCGCCATGTCTCGGCCCTCCTCGGGCTGGGATGGCTTGCCTTTCGCGGCGGTGACGTGGTGGCGGCGGAGCGGCATCTGCGCGCCGCGCAGGCACTCGCGCCAGAAGATGGTCGCCTGGGACAGGCTATTGGTCGGTTGACTTCGGCGACGCTCGCAGCGCCGACGTTGTCCGGTGCTCGCGATGTTCCCGATGCGAGTGCGCCGGAGGAATCGACCCCATCGCCAGCCGCGGTTGCTCGTGCGCTGTTTCACGACATCGAGGCTGCCGGTGCAGTCGCCGCGCTGCTCGTGGATCACGATGGTTTGGTGCTCGGGGGGCGCGTGTCGGGGGGGACGGTGGCGTCCGATGCGTTGGCGGCCGAGTTGTGCGCGGTGAGCGCCGACGCATCGCAGGCCATCCGTCAGCTACAAATTGGCCAGTGGGAACGTCTGGTAATCGAGTGTGAGGGTGCCACGTTGGCCGTCGCGCCCGGCCCACGCGACAGCGTCATCCTCGTGGCGACCCTTCCCGAGATGCCGGCCGGTCTCACGCGATTGGTCCTCGAACGGGCTCGCCGGCGCGCCGACGGCTGGCTGGAGGCGTTGTGATGCCCTCGGCGACGAGCGCCGCCCTGACCCGTGTGACACGCGTGCGCGGCGTGCGGTGTGCGCTGCTGACCTCGTTAGGCGATGCGCTCCCCATCGCGGCGTCGGCGCATGTGGACGTGGATATCGACGCGCTGTCCGCGTTCGCCACGGCAATTTTTCGGCATAGCCGCCAAGCCGGGGAGGCTTCGGGCTACGGAGCGTGCCATCGCTTCGTGCTCGACGCAAGCGGTGGGCGACTTGCCGCCGCCGGCCGTGCCGATCTGCTGGTGGTTGTCCTGGCCGAGCGGGATACTCACCCGGGGTTGCTTCGGGTGTCGCTCCAACGGGCGCTTGAGGAGATCACGCAGGGGCAACCCTAACGAGTGCATACATGCCCATTGTCAACTATACCTCGCGCGAGATCACCTGCAAGATCGTGTATTACGGCCCGGGCCGCTCGGGCAAGACCACCAATTTGCACTACATCTACGACCGCGTCCCCGAAGACCGGCGTGGGACCATGGTGTCGCTCGCCACGCAAAACGAGCGCACGCTCTTCTTCGATTTCCTACCACTCGACCTGGGGACGATTTCCGGATTCAAGACCCGCTTTCAGCTCTACACCGTCCCCGGGCAGATTTACTATCGCACGACGCGGAAGCTGGTGCTGCAGGGGGCCGACGGGGTCGTCTTCGTCGCCGACTCGCAGCGTCGCCAGCGCGAAGAAAATATGGAGAGCCTTCGGGACATGCACGAAGTGCTGGCCGAGCAAGGCGTTGACGCCCGGGCCCTACCGGTCGTCCTTCAGTTCAACAAGCAAGACCTGCCTCGCGATCTCATCCTGTCGACGAGCGAGCTCGATGACGCCCTCAACTTTCGTGGCGTTCCGAGCTTTGCCGCCGACGCTTTGGCAGGAAGTGGAGTCTTTGAGACCCTGCGCCAGACCTCGGAGCTCATACTCCGTCGACTCGGTGCCACGGCCGGAACAGGAGCTGGGAGATAGCAGTGTTCGACGGGCGCTTTCGGTTTGACAACTATGTGGTGGGCGCCGCCAATCGATTGGCGGCGTCCGCCGCGCGCGTCGTCGCCGAAGCGCCCGGCGCCGCCTACAACCCGCTCTTCATCTACAGCGCCTCGGGACTGGGTAAAACCCACTTGTTGGGTGCCATCGGGCACCTAGCCCTGCAGCGACGCCCCAATCTCGCCGTCGAGTTCTTCACGCTCGACGGCTTCGTGGATCAGCTGCACCAGGCCGTCGCGACCGGACAGGCCGATCTCTTCAAACGACGCTACCTGGGCGTGGACCTGTTGCTCCTCGACGATGTCCAGTTTCTCACGGGACGAGTGGAAACACAGCGTGAGATGCTTCGCATCTTTCACTCGTTACAGGGAGGTGGTCGTCAGATCGTGATGACGTGCGATCGCCCCTCGAACGACATCGCCGATGTCGATGACCGCTTGGCGTCTCGACTTGCGGGCGGCCTGAGCGTCGACGTGGGCGCGCCGGACTCCGAGACGCGGGTGTCCATACTGCGAGCGATCTGTGAAGAGCGCGGCGTTCGCTTGGCGCCCAACGTCCTGGAAGAGTTGGGCCGCATCCCCTCCGCCAACGTGCGTGAGCTACGGGGTGCGCTCAACCGCCTCATCGCGCACCAATCGTTGTTCGATGCCACGTTAGGCGCTTCCGACGTCTGGCACCCCGCAGCGTCGGTGCGAGCGACCGACACGCCGACCGTCGACGAATTCGAATCGTTCGTGAATGATTTGGCACTCACCGTGGCCGAATCGGTGGACGGGTGGAGGGTTACGCTGGGTGAACGCATTGCGCGCTGGTCCGGCGAGGGATTCCACACGTCGATGCTGGAGCGCGAACTCGAGCGGAGCGTCCCCCCCGACATGGATGCGCTCGAGGCGAGCTTCGCGGCCGCCGCCGACCGACTGCGCGCACTCGAAGCGGAAGCGATTCGACTCGATCCCGCCAGCGCGGGGCGGCCCGTCTTTCGCGACCCCGAGCGCATAGGTGAGGCGGAAGCGTTTCTCGCCCGCGCCGTCGCACGGCGCGATCCGCTGCCGGGACCGCGCCCCGGCTACCGGCTGCACGACCTCGTACGGAGCTCGCGGAACACGGGAGCGATTCAGGCGGCTGGCGCCATCGTGGATGCGGCGTCGGCTGAGCGATACAATCCTTTGTTTGTTCACGGCCCATCCGGATCGGGCAAGACGCATCTCGCGAATGCCATCGGAAACGCCGCGCGCGCGCGTGACGCCGGCGCGCGAACGGTTGCCTGCGTCGATGCAGCGACGTACATCGATGAACTCATCGCCGCCCTCCAAGAGGGGACGCTGGAACGATGGCGTGCGCGGTACCGGGCGGTCGACCTGCTCATCGTGGACGACGTGGAAGCCTTCGAGAGTAGTGAGGGCTCGCAGGATGAATTCTTCCACCTCTTCAATGCGTTGCAGCAGGCGGGCAAGCAGATCGTCCTCACCAGTCATCTTTCCCCGGGGCAGCTGCCTGGGCTGCAGCCACGCCTTTGCTCCCGCTTTGCAGGAGGTCTGATCACCGAGATGGGGATCGTCGAGGGTGTCGATCGCTGGGGACGCAATACACCGGTGCCCAACGGCGATGAAGCGGCAGCGCCGAATATCGATGTAATAATTGATCAAGTCCTTTCGTCGGCCGACGCTGAACATGCGGTGGACGCGGATGGGGAAAGGCGCCTGCGTGTCGTACTCGACGCCTTCTTCTTCGATGGAGAAAAGGTGGTGGCGGAGTGGGTCGGGATTGACGGGCGCGTGCTCGAAGAGTTGCGCTGATGGCCATCCGTGGCTCCCTGCGTGAGGCGTCGCTTCCCGATGTGTTGCAACTGCTGGCCATGGGAAAGAAGTCGGGCTGCCTCAGCGTCACGCACCGGCATTCCTTCGGTAATATCTACTTCGACCGCGGCCGCATCTCGTACGCGTCCATTGTCAATCGGCGCGACCGGCTGGGCGACATCCTCCTCAAGAACGGCCTCATCGCTCCCGCCGAGCTGGACGCCGCCATCGCGCTGCAATCGTCGCACCAGGAGCGACGGCTGGGCGAGATTCTCATCGCGCAAAAGGTGCTGGCGCGCGAACAGTTGCATCAGTACGTCAAGCATCAGATCGAAGAGGCGGTCTTCTTTCTCTTCACCTGGACGCAGGGCACGTTTTCGTTCGAACCGGATGTCGGCCCCGACGCGCAGGACATTCTCGTCTCCATCAATCCCGAATCGCTTCTGCTGGAAGGGGCGCGACGGGTGGATGAGTGGAGTCTGATCGAGAAGAAGATACCGAGTTTCGATTTCATCTTTGCTCTCGACCGCGCACATCTGTCGGAAAGCAACGTGGCGCTCACGGTCGAGCAGGAAACGTTGCTTCCCCTGATCGATGGTCAGCGCGATGTCGCGGCTATGATCGACGAATCGGGGCTGGGTGAGTTCGACGTCGGAAAATCGCTCTACGGGCTGATCACGGCGGGCTTTCTGCACCGCGTGGGTCGGACAAGAGCGCCGGAGCAGCTGAGCACCGATACGCGTGTGAGTGAACACCGCAACCTCGGTGTTGCGTTCTATAAAACGGGAATGCTTGACGAGGCTGTGCGCGAGTTTCGCCGCGTTACCGAGCTGCGGCCGACCGACGAGCTCGCCGACTTCTACCTCGGCCTGCTGGCGCTTCGGCAGGGACGACTGGATGAGGCCGTGCAAATCTTGCGGGCGGCGTCGGCACGCCCCGCCGCGCGCGGCGCCACCTTTTTGAACCTCTCGTATGCCTTGGAGCGATCCGGGCGACTGGACGAGGCACGCGTCACCCTGTCTCGTGCTGAACATCTGCTCCCGAACGACCCCGTGGTGCGGCTCGCCGCCGCGGTACTGGCCGTACGCCGCAACGATGTCGCGACGGCCGACGCGTTGCTGCACGAGGCGTCGGCGCTGTGGGGTTCGCGCGTGCGGCCACCGGTGTGGTATCACTACACCGGACTGGTCGCCGCCTTCCAGGGTGAACTGGATCGCGCGATCGCGATTCTGACCGAAGGAACGACCGTGCACGCCCACGCCGCCGTGCTGCTCAACAACTTGACAGCAGCCTTGGAGCGTCGCGGACGACATCCCGATGCGGCCCTCGTGGCGGAACGCGGACAGCTCGAAGATCCGACACTCCCGCAGCTGCACAAGAACGCTGGAGACCTGCATTATCGCTCCCGTCGCTACGACGATGCGTTGGAGTGTTACCACCGTGCCGTGCGCCTGGCGCCCGATCTCGGGGGAGACGTGTGGCTAAAGTTAGGAAACATCCGCTTTCGCCGACGCGAGCGCGAGGAGGCATTGCGATGCTGGCAGCGCTCGGTCGAACTGGCACCGGACAATCCGATGGCGCGCAACAACATCGAGACCGCGCAGCGGCTGGCCTGACGCATGCCGAACTACCCTGCCATCTCGGCTCCGTCGGATGTGCGCATTCCAGATGTACACGTGCCGGATGCACACGTGTCGGATGTGCACGTGAACGTTGCCGAATCGGCGACACGAATCGGCAATGGCATCATGTCCGCTGTCGGCCTTGGCTCGTGCGTCGCCCTCATGCTCTACGACCGCGCAGCGAGGGTCGGGGCCATGGCGCATATCCTGTTACCGCATGAGGCGCTTAGTCGCGTGCCCGGCGGTGCAGCCAAATACGGCAGCAGCGCAGTACCGCATCTGTTGCAATCCATGCGAGCGCTTGCCGTCATCGGGGCGCCGGTCGCCAGCCTGGTGGGTGGTGCCAGCATGTTCGCCACCCTGCTCAAGGTCGGAGGAATCAACATGGGTGAACGCAACGTGGACGCCGTGCGTCGTGCCCTTGCCATCGCGGGCATCGCGATCGAGGCCGAGGATGTGGGAGGCGAATACGGGCGCAGCATCTTCTTCGATGTGGCAACCGGGCAGGTGCGAGTGGTCTCGATTCAGCATGGCGAGCGAATCCTCTAGACCACGGTCGGTCCTCGTCGTGGACGACTCCCCCTTCATTCGCCGCGTAGTGAGGGACGTGCTCGACGACGCGAACGACTTCGTGGTCATTGGAGAGGCAGCCACTGGCTACGAGGCCATATCGCAGGTACACGCGCTCTCGCCCGACCTGCTCACGCTCGATGTCGACATGCCATCGCTCGACGGACTGCACACGTTAGGCTACGTGATGAGCGAGGCGCCACGCCCCGTGGTCATGCTCTCCGCCGCCGAGGACGGCGGCGACACCACCATGCGCGCGCTCGAGCTCGGGGCCGTGGACTTCGTGCGCAAACCGGGACGTGCCGACGCCCTCGACCTCGCCACGCTGCGCGAGCGTCTGCTGGGTGCCCTCCGCGCGGCGAGTTCCGCGAGCTACCGTTCGGTACCGATGCTCGCCCGGCCTCGTGTCACGCGGCGGGACAGCGCACCCGACCACCGAACCGCGTCACACATTGTCGTCATCGCTGCGTCCACTGGGGGACCGCGGGCACTGGCCGAGATTATTCCCGCGCTTTCGGCCTCACTCGGCGCCGCCGTTGTCATCGCGCAGCACATGCCGTCAGGATTCACCGAGTCGCTGGCCCGCCGACTCGACGACCTCTCGGCGCTCGACGTCCTCGAGGCGCGCGATGGCGACGTCCTTCTGGCTGGACACGTGTACGTGGCCCCCGGTGGACGCCACACGGTTGTTCGGCGCTCGAAGGGTGGACCACCGCGACTCGAGGTGCGCGCCGGACCATCGCCGCACGGCGTCTCGCCGGCTGCCGACCCGCTATTCACGAGTGCGGCCTCCGCTTTCGGTGTCCGTTCGGTAGGGGTGGTCCTGACGGGAATGGGGCTGGACGGGGCACTCGGACTGTTGACCATCCGGCAGGCGGGCGGCTTCGCCGTGGTGCAGGATGCCGCCACGTCCATCGTGTACGGCATGCCGCTCGCTGCCCTAACCCGTGCCGGCGCCGACGCCATAGCCCGTCTGGAGTCGGTGGCCGAGATGATCGACGTAGGACTGCTGGCGCGCGGTTGTGCGCTGCGTCGCGAATGATGCCGCGACGGGGCTACCAAGCGAGCCAGTGCGTGACTCGGCGTGTGGCCAAGCGGTCAGGTGTATACCCATGACCACTCTCTCAACGCCAGTCGCCATCGACGCGGGTGCGACCGCCGAACAAGTCGGCTCGCCGGTCACCATCCGCTTCCGGGAACGGGTGCGAAATCGCATCGGACGGGCGGAGTTGTTGGCCTTTCATGTGGGGGGCGAACGATTCGCCTTCGACGTGCGCGCGCTGGACGAGGTGCTCGACGAGCCACTCGTCGAGTCGCTCCCGCAGCGCGATCGCACCATGGTCGGACTCACGACGCACCATTCGCGCCCGATACCGGTGTTCGATACCTCAAGGGTATTGGGAATGTCGGCGACCTGCGGCCGCAGCGTGCTCGTGATGCGAAGCGGCCAGCGTCGTGTCGGGCTGCTGGTGGACGAGGTGGACGACGTGATCTCGATCGACCTCAGTCGGCTGCATCCGCCCCCCTTCGACTCCGGGGACGATCTCCTGCTCGGTGTGTCGTGGACTCACGGTGTGCTCTCCGCAATTTTGGACGCGCGAGCACTCGTTGCGGCCTGCCAGCCGCGTGGCGCGGCGGCGCCGTGAGTCAGCCGATGCACAAACTCTCCGATGTGTCGCGACTGATCACGTTCCGGGTGGGAGCCGCGCTGTACGCCGCAGACATTGCCAACGTGGAGCGCGTGCTCCGTCACGAGACGTCGCGCCCCGTGCCCGATATGCCGTCGTGGATGGAGGGAGTACTGGAATACCAGGGACGAATTCTTCCGGTCATCGACCTTCGCGTTCGGTTTGGTGCGGGGCACCACGAGGCGATCGGAGGGCGACGCCTCCTTGTCGTGTCGTTAGGTACTGAGTGGGTCGCGGCCGCGGTCGATCAGGTGCTGGACGTGCGCGCTGTGGCGGCTGCCGACATTGCGCCGCCTCCCGCCATCGTACGTGGTTTCTCGGGGGAATTCCTGCGAGGCGTGGTGCGCCGAGGGAACGATCTGGTGCTGGTAGTGGACTTGCATAGGATCTTGAACTCGTCCGACCGGGTGTCGTTGGTCGCCGTCGCATCGCCGGAGCGCTTCGGCGCTACTAGCGAACCCTCGCGTAAGGGGGAGAGCGCCCTACATGGCTGACCCGTCCATCGCCACGCTCCGCGATCAGTTCATCGACCTGCGCGATACTCTCACCCGGGATGAGGCCTCGCGCAGACGCGACGAACTGAAAGCCGAGATCATCGCCCTCTACCGTTCCGTGGAGCGGGAGATCACTGAGATGTCAGCCCTGAAGGACGAGGTGAAGGGGCTCGTGCAGCACTGGAAGGCGCTCGACGAGGGTGTGCCGGCCTCCGCTTCGCCGCGCGCGCCGACACCGCAACCGGCGGATGCGCCGACCCGCTCCGACCACCTCAACGCTTCTACCTATCTGGAGAAGGGGTGGAGTCTCATGTCGTTAGGCGACCATGTGGGAGCCGAGGCCGCGCTCACCCATGCCCTCGAGCTGGCGCCCAATGATCCGAACGGCGAGTCCCTGCTGGGATGGGCGCAGATGCTCCAGGAGAAATACGACGACGCGCTGCTCAACTTCCAGAAGGTCCTCATGCGACAGCCGCAGAACTCCCTGGCCCGAGTCAACGTCGGATACATCTGCCTCAAGAAGGAGATTTTCGGCGAGGCTATCGAGCACCTGTCCAAGGCAATACGCCTCGACAACGATCGCAAGGCCACGCTCTATGCGCACTATTACCTCGGGCTGCTCTATTTGGAGCGGGAGATGTACGACGATGCGCAAAACTTCTTGCGAAAGGCCATCGCGCTGGGACCCAATCTCATCGAGGCCTACTATGAATTGGGGCGGGCCATCTGGTTTTCGGGTGACCAGGACGCTGGCCGCACCGCGTGGCGTGACGGCGCGCGTGCGAACAAGTTCAATCCATGGGGAAAGCGCTGCGCCGAACTGTTGCAGCTCGTAGAGAGTGGGGGAGAGCCGCCGCGTTCTTCCTGAGCCTGGCGTCGCTCTTCCTGAGCCTGGCGTCGCTCTTCCTGAGCCTGGCGTCGCTCGTCCTCTTGCTGCCATCGCCGCTCCATGCGCAGGTAGATGGCCGACGCTACGTGGGCGGACGATTCACGGTGGTCGCCTTTCCCGGTGACGAAGCACTGGCCCGGTCGCTCCTACAATACGCCCTCGCCACCGACACGTTTCCGGGTATTCCGCGTCCGACCGAGCACCTCGTCATCTCAATTGCGCCCGACCGGCGAATTTTTCGGGAATGGCTGGGCAGTGGGGCGCCAGAATGGGGCGCGGCCTTTGCCTTTCCCGCCGAGCGTCGGATCATCATGCAAGGGAGCGGGGCAGGGTCGGAAGCCGGCGATCCTCTCCGCGTGCTGCGACACGAATTGAGTCACCTCGCCCTCCACGAGTATCTGGGCACGCTCCCTCCGCGATGGTTCGACGAGGGCTATGCAAGTTTCGCGGCCGGAGAATGGGACCGAGACCAGGTGATCGCCACCAATCTCGTGCTGGCGCTTCGCGGCGTACCGACGCTGAGTGCGCTCGACTCGGGCTTCCAGGCTGGGGCGTCTCGCGCCGATGCGACGTACGCGCTGGCGTATCGTGTGGTGGCTGAGTTGGCACAGCTCGACCCCGCTCGCGGCCTGACCCTGTTCTTGAGCTACTGGAAGGACAGTGGCGATTTCGAAGTGGGCATTCGTCGGGCGTATGGCATGACGCAGTCGCAGTTCGAGCGGCATTTTCGCGAACGGACGCGGCGTCGGTACGGCGGAGTGGCCCTGTTCGCCGATATGACAGTGGCGTCCCTCCTGATACTATTCTCCGTCGGTCCGTTTTACGTTATTCGACGCCGACGCGACAAGGCGAGATTGGCAGCCATGCTGGTGGCGGACGCCGCTGCGGAGCGCCGCGAACGGGAGGCGATCATCGACCAGTTGCTCCGTGGAGTCGCGCCCGCTTCGTTCGACCCGTCAACGCCGCCCGAAGGATCTGCGTAAAGCGCGTGGTGATTTCGGCTTGACACTGGCAGTCAGGCACTCGTATCCTTCGATCTCTATGACACAGTCCAACTCATCGCAGCGTTCGCGGCCGCTTTTGTTTTGGGGAATCGCGCTCATTACCATCCTCGCCGGGTACGCGGACCTCTGGCGAGGGGGCGTAACGATCGCTCCTCTTCTTCTTGTAGTCGGGTACTGCGTGTTGGTGCCGATCGCAATCCTGAAATAACACGGCCGTCTGCGGGCGAATAGCTCAGTTGGTTAGAGCGCCTGCCTTACACGCAGGATGTCGGGGGTTCGAGTCCCTCTTCGCCCACTTCGCAGGAACCGCGGACCCTGACCTACAGGGCGGTGTAGCTTATGAATCATCCGTCGGAGGACATCAGCGTGAAGGCTTGGCAGCGTCGTGGTCGCACCGTTGTGGCTCTACTAGCAGGGCTGGTGTTCCAGAGCTCCGTTTCGGAGATCGGTGCCCAGCAACAGACGTTGCAGCGTGGGCAGACCCCTGGCCCGCGCTTCATGGTCCCCGTGTTGCGTAGCAATGAGCGCAACCTCGGCGCTCAAGTCGCCGATGCCTTGCGCGAGCGGATGGGTGGGGATTTCATGATGCGCACGCTGTGGGTCATTCCCAAGACGGACATCGACAACGCGCTCGAGCAGTCGGGCTACTCCAAGACGGAGCCGCTCAACGCCAACGACGCCAAGCAGCTTGCGAATCTTATTCGCGCCGAAGAGTACGTTGAAGGGACCGTCGCCAAGACCGCCAGTGGCTACGAATTTGACGGCTATCTCCTCCTGGTGCGTGGCGATGGCATGGTGCAGCCGCTTCCGAAGGTCTCCGGTGCCAAGCCCGGCGACATCGCCAAGGGTATATCCGGTGCGGTCGACGCGGCTAGAAAACCCCTCGAAGAGATCAAGAGGTGTACGCTCGCCGCGCGTCAGAACAAGTACGCTGAAGCGATCGCCGAAGCGCAGAAGGGACTGAAGGATTATCCGAACTCCGTCATGGCGCGCGTGTGCATCCTCGAAATCGCCAACTCGCAAAAGTGGGGCGCCGATTCGATCATCAAGTACGCCGAAGACGTGCTCACGCTTCACAAGGAAAACAGGCGGGCATTGGCGCTCGTCTCCGACGCGTACGGCGAGAAGAAACTGGATGAGAAGCAGATCCGCGCGCTCACCACGCTGCTCTCGCTCGACCCGACCAATGCACGCCTCACCGAGACGGTGGTGAACATCATCGCCGCCAGCGGAAAGCCGGAAGTCGCTCGTCCGATCATCGACGAAGCGGTAAAGCAGAATCCGGGCGATCCCTCGCTCATTCGGTTGCAGTGGCGCATTTACCTTGCCCTCAAGGAGTACAGGCAGGCCGCTGCTATCGGTGAAGAAATGGTGAAGGCCGACACCGCAGCCGCCGACACCGTCTTCTACACCCGCATCGCGTCGGCGTATCTGCTATCGGGCGATACCGCGAAGGCCGCCGAGGCGGCTGGACGTGGTACGGCCAGGTTTCCGCAGAATACCGGACTCTGGATGCTGCAGGGACAACTCGCTCGCCAGGCTGGTCAGGCATCGCAGGCACTGGTCGCGTTCCGAAAGGCGGTCGCGATCGAACCCAAGACGCTCGGCGCCAATCTCATGATCGCCCAGGCGTTCGGAGACATGGGACAGCCAGACAGCATGATGGCCGCACTGCAGGCGGCGGAAGCCGCCGGGGACAGTAAAGAAACTATCGGGGGCATGGCGCTTACCCAAGGCAACAAACTCTATCGGGAGTGGAACGCCCAGACGCCGAAAAACGTCGATAACGCGCCACGCATCCTCGCCATGCTGGCGTATTCGGACAAGGTGAATCCGTCGCCGACCGCCAAGTTCCTGTCGGGCGTCATCAATCTCGTCATCGGGCAGACGCTGTTGCAGTCAAATGCGCAGACCAAGAGTTGCGACGTGGCAAACAAGGCGTCAGACGCGCTGACGAATGCCAATATGCTCATTCCGCAAGGCGCGAAAGCGTTCCCCGATCAGGCGGGTCAGCTCATGCAGGCGCTGCAACAGTTCACTCCCTTCGCCGACAACCAGAAGAAGACGCTTTGCAAGTAGCGTGATCGGAAACCGTCTGTGATTCGAGAAGCCCGCTGCCAACGTCCGGCAGCGGGCTTCGTGATTTCTTGCCTGGCTTCGCGACGTGTCGCGAGGCAATGTACGCGATGTGCACAACTCATTTAGGTACAAGTACTTGACTCACTAGGCCGGATACGGCTAGAATGACGCGTCTTTCAGTGGGCGGCATGACCTGGAATAGCGCGTATCATGCGCCGGTACTCGCGCGCGAGGTGGCTGAGTTGTTAGGCACCGCACGGGACGTCCTCGACGGCACGCTGGGCGGCGGCGGGCACACGCTTGCGCTGCTGGAGCGAGGTGTGCGCGTTACCGGCGTCGATCGTGACTCGCAAGCCATAGAAGCTGCACGCGCACGTCTGGCTCCGTTCGTCCGAGAAGGGCGCTTTGCGGCACACAATTGCAACTACGCGGACATCACGAGCGTTCGTGAGCTGCAGGGCGCTCGGTTCGACGGTATTCTTCTCGACCTGGGCGTCTCGTCGCATCAGCTCGACGACGAACGGCGCGGATTCACTTTTCGGCCGGGCGCAATCCTCGATATGCGGATGGGAGACGATGCGGTGTCCACCGCCGCCCACTTTCTCAACACCGCGCCCGAGGGTGAGCTGGCGTGGGTGTTCCGGGAATACGGAGACGAAAGGCGGGCGCCGCGCCTGGCGCGCGAGGTGGTGCGGCGTCGCGGCACACGGCCCTTCGTGACGAGCGACGACTTCGTCGGCGCTATTCGCGGCGCCCTTGGTCCTACCTCGGGCGCACCGGAGTTCGCGCGACTCTTTCAGGCCCTGCGCATCGCCATCAATGATGAGCTGCAAGGATTGGAGCGCGCGCTGCCCATGCTGCGCGACCATCTTGCGCCGGGCGGCACGCTGGCCGTCATCGCCTATCACTCCGGAGAAGACCGGTTGGTGAAGCACGC
>Ga0163144_10003515_pt1 | contig 35624 bp, 28 predicted proteins | sample OliLak19BULKMAT1_FD_123175 | JGI IMG/M metagenome (GOLD analysis project Ga0163144, IMG submission 123175) | Freshwater microbial mat bacterial communities from Lake Vanda, McMurdo Dry Valleys, Antarctica - Oligotrophic Lake LV.19.BULKMAT1 | ecosystem: Environmental > Aquatic > Freshwater >...
CCCAGCATGCCGCTCACCTCACGCGCACTCACGCCCCTATCCGGATACATCGAGGAAGGGGCCCACTCGCCGATTCGAGGCCGAACCCGCCACCCAGCCCGTCCCTAAAGCAGCAGGAGAGCCTTCCTTCGGACTGGGGCCTCGGATCGAACGTCGGACGGGGGACAACCTCTCGGACTCGTCGCGCTCCGGCCATGTCTGTAGGATCACTGATTGGCCCACGATGGCAAGCCACGCCCGCACAACTGTTCTGGTAGCCCCCCTGCTCCTTGTGGCCCTGGGCTGCGCCGCTGGGCCGAGGTCTCAAACTCCCGTGACCGTGGAGATCAGCGAGAGTGTCGCACGCGAGGTCCGCGCCGATTGGCCGCGCGTTCTCGTAGTCGTGGCCCATCCCGACGACGAGTTCAGCTTCGCGGGCCTCTTGTTCAAGACCTCCACACATCTCGGCGGCGTGTGCGAGGTTCTCACAATCACCGACGGCCAGGGCGGGTTCAAATACGCCACCCTCGCCGCATCGCTGCACGGCCTCGACTTGACGGACGAGTCCATCGGTCGTCGCGAGTTGCCCGCGATTCGCCGGCGTGAACAGCTCGAATCAGCGCGTCTTCTCGGGTTGCGGCGCCTCCACTATCTCGGCCAGCGCGATCACCGCTACACTACCGACCTCGGCGAGATCTTCGGGGAGGACGCCGACGTCTGGGATCTCACGGTTGTGCGGCACGCGCTCGACCTCTTGCTGGGGCGGGGCGACTACGACGCGGTGCTTGTCCACCCACCGTCGATCACGACCCACGCGCACCACCAAGCGGCGACGTTGCTCGCGCTCGAGGCCGTCAGCCGAATGGAACCCGCGCACCGGCCGTTCGTCCTCTGCTCCGAAGTCGAAGAGGGTGATGACAACGGGCCGCCCTGGCTCGATCCCGCGCTGCGCGAGCTGACGCCGCTCGCGCGGCTCGCGGGCGGACCGTTCGTATTCGACCGCACCCAGCGCTTCGGGTACCGCGACCGCCTCGACTACCGCATGCTCATCGACACGGCCATGGCGCGGCACGTGTCCCAGGGTTCCATGCTCGCGTTGATGGGGCAGGGCACACGTGAGGAGTACTGGGTGCTCGGTGAGCCGAACGAGGCGCAGTTACTCCAGTGCGCGACATGGTTCGAGCGACTCACCGAGCCGCAGTTCCCGAGCCGTGAGTACGAGGAGAGCGCTGGTATCAACACGGGCTCTGGAGCGCCCTCGCGGTGAGCGACGTGGTCCAGCGGTCTGTCCCTGCGTCGACCGACGAGCTTTCGCCTGGCGCATCGTCCGGCACACCAGCTCGGCCGCCACGACTACGCTCCCTCGACGCGCTGCGCGGATTCGACATGATGTGGATCGTGGGTGGCCGTGAGGCGCTGCTCGCGCTTCTGGCCCTCGCAGGCTGGAGCGAAGCGCGTGCATTCTGCGAACACCACATGAGCCATGCCGCCTGGCACGGCTTCCGCGCCTGGGATCTCGTGTTCCCGCTGTTCCTGTTCCTCGCTGGCGTCTCGACCTCTTACTCATTCAGCGCGCGAAGAGCCAGAGGCGCGGATCGTTCCGAGCTCGCCTGGTACGCCGTGCGTCGTGCCGCGCTGCTCGTGCTCGCGGGCGCTGTGTACAACGGGCTCTTGTCGTTCGATTTCGCGCACCAGCGCTGGGCGAGCGTGCTCGGCCGCATCGGCCTCGCGTGGCTCGGCGCGGCGCTCGTGGCGCTCTGGCTCGCGACGCGCGGGCGCCTCATCGTCTGCGGTGCGATTCTGACCGCATATTGGATCGCGCTCGTCTGGTTCGACCAATCGCGCGGCTTCGACGGTTTCCTGCCGCAGGGACAGAACCTCGCCGATTGGTTCGACCAACGCTTTCTACCGGGCCGTTTGCACGCGGGCGATCACGATCCCGAAGGGCTCTTGTCGACGATCCCCGCGATCGCGACCGCGCTGCTCGGCACCCTGACCGGCGATTGGTTGCGGCGGACCGACCTCGGGAGCTCGGCGAGACTGCGAGGCCTCGGCCTCGCGGCGTCAGCGCTCCTCGCGCTCGGTTACGGCTGGAGCACGGTATTGCCGCTGAACAAACACCTCTGGACGAGCTCGTTCGTCCTCGTGTGCGCTGGTTTCAGCGTCGCGCTCGTAGCGCTGTTCCACATCGTCTTCGACCTCGTCGGATCGCCGCGGGCTGCCCGAGTGCTCGGGCTGCTCGGCGCCCACGCCCTCGTCGCTTACATGGCGGCGCGTTTCGTCGATCTCGAAGGCCTCGTGCGCGTCGTCATGGGACGAGCGCTCGAGCGCCAGTACGTGCATGAGGCGCTCGTGCCGCTGGCGAGCCTCGCGCTCCTCTGGTGGTCGCTGGCTGCCTTTGCGGCCTTGCGCAGCCGAAAGCGCGCAGACACGAATCACTCGCAGCGCGTTTGTGCAGGCCGATGCTGACGGCGACGGGGCTACGGGGGCTTGGGGGGACACGTTCGGGTGGCCGCAAGCGCTTCTGGGCCCTTGCCGCCCGTCCACTGCGGTCCCCGTCGGCCGGGCCTTCAGGCGGTTCACCCACACACGATCCTGAAGCCCCAGCTTCCCTATCAATTGCATACAGCCGATCCGCGCCGGTCCGGCCTGATTCCCGCCGTGTTCGTCCCAAGCCCAGCCGCGATCTCCTCGGTCCGCTGCCCCGGGTGCGCCTCGATGTAGGCCAGCAGCTTGTCCTCCGCGATCACGGGACCGACCCCGCGGCTGGCAACCTGTCCCTTGCCGCCGGCGTCATGACCCCGGTCAGGGCCAGCACCGCCGCTACAGGTGCGCCCTTGCAGCGGGGGCGTTCATGATGTCATATGAGGGGACAGAAGAGGCAAGACGATGAGCAACACAACAGTCCAGGTTATGACCCATGGGCCCCTGAGGGTAACGGGCACGTTCGAGATCTCAGATGCGACGGGGGCCAAGTTCGACCTCGCCGGACGCACGGTGATCTCCCTGTGCCGCTGCGGAAGTTCCCAGAAAAAGCCGTTCTGCGACGGCACCCACAACACGGTGGCTTTCAAGTCCGACGAAAAAGCAAGGGCACTTCCGCCGCCCAAGGCCTGACTGTCGATACAGATCGTCCTCGAGCATTGCGGCCTGCGGGCGGCGCAGCGCATGCACTTTTCCTCGGTGACCTCAGAGGCGCCGCAACCGCCACCAGGTCCCGCTCGCCGACCCCGGTTTATTCGGGCGATCTGCTCCAGGGCGACCGGGTCCGGCCTGGGCCGCCCCAGCGCCTCGGCCGGCCGCCCAAACTGCCACACCAGCTCGGGCATGCTCGCCGCGAAGAACTGCCGGCCCATGCAGGTCTTGAAGAATTCAGGTTCGCCCATGGTGTTCCTTCTGCGGCAAGCTTCGGCTCCGACGTGAGCTGGCGGTTCGGCCACGACCGCATGGGGGCTCTCCTCCGCCACTTTGGCCAGTAACTTCCCACGGTCTCCGGCCCACCCTCCGAATCATCCCCGCGCTTCTCCGTTGCCAGTTTGCTGCCATAAATGGCGTGTGTGGGACTTGGGCGGACGAACGTGTGCTCTCGGCAAGTGTGCGTCGCGCGTAAAAGATGCGCATGATGCCGCGCTCTCGCCGCTGTTGCGTCTCTGGTCCGGCCGGACTTGGCGAGCGGGTCGCGAGCGCTGCTCCTCGTCGGGGTGGTATCGCGCGTCTGTAGACTGCGACAACGGCGCGACGGCGCGGCTCGATCTTCGGCGCGCTCGGCGCACGTAGCATCACGCTCGGCGGACGTAGCGTCGTCTTCGTCGACCATGGCGATGGTCAACGAGGTCGCACACTGCGTCGACGAGTGGCGCGTCGGGCAGCAATCAACTGGCGACGGCGACGAGTGGCTCCACCGCGTTCGATCCGATGGCCCCGAGCGTGGCGCTGAAGTTCCACGGCAGCCATGCGGCCGGGTCGTCCGGAAGTCGCTTTTCGTTCTTCAGCAGCGCCAGCAGGTAGTCATTCGAGTTGACGCCATGAGGTTGTACCTCATGCGGCGGAGGCGCATGCGCCAGGGCTCACGAGGAGGTCGATCGGGCGATGGCATGGGGCGTGGTGTGGTCGACGGGAAGAAGGCCGTCCATGTCAACGATGATGCACTCGTCCAAGTGGCGCCGGAAGCCAATACGGCGTGCGAGCGCGGTACTGCAAAAAAGACTCGCCATGGCGCGCCGCATACCGGCGCTCCTTGAAACGTGGGCCGACGAGGCAGTACGCGACCCAAACGGCGGTGAGCAGCAGACGATCCGGAGTCCAAACCGGCGCCGTCACTAGGATGGCCGCGAAAGCGGTGTAGATGGGCTGGCGCCAGCGCGCAAAGAGGCCTAACACTGGCATCGGTGGGTACTTCGGACGCCTTCCGCGGAACGCCGCCCACCATCCGAGCGCGCCCGTTTGGAGCGCGAGGCTCGCGTCCCACATCGCCTTCCCGAGCAGCAACCACGAGCTGCCGAAGAGCGACCAGAGGAGGAGGCGCATGACACCAGAGCTCGGCGACCAGACCACACCGCTAGGCGACCAACAGACGAACGTGACGAGGAGCTGCAGGGACGCAAAGATAGCGAACAGCGTCGTGCCGAAGTCCTCGCGTAGATCCGCCGGCGCAAATCTTCCGAGCGCCTTGCGTCCTCGGACGGACAAAAGCGGCGTGTGCAAGAGCGGGAATTGGAGCGCGAGCAACGTGTTCGCGATCCAAGCCCACGGGCCCTGCAGAGGACCGAGCGCCGTCATGCCACCACGCGTGAGTCCCGTCGAGAGCCCGACGACCATCGCGCCGACGCCCAGCCCGAAGAGCCCATGTGCTGTGATGCCGTAGGCGAGCGCAGTCCAACGCCTCGAGCTCAAACACCGACCTCCCGCTTCTTGAAGAGCGACTGGTACGCCACGGCCAGCGAGCGCGACGGCTTGGGCACGACACGCCAGCGCCGCACGGTCGCGAGGAGCGCGACGCCCTCGCCCGTGTGCTCGACGAGCTCGAGTCCAGCCTCACGGCCCGCCACCTCGAGCTCCCGGGGGCGTACGAACATGCGCGGATCATGGGTGCCGCGTGGCACGAGCCCGAGTCCCTCCGCGACGTGCACCGCGAGAACCCGGCCGCGCAACGTGCGATTCAGGGTGCTCGTGTAGATGTAGCCGTCCTTACGCACGAGCTCCGCTGCGCAACGCATGACGGCCGCCGGGTCGGGGACATGTTCGAGCAGGTCGGCCAGGAGGACCAAGTCGAACGTACGCGGAAAAAAGGGCGCCCTGGCCGCGTCACCTTGCACGAGGAGGCGCGGCCGCGGTCGAGCTCCTGCGGCCGCCGCCAACAGACTCTGCCGCGAACGATCCAAGCCGACGACCTCGGCGCCCGCTGCGCCGAACCGCGCGGCGACGATGCCGCCTCCGCAGCCGAGGTCGAGGACCCTCGCCCCCGAAACTGCGACACCGCGCCGCCCCAGCGCCCCAAGGAGGCGCTCGACGCGGAATTGTTGGACCGAATGCAACGAACGAAACGCGTGGGACTCGGTGTCCCACCAATCGCCCGCATGGCGGTCGTAGAGCGAGAGGTCGTTGCGCGGCATGCCAGGGAAGTCATCGCACATGTCGGGCACCCCACTCGTTTACGCCCGCGTCATTCCTCGGCGGTTCTGCTGAAGTTCCTCGTTCGGGTGCCGATGTGTCCAATCTTGGCTCAAGGTGCTCCAGCAGACAGCGGTGAATCCGACAGTGACGGGTTCTTGGCCCCGCGTCTCGGAACCCGCCAAGCAGCAGAGGGCGGCTGTGATCCTGCCCCTTTCCACCTGGAGAGGCTGTCCGCACCATCCCGCTCTCGCGCGCCCGGGCTCACCTTTCCTCAGCTGGATCCCGTCGTTCTGAGCCCGTGCCGGGGCGCAAGCTCGCGCGGACCCAGCCTCTCGATCGCCTCAGGCCGAGTAGATGCGGTGGCTGTCGTCGTGGTCGTCGATGGCCTCCAGAAAATTCTCGAGACTCTGCTGATCCTCCGGCGCGAGCTGGGCGCGCTCTTTGGGACGGTAGCCCATCTCGGCCGTCGTGACTGACCAACCCGACTCGCGCAGCGCGCTCGCGACGAGGTCGAGGTCCTTGGGATCCGTGAAGAATCGGCCGCCTGAGCCTTCGTCGATGCCCTCGAGGGGCTCGACGTCCTGCGCGTTGGACTCGATCGCGACGGTCTCGAGGTCGAACCCTTCGGTGTCGTGTGTCGCCTCGACGATGCCGACGGCGTCGAAGAAGAACATCACCTTGGTGCCGAATTGTCCGTCACGGAAGAGGGCGCGCATGTCGGGCGCCGTGCGATTGCGGTTGTCCGTCAGACACTCGACGATCACCGGCACGTTCTGCGGGGACATCCCCTCGAAGGTCACCAGCTCGAGCTCGACGGTGTCGCTCCCCTTGCCGCTACCTTTTTTGATCGCGCGGTCGATGACGTCATTAGGGACCGACTGCTTGCGCGCGGCCTCGACGGCGACCGCGAGCCGCGGATTCATGCTCGGATCGGGCGCGCCCATCTTGGCCGCGACCGTGATCTCACGGACGAGCTTCGAGGTGATCTTCGCCCGCTTGTTGGCGTTGATCTCGCGTTTCTTCTGTAGCCACTGACGTCCCATGAACTGTCTCTCCTGCCTTCGACCTGGCGAGTCTAGGCACACGACGTTCGGATGTCGATCGTTCGGCGCTGGCGGCGTGAAATACCGGGACCGAAGCGAGACTGTAGGCCTTCGCGTCGGCTCGCGCTCGTCTCCACACGGGGCCCTATGACCCCTGGTGTCCCTCGGACGACGGTCCGATCCAGACCGCGAAGTCGGCGTCCAGAGTCGCTCGCGGCTCGCCGTGCAGCGTACTCGCGACCGATCCACCCAAGAGATAGGGGATGCCGCGCTCGGCAAAAATGCGGCTCGTGACGATCACGATCTGACGCGAGTCCCCTACCACGTGAAAGTCCGGTCCGTCCAACGCTCGAACTCGTGAACGCCGATCGGTCTGCGTCATCGCCCGCGTGTCACGACCCTGAGCGCGCCCTCGACCAGCGGGCGCAACGCGCCGCGGGCGCTCGTCAGCGGATTCGCGACGTAGGCGCCGAGCTTCTCCAAGTGGTAGTCGACGAGCATGTCGTCGAGGCCGCTCGACAACGGGTACGCGGGCTCCCCCGCGGCGAGCCGACGGAAGAGGCGCAAGAGGCCGATGCGCTTCATGTCCTGCATGCGCGCGGTCAATGAGGCCGTGTCACCCTCAGTACGGACCAGGGCCGCTTCTTCGTCGTCGAAGCGCTGTTCGAGGTCTCCGGCGCGCACGCCGACTTGCCGATCGCGTTCGCACAACGGCGCGATCCATGTCGCGTTCGCAGCCGGCCGATCGGACAAGCGCCCACGTTCGCATTGGAGCTCGAAATGCCCCGCCGCGTAATCGCGTGGGCTGATCCACTCGACGGTGCGTCCGCCTGTGAGGTGCAGCCGGCGCACTTCGTTCGCGCCGCGCCGACGTCGAGTCCCGCGCGCGACTCGCTCGGCCTCGAGCAGCGCTTTGGACAACGCCACGCCGTGGTAGGCGTAACCCGCGCGATCGAGCACGAGGTGGCGCGGCGCGCCGAGGGGACCATCCGCGGCGGTGAGGCGGCGCACCAGGTCCAACCAGGGCAACGCGCTGAGGTCTTCGGCGACCGAGACACGCCGGAAGGCCCGTGTCTCGCGCAGGTCGCCGAGGTGCTTGAACAACACCACCGGCGTCTCGAGCAACAAGTCGAGGTGCGCGACGTCGAACCTCTTCAACTCGCGCAGCACGGCGCCGACCGCGGGCTTCGCGACGACGACGTACACGAGGCGCGCGGCGCGGACCTCCTCGGCCGTGAGCGATCCGAGCGGCCGCACGGGGTGGCTGCGTCCCTCCACCTCCAGCTCGCGTGTCTTGCGCGCGAACACTCCGTGCAATTCAGCGGCCGGGCCGAGGCGCGCGAGCGCGGGCAGAACCGCGTCGCGCACTCGACCGCCGGCGCCGATGACGAGCGTGCCGAGTGGCGCCGCTTGTGAAGCTGGTGCCGCGCTCACGTGCCTTTCTCCGTCGACTCGAAACATGTCGCACCCAAGTGTTCCGCGAGGCGAATCGACAACGCCACGAGCGTGAACGTCGGGTTTGCGCAACCGCTCGTCGGGAACGTCGAAGCGCCCGCGACGTAGAGATTCTCGACGTCGTGGACACGCAGATTCGCGTCGACGACCGAGGTGGCCGGGTCGTCCCCCATGCGCGTCGTGCCCATGTGGTGCGACGCGTCCTGGTCGATTGGCCAAGGGTCGACGTCACGCACCAGATCGCTCTCGAGCCGCCCGACGCCTGCTGCATCGAGCTCGACCGCGAGGGCCTGGTGCAGCGCGACGAGCGAGCGACGATCGACCTCCGTGCAGCGGTGTACGACGCGCGGGATCGGCTTCCCGTAGGGACACAACTCACGCGCGAGAGTCACGCGATTCTCGGGGTCAGGCTCCATCTCCATGAAGTTCCGCAGGCGCACACGGCGTGTGCGCGGCGCGCCACGGCGCGTCACGCGACTATACGCGTAACGCGAAACCTTCGGCAGATCCGCGACGATGTTCAATAGGAGCCGCCCCACGTCGGAAGCGGACTTGCGCTCGTTCTGTACGTCGCTGTCGTCCCCGGTCTCCGAGTAATCACGCAGCGGGACGGTGCCGCGCTTGCCGCGCTTGCGCATCCAACCCATCGCGACCTGCGAGCGTTTCGCGAACCAGACGAGCGACTCGACCCCTTCGCTGTCGGACCAAGGAAAGAGCGGCTCGAGGCGCACATACGAATTCAATAGGCCGGCGCGCGCTTGGGCCTCTTCGCGGAGCCGCAATCCGGCGTAACCGGCGAATCCGTCGCGCAGACAGCCAAAAAAATACGGCTCGTCCCCCGCGTCGACCGCCAACTGGATCACGCCGTGGTAGTTTTTCGGGTGGTTCATGAGGTACCGCCCGACTTGGTCGCGTTGATTGCCGATCCCCTGCGCACTTCGCCCACGCGAGTTCAACAAGAGGCGCGGGTTCTCGAGGCCCCCGCACGCCACAACGAAGATCCGTGCGCGAACGAGGTGCTCTGTCCCGATGCTCGAGCGCACACGGGCCGCGGTAACGCTCGCCCCTTCGCCTTCCTGCAGCAGCTCGATCACCGTCGTGTCGAGCACGAGGTCGAGGCCCTCGCGCTCGAAGAGCGCGCGCTGCTCGCGGCCAAAGTTCTGGGGCTCTGCGCAGGCGAGAAAGACCTTCTCCTCGACGTCGGTCCAGCGCGGCTGCAACGCGCCCTTCTTGCGCAACGTGTCGAAGCCGCCAGGTCTAAATCGCTCCAGCCCTGGAAAGCGATATCGTGCCGCAGCGGCCGCGTAGTAGGGCAACACGACGTCACGGTCGATCGGCCAACCCGAGTGCCGCAGCCATGGCCGCCGCATGAAATCGACCGCGTCGAAGGGGCTCGAGAGCCCGGACCAGGTCGTCGAGGCGCCACCCAGTAAACGCTCGCGGCTGTAGTCCTTGATGTGAATGCCCTCGGACTCGACGCGCTTGAGCGCCTCCGCGTGGTCGGTGCGCCGCAGCTTGCCACTCTCGAGCACCGCGATGCGGAGCCCTTTGCCGGCGAGCTCGGCCGCGACAGTGATCCCAGCCGGCCCCGACCCGATGACGCACAGGTCGTATTCGCCGAGCTCCGACGTGTTCGCGAGGTCCAGGATCACGGCGGAAAGGATACTGGCCGGGACTGCCGCGTGGCGCGTGAACCGCCGGCCCTCAGCGACAACCCAGGATCCGACCGTAGCGAAAGTACGCCTCGAGAGTCAGCACCCCGAACGCCGTCGCTCGTTCGGCGCCATGGCCACGGAACGCGGGAAAGAACCCGTGATTCATCGCGGCGACCCTGGGTTCAGAGTGATTGGGAATTCGCTGTCCGAGCCCGTCCATCCTTGATCGCGACCAATGTGAACGTTTTTGGAATGCCGCTGTCGAAGCCGACGCTGTCCGCGCCCCCGGGACTCGACGCCGAGCGGTTCGGCTCCTCGACGAGCGACACAATGCGCAGCCCAGCGCTGGCGACGGCGGTCACGATTTCACCGAGCGTCCAGCGACGCCAGAGCACTTTGCCGACGCTCTCCGCATCGTGTGCATCGAGGTGCTTGGCAAAGGGCGCGTCTTCTGCATGCAGCGCGGTGTCGAAGTAGTCGCCCGTGACACGCACCTTGCGCACCTTCGCGGTGGATCCCCGGAACGACAACAGCTTGGTCGCGACCGGGTGGAAATCCCGTAGGACGAAGTGACCACCGGGCGCGAGGACGGACGCGATCGCCGCGGCGAATGGAGCGAGGTCCGTGAAGTAGTGCACGATGCCGAGCTCGGCAAAAACGAGCGCCTGCCCAGCGAGCGCGGGCATGGTCGGCAGTGAAAGGACGTCTCCGACCTCGTACCGCAGCTCGACGCCGGCCGCCTGGGCCAGAGCCCGTGCGTATTCCGCGTTGCCCGGCGAGTAGTCGAGCACCGTCACATCGGCGCCGAGCAACGCGAGCGCGACGGCCTTGATGCCGTTCGAGCCCATGACGTTCAAGATCCGGCGCCTCTCGAAGCCCCCGAGGACGTCGTCGAACAGCACATCGAGTCCGGCGAGCTTGGCCCGCGGGCGCGCTGCGAGCTCCGAGGCGAGCGCCTCGGGCTCGCCGAAGCGCGTGCACCACGCGCGATAGACCGGGCCGCGCCAGACCTCGGCGTTCGAGTCTCGTGCCGGTTGCGAGTTCATACGAGTAGGATCCCTGCACCCGAGGAGGCGATGGAGCGCGACCACTGCAGTGAATCGGGAGAGTACCTCCTCGCGCGGCCACGAGCGATGCCTGCAGTCCGATCGATTCTCCACCCCACTCGGCGAACGACTCTCGCGGCGCTCGCCGCGATCTGGGTCGCGACCTTTGCCTGGAACGGCTGGAAGCCTCTGCCAGCCGGCGCGCACGAAGTCGGGCCATGGCGCTTGATCGAGGACAGCGAGGTCGAGCTGCTGGTCGATTCGAGCACGATGACGGTCGATGGCCAGCGCGCCCACGATCAGCAGATCTTCGACGCAGTGTTCGCGGCGATCGCCGGCGCGCGGCGCGCGATCGTCCTCGACTTCTTCCTCTGGAACAGCGCCGGTCAAGTCGACGGCGGCGACGTGCTGCGGCCGCTCAGCCGTGAGCTCACGGACGCGCTACTCGCGCAACGCGCGCGGTTCCCGGAGCTGCGTGTTCTGGCGCTCACGGACCCCATCAACGAGGCCTACGGCGGCGCGCCCTCGGCGCTCTTCGACGAGCTGCGCGCGGCGGGGATCGAGATCGTCATCACCAAGCTCGGACGGCTGCGCGATTCCAACCCGCTCTACTCGACGACTTGGCGCCTCTTGGTCGCGTGGTGGCAGCACCTCGTACCCGAGCGCGGATGGCTCCCCCACCCGCTGGGTGCCGACGCGACGGGGAGCGCGCCCGACGTGTCCTTGCGCGCGTGGTTGCGACTCCTGAACTTCAAGGCGAACCACCGCAAGGTCATCGTGTGTGACGACGGCGCGGGTGGTTGGCGCTGCATCGTGACCTCGGCCAACCCCCATGACCCGAGCAGCGCGCACAGCAACATCGCGCTGTCTGCGCGCGGCCCCGTCGCGATCGACGCTGCGCTCTCCGAGTTCGCGTTGGCGGAGGCCATGGGCTGGCGCGACGGCTCCGGGCTGCGCGCTTTGTTGGCACAGGACGTAGCGGTCGACGGGTCCCGGCTTGGTTCACAGGACCCTGTAAGCGACGACGCAAGGCGCCCGATCGCCTTGCGACTCGCGACCGAAGGCGGCATCGAGAGCGAGACCCTCGCCGCGCTCGCCGAAGCAGGCGCCGGTGATCGAGTCTCGCTCGCGATGTTCTACCTGTCGGACCGCGACATCGTCGCAGCTTTGCTCGCGGCGTCCGTGCGCGGCGCGACAGTGCGGCTCGTGCTCGACCCGAATCGCGACGCGTTCGGTCGCACGAAGGGCGGGGTCCCGAATCGCCAAGTCGCCGACGAGCTCGTGCACCGCTCGGAGGGCGCGATCCAAGTCCGCTGGTACGCGACGCATGGCGAGCAGTTCCACACCAAGCTCACGCTGGTCGCGTCCGAGGGCAGTCGCTGGGCGACACTCGGTTCGGCGAACTTCACGCGCAGAAACCTCGACGACCTGAACCTCGAAGCGAACTTGGTCGTGCGCGCCCGGGGCGATTCCAACCTCGCCCAAGACCTAGATCGGACGTTCGAAACGTTGTGGACGGGCGAGGGCGGGCGCACCCTCCCCTACGCCTCCTTCGAGGATCGCTCGCGCGCGAAGCGCTTGCGTTACTTCCTCATGGAGTGGAGCGGACTCTCGACCTTCTGATACGGAGTCGCACCACTTCTACCCACTTCTACCCGCTTTCATCCGCTGCCAGGCCGTCGCGACGGCCTGGCAGCGGATGAAAGCGGGTAGAAGTGGTGCGACTCCGTATCACGTATCAACGCTCGTTCGGCGGCAGCTCGGTCGGCGGGGGCTCAAGCAACGCCGGATCGAGGCTGTCCATCAACGAGCGCACCGTCATCGCGCGCGCTACGTCGCCGGCCTCTTGCAAGCGCGCGAACAACATCTTCATCGTCGCCAGCGGTGTCAGGCCGAGGCCGTCTTGCGTCGCTGCTGAAGCCGCGCGGCGCGCGACCGAGGCCTCTATCGCTGTGGTCGCGCGGTCGAGCGCGCCCTCTTCGAGTGCCAGTCGTGCTTCGCCTGCGAACGCCAACGCGATGAAGTGATCGGCGTTGTCCCGCCCGTCGGGGAAGTGCTCGATGTTGCGTTCGAACTGCCCACGGGCACGTCGGTAGCTCGCTGCCGCGGACTCGAACTCGTTCCGGCGACGCTCGTGTTCAGCCGCGACGAGGGAGGCGTAACCCGCGAACCACTCGAGCTGCGTCCGCGTGGCTCCGTCGCGCGCGACGGCCGCGGCTTCACGCTCGAGCCGCGCGGCATAACCGGCCTCCAAGCCGCGCGCGCCGGCGTCCCACAACAGCCGTGACCGCAGACGGTCGTGCAACACCGGGTCGTCCGAGAACCGCGCGAGCGCGTCCTCCAGGACTCCTCGCGCGCGCTCCGTCGCGCCGATCCAGCTCAGGAAGTCGTAGTACTCGGTCAACACTCCGGCGTCGACGAGCGGGTGGCCGATGATGCTCGCGTAGGCCGAGTGCACGTCCGACATCCACTCGCCGGGCCACTCTGCGCGCGCGCGATAGCGGGCTCGAATCGCGGCTTGGCGGGCTTCCGCGAATGACAACAAGAGCCGCACGCGCGCGCGCTCGCCTAGGCGCGCGCCGAGCAGCGTTCGTGTGTTCACGGCCTCATCCGCTGCGGCCTCGGGCGTGTTCGCCTCGCCAGCGGCGCCGCGGCCCAGCACTCCGCCTTCGATCGCGGTGAACGCGCGCGTGCGCGCGGTGCCCTCATCCCCGAGCTCGGCCGCCGCGACCGCGACGAGGGCGTCGAGGAAGGGGCCCGAGGCGCCCTTGCGCTCTGCTCCGAGGGCTGCCTTGTAGGCATCGGTCACGAGGAGCTTGGCCATCCGCGGATCGAGGCCCGGCGCCTCGGCGCGCAGGAGGTACGACTCCGCGAGGGCCACGAGCGCCTCAACATCGTCGGGTCGCGCTTCGGCTGCTTCAGCCGCGGATTCGAGCTTCTGCAGCACGGCCCCCGTGCGTTGTGCGCTCGAATAGGACCGACGAGCGTCCTCTTCGCGCAGCTCGGTGAGCGCGCTACGGTCGATCCGATCGGATTCGACACCGAGGCCCGCGTGCAGGGTGACGAGGGTGCGCGCGCGGTGCGAGGTCACGCCTAGTTCCGCCGCAGCGGCCAATAGTTGCGCGCGTTCCGTCGCGTCGATCGGCGCGGCCAGCACTTCGGCCATCAGATCGATCGCGCCCTCGGTGTGACACTGCGTGAGCGCCCGCCGCGCGAGCTGCGCCAGCTCGAGGTCGAGCCCGAAGGCTGCCATGCGCAGAAGCTCGACCTGGTCCACAGCTGGGGCCACGAGCACCGACTCGAGCAGGCGCCGCCGCGTCGCGCGGTCGCCCTCGCGATAAAGCTGCTCCACGCGCTGGCGATTCGTGACGTCGGCGCTCTGCGTCAGCTGCTCGAGGGGCATGTCCTCGCTGCGTCGCGGCTCGGGCCAGTCTTTCACGCCCTCGCGGAACGCGGTGAACACGGTCGCCGTGTCCCACGAGTAGTAGACGTCGTACTGCTCGTTGCCCTCGAGGTCGAGCATGATGTGGCGCGGCGAGATGCGCTTGCCGTCGAAGTACTTGTCGTACAGCTCGCGCTCCGCGTTGATGTGCTCGCCGCAGGTCATCGTGCCGAGCCGCGGGCACGGGACACGCTGGCCCTGCTCGTCGTAGTCGCGCGGCGTGTGACGGTAGACCGACGCGGCGATGCACACGTAGCGGTTCATCTCGGCCGCCGTCACCGGGTCGCGGTAGCGCACGCCGGCGAAGTGCTCGCTCGCGATCTCACCGTCCATGTTCACCGAGACGAGCAGCGGGGCGTGCCGCTCGCGCGCGGCTTTCAGCGCGTCGTCGAAGTTGCGCTGCCACTCGACGAGGACCGGTGAACGCCAACCCTCGGCGGTCGCGGCGGGCCACATGACCTCTTCGGTCAAGCCCTCGGCGAGGGCCGGCGGCGAGCCGTACTTGAACGCGTCGGGCGACGGTGGCGCGCCGCCGGTGCCCTGCTGCGCAGGCGCCGGCGCAGGTGTCGCGGGCGCGGGCTTCTCGGGCTCTTGGCCCCGCGCGCTGCCCTCTGTGCAGAGGACGAAGAGGACGAGGCCGGTCAGGTGGAACGAAAGAACGGACGTAGCTCGCGGCATGGCGCTCGTTAGGTTCGCCGAGCGCGCCGCCCACGTCTACGGGAGGTCCGGCGTTTGCGAGCCCCGCCCGCCGTCTTGGCCTGCTGTCACGCGGTCAGGGCCGCCAGGCGCGATCGGCGCTAGGAGGTCGCTCGCTCGCACGCACGAGCGCGACACCCGCCAGTGCGGCGCAGAGGAGCCACAGCGACGCCCCCACGACGGTCAGGACGATTCCACGCGGCGTGCCCACGCGGAGCAGAGTCGCCATCCCGCGTCCGTCGCTCGCGGCGCCTGTTGGACCATCCAAACGCAGCGCGAGGTCCGTGAACTCGAGGCCGGTCGCGACGCCGTCGGGACGCACGAGCGAGAGTGGCCCGAGCGGCCCCGCCGTCGAGGGTGTACCAAAAAGTCCCGTGATCCCCGGCCCCGCTGCGTCGCCGAGCAGCGAGCCGTCACTCGGCAGCTCGAAATCGAACTGCAGCGGCAGCGCGCGGGGCAAAGTCACAGGACTCTCGAAGTGCACCAACGCGTGACCGCCGCGCAGGACGCCGCCCGTGTCGCATGTTCCGGCAGCGAGGCGCGCTCCGTCGTCAGCCCGCCGCAGCGTGACCCGCAGCGGGCCTCCGCGAAGATCGACCTCGTCGATGGCGACCGCGACGCCGGCTAACGGCGCGAGGCCGTTCGCCTCAGCCGCGCAGCGCCGCTCGAACGTGCGCCCGGTCCAGACTCGATTCGGCGGCTCGCCGAGGGACCGAAGCGGTCCGCGATAACGCAGGAACGGCGACAACGAGCCCTGCGCACCCGGCGCGCCGCGCGCCGCGACGAGCTCGAACTCGAGCGGGACACGCGCAGGGAGAGGCATCGGTAAACGCCCGCGCAGCGCGCCTTCGACGCCGGCTCGTACTTCGAAGCGCACATCGACCGCTGCTTGCCAGGGCGACCACGAAACCGTCGCATCGGCTTGGTCATGCGGTAGTCCATGGCGCGCGCGCAAAACCGCCGCATCTGCGCCGACCGCGCCCTCGACGGAGAATGGCACAAGGTGGCCGAGATCCGCCGCTTGGACACTCACGGTGTCGACCTCGGCGACGAGCGGGTCGACCGCCTGACGCCAACGAAGCGCGGCCGCTTGTGGGCCTGCGACGCCCGCGAGCGGCGCGCCGCCGTGCAGGACCAGCGGCACGCGGCGCACCTCGAGCACGGGCCGCGCGCCGAGCTGGCGCAGCCCGAGATTCACGACGAGCACGAGGAGCGTCGCCCCCAAGATGCAGCCGAGGATCGCGCCGAACACCCTCGCTCGTGTCCTCGGCTGCGCAGGTTGGTGATCACCGGACATTACGCGCCGCGCCGCAGCCACTCCTCTCCGACGAGCCCGAGGACGATGAAAGCCACGTTGAGCAGCAAGAGCGCGACGACGAGACAGGCGGCGAGCGCGCCGCGTCCACGCCTCGCAGTCAAGCCCATCCAGCCGATCGCGATCAGGACGGCCATCGGCGCGATGGCGGGAAACAAGTACCGACCCGCGGTGACGCCGCGCAGGGCGACGAGCGCGAACTGCAGGGTGATGAGGGCGCAGACGAGCACGAGGAGCGTGCCTGCACGCGGGCGCGCGAGGGCAGACTCGGCATTGAGTCGTTCACTCTGCGCCGCGGGATCCAGCACGCTTCGAAAGCGCGCAACAGCAGAAAGCGCTGAGGCGCGCAGAAAGGTGCTGACCCAGCCGAGCGCAGCCACGGCCACGATCCAGGCCGCGAGGTCGTAGATCCATTCAGGCAGGGGGCGGTGGTACCAACCAAACATGCCGACGATCGTGCGCCCGAGATTTCCGAGTCGATCGACACCCCAGCCTATTTGCAAGCGCCTGAGAAGGTCCCCGATACCCATAGGCAGGATTGGGCTGTCCGTGAGCGCGAACCCGAATCCCGCCGCGAGCACAAGGCCGGCGAGCGACACCACGAGCGCCAACCGCCGGCGGCTCTCGCGGTCTTCCACGCCGCGGGTCGCGACCAGGGGCGCGAGGGCGAATGCGGAGACGGCGGTCCCTTTCGCGAACGGCGCGACGGCGAGCACGATCAAGAAGCGCACTCTCGGCCACGATCGCGCGCGCCATCGCGCGAGATTCAATGCGAGCAGCAGCGCGAAACACACAAAGGCCTTGGCGAGGACATCGTTGTTCACGATCGCCGCTTGGCGAGCATGCATCGGCCACAACGCGCAGCCGAGGCCCGCGAGCACCGCGACACGACGATCGCGCGCGATGACCTGGCCGAGGCGCAGCGCCGTCCAGACCGCGAGCAGGTACGCCAGGGCGCTCGGGATCCGCGCCCACGCGAGCTGCCACTCGAGCGCGAGCGCCTGCACGGGCGCGAGCCAAAGTCCGAGCAACACGAAATACAACGGCGGCTGCTGCGCGGCCGTGATCGCGCCCTGCAACGCGTCGAAGCTCGTCGTGCCGCGGAGATCCGGCGCCCAATCGACCTTGCGCTCGAAACCATGGCGCGCCATCGAGTCGAGGAGCCGTTCTTCGAGCGCGGCCACGGCCGCGGCCTCGGCACGCGGGAATCGCAGCCGCAGCATCGTGTGTGAAACCGGGCGGTCCAGCGCGCTGGGCTCCAGGCTCGTCGCAGGCACGAGCGAGGGTACCGGTCGTTCACCAGCGGCGATGTGGGCGGCGTACTCGAAGTGCCAGGGCTCGTCCTCGCCCATCCAAGGCGGCACGAGCAACGCCATGAGAACGGCCTGGACGAGCGCCACGAGCATGACGGTGCGCGCGCCACGTGGCGCTGGGCGTCGCCGAGCCCGGACGCGCACGTCCGTCATACGCGCGGGTGTCGCTCGGGAATTGGGTCGGCTCGGCGTCGCATCGACATAGGACCCGCTACGGCGGGCCTGCGTCGGTTGCAGCCTACCCCCCTGATACGGAGTCGCACCACTTCTACCCGTTTTCACCCGCTGCCAGGCCGTCGCGACGGCCTGGCAGCGGGTGAAAACGGGTAGAAGTGGTGCGACTCCGTATCACTGCTCCGTATCACTCGATGGTCGCAGACTGCGCCAAGGTCGCCCGGCGACGACGCGGTGAGCTGTCGAAGATCCACCGCCCGACAGCGCCGTCCATGTGCAACAACAACAGCGTCTCCTCGTCGGCGACCTGGCGCCGCGCGGGCTTGAACGACTCGCCGGCGTAGCGCACACCACGCGAAAGGCGGACCTCGTCGAGGTCACCCTCGAGGGTGGAGTTCGCGCCGCCGTCGCGGCTGACATCGCCGCCGATGATCAACGGCAGCTCGTTCGTCGTGCGCACACCTGACCCCGCGCGCCGCGCGCCGAGCGCGCCATCGACGTAGAGGCGGAGCTCGGAACCATCGAACACACCCGCGACGTGGTGCCAGCGGCCGGGCTGCAGCAGCGCAGTCTTCGCCTCGACCTCGACATACGCGCCGTCCAGGTGGACCGAGAACGCGGGCCGACCGGCGTTCGCGAAGAGGCCGTACTCGGAGGTCTCGGTCTTCGCGACGAGGCCCTGCCGCGACGCGAATCGCTCGGCTCGGACCCACGTCTCCAACGTGAAGGCGCCGTCGGGAAAGTCGATGTCGGCGGCAGGAATCGCGACATGCCCCTTGCCTCGCAGACGCAAGACGTGCTCTTCATCCGTAGCCGCGCCGAGCGCTGATCCGAGGTCGAGCGCGCTGAGATCGAGGTCCAAGGGCAAGCGCCGTGTGGGCAGACGGAACTCGCGCTCGGCGCCCAGATAGCGCGCATCGAGGACGAGCTCGGGCACGTCGAATCCGCGGTCGTAGGGTTGACTGCCGCCCTGCACTCCAGGCCGTTTCGCGACGAAATCGAACGTGCGCTGCTCGCCAGCGCCGAGCTCGGCCTCGATACGCGCCGGGTTCAATGCCCAGCGGCCGTCGCGACAAACAAGCTCGAGCCCGAACGCCGCTGGCCTCGAGGTCGGGTTCGACACACGCAGTCGCCAACGCCCCTCGACGCCGCCGTCTGCGCGCAGCGTCGGCTGTTCATGCGTGAACACCTCGGCGCGGGCGAGGCGCGGCACATCTTCGCTGAGTCCGCCGGTGATCGAGCGGGGATCGAAGGCGCTGCCGACGGGGTAGGTCACACGGTCGATGCCGCCCTTGCGCACCGTGACCACGTCGTAGCAGTGTAGGTAGCCCGCCTCGGGCACAATCTCCGATTGTGCGCCGCCCACTGTGGCCAGCGCGAAATACTCGATCCCGTCCTTGGGGTCGTAGCGCATGCGGTGGATGTGGCCACCGAAGACCGCGGTCACGTTCCCCGCCGCGACGAGCAGACTGTGCACGCGCCGCCAGTCGTCGCCGTAGTTGCCCTCGATCCAACGCGGATGGTGGCAGAACACGAACACGTGTTCCGCGCCTTTCGTGTGCTCGAGGGTCTCGGCGAGCCAAGTGAACTGCTCCGGGCTCATCCGTTGGCAGTCCGCCTTGTTGAAGTTGCGCTCGCCGGTTTCCGGGTTCGGCTCGTCGGTATACAGGACGATGAACCATGCGGTCTTGTGGCGGAACGCGTACCAGAGGGGCCCAAAGTGCTCCTCGTAGTTGCCCTCGTGCTCGGCGGCAGGTCGATCGTCACCGCGCCAGTACACGTCGTGATTGCCGGCGACCGGGAACCAGCGGCAGCGCAGGCGGTCCATGATGCCGCGGAACTCGCGCATCTCTGGCATCCACTCGTCGGTGCGGTTGTACCCCTGCACGAGGTCGCCCACCGTCATCACGAGGTCGGGCCCGAGCAGGTTTGTTTCCGCGACAGCCTCGGCGAGCACCGCGACGCCTTCCGCGGGTCCGCCGGTGCGATCGCCGTACACGACGAACGAGAAGCTGTCCGCGTCCGACGCGAGCGGCACGGTCTTGGCGCCGGTCCGGCTCGTGCGGAAGCGCTCGTCACTCGCAGCGGCTGCCGGCACGGAAGCGATGGCCGACGCGCCGCCGGAGGTGCTGTTCGTGACGCTGGCGTGTTGAGCCTCTTGCGACTGCAGCGCGATGAGGCAAAGCCCGAGGAATGCGATGACCATGAGTCGCAGCGTAAAGCGCGCGGCGCACGACGGGTGTGAGTTCGTTGTGAATCTACGACCTGGTTCTTGATCTCATCACCACACATCGCCATGCGACACATCGAGCCGCGCCTCGTCGCCGCATGGGGCGCGACTTGCCTGGATCCTGAAAGCACCTTGAGCAGCACCTGACAGCACAGGCGCAACCTCGTTGGCGTGGTGGAGCACGCGCACTGCGTGTTCATCGCGAGGCAACGATATCAAGCTCACGACCATGAACCTTCAGCGACAGCTCTCCCTCTCGGCGCTCGGCGCGCTTCTTCTCTGTGGCAGCGCATTCGCGCAGTCGGTGCGCGACGCGCAGCGCCTCAACACGACCGGCTTCAACCCGAACGGCAACAACCGAATCGACGGCGCCGTCGTGACCAGCCGCGGATCCGAGTTTTATGCGGCCTGGACCGAGCAGTTCGGCACGACCGAGTTCACGCAGGACATTTACTTCGCGCGCTCGGTCGACGACGGCGCGACCTGGAGCGTACCGGTGCGCGTCGATCTCGGCGACGCGCCGAACGCAGCCGACTCCGACCTCCCGAAGATCGCGGTGACCGACACCGGCGTCATCGGTGTCGTGTGGGAAGAAGTACGCGACGCGTTCCAAGTACAGTCGACGAACGACGACATCTTTTTCAACCGCTCGCTCGACGGCGGCCTCACCTGGCAGGCGACGTCGATCCCCCTCAACGTCGGGACCGCCGGCGCTCACGTGACGAGCGACATCGATCGCATCTGGTTGGCCGCTTCAGGTTCGACCTTCCACGTCACCTGGGAAGAGGACTCCCTGACGGGCCTCGGGGGATCCGAGGAGGTCTGGTACACCCGCTCGACGGACGCCGGCGCGACGTGGTCAACCCCGATCATCCTCAACGCCAACCCAGGCTCCGGCAACGACGTCGACGAGCCCAAGGTCGAGGCCGATGGGTCGCTCGTGGTCGTCACCTATGTCGACGCCGCGGACGACGTCATTGCGCACCGCTCGACGGACGGCGGCGCGACGTGGTCGGGACCGATCGCGGTCGAATCCGACCCGAACGGCAACGCCGATGAGCCGGTGCTGCAAGTCAAGGGTGATCGCGTGGTCGTCGCCTGGACCGAGCAGGACCCGGGCACGCCGGGCGGCGAGGGTGTGCACGTCGCGGTCTCCGTCGACGGCGGCCTCACGTGGCGCGCGGAAGAGACCCTCTCGTTGCGTCAGGTCGGCGTCGTGGGCGCCGACGCAGACTCGCCGAAAGTCGCGATCCAGAGCCCGAACAGCTTCTTCGTCGTCTACGACGAGGACAGCGTGCACGTCTCCGGCGGCGGCGCTACGGGCTCGTCCGTGAACGAGTGCCTCGTCGCCTACACGAATGACGCAGGCTTGACGTGGACGAAGGACGTGCCGCTCTGGGCGGGTGTCACCGCGAACCGTCCCTACGTCGTGGCCACGGACGGCGCGGTCGCCGTTTACATGGAACAGAATCCCAACGGCTCCAACGTCGGCGCGTTCACGTATTCGCTCGACAGCGGCGCCACTTGGGCTGCGCAGATGATCGTGGGCAACACGGGCCCCGACGTCGACGAAGGCGCGGGTCGCGACGAAGGTGTCTACATGACAATTAGCACGCTCACCGACACGGTGGTCGTCACGCACATGGACCGGCCGCTCGGGCAGAACGAGGTCTACGCCTCGGGCCTCCTGCTCAGCGTCAGCCTCGGCACGAATTACTGCCGCCCTGCGGTCCAGAACACCTCGGGCTCGACGGGCGTGATGGGCGCGACGGGTTCGCGCTTCGTCGCCAATGATAACCTGACGCTGCGTGCCGCGGGCTTGCCCGCCAATCAGTTCGGGTTCTTCCTGGCGAGCCAGACGCAGGGCTTCGTCGCCAATCCGGGCGGGAGCCAGGGCCACCTGTGCCTCGCGGGCACGATCGGCCGCTACGTCGGCGCAGGTCAGATCAAGAACTCGGGCGCGAACGGTCGTTTCGAGCTCGCGATTCAGCCGAGCCAGACGCCTGCAGGCTCGGTCTTCGTGAGCATCCTCGCGGGGCAGTCGTGGAACTTCCAGGCCTGGTTCCGTGACACCGGCCCGCAGGGCCAGCCGTGGTCGAACTTCACCGACGGTTTGACGGTCTTGTTCCAGTAGAAACGTAGTCAGGACTGGAGTCGCACCGACTCCATCACGAGCGAGAGGGGCTGGCGCCGGTACGGGGCCAGCCCCTCTCCTCGTTGTTCAAGGGTGCGCGTCTGGGTCGCGCAGGAAGAGAGCGATTCGACTCATCGAGGCGCTACCGGTCGTCAAAGTCGCCTCGCGCAGTTGCTCGATTGACGCTCGCTTGTTCAGCGCTGCATCTTCGCCCAACAGTGGTACGTTCCAATAGATAGCGATGGACTGCCAGATCAGCGGACGCTGGGTCCGTGTTCTCTCCGTCGTGGACAGCCATCGCCATCAAGATCATGCAAACTCAATCCATCTTCGGCGCCGGGCTCGCGCTCGCCTGTTGCGCGACCCCGGCTTATGCGCAGTTCGGGGGCGGCATGCAGCCCGCACCGTTCCGTCGCGTAGCGACTTTCCCGACCTTCCTCAATACGTCGATCACCGAAAGTTCATCGGCCGAGACGGTCACCGTCAGCGCGGACGGGAACCTCTTGATCTACACCGACAGCGGCAACGATTTGCTCGGTTTCGTCGACATCCTGGATCCGGCACAGCCCGTTGCCGCCGGCACACTGTCGCTCGGCGGTGAGCCGACGTCCGTGGCCGTGACCGGAGGGTTTGCCCTCTCTTGTGTCAACACGAGCGTGAGCTTCACGAACCCCTCGGGTGAGCTCGTCGTCATCGACCTCGCGACACGCACCATCGTGCGCTCGATCGCGCTCGGTGGACAGCCGGACTCGATCGCGATCTCGCCCGACGGCCGGTACGCCGCCATCGCGATCGAGAACGAGCGCGATGAAGATCTGGGGAACGGCCGGCCGCCGCAGCTCCCGGCGGGCTACTTGGCGATCGTCGATCTCGTAGGTGACCCGAGCCAGTGGGCGCTCCGGACAGTCGACCTCACTGGAATCGCCGACCTCTTTCCGGACGACCCGGAGCCGGAGTTCGTCGACATCAATGCCGCCAACATCGCGGTCGTCACCCTCCAGGAGAACAACCACATCGTGCTCGTCGATCTCGCGACCGGCGCGGTGCTCATCGATTTCCCAGCAGGTGCCGTCGATCTGTCCGACATCGACACGGACGAGAACGACCTGATCCAGCAAGACTCGACGTTGACAGCGGTGCCCCGGGAACCGGACGCGGTCCAATGGATCTCGCCCTTCACATTCGCGACCGCCGACGAGGGCGACCTGGACGGCGGCAGCCGCGGGTTCACCGTGTTCGCGCCGTGGGGATTGCCTCTCTTCGAGGCCGGGAACTCGGTCGAGCACACCGTGGCGCGCCTCGGGCACTATCCGGAAGACCGCTCGGAGAACAAGGGCTGCGAGCCCGAAGGCCTAGAGTACGCCGTCTACAACGGCTCGCGCTATCTGTTCGTCGCCTGCGAACGCGCGAACGTCGTGCTCGTCTACCTCTTGACCGGCGGGTCGCTGTTCGGCGCGAACGAGCCGATCTTGGTTCAGGTCCTGCCGACCGGCGTCGCGCCGGAAGGGCTGATCGCGATCCCCGACCGTGACTTGCTGGTGGTCGCGTGCGAGGCGGACGACCGCGACGCAGCATTCCGGGGCTCCATCATGATCTACACGCGGGACGGCCAAGGGGACTACCCCCACATCGTCTCTGTCGATCGCCTGGGTACGACGGTCCCGATTCCCTGGGCCGCGCAGTCAGGCCTCGTCGTCGCGCCCGGCAACGACAGCGTCTTGTACTCGGTGCACGACAGCTTCTATCGGAACTCGCGCGTCTACCAGCTCGATGCGTCGCAAACCGGCCCGCTCCGCATCACCGCCGAGCTGCCGTTGGTCGACGGCGCGCAGGTCGTCGAGTCGGCGCTCCTGCGCACGAAGCTGTTCTTGCCGAACACCCCGGACTTCGTCGTGAGCTCCATCGTCGAGCAGGATCGGAAGCTGAACCTCGACCTCGAGGGCATCGCCGTCGAATCGAACGGCACCACGTTCTGGGTCGCGTCCGAGGGCACGGGCAACCTCGTCAACGGCGTGAGCAATGCTTCGAATCGGCCGTTCCGTTCCCCAAACTTGATTCTCCGCGCCGTGCGCAACCCGGGTTCCGACCAGCTCGACGTGACGTCGGTCCTGGGCCTCCCATTCGAGATGACACGCAACCAGAACCGGTTCGGGCTCGAGGGCATCACCGTCGCGGATGACCAGAGGCTGTTCGTATGCTTGCAACGCGAATGGACGAACGCCGGCGACCCCACCGGCAAGGCGCGGATCGGCCGCTTCGAGTTCGCGACGCGCCAGTGGACGTTCGCGCACTACCCGCTCGACGCTGCGACCTCGCCGAACGGCGGTTGGGTGGGAATGTCGGACCTCACCTACCTCGGCAATGGACGCCTGGCGATCCTCGAGCGTGACAATCAAGGCGGTCGCGATGCGCGCGTCAAGCGCATCTACACGGTCGACACGACCGGCGTCACTTTCCGCGACGTGTCTCAGGCCGCGAACTTCGAGACGCTGACCAAGACCCTGGAGGTGGACTTCATCGCGAACGCGGCCTACGACGCGTTCGGCGGACCCGTGCCCGAGAAGCTCGAGGGCATGGCGGTCCTCTCCGACGGCACGACCCTGATCGTCAACGACAACGACGGCGTGGACGACAACAGCGGTGAGACGCTGGTGTTGCGCCTTCCGCAGCTCCTCCGCTGACACGGGATGGCAACGGTCGACGAGCGCCGGGCGGTCGCGCGGCGCTCGTCGTGCATTGGAGCTTACTCGCCCACGAATGCGCGAGGTCCTGCCGACCCGGAGGACGTTTCACTCTCCGCTGCGACACGCGATAGGATGGGGCACGGAGACGAACCATGGGGTCCAGGGATGATCGATTCGATGCCTACATCGACAAGGCGGCAGACTTTGCGCAGCCGATCCTCCGTGAACTGCGCGAGATCGTTCACGGCGCGTGCCCCGACGTCGAAGAGTCGATCAAGTGGGGCATGCCGTCGTTCGGGTACCACGGCATCCTGTGCTGGATGGCGAGCTTCAAGGAACACTGCACCTTCGGCTTCTGGAAACACTCACTTGTATTCGAAGAGGCGCTGCCGAACGAGCACAAGGCCATGGGGAGCTTCGGGCGCGTCACGACGCGGCGCGATCTGCCGACAAAAGCGCAACTCGTGAAGCACATCAAGAAGGCTATGCGGCTCAACGAAGAGGGCATCAATGCGGTGCGCGAGAAGACGCGTCCGAATGTTGCCATCCCGATGCCACCCGAACTCGAGGCCGGCCTCGCGAAGAACAAGAAGGCGCGCGCGACGTTTGAGGCGTTCCCGCCTGGGCAACAGCGTGAGTACGTCGAGTGGATCGCGACCGCCAAGCGCGCCGAGACTCGCGCGACTCGGCTGGCGAGCGCGCTCGAGTGGCTCACCGAAGGCAAGCGTAGGAACTGGAAGTACGAGAAGGGCTGAGCGAGGCCTGCGCCCGAGGAATCAAAAACTCGCGCGCACCGTCAGCACCGCGGAGCGGCCCGGTCCGTCGATCGCAGAGCCGTGGACACGGTAGTTGTCGTCGAGGAGGTTCACGAGGCTGAGCTCCCACGTCAAGCTGCGGCTCATAGCGCCCCGCAGATCGAGGGTCCAGATCGACCAACTGTCCGAGCCATTCGGGTCGATGCGTGGATCGGTGACGTCGTCGGGATGCAGTTGATCCTGGTCGAGCGCGAACGAAAGCGCGAGGCCGGCGCCGCCGAACCAGCGAGGCGCCGAGCTCTCGAATGGACGCTCCCAACCGAGCCCGACACGACCCGTGAGCGGCGGCACACGGCGCGACTCGACACCGTCGAGCGGCGCGGAACCGGTAGCGCCGTCGACCGTGTCGTCGTATTGGCGACCGCGCACCCAATTGACGAGCCCCGAGACGGACCAAGGTGAACGCGCGCCTAGTGGTCGCGCGTCCGCGCCCAGCTCCAGTCCCCACAGGTCGAGTCGGCCAGCGTTGGCGCGCTGGTAAAGCTCGTCACCGGCGACGTTCGGATCGCCGACATCGAGCAGGCGCCGTCCGAGCGCGTCCTCGATGCGCGTCGCAAAGATCGCGCCCCGGACACTCCATGCCTCGCCCATCACGTCGGCGCCGACCTCGGCCATCAGGCTCTGGGCCGGCCGCAGGTCCGGGTTCGCCTGTTCTGTACCGCCCGCGAAGTCGCCATCGTTCGCGAGGTCCTCCAGGTTCGGCGCCTGGAAGCCCTGCGCGAGCGTCGCGGTGAGGCGTGTCGTGTTCGTCACGTCCCACGCCGCGACCGCGCTCGCCGTCAGATCGTCGAACGAGCCACGTTCGCGGGCGGCTCCCTCACCGAACGCGAAGCTGTTGCCTGTCCAACGCACACCGAGGGTCAGCAGCAGAGGCTCGAGGAGGCGCGTCTCGTCCTGCGCGTAGGCCGCGAACGTCTCATAGCGCGAGTCGGCGGGAAAGTCCGGCGTGTTCGGGCTTACTGCGCCGGTGACCGTGTTCGTCCGGCGGCTCGTTGAGTCGACGTCGTCGTGGATCGCCTCGAAACCCCAGGAGAAGCGATGCGCTGAACCAAATTCACGCGCGAAATCGGCGCCGATCCCGACCGTGTCGACGTCCGTCTCGCCGAAGTCCTCGGTGCTGCTTCCGGTGCGGATCCGCGCCCGCTGCTCGCGATATGAGCGCGCGTAGAGTCGCAGATCCATCTGGTCTGCGAGCGCGTTGCCGGCCCGGTCCTCGTAGATCAGCGTCGATTGCTCGCGCTCCTGCAGCGCGAAGTCGTACTTCGCGAAGGGCGGCTCGACCTGACCAAAACCCGCGACGACTTGGAACGTGCGCGGCACGTCGAAATCGCGGTGGACCCACGCAATGGCGCGCAGCGTGCGGCCCTCCTCGAGCGCGTACTCGAGCGATCCAAAGGCCGCGGTCGTACGGTACCCGGTCAACTCCTGACGCTCGCCGTCTCCCGCGCGCAGATCGTCCCAGTCAGCGCCGGACACGACGCCGATCCAGCCATGGCGAGAACCCGCGCCGTACAGCTCGAGCGAGCCGCGCTGCCCTCTCGTGGCCGTGTCGTAGAGACCCTCGAGCGCGCCGCCGACGCCGTTCGAGGCGGCGCGGGGCCGCATGCGTTTGGTCCAGATCAAGATCACGCCGCCGATCGCGTCGGAGCCGTAACGCACCGAGGATGTGCCGAGGCGCACCTCGACACGTTCCACGATCGCTGGGTCGATCGTGTTCAGGCTCTGGCTGGGTCCGAAACGCGTCGTCGAGTCGTTGAGGCGTACACCGTCGACCACGATGAGCACCTGGTTGCCGAGCAGGCCGCGCAGGATCGGCGAGCCGCCGCCGAGATTTGATTCGAGCATGACCACTCCCGCCGCCCGACCGATGGCGCGTGGCAAAGAGCGCTCGCCGGTGCGCGCAAGGTCCTCGCCCGTGAGAACCGTGACGGAAGCGGCGCTGGCGGTCAGGGGGGGCCGGTCGCGCGGCGACACTACGAGGACCTCACCGACCGCCTCGCTGGCGGGGGCCTCAAGCGCCTGGGATTCCGCCGCCTGGATTTCTGACGCCTGGAATGGGGCCACAGCGATGACTGCGAGGAGTGTTGAGCACAACGACATGCGGCGCGGCGCGCCATGGTAAGGAGGGCGTCATGGCCGTGTACGTTCGCGCTGCGTACGAATCCTGAGCCCCATATCAGCGCGAGTCACACGCGGTATCCGGCGCCTCGGGCCGCGATTCGAAGGACACGCCTGATCCTCGGCGACGAGCCTCGCGATGCGGCCGTAGTCTGTGCGCATGGCCATCCAGAGACCGCCGACGCTCCCGCCGCGCGAGCGCTTGTACACCGCCCTCGTCGAGCGTGACGCGACCTGGCTCGGCCTCTTCTTCGCGTGTGTGAAGACGACCGGGATCTTCTGTGTGCCGACCTGCAGCGCGCGCAAGCCGCGGCCCGAGAACGTCGCTTTCGTCGCGACGGCGGCGGAGGCTCTGCACGCGGGGTTTCGGCCGTGCAAAGTGTGCAAACCGACGACGCCAGCTGGCGCTGAACCCGATTGGGCGCGCGACCTCATCGCGCGTGTCGAGGCCCAGCCGGACACGCGCGTCAGCGACCGTGACCTCGGCGCATCAGGCCTCGATCCATCGACGGTCAAGCGCTGGTTCCTGCGTCACCACGGGGTGACGTTCCAGGGTTGGCAGCGCGCGTGGCGCGTGGGAGCGGCGTGCAGCGCGTTGCAGCAAGGCGGCGCCGCCTCGGCCGTTGGATTGGACAGCGGGTACGAATCCAGCAGCGGCTTCCGCGCCGCATTCGAGCGCCTGTTCGGCGTCCCGCCCTCGAACGCGGGCGCCGTCAAACGCCTGATCGGCCGCCAGCTCGAGACGCCGCTCGGCCCGATGATCGCGGTCGCGAGCGAAGAAGGCCTGGCCTTGCTCGAGTTCGCCGACCGCCGCGCGATCGAGACGCAGATCACGACACTGCGAAGGCGCTTCGCGCTCGGGCGGGGCGCCGAGGCCGTCGTCGTGCCCGGCGACAATCGACACCTCGCGCAGGCCGAGTCGGAGGTCGCGAGCTACTTCGCCGGCACTCTGCGGAAATTCACCGTGCGCGTTGACGCGCCAGGGAGCGACTTCCAGACGCGCGTTTGGACAACGCTCCGGAATATTCCGTTCGGGGTGACCTGGAGCTATGCGGACCTCGCGATGGAGATCGGCAAGCCGAGCGCCGTACGCGCGGTCGGTCGCGCCAATGGCGAGAACCGCATCGCTCTCGTCATTCCGTGCCATCGCGTAATCGGCGCCGATGGCGCGCCGACGGGCTACGCCGGCGGCGTCTGGCGCAAGCTGCGTTTGCTCGAGCTCGAGCGGGATACGGCCGGCTCGACGTAGGTCGACGTCAACGCTGCATCGCGGCCTCGATGAGCTCGACGACGAGCTCTGGTCGCGAGTACAGGATCTGGTGGCCGACCCCCGGCACACGAATCGTCGTGCAATTCGGCGCAGCGGCGGCGAGCTGCGACGAGTGCAACGTGGGGCTGACGACGCCGTCCTCTTCGGAGACGACGAGCGTCACAGGGAGCGCCAGTTCGGCGTAACGCTCGCTCTGCGCGCGAAGAAAGGGCTTCAGGCTGCGGATGTCCTCCCCATTCGCGCGGAAGCTGCGCGGGCGCAAGGCGAGGGCCGTGGGAGACGCACCGAACGTCGTGGGGACGGATAATGGGTCGAACACGGTCTTCGCGCTCATCGGCGCACGAAGCAGCCCGATCGGCATAATCCAGGTCTCGGAGAGGATGGGTCCGAGGACCGGGATCCCGGGCAACACGTACTCGAAACCGAGCGGGCCGGGCCACGGATGGCTTGGACCGTTGAGCAGGACGAGTCCGCGCAGCTCGGACGGCGCCTCGAGTCCCGCGGCGAGGATCACTGCGCCTCCGAACGAGTAGCTGACAAGAAGCGGGCGCTCGAGGCCGAGCTCGCGGATCACGCCGAGCAGAATGCGCGCCTGCGTCCCGGGATCCGTCGGGCCGTCGGACCGCTCGCTGTAACCATGGCCCGGTCGGTCCCAGGCGACGCAGCGATAGCGATCCTCGAGGCCCTCGAAGACGGTGTACAGGAAGTCCTGCGCCGCGCCGAACGCGCCATGCACGAACACGATCGGCGGGCCCGCGCCGCGCTCGATCACGTGCTGCTCGAGCCCATCGATGGCGACACGGCGCCCGAGCGCGGGGAATTTCCGCTCGGCGCGTTGCGCGAGCACGCGCGTCAGCGCGAAGCCGAGCGCGAGCAGCGCGAGAGTCACGAGCCCCGCCCGTCGCAGCCACTTCAAGACCGTCGACGGGCTGCTGCGTGCAAAGGCGGGGACGATCAATGGCGGAAGTGGCGCGAGCCCGTGAACACCATCGGCACGCTGTGTTTGTCGCACGCGGCGATCACGTCCACGTCCCTCACAGAGCCGCCAGGTTGGACCAATGCCGCAACGCCTGCAGCGATCGCCGCCTCGACGCCGTCGGGGAACGGGAAGAAGGCGTCCGACGCGAGCACCGAGCCCGTGGCGCGGTCGCCGGCTTTGTGCGCAGCGAGGCGCACGGAGTCGACGCGGCTCATCTGGCCCGCGCCGACACCGACGACCGTGCGGTCGTGGGTCAACACGATCGCGTTCGACTTGACGTGTTTGGCGATGCGATTGGCGAACTCGAGCTCGGCCTCTTGGGCGGCGGTCGGCTTCTTCTTCGTGACTGCTTTGAAGGCCTCGCGTTGCTCGACGATCAAATCGCGTTCTTGCAGCAAGAACCCCCCGACGAGCTTCTTCACCTCGACATCGCGGCCGTCGCGTACCGCCGGACCGAACGGACCACAGGCGAGCAGGCGCACACTCTTGCCCCACCGCGGCTTGCGCGTGAGCAGCTCGAATGCGTCCTCATCGAACGAGGGCGCGATGATCGCCTCGACAAAACGATTGCCGTCGACCAGGAATGACGCCGATGCGAGATCGAGCGGACGCGTAAACGCGAGCACCGAGCCAAAGGCGCTGATCGGGTCGCCAGACCAAGCGCGCTCGAGCGCGACGGCCATGGAGTCTGCTTGGGCGGCGCCGCAGGCGTTCGTGTGTTTGATCACGCAAACGAAGGGTCCCTCGAACTCCTTGGCGAGGGCGTGCGCGGCGTCGATGTCGACGAGGTTGTTGAACGAGAGCGACTTGCCGTTCAGCACCTCCGCGTGCGCCGCGGACGGCTCGGCGAGCGGCGTGCGGTAGAACGCGGCCCTCTGGTGCGGGTTCTCGCCGTAGCGCAGGTCGAAGGCCTTCACACCCGCCATCGCGAACGACTGCGGGAAGATCGAAGCGTCCGCCTTGCGCGGACGATCCTGCTCCCAGAGCCACGCAGAGATCGCGGCGTCGTAACGCGCGGTGAGCGCGAACGCCTTGTGCGCCAGCTCGCGGCGCAGGTCGTCGGTCAGCGCGCCTGCGTGGCGAGTCAGCTCGTCGAGCACGCGCCCGTAGTCGTCCGGGTCCGTCACGATGCCGACGAAGCGATGGTTCTTCGCCGCCGAACGCACCATGCTCGGCCCGCCGATGTCGATCTGCTCGATGGCCTCATCGCGCGCGACACCGGCCTTGGCGACCGTCGCCTCGAACGGATACAAGTTCACGACGACGAGGTCGATGCCTGCGATGCCGTGCTCGCGCATGGCGGCGGTGTGTTCGCCGTTGTCGCGCAGCGCCAGGATCCCGCCGTGGATCTTCGGGTGCAGCGTCTTCACGCGCCCGTCCATCATCTCGGGCGAGCCGGTGTGCTCGGCGACCTCGGTCACGGGGATGCCCGCCGCAGTGAGCGCGCGGTACGTACCACCGGTCGAGAGGAGCTCGACACCGAGCTGGGACAACTGACGGGCAAAACCCTCGAGCCCGCTCTTGTCGGACACGGAGAGCAAGGCGCGTTGGACACGCTGAGTCATGGAGTGCTCCGCCCCACCCGGGGCCGAAGGAGAGCCGGATGCTCGACCCGTCCACCCGGACGGAGCGCGACAGCCGCGAATTGGGGGCGGAGTGTAGCGAGTCGGGTGCCCCGGCTCGACACGTCACCCCGCCGGAGCGTCCAGGTCGCCGTGACGATCCCGTCGCACCTCGACGGAAGGACCAACGCGGCGTCGGCGTCGATCAAAACCAGGGCCCAACCCGTCAAGCGCATGGCATGTAGGGTCCACGAGCGCTTGATCGACGGGTGTCCGTGCTACGCGGAGGGCCGGTAGCCCGCTCGATCGCTGCGGGGCAGGCCGCGAGGCCGGGCACGGTCGCCGTCCAGCGGGTCCTTTTCTGACTCGAGGCCCTCGGCGATACAGATGACGATGGCGACAAGCACCTTGTGTGCGCATCGGATCTCGACCGCACGCTCGCGATCGTGCCGATGCATGTTCCGCGAGTGACGCGTTGTTGCAGCCCCGCCGTTCTCAACCAAACGGGCGCGTTCGGGATTCAGCAGTCCTTCCGTTCACTCAGTGAATTTGACCTCGGTTCGGGGGTTCGAGGCGCGTCTTCACATGGCTCAACGTCGTGGCAAGCCGCGCCGGCGTCACCTGTCGAGGCGCTCGAACATCGCCGCCAGGATCGGTTCCAGTGGCTTGGGGCGGCCTCCGTCGAGGGGCGCGCCCTCGACCCAGAGGAGCTCGCGTGGCTCGCGCGCGGCGTTGTAAAGGGTCTCGACAGCGTAGCGCGGGATGCGCGCGTCACCGGTCGCGCAGACGGGGACGAACGGACGTGGGCCGATGCGCGCGACGAAGTGTTCTGGGCCGTATCCGCCGACGGTGTTGCGCGGGATCCACGCGAGCGCCGCGCGCAGCGGCGCGAAGCCGATCTTGCGCTTCATTTCGCGCCGCACGAGGCCATCGAGGTCGCCGCCGGCGTGCAGCGATCAGACGCGCGCGAAGCCGGGATCGAGGGCGCCCGCGTAGCAACCGAGAATGCCACCGACGATCACCGACGAGCTGTTCATTGGCCGCACTCCGCACTCGAATAACACGACACCGCGCAGCCTGCTCGGCGAGCGCGCCATGATTGCAGTGGTTGGCTTCGAGTAGGTGATCGAGCGCGCGTCTCTCGTAGTCACGAAGCTCCATGGCGGAGATCATGGTGGAGATCGATGTTACCGAGAGCCGGCGCTCGGGGTCCGTAGCGCTCAGGCGCTGCGGTGTCCCAGCGGCGTCAGCCACAAGCGATGCCGCTCGTTCTCGCCGACGAGCCCCGAGCGCAGCAGCGGCACCACCAAGCGGCGGGCGGAGCGGCGGCCCATTCGGGCGATGCGCGCGAGCTCGGATAGGGTCGGCTCGCGGCGTTCGGCGAGGATGCGCAAGAGGCGCAGCGCGCGTGGGTCGAGGCGCGACGCGACCGGCGAGGGCTCCTCGTGCTGCGCGCGGGCCAGCGCGCGCACCGTGTGAGACGCGGCCGGGCGGGTCGAGCTGCCGTCGCGCACGTAGACCCGCAAGTCACCCTCCGCCGTCAACATGCCGTATGGGCGCGCTCCGCCTTTTGTCACGCGCAGCTCGACCAGGGTGTGCCCGCGGACGACATGGCGCCGGAACTCGAGCTCCGGCAGCGGCCGCACCAGCTCCTCCGCGACGATGCGCAGCGCGAGCTCGACGAGCCGCGGGTCCGAGACACCGACCGCCTCGCCGGAGTCCCGCACGCCGATCCAGAGGCTGCCGCCGCAGCCGTTGGCGAACGCGACCAGAGTCTTAGCCACGCGCTCCGGGCGCGGCAGCCGCTCTTTCCATTCGCTCTCGGGCCCTTCGGCCTCGTAAGGGATCAGGTCACCCAAGGACTGAACTATCGAGCGCTCCTATAAGTCCTGACTCAAGCGGTCACAGGGCTCCGTCTCGGAATCGCAACGGGTAGGCTCTCGGTATGGGCCTCAAAGCCGCTCCGATCGCCTACACGCTGCTGCCGACCCTCGCCGTCGCCTCCGGCCTCTATCTGTTCCTCGCGGACAGGTTCGATTTCGACCGTCTCTGGATCTGGCTCGTCGCGATCAACGTCGTCGCGTTGCCGCTGTGGATGTTCGACAAGGTGCAGTCTAAACGGAGCAAGGCGTTCCGCGTCCCCGAGAAGACGCTGCACCTGGTGGCCGCGGCGGGCGCCGCGCCGATGTCCCTCGCGGCGATGAGCCTCTTGCGGCACAAGACGCTGCACCGAGGCTTTCGCTGGATCTACATCGGCCTGCTGGTGCCGTGGGGTCTCTTGGTCTTCTTCTGGCTCTCGCGGCCGTGAGCGCCGGGATCCCCTGTCGTCAGTCGCGAGCGCCGAGCTTCGCGAGCACCGCCTGCAAGTCGACCGTGGGCGCGTCGCAAGCGAAGTTCTGGCAGAGGTAGAACGTCGTCTGCCCACCCAGCGGCGCTTGCTCGCGAGTGAAGGGCGCGAGCGCGGCGAGGGCCTCGGCGTGACGAGGCGCGCGCGGCAGCAGCACCACGCGCGGTGTGAACATCCGGCTGAGCGCCGCGCGCGCGTCCCGAGCGCCGTCCGCGGTCTCTGCGAGGACGAGCTCGAAGCTAGGCCCGGCGAGCAAGTCGACCGCCGCGAGCATCTGCGAATACGACGCCGGCTGCTGCGCGATGCGGCCGCTGAAAGCGCGCACCGTAGCGTGCGCGAGCTCCTCCAGCTCGACGTCGCCCGTCAGGCGCGCGAGGCGCACCAGGTTGTGCGCGGCGACTGAGTTCCCCGACGGCAGCGCGCCGTCGTAAATCTCCTTGTTGCGCACGATCAGCGCCTCGCCGTCATCCGGTGTCAGGAAGAAGCCGCCCTCTTCGTGGTCGTAGAAGTGGCGCACCTGCAAACGATTCAGCTCGAGCGCCGCCGCGAGCCAACGCGGGTCGCCGTCCGCTTGGAACAGCTCGGTCAGGCCGTACACGAGGAAGGCGTAGTCATCGAGTAACCCCGGCAACGCGGCGTCACCGGCGCGCCAGCGTTTCAGGAGTCGCCCGTCCTCGGTGCGCAACGTGCCGAGGCAGAACGCGGCGGCGCGTTGGGCGCGCGCGACGAGAGCCTCGTCCTGGAACGCGCGACCCGCGAGCGCGTAGGCGCCGATCATCAACCCGTTCCAATCGGTCAGGACCTTGTCGTCCTTGAAGGGGTGCACACGTGTCTCGCGGCTCACGAAGAGGCGCTCGCGTAACCCCTGCCAGCGCGCGGCAAACGCCTCGGGCTCGACGCCGCGGGCTGCGGCCTCGGCGGCGAGCGGTCGTGTCAAGTGCAGGATGTTGCGCCCCGAGGCTGCGCCGCTGGCCTCATCGTGGTAATTGCCCTCGAGTGTGCAATTGAACAGCTGCGCGACGAACGCCGCGTCGTCCGCGCCGAGGACCGCCTCGAGCTCAGGAATAGTCCAGAGGTAGAAGAGCCCTTCTTCGCCCTCGCTGTCCGCGTCCTCGGCCGAATAGAAGCCGCCCTCGGGCGCTGTCAGGTCGCGGGCGACGTAGGCCAATAGCTCGCGCGCAAAGCGCTCGAGCTCGGGGTCGTGTGTCACCTGCCAGGCCTCAACGGCGGCGAGCGTCGCCAACGCCTGGTCGTACAACATCTTCTCGAAGTGCGGCAGGAACCAACGCGGATCCGTCGAGTACCGATGGATGCCGAAGCCGACTTGGTCGTAGATGCCGCCGAGGCGCCAGGCCTCGAGCGTGCGCTCGACCATCGTGAGCGTCTCCGCCTCGCGATCGCGCTGGTACTGGCGCAGCAGCATCCGCAGGTTGTGCGGCACGGGGAACTTCATCCCGGTGCCGAAGCCGCCGTTCGCAGCGTCGAATCCGGCGGCGAGCTGGCGCCGCGCGAGCAGCAGGATGTTCGCCTCCAAGGCCTCGCCAGGCGCGCCGCTCGAGGTGGCGGCGAGCTGCGCGGTGATCGACTGCGCGCTCGCGAGGACTCGCTCGCGGTCCTCGCGCCACGCGCGTTCGACCACGGGGATGAACTCGACGAGGCCCATACGCTGGCCGCGTGAGGTCTTCGGCAAGTACGTGCCCGCAAAAAACGGCTTGCGCTCCGACGTCAGGAGCACCGTCATCGGCCAACCGCCG
>Ga0163144_10003516_pt1 | contig 35620 bp, 34 predicted proteins | sample OliLak19BULKMAT1_FD_123175 | JGI IMG/M metagenome (GOLD analysis project Ga0163144, IMG submission 123175) | Freshwater microbial mat bacterial communities from Lake Vanda, McMurdo Dry Valleys, Antarctica - Oligotrophic Lake LV.19.BULKMAT1 | ecosystem: Environmental > Aquatic > Freshwater >...
CGATTCCGCGGCGCCGGGGTGGACAGAACAGTCTACAGCGCGCCCGTGGCGACTCGGCGCTCGCCGGTATTGCCCGCTGAACGGCCGTACCGCCCGCTGCACGGCGCAGCACCCGTTGCGCGGCACCCGTTGCGCAGCATCTCACGCGAGCGGCATCTCACGCGAGCGGCCCCAGCCAGGGAGGCGTGTGGCAAACCCCAGGGACCTCAAGGAAGGTCAGGCGCGGAGAAAACGGTGGCGAGGACGACGGGACTTGAACCCGCAACCCCCGGCGTGACAGGCCGGTACTCTAACCAATTGAGCTACGTCCCCACCGTTGGGGCGGCGAGGATAGGGACCGGGGGGCCGAGGGGTCAAGGGGTCGCCCGATGCGGCGCAGGAATTTCCGCGCGCGCGCCGCCTTGGGTCCTTGGGCCGCGCGTCACCCGTGCTTGAGCGTTTCGAGCTCTTCCCACCGCGCCATCGCGGCTTCCAGCTCCGCGGCCTTGGCCTCGAGGGCTCGGCGCGCCGCGGCCTGGTCCCGCGCGGGCCGGCGGTAAAGATCCGGGTCCGAGAGCGCTGCCGTCAGCGCCGCGTGTTGCGCTTCCAAAACCTCGATGCGCGCGGGCAGGCGCTCGAGCTCGTGGGCCTGGGTGAACGACAGTCCCTTCGCGGGCCGAGTTTTGGATAGAGCGGCGGCGGCGGTTTTCTTGGCGGGCGCGGGGGTCGCGGTTTGCGCCGCCTGTGCCCGCGAGCGCTCCAACCAATCGGTGTAGCCGCCGACATACTCCTTCCACTGCCCCGGACCCTCCCACACGAGCGTCTGCGTGACGACGTGGTCGAGGAACTCGCGGTCGTGGCTGACAACAAGCAGCGTTCCGTCGAAATCGACGAGCAGCTCTTCGAGGATCTCCAGCGTCTCGAGGTCGAGGTCGTTGGTCGGTTCGTCGAGGACGAGAAGGTTCGCGGGCCGCGCGAGCAGCTTCGCGAGCTGAACGCGGTTGCGCTCGCCACCGGACAGACGCGCGACCGGCCGACGGGATTGCTCAGGCGAAAACAGGAACTCTTCGAGGTACCCGATCACGTGCCGCGCTCGGCCCCCGACAAAGACGTTGTCGGCGGGACCCGCGACGTTCTCCTGGATCGACTTTTCGGGATCGAGCCCGTCGTGGAGCTGGTCAAAACGGCCGATCGCGACGTTTGAGCCCAGGTGCACCTCGCCGGCATCGGGCGCGAGCTCGCCAAGGAGCAACGACAACAACGTGCTCTTGCCACAGCCATTGGGCCCGAGCAACCCGATGCGATCACCGCGCCACACGTCGAGGTCGAGCCCACGTGCGATCGCTATCGGTCCAAACCCGTGTTGGAGGCCCTTGGCGCGCAGGACGAGGCGCCCGGAGCGCTCCGCCTCCTGCAGCTTGGCGCCCACCTGACCGGTTCGATCGCGCCGGGCGCGGCGCTCCAGCCGCATTTTTTCAAGGGAGCGCACCCGCCCCATGTTGCGTGTGCGGCGCGCTTCGACACCGCGCCGGATCCACACCTCTTCCTGGGCCAGCTTTTTGTCGAACTCCGCGCGCTGTTTGGCCTCCGCTGCGAGTTCCGACTCCTTGCGCGCGACAAACGTGTCGTAATCGGTCGTGTGGCTCGCAAGACGGCCGCGATCGAGGTCCAAAATGCGTGTTGCGAGCCGCCGCAGGAACGCGCGGTCGTGGGTCACAAACAGAAGTGCTCCGCGGAAACCGAGCAAGCTCTCTTCGAGTTCGGCAATGGCCTCGAGCTCAAGATGGTTCGTGGGTTCATCGAGCACGAGCACGTCCGGCGCGGACACCATGGCCCGCGCGAGCAGCACGCGCCGCTTCATTCCGGCCGAAAGGTCCTGCACGGCGGACTTCGGATCGAGGCGCCAGCGCGCGAGTTCACGCTCCAGCGCCGCATCCTGCTCCCATGGCGGTGTCGCGGGATCCAACCCCCCGCGCATCACCTCCGCAACATCACCTACGATACCGCGGGGGACGTCCTGCGCCAGGCCGGCCACACGCACGCCGATCCGCCGCGCCACACGCCCCTCGTCGGGTTGCAGTTCGCCAAGAACAATGCGCAGCAGCGTCGATTTGCCCGCGCCGTTGCGGCCGAGGAGGCCGACCCGTTCCCCCGGCTCGAGCGCGAGGTGCGCCCCTTCGAGAAGGGGCGGGCCCCCAAATCCGACCGTCACACTCTCGAGCACCAACTCCGCCATTTGGGCAAGAGGCTAACAGGCGGGACGCCGTGGCGCGCACGTGCGGCGCGCTTCGCCGTCAACCCGTCCGCACCGCGCGCACCGGGTCCGCGCGGGCCATACGCCACAGCGGGTAGAGGCCACCCAGGAGCGCGATCGTGAGTGCGATCACCGGCCCCAACAAGTACGCGAGTTGAAGTCCAGGTTGGGGCAAATCGAGCCCCGAGAGGACGCGCAGCGCCGACACAACGATCGGCACGAGGCCCACTCCGAGCAACAGGCCCAAGGCGCCGCCGAGCACGCCGATGAACGTGGATTCGAGCAACACGGAGCGCGCGATTTGACCGAAGTCCGCACCCAGCGCGCGCAGGACCCCAAGTTCCTTCGAGCGCTCCATCGCCGACAACAACAGACCGTTCAAAACACCTGTGCCCGCGAGCGCGAGGGCCAGCAGCAGGATCACGTCGAACACGACGAAGTCCCGCGTGATGTCGCTCCGTTCGTAGTCGGCGATGTCCGAACCCAGGCCGAAGTCGACGCGCGACGGGTCGATGTTGCTCGCCGCGAGCACGTCCTTGACCGTTTGCGCCACCGCGAGGGGCTCCATTCCGGGTGCAAGATGCAGCGCGGCGTTGTCAACACGCTCAGTTTCGAGGCAAAACAGCCGGTGCAAGTGTGTGCTGGCCGTCACCGCGTAGGCACGCTCGTGCGGGCGATTGAAGTACCCGTGCTCGTCGCCAATCGCGAGCACCTCAAACGGCACGACCCCGCTCGACGGCGTGGCTATCGCGACCTGGTCCCCCACACGAAGGTTCTTTTGGGACGCAAGGCGCCGGCTGACGATCAAGCTCGGTCGCGCTTCGAAACGCCGTGCCAATTCGGCGTCCTGTGCGAGCGGTCCACCAAATGCGAGTTCGGCGGGCGGCAGGCCGACCACGCGGAACGGCGCGGAAAGGCGCGCGTCGAGGGGCTCAAGCGCGGTGACTTGACCCGTCGCGCGCAGCGCTTGCGCGAGGGGCTGCCACGGAATGCCACCCAGGTTGTAGACCCACAGCTTCCCCGACACCCCTTCCTTCACCCAGGAGTCGCTTTCCATCGTCAGGCTCGACGTCATGCCACGCAATCCGACGAAGGCCGCGATGACGAGCGCCACCGACGCCGTGCACGCGGCGATGCGTGTCGGCGAAAGGGAGATCGAACGCGCGGCGAGCAACCCCGAAAAGGGCGACAGGCGTCGCAGGGGCTCGGCCAGCAAACGGGCGACCGCGGCAACCGGGCCAGGCACGAGCAACGGCGTCCCGATCAGGAGTGCAAGCACTCCCAAACCGAGCAACACGAGTCCCACGAGTTCGCGGTCCGCATCGCCAACGAGCGGTACCGCGAAAAAATACGCGGCGGGCAGCGCCGCGGCCACGAGCAACAGCAACGCGACGTGGAAGCCCTTTCCGCCCGATTGAGCGGGCCCGAGGTCCTCGCCGCGCAGCAGCGGCACAGCGTCCTTCTGCCGCGCGCGCAGGAGCGGCGCAACCGAACCCAGGAGCGCGATCACGACACCGGCGAGCACGAGCGGGAACACCTCGTCCCAGGGCACGGCGAAGTGCGGGCGCACTTCGGCGGTGAGGCCCAAACTGCTCAGACCCGCGGACAGCATCAACTTCGCGAGGCCGAGCCCCAGGCCAAGTCCCACGAGTCCGGCGAGCCCCGCGATCACCAACGCTTCCGCGAATACCGCGCGGCCGATCTGTCCGCGCGATGCACCGAGGGCCTGCAGCGTCGCCATCTCGCGGGCGCGCTCGACGAGGCTCATCGACAGTGTGTGGAAGATGACGTAGAGGCCAAGCGCGAGCGACAACAGGCCCGCGAGCCGCACGCCGTTTCGGAACGCGACCTCGTCGGCCTGCTGACCCACGATCGCACCGCGGCGCAGGTCGACCGCGAAGTTGGCGAGCAAACGCTCCTGGAGGCGCTCCGGCGCGACACGTTCGTCCCGCGCGACCCAGAACGACGTCGGTTGGAACTGCCCGGCGAGCAGCCCGCGCGACGCGCTGATGTCCACGACAACCAGTTGCCCGTCGGCGATGCGCCCGGCACCCTCGGGCGCAAGCACACCAACAACGCGGAACGCCGTCGGCTGCGGGGGCGGACCTTCGGGCCGGCGTTCAACCCGTTCGCCTTCGACGCAGTCCGTGCGCGCCGCGCGCGCGGGCGGCGCAAGCCAAACCGTGTCGCCGGGGCTCGAACCGAGCCGCTCCGCAAGCGCCGCTCCGAGCAGAACTTCCCGCGCCGCAACGGAATCATCGCTCCGCGGCGCGCCGAGGGGCTCGCCGGCGGCGAGCGCAAGCAGCCCCATATCGAACGCCGCGGTTTCAAGACCGACCATGCGGGCTTGCAGACGTGTGCCCGCATCCGACGAGGCCTGCACCTGCGCCTCGCCCTGCAGCACTTCCGTGAAGCGCGCAATGCCCGCGATCGCGCTGAGTTCACTTGCGGGGTCGCGCACACCCTCCGATGGCCGGACTTCGAGGTCCGCACGCCACCCCTGGGCGCGGTCGGGCCGCGCGTGGAGCAGCGTGGTGCGGTCGACCACCGCGATGGCGACGACAACCGCGATGCCGACGGCAACACCCAGCACCGCAAACAGCGTGCGCGCCGGGCGGCGGCGCAAGCTCGCCCACGCGACGATTTCCGCGAGTGCCATCAGATGTGGAGCGCGACGAGCGCCTCGTGGACGGCTTGGGTCGTAAGACCCGGCCCATGCAGCATGTGGTCGGGATCGAGCTTGCCGTCGACCAGGAACGCCACGCGGTCCGCGTACGCCGCATCCCGCGGATTGTGGGTGACGAGCAGCACGCTGCGCCCGTCGTCGTCGCACACACGCCGCAGGGTTTCGAGGATTTCGAGGCCGTGCGCTTGACTGAGGTTGCCCGTCGGTTCGTCGGCGAGGAGCAGCGGCTGGTCACCCACGAGCGCCCGCGCGATCGACGTGCGCTGCATCTGGCCGCCGGACAGTTGGTGCGGCAGCGCATTCGCACGGTCCGCGATGCCAAAGCGCGTCAGCAGCGCATGGATGCGTTCGCGGTGGTGTTCGGGGCGCTCGCCGCGGATTGCGAGCGGAAGTCCGACGTTTTCCTCGACGGTCAGGTTCGGAAGGAGATTGAAAAACTGGAACACGTAACCGACCGCGTGGCGGCGCAGGCGCGTGCGGTCCGCGGTGTCCATCTCGGTGAGGGGCTCGCCGAACAGGTTGATCGCGCCAGCGGAAGGTTGGTCGAGCCCGGCAATGAGGTGCAAAAGGCTCGATTTGCCCGAACCGGAAGGTCCCATCACACACAGGAACTCCCCGCGTTGGAGCTCGAACGACACCCCGCGCAAGATGCCGACCTCTTCACCCGCCGGGCCGTGGAACTTGAAGACGTCGCGCACGTGCAGCGCGGGGGCCTCGGGGCGGCCGATCACCGCCGCGGCGGTTCGGGACGTAGGGCGCGGCGGCGATCCCGCGGGTGTTAAGGGCTGGGCCATGGTGTTCGATCGGTAGGAAGTGCGCGTCCGCGGCGAAGGCCCGTGGGACGGCCCTGGGTGGGCGACGATTCTAGCGCCCATGCGCGCGTGGCCCTTCCGCATGCGTCACGGTGCCGTCACACTGGCGCGGATGTTGGAAGCTGCGCGGGAGCTCGCCATCGGCGTGCTCGTGTTCGAGGGGGCCGAGGAGCTGGATTACGTCGGGCCATGGGAGGTCCTGGCGATGTCGAGTGAGGTGCTCGCGAAGGCCGCACAGCAGCCCGGGCAACAAAACGGGCCGCGCTCCCGCGTCACCCTGCTTGCCGAGGAGCTCGCGCCCGTGCGTTCGGCCAAAGGCCTCGTTGTCGTGCCCCACGCGCGACTCGCGGACAGCGGGCCCCTCGACGTGCTGGTCGTGCCGGGTGGGCGCGGGGTACGGCGCGAGCTCGGGCGGCCGGCCGGGCTCGCGGCCCTCGCCCGCGCGGCCGCCCCCTGCTCCTTTGTGGCGAGTGTCTGCACGGGCAGCGCGCTGCTCGTCGCGGCCGGCCTCGCCGACGGGCGCCGGGTCACGACCCACTGGGCCTACGTCGACACCCTGCGCGCGACGGGCCGCGTCGACGTGCAGGCGGATGCGCGGTACGTGTGCGATGGGCGCATCGTCACTGCCGCCGGGGTGTCGGCCGGCATCGACATGTCCCTGTGGCTGATCGGCCAGCTTTTTGGCATCCCGCACGCCCGCGAGGTGAGCCGGCAGATCGAATACGACCCCGCGCCACCCTACGGCCAGGATTCAGGCGTGCCGTAACGCCCAGTCGCGCGGGCACATGAGTGGATCCCGGCAGCGCTGGGCTAGGATCACACTATGCGCTCACTCGCCTTTGCCCTTGTCCTCACCGCGTTCGCGGGCGCTTCCTTGTGCTCCTGCCGCAGCGCGTATTACTCCACGCTGGAGACCTTCGGGGTCCACAAGCGCGACATCCTCGTCGACCGCGTCCAGGAGGCGCGCGAATCGCAGGAGGATGTGAAAGAGGACTTCGCCGATGTATTGGAGGCCTTCCGCAGTGTGCAGGCGTTCGACGGGGGCGACCTTGAGAAGCTCTATTCGAAGCTGAAGCGCGAGCTCGACCGCAGCGAGGCCGGTGTCGCGGACGTCAAGGCGCGGATCGTGCAGATCGAGAAGGTCAGCGGCGACCTCTTTACGGAGTGGCGTGCGGAAGCCTCGAACATCGAGGACCGCGAGCTGCGGGCCGCGAGCGAGCGGCTCGAGGAAGACACCCGCGATGCCTACCGCGACCTGATCGCCGCAATGAAGCGCGCCGAATCGAAGATGGACCCGGTGTTGACGCGTTTCCGCGATCACGTGCTTTTCCTGAAGCACAACCTCAACGCGCGGGCGGTGGCGTCCCTCGCGGGAAGCCTCGCGACGATCGAAACGGACGTGGGTGCGCTCATCGCGGACATGGAAGCGTCGATCGCCGAAGCGGACGCGTTCCTCGCGCAGATGACGACCGGCTGACACCCGCAGGCGCCGAGATCCGCCAGCGGTGCCATCCGAAGACCATCGGGCCGGTTAACAAAGGTCGCTCACCAGGCCGGCGTCAGGCCCGCTTCCGAAGGCATCCGTTTGCGCCGGAAGGCGATCAAAAGCTCGCGCACCGCGTCGCGCTCCGCAACGCTCCAGGCCATCGGCGCGCGGTCCGCAAGCAATCGGCCCGCGCCCGCGGGGCCGCTCGGGGGCCAGTCGGCGCGCGCGAGCAGCCCGGCAACCGCACCCCGCGTGCGGGCATCCCAATCCTTGGGATCGATTCCGAGGGCCGCTGTGAGAACGCCCTGGTCCGCGCCGGGGGTCGCGTCGAGCCCCAGCAGCGCGCGCTCTTCGCGCAGGTGGTCCGCGTGCGCCCCGCGCAGGCCGTCGAGCGCTCCGCTCAAAAACAACCACAGGAAAAACGCCCCGATGACCATCAGGGGAACGAAGGCGACCAGCAGCCAGCGGTGGCCCTCGCCCTTCTGCGCAGGGTCCCGCGCCGGTTTGCTTGCTTGGGCGTCCATAGCGCCAACCTAAGCCCCCGGCGTCGGCGCTGCGAGCCCGGGTCCTTTGGTGCCGTACTTCTTTCGCCTCCCGTCGGACCCTTTGAGCGAAAAAACCGTTCCCCGACAAAAAACGGGCAAGCACCGCGCCCTCTCCAAGCCGAGCCGTGAGGCGCGCGGACCTCTGGGAGCGCGGGCCTCTGGCCCGCCCTGGAGCGGTGCACGAGGGGGCACGCGCTCAGCACGCTCCAAGGCGGGCACGCCCGTGCCGCGCGTGACGAAATGCGGGCTCTCAATTCGAAGGTCCGCGCTTGAAAGCGCGGCCAGGCATTCAGGCGACCGGCGTTCACTGGGCCGAGAGCACCATCCGCACCAGGGCGGCCACGGAATCGACGCGCAGCTTGCGCATCAGATTCATGCGGTGGACGTCGACGGTCTTCGGGCTGATCGCGAGCCGCTGCGCGATCGCCTTGGTCGGCGCGCCCTCGACGACGAGCTCCATCACCTGGCGCTCGCGCGGGCTCAGTGAATCAAGACGCGCTCGCACATAGGCGTGCTGCGCCTGGCGCGAGCGCAGATCGGCGGTTCGCTGGCAGGCATCCCCCAGCGCCTGCGCGATCTCCTCGCAGGGTGTTCCGCGCTCGACGACCGTGTAAGCACCCGCGCGCATGGCGCGCACGGCGAGCTCGACGGCGGCGCGTTCGAGGAGCACGACAACCGACAAAGCGGGGTCGTGGCTGCAGATCGCTTCCAGTGCCTCCACACGGTCGCCGACCGGCAGTTGCACTTCGACGAGCACCGCGTGTGCGGGCTCAGTTTCAAGGTGCCTCAAAAGGTGCTCGCTGGTCGTGTGCATGTGGCAACGCATCCCCGCGGTCGCGAAAGCGAAACCCAAATCCGCGACCAACGCGCTGTCCCGCTCGACCACGTGCACCAATGGCCGCGTGGGCGCATTATGTCCGGACTTCGGTGCAGACGCATCAATAGCGGCCGGCGACGCGCGTGGATCGTCCGTGGGTTGAGGCGGAGCAGACGCACTGCACATGAGGGAATACCCTTAGCGTATCCGGGTAAGAAGATTGGGGCGCCGTGCCGCGTGATCCAAGAACCGCGATGTTCAATAGTCGACGGACGGCACGGATTCGGACCAGGTTTCTGTCGTCGAAGCGCGAATAGGCGCTCCATCCGGGACGCGGATGTCGCATCCCTGAGACCCGACCCGCATGCCCGATCGCTCTCCCCAAGGGGTTAGGCGCAGGGCCCCGAAGGGTTAAACGCAGGGCGCCGGAGGGTGAAGCGAAGGGGCGCGAACGCACTCCCCCGTTCAGCACGACCCATCCTTCCCCAAGGCACTCCCCCCCAAACTTCTACACTGTCGCTGTGCTGCGTTTCGCACGCTCCCACGCGGCCATCATCTCGGCCAGTTCGCGCCCTTCGAAGCGACCGTCAAGGTCCACTTCCATCGCGCGAAAACGCCGCTCGAAACGCCGCGCCGCCTCGCGCGCGACGGCCTCTGGATCGATGCCCACGTAGTTGCCCAACTGCGCCGTCGCAAACAAGACGTCGCCGAGCTCGCGCGCCAAAGCCTCCCGATCCGCGGCACCATTCGACGATTCGGCGCGTTCGAACGCAGCTTCCAGTTCGGCGAGTTCCTCGCGCACCTTCGCGAGGGCGCCGCGCGCGTCACCCCAACGGAAGCCCGCGGAGATCGCCTTGCTCCCGACACGCTGCGCACGTTGGAGCGCAGGCAATCCCGTGGGCACTCCCGCGAGAGCGCTCGTGTCCTCGCGCTCGCGCCCCTGTGCGCGGCGCAGTTCACGCTCCTGCTTCTTGATGCGCTCCCACTGGGAGAGCACCGCGTCCGCACTTTCGCTGTGCCCTTCGCCAAAAACGTGCGGGTGGCGCCGGATGAGTTTTTCGCTCACCGCGCGCGCGACACGCGTCACATCAAAACGACCTTCGTCCGCGGCGATTTGGCACAGCAGGAAGTGGGCCATCAAAAGATCGCCAGCCTCCTCGATCGCATCGCGCACGTCACCAACTTCGAGTGCGTCCACCAGTTCATGCGCCTCCTCGACGAGGCTCGGCGCCAGGCTGATCGTCGTCTGCTCAAGATCCCACGGGCAGCCCCCTTGGGGCGCTCGCAGACGCGCCACGATGGCGAGCAGCTCCGCGAGCGCGTCGAGCGTGGCGTCCCCCGTTGGACGGGGGGGGGCGAGGGGCCGCGGGCCCACCGGGGGTGACGTGGTCTGCTGAGCCAAGATGTGTGCGCCCCCGTCGGCCCCGGGGCTCGGGTTTGCTCCGTCGCGATCGTTGGGAGACTCCATGGGCGGACTCTAACCCACCCCCCCTAGCCCGGGCTCTTCATCCGGTTTTCGAGCGGGCGAGCCCAAGTCGCTGTCTGGTGGTGCGTTGTGGCCGCCGAATCCACAGGCGACCTTGAACAGGTCAACGCGGACGCCCGTGGTCGCAAAGTGCCGCCAGAGGGCGAAAGGCGGCCAAAGGCCGCCGTTTGGGCCGTGTGGTCGGAAAGCTGTTGAATAACTCGGGCTAGGAACCCGGCCCCGCCGGGGCCGGGCTGGGCGCGAACGGGCGCCCCCCGGGGCCGTATCCTCGGGCTGGCCCCTGTCCACACGCATGTCCATCCTCGAAGCCGAGATCGCACGCGTGCCCGAGGTTGTGGCGGGGCTCGCGCGGGTCGCGCTTGCCGCGTTGGAGCGCATCGCCGGGCTCGCGCGGGCGCAGCGCCCCACTGCGCTCTTCACCCTTGCGCGGGGATCGTCGGACGCCGCCGCGACGTACCTCGCATACCGCGCCGCCGGAATCGGGGTGCCGACGGGATCGCTCCCGCCCTCGTCGATCAGCCTCGAGCACGCACCCCTCGCACTGCCCGGCGCGTGGCTCGTCGCCATTAGCCAAAGTGGGCGCAGCGCCGATCTCGTCGAGGCCTTCGGCACGCTCGCCTCGGCCGCCCACGTTTCGATCGCCATCACCAACGACGCCGCGGCGCCAATCGCACAGCGCGCGCAGGTGGTGCTCCACCAAACCGCGGGCGTGGAGCGCAGTATCGCCGCCACGACGACATTCCAAGCGAGCCTCGCACTCGCCGACGGGTTGATTGAAGCGATCGAGGGCCACGTGCAGCCCGCGCGGTTCCTCGCGCTGGCGCGTTGTCTGGCCGCGCCCGCGGCATGTGACCTCGCGCCGCTGATCGACGCGACGAGCGCGCTGGTACTGTCCCGTGGGGCGAGCCTCGCGGCGGCCCAGGAGGTCGCGCTGAAGCTCAAGGAGGCGGCAGGACTTCACGCGGAGGCGATGAGCGCCGCGGAAGTGATGCACGGCCCGCGTGCACTCGCTGCGCGCGGGATTGCCGTGCTCGCGCTGATTCCGCGCGGCAACGCGGGCGCGAGCACGGCGGATGCGGCACGCGCGTTGGAGCGGCTGGGAGCACGGGTGGCATGGCTGCGCGTGCCGCCCAGCGAAGAAACCGCGCAGAACCCCCTGGCCTTCGATCCAAGTCTCCTCGTGCAATCCTTCTACCGCGCGCTCCCGGCGTTTGCCCGCGCACGCGGCGCCGACCCCGACGCCCCACCGCACCTCGAGAAAGTGACCTCCACGCGATGATTTTCCGCACCCGCCGTTTTGTGATCGCGCTCGCTCCGCTCCTACTGCTCGCCGCCGGAGCGTGCGACGGCCCGCGTTCCGCCAGTCCGCGGCTCGTCATCGGTTCGGACCTTGCGAACCCACCGTTTGCCTCGGTGAACGCGCAGGATGAACCCGTGGGGCGCGACGTCGAAATGGCGCGCGAACTCGCGCGGCGAACAGGGCGCGAACTCGAATGGCGGCGTATGCCCTTCGACATGCTGCTGGACGCGGTCGAGCGCGGCGCAATCGACGCGGTGGTTGCGACCCTCGGCATCACCCCTGCACGCACCGAACGAGTGCCGTTCACGCGCCCCTACTATGTCACGGGGATCGCCGTGCTGGTGCGCGCGGGCGACGGGGAACCGCAGAGTCTCGCGGATCTTGCTGGCAAACACATCTCGGCCGGGCGCGGTACGACGTCGGAGAGCGCGGCGCGCTCCGAACTCCCGCGCGCCATCCTCGCGGAACCCTCGGACAAGGGTGACAACGCGTTCGAACGCCTCTTCGCGGGCGACGTCGACGCGATCGTGCTCGACGGACCCAATGCTGCTGCCATCGTGGCCGAGCACCCCGATCGTGTGCGGCGTCTGCAGCCCGACCTGGCGGAGGAGCGCTACGGCATCCCCGTCCGTCCGGACGCACCCGACCTTCTGCGCGCGCTCGACGAGGCGCTGCGCGCGATGGAGGCGGAGGGCGTACTCGACGCGCTCAACCGCCGCCACGGCCTCGCGCAGTGACCGGAAGCTTCGCGCGGAGTTACTTCGAGACTGTCACCCCTTTCCAGAAGGCGATGTGACCGCGGATGTTCGCTGCGGCGGGTTTCGGATCGGCGTAGTACCAGGCGGCGTCGGCGTTCTCCTTGCCGTTCACCGACAGCGTGTAATAACTCGCGGTGCCTTTCCAACCGCACACGGTCTGCGTCGCGCTTGCCTTGACGAAGCGCTGATCGAGCGCGGTCGCCGGGAAGTAGACGTTGCCGTCGACCACTTCGAACACCTCGGATTCCGCGACCACAGCTCCATTCCATTCGGCTCGCGCCATCGATTGCACCTCGTGAAGGGGGTTCAAAGAGCGGACAAAAATCGACGCCTTGGTCGGTTCTTGTCCGCGAACGAGCTCCAGCGCCGCAAGGCGCTGGGCCAAACATCATCTGACAGCTACTTCGCGTCGGCCGAGCCGACTTTTCCAAGCTGTTCAGGGTTTGCGATCGGGCCGCGGCGCGTCGGCGACGTAGGGAGCGCCGTCAACGAGCCCCGCGCGCGCGAAACCCTCAAGACGCAGCGTACAGGCATCGCAGCGACCGCAGGCGAGGGGCCGCGTTGCGCCGGCCGCGACGACGGGATCGTAGCAGGTGTGCGAAAGCGCGAGGTCCACACCCAACTCCGTGGCGCGCCGCACGATCGCCGCCTTGTCGAGCTCGAGCAGCGGCGCATGCACGCGGTAGGGTGTTCCGCGCGGGTCGGCGGCCGTCGCGACCTGCGCCAGCGCTTCGAACGCGGCGAGGAACTCTGGACGACAGTCGGGATAACCGGACGTGTCGATCGCGTTGACTCCGCAAAAGAGGTCGCGCGCGCCAAGCACTTCGGCCCAACCAAGCGCGACGCTGAGAAAAACCGTGTTGCGCGCGGGCACGTAGGTCGACGGCACCTTTTGGCCGATTTCGGCGCGGGTGCGATCCTTCGGGACCGGCTGGTCCGCGGTCAGAGAACTGCCACCGAGCGCACCCAGTTCGAGGCCGACGACGAGGTGCGCGGCCGCCCCGCCGGCCACCGCGATCCGGGCCGCCGCGTCCAGCTCCACTGCATGGCGCTGGCCATAACGGAAGGACAGCGCGTGGGGTACAAACCCCAACGCGCGGGCCTCGGCCAGCACAACCGCCGAATCCATGCCCCCCGACAGCAACACGACGGCGGGCGGGCGGGGCGCGCCCGGGGGACGGTTGTTGGGGTCTGCCATGGGCGCGGCAGGGTAGCGCCGGCGGCAGCGCGAAAGGATCCCCCGGTCGCCGGTTTGCGGGCGCGGGCGCGGGGCCTATGTTCTTTTCCCGAGCCAACCCTGGCAGCCCTCCCACCCCCCCCCGAGCCCCGGACCCTCCCCGTGACCGCCACTGCGACCAAAGACGACGTGCTCGACGCCCTGCGTCAGATCATTGACCCGGACCTCGGCCGCGACATCGTTTCCCTCGGCTTCATCACCAAAAGCGCCGTGTGCGACGGCTTGGTGGACGTGATCATCAACCTCACGACACCCGCGTGTCCGGTGAAGGACAAGATGAAAGCGCAAGCCGAGGGCCTCTTGCGCGCGTTGCCCGGCGTCACGAAGGTCAAGGTCGAGATGACTGCGGAAGTGCGCGGCAGCCAAAAACCCGCGCGCTCACTCGCGCCGGGTGTGCGGCACATCGTCGCGGTGTCGAGCGGCAAGGGTGGTGTCGGCAAGAGCACGGTCACGGTCAACCTCGCCGTGGCGCTCGCGCGCACGGGTGCGCGGGTGGGTGTCATGGACAGCGATGTCTACGGTCCGGATATCCCGATGATGATGGGCCTCGTGGGCCAGCCCGAAACGACAGCCGAACGCCAGCTGATCCCCAAACAGCGCCACGGCGTTGCGACCATGTCGATCGGTTACCTGTTGGCCGACGACAAGCCTGTCGTGTGGCGCGGTCCGATGGTGCACAAACTGATCGAGCAGTTCCTCGGCGACGTGGCCTGGGGTGAACTCGACTACCTGCTCGTCGATATGCCGCCCGGAACGGGGGATGCGCAGCTCAGCCTCGCGCAGATCGTTCCACTGACGGGAGTGGTGCTTGTGACGACACCGCAGGCGGTCAGCACGTTCGACGTCGGCAAAGCTATCGGCATGTTCAACCAGGTGAAGGTGCCGATCCTTGGCATCGTCGAAAACATGGCCGGTTACAGCGTCGAGGGTGTTGTGGAAGGTGCCCCGTCCCGCCGTGTGGTGTTGCGCACCGGTTTGGGTGAAGTCGAAACAACGACAGACGCCGAGGGCCGCTTCCAAGTCACCGTGGACGTGTTTGGCAAGGGCGGCGCCGAGGCACTCGCAAAACGCCACGGGTTCCCCGTGCTGGGCCGTGTCCCGCTCAATCCCGCGGTGCGGCTCGGAGGTGACGCGGGCGACCCCGTGACGCTCGCTGCGCCGGATTCGATCGAAGCGCGGATATTTGCCGAGATCGCTGGCCGCGTGGCGCAGCGCGTTGCGATCCGCGAGCACGCGTCCTTGCCGATCCTTGAGTGAGCGATCCGGCAAGAGCGCCGGTCGATGCCGCAGTGGTAGCCAAGGTCGAAGCCGACCTCGACCCGCGGTTTTGGGCAGTGTTCCGCGCGGTTACGGACGGCGCGCGCGCACACGGCAGTCCGTGGCCAGCAGACCTCGTACCTGTGGCGCCCGGCGCGTTTCGCTTTCCGCTCCTGCTGCCCAACGCGGCGTCGCGCTGGCTCGTCGAGATCGAAGCGCGCCGCGCTCCCCTGCGCGCGCGCGGGCTCGCCGAAGAAAATCCAAACTCGATGCACAGCCACGGAGTGGCCTTCGCGGCGCTCGGCATCGACGACTGTTTTGCCGCGCTCCGCCGCACTTGGATCGCGCCGCTTGCGCGCGCCCTGCTCCAGCCCTTCGCCGGCAATGCGCTCGATGCGCACCACGGGTATCTCGTCGAGTACGGTCGCGCGTTCGACGAAGACCTGGGCTTCCACGTCGACGACAGCGAGGTCACACTGAACCTGTGTTTGGGCGAGGACTTCGACGGATCGGAACTGATGCTGCTCGGGCTGCGCTGCGACACACACCGGAACGGCCGGATTCTGCGGTCCGAGGAGGTGGCGATCGACCACGCGCCGGGCTGGGCGGTGCTGCACGCAGGCTGCCTGCGGCACCGGGTCGAGCCCATCCGCCGCGGTCGGCGCACAAACGCGATCCTGTGGTGCCGGGACAGCACCATCGCCCGTCCGCCGACGCGCGCCTGCGGTCCGTGGTGCCCGGGCGCCACGACTTGATAGCCTGCGAAGAGGCGAACGGCCTCTCCCACGCTCCTCCGCGCCGATGAAGTTCCAGGATTACTACGAGGTCTTGAGTGTCCCGCGCGCCGCCGACGCGGATGCAATCAAGAAGGCCTACCGCAAAGCGGCGCTCAAGTGGCACCCCGACCGCCATCAGGGGGCGGCGAAGGAGGACGCGGAAAAACGCTTCAAAGCGCTGTCCGAGGCCTACGAGGTCCTGAGCGATCCCGAGAAGCGAGCGAAGTACGACCGCTTCGGCGCCAACTGGCAGCACGGAGCCGATTTCCAGCCCGAACCCGGCCAGCGCAGCATGTCGGGTGAGGAGTTCGAAGCGGCCTTTGGCGGCTCCGGCGGGTTTTCGGACTTTTTCCAGCAGATGTTCGGGGGCGACCTACGGCGCGACTTTGGCGGCCGCGGGCCGCGCCGGCACGCGCGCTACAAAGATCGCGGGGCCGACCTAAGGGCGGAACTCGCGTTGCCGCTTTCCGAAGCCATCGCGGGCGGAAAACGCAGCTTCGAGGTGCCTGCGCGCGCCGGTTGTCCGACGTGCGCGGGCACGGGCGAGGTCCAAGGCCACGTCTGCCCGACGTGTGCCGGTGTCGGCCAGGTGCGCTCACTGCGGCGGGTGGAGCTCAAGATCCCCGCCACACCGCGGGACGGCATGGTGCTGCGGCTCAAAGGCCTGGGTGCGGCCGGCGAAGGCGGCGGCGAAACCGGCGACCTGTTGCTCGAACTGCGCCTCGTGGACGACAGCCATCACCGCATGGTCGGTGGCGAGCTTGAGGCGCGGGTTGCGATCCCGCCCTGGACGGCCCACGCCGGCGGGCCCATCGAAATCTCCACACCGCGCGGTCACGTGGTGCTGAAAGTGCCGCCCGGCACACGCAGCGGCCAGCGCCAGCGCCTGCGCGGTCAAGGCCTTGTCGACGTGAACGGCAAACACGGCGACCTCTTCGTGCGCTTCGAGATGGACCTTCCCGCAGAGTTGAGCGCGGAACAGGCGCAGCTCCTCGAACAGCTCGCAAAACTGGATTCCGCTGGAGGCCGCCCGTGAACGGCGGCTTTTTCGAGTACGAGGGCGAGCCGCACGTCCACCTCGAGGTGGTCGCGGAGCTCTACGGCGTGCGGGTCGTCTGGCTTGAGGAATTGTGCGAGCGCGGCTTCATCGGAGCGCCGGGCCGTTGGCCAACCCTGCGCGCCATCGCCGTGTGGGAACTCGACCGTGTCGCGACGCTGGTGCGCCTGAACGTGAGCCTCGGCGTCGAACTCGAAACGCTGGCGCTGCTGCTCCCGCCGCTGCCGCATCCCTGATCGGCGCGCCGAACGGGTACCCCGATGCGCCCGGCCCCAGCGCCGTGCGGACCGCGTCGATGGACCCCGATTCCGCTCAGAGGTCATCGGACGCCGAGGCGACCTTCACGTTTGCGAGGTCCGCGCTCCGTGGATGGCTCCACCCACCTCGGGGGATGTGGCGCCGGCGGCGTGCATCCGCGGGCTCGACTCCGCGCGCGCCGCGGCCGCGCTCGAGTGGCGTTTGCGCGGGGCGCGCAATGACAGGGTGTGCATCAACGCGCCCGGCAGGAACATCGTGAAAGGAGCGGGAAACGCGTTCGGCAGGAAGTCGACGGCGCGCAACACAACGATCAGCGCCACGGTCATCGTCACCGTGCGCGCCGGTCCGCGCGGGATGCGCCGCCAGTTCCGCGCGGCGAGGTAGGCGGGAAGGGTCAGCAGCGCAAAAAAGCTCGCGAAGCCAACCAACCCGAACATACCGAGCTCGAGAATCCAGTAGCCGTCCGTGACCGCCGCGTCGCGGCCGGAAATCGGGTCATAAACCCGGTTACGCCCCCACACACCCCAACCCAGCAGTGGGCGCTCGTCCGCGCGCGCGAGCAGCAGGTCCTCGTTGTCAAAGCGAAACTCGATCGATTGGCCGCGCTCTTCGCTCAGGGACATTGCGACTTCGACGAGGGTGTCGGTCGGAAACAGGTCGCGGCTGCGGGCCAGTGGGTACAGGAGCACGATCGAAGCCAGCGCGGCAATGACCCGCTGCTGCGTAACCGCGCCGGTGGTGAACAGGAGCAGCGGAAACACGAGACCGAACAGGAGCGCTCCAAGGCTCCGGCAGAAGACCAGTGCGAGGAGCAGCAGGACGAAGATGCCTAGGGTGCGGTAGCCGAAAAATCGCAGCCGCGCTCGGGCGAGCCCCGCAGCGGCCACAACCGCCGTGGACATGAACAGCGCGAGCTCAAGGCCATGCACCGTGAACCCGACAGGCCGCCAACCGCCCGCACGCATGTGCTGGAGAAAGTTGTGCGGAAAGACGCCGTAGAGCTTTGCGTGGAGCTCTGGGCTCATGCGGTTTTCCCACACGATGATCGGCACACAGAAGAGGCCGAACGCCACCACGAGCCGCAGTACGGTCGCAAGATCCGCGGGCGAACGGATGAGGCGCATCCCCAAATAAAAAGGCAACCCGAGCGTCACGAGCCGCAGGAACGCGACCCCGAGGCTGTCGTGCAAGCTGAGGCCCGGCAACACGAACGGACCGAAGTACATCGGGTCCCCGTTGCCGATCACGGTCAGGAACGAGGTCAACACCTGGGCCGCGATCAGCAGCAGCGGCCAGCTCGCAGTGAGCGGCGCTTTGTCGCGGTTGCGCACGAACAGGAGGTATCCAAGCAACGCTCCCACGCCACCCACGACATGCCGGTCGATGGGCGGGATCAACGGGTAGTCGACCTCCAAGCTCGCGGGCAGGAGGAGGAACGGACCGAGGAACGCGAGCGTCACCGCCACCGGCGGCCGCAGCCGGGCAAACAGCACCAGCGTGACCGGAATCCAGCCGAACAGCGCGAGGTAGGCGAGGGAGTTGTACATGTCCGGGCGCGGAGCGCGCCGCCGACCATGATCGGCGCTTCTCGGCCCGCGGTCGATGGGAAAGGCCGGCGCTCCCCGCCACCGGGCGGCAGGACGGGCGGCAGGACGGGCGGCCTGACGGGCCGGCGGGCGCCCCAAAGGGTGCCGTTGAGCCCTTCGACGCCCTTACTGGGGCCCGCGCGCGTCAGCCCAGATGCGCGAGCACGTGCTCCACTTCCCGCGGGCTGCCAAGGACGACGCTGGTGCGCTGGTGCACGCTGGTGGGCGTCACGTCGAGGATGCGCGTTTTACCCGCGAACGCGGTGCCCCCGGCTTGCTCGATCAGGAACGCCATCGGGTTCGCTTCGTACATCAGACGCAACTTGCCCTCGGGCGCCTTGGCCGTCGGCGGATACAGGAACACACCGCCCTTCAGGAGGATGCGGTGCACGTCGGCGACCATCGCGCCCGCGTAGCGCGATGAGTACCCATTGTCTTGCGCCCAGTCGAGGTAACGCTGGTAGCCCGCGGGGAACGACTTGCGGTGGCCTTCGTTGACCGAATAGGACTTGCACTCGGCCGGGATCCGCAAGTTCTCTTCGACGAGCATGAACGCGCCGACCGCGGGATCGAGCACGAACATGCGGACTCCGCTGCCGGTCGTCAGAACGAACACGGTGGAAGAGCCATAAAGGACGTACCCGGCGGCAACCTGCTGGGCTCCAGATTGGAGCAGCGACACCTGCGCCGTGTTGCGTCGGTCGTGGCGCAGGATCGAGAAGATCGTGCCTACGCCCCCGCAAACGTCGAGGTTAGAGGAACCATCGAGCGGATCGAACAGCACGCAGTACGGGCGTCCCGCGTCGCTGTCGCTTTGGATGACGATCGGCTCGTCGTTCTCCTCGGACGCGAGGACGGCCACGCCTGAACGACTGCCCAGGCAGCGCAGGAGGATTTCGTTCGCGATGACGTCGAGCTTCTGCTGCTGCTCACCCTGGACATTGTCCGTCCCCATGCCACCCAGCACATCGGTGAGGCGCGCGCGGCGGATGCGCGCCGCGATCATCTTCGCCGAGATCGACAGGGCGGAAAGGATCCAAGAGAACGTGCCCGTGGCGCCGGGATACCGCGCCTCCTCCGCGAGAATGTGGCTTTGGAGCGTGACGAGGTTGTCGCCACGGGTGAGCTGGCCAGTCAGGAGCGAAGACGAGGGGTTCATAGAGCGTGCGCGGGGGCCGCGCCAAGTTTGGAGTCGATCGAAGCGGTCCGGACTTCCCCGCTGCCCAAGGGTTCAGCGCAGTGCCGCCAGGATGGCGCGTGTCGCGTAGCTTTTGTTCAGGGTGTAGAAGTGGATGCCCGGTGCACCTTTTTGCAACAGTTCACGGCACTGCAAAATGGCGTGTTCGGTGCCCGTCGCCATCACCGCGCCGGGGTCGTCGCGGACCGCTTCGAGGCGCGTGCGCAGGCCCTCGGGGATGCGCGAGCCGCACATCTTCGTGAAGCGCTCGATCTGGGCGACGTTCGTGATCGGCATGATGCCCGGCACGATCGGGCAATCGATGCCTGCGGCCCGCGCGCGCGCCACGTAGCGAAAGTAGTCCCCGTTGTCGAAAAAGAGCTGCGTAACGAGGAAACGCACGCCGCCCTTCACCTTCTGAGCGGTCCAGTGCAAGCAGTCCGCCGCGGTCTTGGATTCCGGGTGGCTTTCGGGGTAACAGGCGCCGCCGATATCCAGCGAGCTTTCCGCCGCGAGGAACGCCGCGAGGTCGCTCGCGTGGCGGAAACCGCCCTCGGTCGCGACGAATGCGGTTTCACCCTGGGGCGGATCGCCACGCAAAGCGAGCACGTTTTCGACACCCGCGCCCTCGAGCCGCCCGACGATCTCGCGCAACTCTTCGCGCGTGTGGCCGACGCAGGTCAGGTGCGCCATCGCGGTGACCCGCAGCTCGGACTGGATGCGCGTCACGAGCTCCAACGTGCGCTCGCGCGTGGAACCACCCGCGCCGTAGGTGACCGAAACGTAGTCGGGCTGGAGCGCCGAGCCCAGCTCGGACACCGTCCGCATCAGTTGGTTCGCCGCCTCTTCCGTCTTGGGCGGAAAAAACTCGAAGCTGAAGATCGGCCCACGTCGGCCGAGCATGTCGCTGATCTTCACGCGGGCGCTTCCTGGGATCCTTGGGTCTCGAGGATTTGCGCGAACCGGACGCGCCAGTTTTCGGGGATCGTCAGGCTTTGCAGCGTGTCCAACTGCACGCAGACCGTCGTCATGCGCGCTTCGACACAGGCTGTGCCAGCGAGGTCGTAACGGTAGCGCAGGCCGAGGGACGAGCGGCCAAGGTGGAAACACGTGACCGTCACGATCGGCCGATCGCCAAAGCGCAGGGGCGAGCTGAAGTCGACTTCGGAATGCACCAGGGGGAACCCGATCCGGCGCTCACCGAGCAGGTGGTAGTAGCGCTCGCCGACGTGCACGTCCCAGAGTTCTTCGAACGCTTCGTGGATGTAATCGAAAATGCGCGGGTAGTAGGCGATCCCGGCCGGATCCACGTGGCCGAAACGCACCTGCTGCTGGGTCTGGAAGGACCGGCGGGATGCACTTTGGGAAGCCATGGGGGGCGATAGCCTAACCGACGGGCTGGTCCGGCGCGGCGAACAGCTCCGGCCAGGTTTCGCGGGTCGATTCCACGATCATGTTCGCCAGCGCGTGGATGCGCTCCTCCCCCTCCGCGGCGCTCGCGGCGGCGGGATCGCCGCAGTAGGCGTCCGCGGCGCCGATCTCGCGGAAACTTTTTGCGCCCGCGCGCGTTCGCGCGATCAGGTCCACCGCTACCGGTGCAAGGGCTTGGCGCTGCGCCTCGCGAACCCCGTCGGGGTCGGCCGCGAGCACGATGCTCGTTTCATAGCGGCCCGCGTGGCAGTCGCCGCTCTTGAACTCCTCCCCCAACATCGCCGCCCAACGGCGCCGGGTGTTGTCGGGGAACAGGACCTGGGCCTTCAGAGCGGAGCGCGCTTCGTAGTCGAGCGCCAAACCGCGCAGCACTTTCACGTGGTCCCCTTCGAGATGGCCGTTGGAGATCACCACGCGCCGCAACCCCTGCTCGGACAGCGACTCGACGATGTCTTCGATCAACGACCAAAGCGTGCCCGGGTGAATGCCCACGCGGCCGGCGAAACCCTCGGTGAAAAACGTCACACCAAACGGGATCGCGGGAAGCACCAACGTCGGCACGTCGAGTTCACCCAACCGCGCCGCGGCGCGCCACGCCTGGGTCAGCGCAATCGTCACGTCGACGTCGAGCGGCAGGTGCGGACCGTGGGGCTCGGTAGAGCCCGTCGGGAGAATCGCAACCGTGCGGTGATTGAAGAGCGCGCGGGCTTCGGGCCACGTCAATCGCGCGAGGGCGAGGGGCTCGATCACGACACTTTCTCGCTGCGGACGGCTTCGAGTTGGGCCTTGAGTTCGCGCCGCGCCACCTTGCCACGGTCGTTTTTCGGCAGATCCGCGCGCCATAGGAACCACCGCGGATATTTGTGCGGCGCCAGCAGGCCCTTCAAGTGGATTTTGAGCGCTTCGCCGAGCGTGTCGTCTCCCACGTGCCCCACGCGCGGCACGACGAACGCCAGGGGCTTGACGAGTCCATCACCTTCATCGTGGCCGACCACACACACTTGTGCGACCGCGGGGTGCGCCAGCAAGGCCTCTTCGATCTCGATCGGCGAAACCCAAATCCCCGAGCACTTCAGCAGGTCGTCTGAGCGCCCCTCGTACCAATAGAAACCCTCTGCGTCGCGGCGGAAGATGTCGGCCGAGGTGCACCACTCACCGGCGAAGGTTTCGATCGACTTGTCGCGATCCGCCCAGTAGCAGATCGCGGTGCTACCCCCACGGACCTGGAGCCGGCCGGGCTCGCCGTCGGAGACCCCGCGACCCGACCCGTCGATGATGCGCGCTTCGTAACCCTCGACGACACGCCCCAGGCTGCCGGGTTTGACCTCGCCCGGGTGGTTCGTGATGTAGATGTGGAACATCTCGGCGGAACCGATCCCATCGAGGATCTCCACACCCGCCCGCGCTTGCCATTCCTCGAGCAGCGGCCGCGGGAGCGCTTCGCCGGCCGAAAGTGTGACACGCAGGCTACCAAGATCAGCGCCCGCCATGCGCTCCGAGCGCAGCATGTTGTTGACCATCGTCGGCACACTGGTCAACACGGTCGGTGAATGCATAGCGATCTGGTCGAACAGCTCCTCCGCCGTCGCGCGCTGCGCAAAAAGCGCCACTGAACCGCCGAAGCGGAAGGGGAACATCAGGTTCGTTCCTGTGGCATAACCAAAAAAAAGTTTGGGAACCGACAGGCACACATCGCTTTCGCGGTAGCCAACGACGCGGCGCGCGTAGGTTTCGGTCGAGTACGCAAAGTCGCGCTGGCGGTGGACGCAGGCTTTCGACCGACCCGTGGAACCGGAGGTGAAAAGCCAACCCGCGAGGTCGTCGGGGCCGGTGGGCTCCGTCGCAGCGAGGTCGGAATCGGGATCCTCTGCGTCGAGGGCGTCCTCGTAGGGCGTGAAGTCCGTCGACGGCCCAACGACGAACAGCGACTTCGCGAGGCGTGCGCGGCGGAACGCGGGCGCGAGCTCCGGCAGCGTCGAAGCGTGCGCGATCACCACGCGCGCTTTCGAGTATTCAAGGTAGTAGGCGTACTCCTCGCATTTGAGCAGCGGGTTCACCATCGCGAACACCGCGCCTGCCCGCAAAACGCCGAAAAACGCCTCGGCGAACTCGAAACCGTCGGGCAGGACGAGCAAAACACGCTCTTCCGGGCGCACCCCCGCCCGGCGCAGGGCCGCGGCGACCCGTCGCGAGCGCTCCGCGACCCGCCCGTAGGTGCGCATCTCGTCGCCCACCCACAGCGCGGCTTTGCCCGCGCGCCCGGCGTCGAGATTGTGGTCGAGGAAGTACTCGGCCAGGTTGAGGCGCGCCGGAAATGCGGGAAAACTAGGTAGCGGCTCGGGCTCAAACGACACGGTCATCCCTTCGCTCGCATACCGGGGTGCTCGAGCGCCGCCTCCAAAGCCGCGCGGAACTCGAGGGGGCTTGCATAACGCCGCTCACGATCGGCGTGCAACCCGCCGCGAATGGCGTGTTCGAGAGCCGTCGGCACTGCGGCTTTGGGCGCGCGATCCAGACAGCGCGGCGGCTCTTTGGCGAGCTTCGACTGAAACACTTCCAAGAACGTTTTGCCGGCCCAGGGTTGCACTCCCGTCGCCAGTTCGAAAAGCAGCGTCGCCGCGCTGTAGACGTCACTTTGAACGTCGGGGCACTCGCCGCCGAAGAGCTCGACCGGAGCGTAGTACGGTGTGCCGATAAGAGCCGTGCGCTCACCCAGTGCCTTCGCGCTCCAAAGCCCCGGCGTCGTGCCGCCGTCGACGAGCACCAACGTCGCCGTAGTGGCGTCGAAATGGGCGCTGACGTCGGTGCACCACACCGTCGCCGGCTTGACGTCCCCGTGGACGAGGCCGAGGCCGTGGATCGCGCCCAAACCGTCGAGGATGCCCATGCCAAGTTCGACGACGGCCGCCGCGGAGAAACGGACACCGGAGGCCAAGGAGGCGCGCAGTGCCGCGCCTTGGGGAAGGTCCGTCACGAGAACGAGGCTCGTGGTACCGACGGTGGCGATGTCGCGCACCGCGAGCACGCGCTCGGAGCAGACACGCTTCCAGGGCTGCCAGTTCCGCGCGAACTCGTTCAACTCGCGTTCCCCGTCGAAGAGTGACGGCGGAAACACCTGCAACTCGCACGCATCGCCGTCGGCGGCGAGGTCGCGCGCTTCGAACGCGACCGAGAGGCCGCCCTGGCGGTGCGGCCGCACGATTTCGTAGCGCTCCGCGACGACGCGCCCCGGGCCGATTTCATACACGCTGAGACTGTTCTGCATGGTTCTGGCGGCGCTGGGTCTCGCGTGGGGTCGGACGCGCGGCGCGCTCCAATCTAACGCGCTGGGCCCCCGCCGTCGATTCCGGACACGGGATCGATCCCCGTGAGCTCGTCGTCGGGGATCAAAAGGCGCTCCACGGGTCGCCCCCCCACAACGTGGCTCGCGATGATCTCGTCCACGTCATCTACCGTGACGTTGCCATACCAAACGGCATCGGGGTAGATCACCACGCAGACGCCCTTTGCGCACTGGTCGAGGCACCCCGCCTTGTTCGGGCGCACGATGCGTTTGCACCCCTGTTCGAACAGCTTGACCTTGAACGCCGACGCGACGTCGTCGGCGCCCTTCGACGCACAGCAACCCGTCGGATGACCGTCGGCGCGGCGGTTCGTGCAAATGAAGACGTGGCGCTGGAACTTGGCCATGGGTGGGGAAGGGCCGATTCAGCCGGCCGGGGTTTCGCCCACGCGGGCGAGGATCAATTTGCCAAGAATCAACTTCTGGATCTCGCTCGCACCTTCGTAGATGCGAAGCGAGCGCACTTCCCGATAAAGCGATTCCACAACCTCGCCACGGCGCACCCCACGACCGCCGTGGTGTTGCACAGCGCGGTCGCAGATCCAACCGGCGACCTCGGTCGCAAAGAGCTTCGCCCGCGCCACCTCGAGCCCCGCATCCACACCGCTGTCCACACACGCCGCAGCCTCGGCGACGAGCAACTGCGCGGCGCGCAAGCGCGTGTCCATTTCAGCGAGGTCAAAACGCAATCCCTGATTATCGCCGAGGGCGCGTCCAAACTGGCGACGTGACGCAAGGTGGCGGCGAGACTCGTCGAGCGCACGCCGCGCAAAACCGTTGGCCGCGGCAGCCACTGTCGTGCGGAAGCGCGACAGGGTCGCGAGCGCAAGGTCGAGCCCCGCACCCTCCTGCCCGAGCAGCCAGCCGTTTTCGACCCGCACCGCGTCGAAATGCACTTCGCCGATCGGATGGGGCGCGATGACCTCGAACGCCTCGACGCGGACACCGGCGGTGGCGCGCGGCACGTAGAACATCGAAAGTCCGCCGGGGCACCGATCGCCGGGTGCTCCGGCCGTGCGCGCGAGGACCGTGAAAAAATCTGCGATCGGAGCGTTGGAAATGAACGTTTTGAGACCGTCGAGCTGCCAGCCGCCGCCCATGCGAACCGCGGTTGTCGCCACTTCATCGAGGCTCGACCCTGCGCCCGGCTCCGTCAGGCAATAACCCGCGATGCGCCGGCCAGCCACCACATCCGCGAGGATCGGGCGTGCGAGCGCAGGGTCGCCGGCCCGGGCGAGGGGATAGCTGCCAAGTCCCTGCATGACGAGCATCAGGTCCAACAGGCCGTCCCCATAGGCGAGTTCGTCGCGCAGCCACGCCAGGGCGCGCACACTCACGTCGTCGGGCCGCGCCAAACCGTGCAGCGCTGCGCCGCCGCCGCTCTCGGGGATGGAGTAGCTCAGCAGCCCGTGCTCGGCGAGCGTCGCGAGCGCGGCCCTTGCTGCGACCTCACCGGCTGCGACTCCACCGGCTGCGACTCCACCGGCGGCGGCGCCTGGCGGTGCGTGCACGGCGCCCAGAACGGCGTCCTTGGCGCGGCGCAGCAACTGGGTGCGCAGTTCGGCAACCCGCGCGGGAGCAGCGGCTGCGTCATCGGTGTCTCCCGCAGCCATGCCTGATTTCGCCGCCTCGGCCATATTCACCCGCGATGTTCCGACGGTGCGCGTTCGCGGAACACCGGTTCGCGCTTTTCGAGCGCCGCTGTGTACCCCGCGCGGTAATCCGGGTGGCGCATGCACTCCGCCTGGATCCAGCCCTCCGCCGCGAAAGCCTCTTCCATCGTCATGGACGCTTCGGCGTTCAGCATGCGTTTCGTGACGGCGAGTCCGAACGCAGGTCCGTCGGCGAGCTTGCCCGCCCAACGCTGGGCTTCGGGCAAAAGCTCGTGTTCGAGGACAACGCGGTTGTACAGGCCGATTTCGTACGCGCGCTGGGGGCTCACGAACTCGCCCGCCAGCAGCATTTCGCTGGCGTGGCCGAAGCCGACGATGCGCGGCAAGAGCCAAGCCGCTCCCATGTCGGCGCCGGACAACCCGACTTTAGTGAAGAGGAACGCGATTTTCGCGTTCTCCGTCGCGATGCGCAGGTCCGCGGCAGCCGCGATCACGGCGCCCGCGCCACACGTCACACCGTTCAGCGCCGCGATCACCGGCTTCTCCAAACGCCGGATGTTGGCGATCAGTTCGCACGTCATCCGCGTGAAGGCGTAAAGCTCCGCATCGGGGACGTCCATCAGGGCCCCGATAATGTCCTTGACGTCGCCGCCGGAGCAAAATGCGCGCCCCGTGCCCGTGATGACGACCGCGCGGGCAGCCTCGCGGGTGCGCAGCGCGGCAAAAAAGTCGCGCAGCTCCGCGTAGGAGTCGAACGTCAGGGCGTTGAGGCGTCCGGGCCGGTCGAGGGTGACCGTTCCGACACCGTCCTGTTCGTCGTAGCGAAAGTGCTGGGGTTGCATGTTCGTGGGGGTCGCGGGAGGATCAAGAGCCTATCCGAAGAGCGCCCACACCCCCCGCGGGATCCCACCTTGGCACCGCGGGCCGCTGCTGTACCCTGGCCTGAAATGGCCACGACCGCGCTGACACCGCTTCCGCGAACACCGCGCCACAGACCGCGCCACAGACCGCGTCAACGGCCGTGCGCTAGCCCCGCGCTCGCCCGCCTCTTCGCGGGACTCGTCCGCGCAGCCGCGGCGGCGCTCCTGGCTGGCTGTTCGGGGAACGCGCCGGACCCCGCGCAGAACCTGCTCCTCGTCTCGATCGATACCCTGCGGGCCGACGCGCTCGGCGTGTATGGCTCGACCCGCGGCGCCACGCCGCAGCTCGACACCTGGGCGGCCCGGGGTGTGCTGTTCGAGCGCGCATTCAGCCACTCGCCCAAAACAGCGCCCGCGCATCATTCGCTGCTCACTTCCCTGACTCCGCGTGTGCACGGTGTCGGCAACCTCGACACCGCTGGCGCGTCGCACTTGCCGCCCGAAGCGGTGCCGCTGGCGCAGACGCTTGCGACGCGTGGGTTCCGCACCGGTGCGTTCACCGGCGGCGGCAACATCAAGGCGCTGCTCGGTTTCGACCGCGGATTCGAGATCTACGACGATGGCCCGGGCACGCTCGCGGCAAAGTTGACGAAAGCGCGCCGATGGCTGCGCGACAACGGGGACGGGCGTTGGTTCCTGTTTTTCCACACGTACCACGTCCACGACCCCTACCTCGTGCCCGCGGACCTGCTGGCGCGTTTCGCGGATCCGGGTTACGGCGGGCGTATCGTGGGCACACGCGCAGAGCTGATGCAGCGCAGCGCCGCGGGCGAAGACCTCGCACCCAAACGTTCGGGACACGACAACATCGGTGCGAACTTCTGGCTGCGGGTTGACGAACAGGATCCCGCCGACCACCAACACCTCCACGACCTCTACACCGCTGGAGTCGCCGACGCCGATCGACAGATCGGCGACTTTTTGGGCGGGCTGGAGCGCTCCGGACAGCTCGACAACACCCTCGTCGTCGTGACCTCCGACCACGGCGAGGAGTTCGGCGAACACGGGCGCCTGCGCCACGACCGGCTTTGGCAGGAAGTCCTGCACGTACCGCTCCTCGTGCAGCTTCCCGGTGGCCGAGCGGCGGGCACACGGATCGCGGCGCCCGTGCGGCACATCGACTTCGTGCCGAGTGCGCTCGCTCTGCTCGACGTCGCGGACACGACACACCTGCGCCAGGGCCGCAGTTGGGCCGATTGGATCGGGCGCACCACGCCGGTGACCGAGGACCGGATTGTGTTCGGCGAGCACCGCTCGCGGCGCGAGGTCCCGCTCGACACCTGGAGCCTGCGCCGAGGCGGGTGGCTCCTGTTGCACGACAGCGAAGGCGACCACCTGCGCGATCTGCGCAGGGATCCGGCCGAGGTCGTCCCCGTCGCAGACGGAGAACGCGCAGCGGAGTTGCGCACCGCGGCCCTTGCCGAGTTGGCGCGCCTCGAATCCTACGCCAGCCAGCTCACGCGCGGCACCGGCGTCGAGATCGACGCGGCAACCCGCGCGGAGCTCAAGGCGCTGGGTTATTTCTGACCGCGCCTCACAGGCCCTTGACGCCCCAACCCGCGCGGTAGGGTGTGTGCAGCAGCCGATTCGCGTCGTTTTGGGCAAAACGCCCCGCCGCGCCGTTCCAGTTCAGCGTGGTGTGCGGGTAGTGGAGCGCGACGTTGCCGAGCAGCGCCACCTCGGTCAAGTGCGCCGAGTATTGGAATCCACTCTCGAGGCGCTTACCCGACAGGCACGCATCCACCCACTCGTGCCAGTGCTGACGATCCTCGACGGCGGGCAGCTCGACGCCGGCAAAACGGGAGTCGGGCAGTAGCCGCGGCGGGTCGTAGGGGCTTGCGAGCAACGCTCCCTGCTCACCCAGGAACAGGCACGCGTTTTTCCACACACCGTCTTTCCAATCGCCGTCGCCGGCTTCGACCTCGTCGAGCTGCGTGTGCGGCATGCGTCCGCCGTCGTGCCAGGTCAACAGGACCGGCTGTCCAACCGTGTGCGCGGTCCCCTCGAACTCGTAGTGCACCCGCGACCAAAGCGGATAGCTGTCGGTGCCCGGCGGCGGGCCCTCGGAGCGCACCCGCCGCGGCGCGCCGAGCCCAAGAAACCACAGCGCGGGATCCATCAGGTGACATGCCATGTCGCCCTGCGCCCCCGTGCCAAAATCCTTCCACCCGCGCCACGAAAACGGGTGGTAGTTGCCCGTCACGAAGGGCCGATAGGGCGCAACGCCGAGCCACAGGTCCCAATCCAAACCCTCGGGCACAGGGTCGTCGCCGGCGGGACGCTCCACGCCCTGGGGCCACCAACCCGCCGGACGATCGGTCCACACATGGACCTCGTAGACCTTGCCAATGTGGCCCGCGCGAAGGAGAGCGAGCGCCTGGCGGTAGTGCGGCGCGGCGCGGTTTTGAATGCCCATTTGGGTCGCCGTCCGCGCGGCGCGGTCCGCCGCAGCGATGGCGCGGGCTTCGTGGACGGTGCGCGTCAGGGGCTTTTGCCCGTACACGTGCAAGCCCGCGCGCAGCGCGCTCATCACGATCGGAGCGTGCATGTGGTCGGGGGTCGAGACGTGCACCGCATCGATGGCGTCCGATTCTTTGGCGAGCATCTCGCGCCAATCGGTGTAGCGTCGCGCTCCCGGATGCTTTTGCGCAGCGGCCTCGAGCCGTGTGGCGTCAACGTCGCACAGCGCGACGATGTCAACCGCGTCGTGCTTGGCGATTTCCGCGAGGTCGGTCTCCCCCATCCCTCCGCAACCGATCGCGCCGTGGCGCAGTCGCCCGCGCGTGACCACCGGCCCGCCGCCCGCAAGCGACGTGCAGGACGACAACACCGAAGCGGTCCCGGCCGCGAGTGCGGCGGCGGTGGCCGTGGCGGCGGAGCGGGCGAAAAACGCGCGGCGGGAGAGGGATTGGGTCATCGGGGAGGGGACCTGTTGGGGGGGGGACGTGATTCGGGAGCGCAGCCGCTCGAGCCCAGCGCGCCCAGCGTGCGGGCGCCGTTCGCGATCAACCGGCCGCGAACTCGTCGCGCAGGCGCACGAGAAGCTGCTGGGTCGCACGGATACCGGCTTCCTCGTCGGGGTCGGAACCTTCGTACTCGACGCCAATCCAGCCGCGGTAACCCGCATCCAAGACAATTCGAAGCATGCGGCGGTAATCCGTGCCGGTTTCGTTGCCGGACGCGTCGAATGCGTGGCTTTTTGCGCTGACAGCGCGGGCGAAGGGCATGAGCTCGGCGACGCCGACGTAGCGGTCGTACCACTCGTCGTCGCGCACGCGGAAGTTGCCAAAATCAGGCAGTGTGCCGATGTGTGGATGGTCCACCTTGGCCATCACTTCGGCGAGCCACTTGCCGTTCGAGGAAAGCCCGCCGTGGTTCTCCACGATCACGTGCAGGCCGCGTTTGTCTCCCTCCGTGGCCAGTTGCCGGAGCCCGTCCGCCGCGCGGTCACGCTGCTCCTGCCACGTGCCCGAACTCTGCGCGTTCACGCGGATCGAGTGGCATCCCAGCTCCGCCGCGGCGTCGAGCCACGGCGCGTGGTTCGCCACGGCTTTGGTGCGTGCCGCCTCGTCCGCGTCCCCCAGGGCGCCCAGACCGTCGCACATGATCAACAAACTGCGCTGGCCCGCGTCTTCGCAGCGCTTTTTGAGCTCCGCCACCCAACGTCGATCGTCCGCGGCGCTCGCAAAAAAACTGTTCACGTATTCCAGCGCGTCGAATCCAAGTTCGCGCGCCCGCGCCGGAAAGTCGAGCGCTGCGAGGCGCCCGGACTGGTGAGCGCGGTGCAAGGACCACTGGGCGAGGGAGATCCGGAAAGACGGCTCGTTGGCCATGGAATCGTCCCTGGCCCGACGCGGACCGGCAAAGAGGGCCGGGGTCAGCGCCAGGCTGGCAGCGCCCCCCAGGAAAGTGCGGCGGTTGTGCATCGCGAGCACTGTACCCATCGCCCCGCGGCCGTGGGGCGCTACTCTGCGCTCCACGATGCGGCTGTTCTCAACTCCGAACTCCACGTACTCCCGGCGCGTGCGGATCGCCCTCGCGGAGAAAGGCCTCACCGCGGACATCGAGGAAACGCCCGCAGCCCGGCGGCGCGAACCCGAGTTCCTCGACCTCAATCCCTACGGGCGGATTCCGGTGCTCGTCGATGGCACAACCGTCGTCTACGAATCCACGGCAATCCTTGAGTACCTCGAAGCGGCCCACCCTGCCCCTGCGCTCGTCCCCCCCACGCCCGCGGGCCGCGCGCATACGGCGATGCACGTCAAGCTGTGCGACCTTGAGTTCACACACCTGGCGCGCGCCATCCAGCGGCCCAAGCGCTTCGACCCCCAAGACACCTGGGATGAGGCTGCGTTCGCCGTGGCTCGCCCGCCGCTCGTCCGTCACTTCGAACACCTCGAGCGCACCCTCGCCGATCAGCGTTACCTGGTCTGTGACCAGTTCACGCTCGCCGACCTTGTCTACATCCCTTTCATGCACTTCCACGCACTCCTGGAATTGCCCTTGCCGCCCCGCGTTGCAGCATGGTGGGAGCGCCTCGCGAAGCGTCCCAGCGTCCGCGCCACCGAACCCTCCCAATGACCCGCCCGATGCTCACCTTTGCCGACATTCAACCCGCCGTTCCCGACATCGATTCCCTGCGGACGCGCACCGAATCGATCTTGGGCGATCTTTCTCGCGCGCGCACCAGCGCCGCTGCGATGGAACCCTTGAAGGTGTGGGATGGCATGCGCAGGGAAGTCAAGAGCTACCGCTCCCATGTTTCCCTGCGTTTCCAGCAGGACACACGCGACCCCGCGCGCAAGGCCGCGCGCGAGGCGTGGGACCAGTCCGCACCGGGTTGGACCGAGCTCGAGGTGCGCGTGAAGCGCGCACTCCTTAGCCATCCACTGCGCCGCGTGTTGGAGGCTGAGCTCGGCGGCCAGGCGTTTGCCCTGTGGGAGTCGGAGGCGCTCGCGTTCGACAGCGCGATCAAGGCCGATCTCGTCGCCGAATCGCGCCTTGGTGCGCAGTACACCGAAAAACTCGCGGGGGCGAAGATCGAGTTTCAGGGCAAGAGCGAGAACCTGAGCACGCTCCCGCGCTTTCGCCAACACCAGGACCGTGCCGTGCGCCGGGCGGCGGAAATCGCCCTTTGGAGCTGGTTCGACGCCAACCAAGTCCACCTCGATCGCATTTTCTCCGACCTCGTCGCCGTGCGTACACGCATGGCACGCACGCTGGGGCTCGACAACTTTGTCGACCTCGCGTACCGCCGGATGTGCCGCGTCGACTACTCGCGTGCCGACGTCGAAAACTTCCGCACGGCGATCCGCGAAGTCGTCGTGCCCCTTGCAGCACAGATCAGCGCGCGCCAGGCCAAGACGTTGGGTGTCGACGGACTGATGGCCTGGGACGAAACCGTGCACGATCCCGCGGGCAATCCGCTGCCAAAGGGTGACCTCGACTGGCTGGTGGAGCGCTCACGCGAAGTTTTTGCCGAACTGGGGGCGCCGTTGGGCGACTTCTTCGCGCGCATGGCCGACGGCGGGTTCCTCGACCTCGACAGCCGCGACGGCAAAGCGGGCGGCGGTTTTTGCACATCCTTCCCCACCCACGGGATGCCGTTCGTGTTCGCCAACTTCAACGGCACGAAGGGCGACGTCGAGGTGTTGACCCACGAGATCGGCCACGCGTTCCAGAACTACTCGAGCCGCGAACTTTGGCCGTGCGACTACCACTGGCCGACGTACGAATCCGCCGAGATCCACTCGATGTCCCTCGAGTTGCTGTCGTTCCCGCAGATGGAGCGCTACTTCCAGACCGACGCGGAGCGCTTCCGCCGCACGCACCTTGCGGAATCGATCCTCTTCCTGCCCTACGGCACCGCCGTCGACCACTTCCAGCACGAGCTCTACGCGCGCCCGCACCTCACCGCGGCCGAACGCCACGGACTGTGGCTCGAGATGGAGCGAATGTACCTGCCCTGGCGCAACTGGGGCGACATGCCCCACGCATCCAAGGGCGGTCGCTGGCAAATGCAACGCCACATCTACCTTTCGCCCTTCTACTACATCGACTACGTACTGGCTCAGAGCACGGCGCTGCAACTTTGGGCGCAGGCAGAAACGGACCGCGAGGGCGCGCTCGCCGCATACCACGGCCTGTGCGCTAAGGGCGGCTCGCTGCCATTCCAGGGCCTCGTGCGCTCCGCCGGTCTCGTCAGCCCGTTCGACGCGGGCTGCCTCGACACCGTGTCAAAGCGCGTGCGCACAGCTCTCGCCCTCTGAGCTTGCAACCGCGCGGCGGTGATCAGGGCATGGGGCCCGGGATTGCCGCCGTCCCTTCGATTTCGACGAGCGCGCCATCCTCGACGAGATCAGCGACCTGCACCAGCGCCATCGCCGGATAGTGCCGTCCGACGAGATCGCGCCACGCCACTCCCACTTCCTTCAGGCTCCGCAAATACGCGCGTTTGTCGGTCACGTACACCGTCAAACGCACGAGGTGCTGTGCTCCACCGCCCGCGGCCTCCACGACCGCGATCGTGTTCGCCAGCGCCTGGCGGAACTGGGTGGCGAAATCGCCTGCGCCGACGAGCCGACCAGCGGGATCCCACGCGATCTGACCCGCGGTGAACACGAGCCGCGCCGCACCGTCAACCGCGATGCCGTTCGAGTATCCCTTGGGCGCGGCCCATCCTTCGGGTTGCAGGACGTGCATTTGCATGGGGAGTCTCAGCCGCGCTTGACGGCGGGAAAACCGGGGTCGACACGCCGCGAATCGGCGCCGTCCATTTCGAGCACGATTCCCGATTGCGGCGAGCGCAGGAGCTCGAGCGTCGCCTGCGCGACGTCCGCGGGCTTCACAAGCGCCTTGCCCGGGTTCTCGGCCGCGAAAAACGCGCGTGCCTGTTCGCGGGTCTTGCCCGTCTTTGCGACGACGTTATCGATCGATGCGTCGAGCATCGGAGAATCGACGTAGTGCGGGCACAGAGCGTGCATCCGCACGCCGCGCGGGGCAATTTCCAGCGCCGCGGCGCGCGTGAAACCGACGAGGGCATGTTTGCTCGCGCAGTACGCACTCACGTACGAGTAACCGCGCAGGCCCGCACTGGAAGCGACGTGGACGATCGAACCGTCGCCGCGCTGTACCATGGCGGGCGCGAGCGCCTCGACGAGACGCCGCGGCCCGTGGAAGTTCACGTTGAGATGCGCTTCGAACGGGTCGGTGTCGTGGGGCTGCTTGGGCAACAACGGCGCGCTGATCGCCACGCCCGCGTTGCACACGAGCCAACCCAGCGGACCGTGCTCCGCTTCGAACACCTCGAGGAACAGCACGAGCGCGCGGATCGCATCGGGCGAAACGACGTCGCACTCGATGCCCACGAGGCGCGCGCCAGGGAACTCGCGCTGCAGCTCCGCGCGCGCGCGGTCGAGTCCCGGACGGCCGCGGGCGGCGAGCGCCACCGCTGCGCCCTCCGCGACGAGCGCACGCGCGATGGCGAATCCGATGCCGCGGCTGGCGCCAGTAACGAGCGCGGTCGGTGCAAGGGGGCGTTCCATCGACCGCGAAGTTTAGGGCGACGCGCGCTTCAACGTGCCGCGAATTTTGGCCTCGGGCTCACCGTTCGGTGAGGGGCAACGCGCGAAGCTCGGTCGCGAGCCCACCGATCCGCGACACGTCGGCCGCATAGAGCTCCAGCAGTACCTTCTCGTGTTCCAAAAGCCGCCCCTCGTCCGCCAGCCGGCGGGCGGTGGCAAGGCCGCGCTCGAAGGCACTGCGAGCGGCGGCGGCACACACAATCCGCTCGGGAACGACGAGGGCTAAATCGCGCGCCAACTGCTCGTACGCGCTCCCGAGCCCGTACTCGAGCGCACCCAGGTGGCGCGGTGGCCAGTCCAGACGGGTATGAGCGGCGTCCCACGCCGCAACCTCGGCGCGCTAGCCCTCGAACCGCTGGACCGCTGGACCGCTCCCGGGCGTTGCCGCGGGCGAGGGCTACGTTTGCAAGGCCCACTTGGGCAAGGGTCGCCACGTTCCCGGCACGGTGCTCGCGTTCGCGCAAGGCCCGGTCTGGTTCCAGGCTGACGAGCGCGGCGACGAAGGCCTCCTCGACGCCCGACTCGTGACCCATGCGGCGGTCCGTCTCGGGCAGCAGCGACTCGGCTGCGCGGTAACACGCGCTGGCTGCCGCGGCATCCCCGTTCACGTTCGCCATCCGTGCGCCACGCAGCAGCGCGCGCTCGAGAAGTTTCTCGCGCTCTGTTGCGTTCTCGGCGAGGAAACGACTGCCCGCCCGCGCGGCCGCAACTTCGACCGCATATTCCAGAACTTCACGGGCGAGCTCAGTGTCGTTGGTTGCGTTCGCGACAAAGGGCGCAAGCAACCCGCGCGCCGCTTCCCATACGGCGCTGCGCCCATCCGCGCGCACCAGCACATTGGAAGGCTTGAGGTCGCGGTGCACGATGCCGCGCTGGTGCGCCGCGGCGACGATGGCCGCGGCCGCGCTCACGAGCCCGATGCGCGCGCGCGCGTCGAGGTTGAGACGCGCCACGTATACGTCGACCGGAGCACCCTCGACGTACTCCATTGCAAACCACGGCCGACCGGGTGTCGTCCAGCCACCGTCGACGACCCGTGCAATCCCGGGATGCTCCAGTTGGGCGATCAGGGCGCGTTCACGCTCGAAACGCGCAAAGGACAATACCGTCGCGACGCGCGCGCGCGGAAACTTGATCGCCAGCCGCTGCTCGTACGAGCCATCCGTTCGCTCGGCGAGCCACACGTCCTCCATGCCGCCGTGCCCGAGTTCCACGCGGAGGCGCCAGGGCCCAAGGAGCTCGCCAGCGCGCAAAACCGC
>Ga0163144_10003518_pt1 | contig 35613 bp, 34 predicted proteins | sample OliLak19BULKMAT1_FD_123175 | JGI IMG/M metagenome (GOLD analysis project Ga0163144, IMG submission 123175) | Freshwater microbial mat bacterial communities from Lake Vanda, McMurdo Dry Valleys, Antarctica - Oligotrophic Lake LV.19.BULKMAT1 | ecosystem: Environmental > Aquatic > Freshwater >...
ACCGCGGCGAGGTTGCCGATCTCGGTTCGGGCCACCGGGAACACGCCATCGAGGCCGTAGATATCGAGGTAACGGTCCCAGACGTCGTGGGGGGTGGGCGAGAACATCGAGTTGAGCCGCCGATAGCGCAGCACCACGCGGCCCGACGGGTCGATGACGAAGCAGCACTGGAAATACAGACCCGGGAAGTGCGCATCGGTCTCGAACGCGTTGCCCGCAAGATAGACCTTCGCGGCCTGCGCGATGGCGCCGAGGGCCTCGTACTCCGGCCCTTCAGGAGCGATGGCCGCTTTCTCGGCCCAATCCGGAATGGCGTCCCCCATCGGGAAGCCGGTCAGGAAGTATTCAGGCAGAACGACGAGCCGACAGTCCTCGCGTGAGACCCAGGTGACGGCGGCCATGACCTGCTCGCGAATGCGCTCGATGCTTCGCGCCATGATGGCGCGGGCTTCGTCGCGGGAAGGGGCGCGGTTGATGGCGACGCAGCGCGTCTGCAAAGCCACAGCGTGGTAGGCGGTCATGGGCTGGTGCATGGGCTGGTCCCTCTTCGTTGATCAGATCTGCGACCGCTCGCCCGGGTCGGGTGCGGTGGCCTGCATGAGGTCCCGGGCCGAAATCCCCCGCGCCTCGAACACGAGGTCGGCCAAAGCGAGGGCACGTTGGCGAGACAGGGTTCGCGTGGCGTTGCCCATGAACTTCACCTTGAGTTCCTCTCGCGAGAGCGGATGGTCGGGCCCGCCGCGGTTCGCGAGCACCTTTTCCTCGATCAAGGAGCCGTCGTCGAGGCGCGCGCGCAGGACCGCGGGAAACTGATTTGGGAAGATGGCGTCACACTCGGGATCGGCCACGACCAAGACCTTGGACGCGAGTTCCAGATAGCGCTCATCACGCGCGTGGGCATCGGTGAAGTCGTCTAGGTCGACGCCCAGGCCCCCGCCGCCGATGAGGGCCGCCGCCACCGTGAACGGACCACTGAACTGCGCGTGATAGCCCGAGCGCGGTCTCGTCTTCTCTTCGCGCGGCTCGCCGATGGTGCGCACGGTCGGCGACGCGACACCGAGGGTGAGCGATTCGATCCGGCTGATATCGACGCGCTTTCGGAGTCGCAGCGCGGCGTCGATCCCCGCGTGGGTGAAATGGTTCGCCGGGTAGGGCTTGTAGAAGATGCCGGGAATGCACCACTCATCGCCGAGTCCTCGGACGATCTCATCCGGAAAGAACCGCCCCGAACAAAACGCCTGATAGAAGCCGAAGCGACCTTCAAGGGCCGTGGGTGGGCCGGTGAGTCCCGCACGGGCGCACTGCGCCGCGATGAGACCGGCATGGACCGCCCATCCGCAATGCAGTCGCTTGACCGATCCTCCCGCGCGGTTCGCTTCGATCACCCCCGACCCCATCGAGCAGGCGATGCCGAGCGCGTGCGCCATCCCTTCCGCGCCGAGGCCGTAAAGCTTGGCCCCCACCACCGCCGCCGCGAGCGTCCCGCAGATCGAGGTGGCGTGCCAGCCGCGTTCGAAGAAGATCGAATTGCCGAGTTCGCGGTCGTAGGCGGCCATTCCGGTGCGAATGCAGACTTCGTAACCGGCGGCCGCGGCCGCGATGATCTGCTCGAGGCTCGCCTGAACGGCCTCGCCCGCAGCCAGCGCGGCGGGGATGACCGAGGCGCTCGGGTGCAGCACCGAAGGCAGATGCGTGTCGTCGAAGTCGAGCGAGTGGGCGAGCACGCCATTCACGAAGCCGGCGCCGGTCGCGGGAAGGCGATCGCCGAAGCCGATGGTGGTGGCTTCGCCAGATCCGCCCCACCCGAGAGCCACCGAGCGACCCATGGCACTCGTATCGAGGGGGCCCGCGCCAAGGCACAGGCCGATGGTGTCGAGCAGGCGTTCGCGAATACTGCGCTCGACCGCTTCGGGCAAAGCCGAATAGGAAACCCGGTCCGCGAAGCGGGCGAGGGCGAGGCTCAGAGTCGTGGTTTCAGTCACGATCAGGCGATGGCGATGGGACGGACGGGAACGCCGGTGGCGCCCACGATCTTGAGAGGCGTCATCACGAACAGGAACTCGGCGATGTTCGCCGAGGCGAGAGTTTCGAGGTTCATGGCCTCGATGATGTGGATGCCGTGCTCGACCAGAAGGATGCGATGCACGGGCAGGAGGGCATGGCCTCGACCCGCCGGGATCCACTCGTAGGCGATCGTCTCGGCTCCGGTGAGCCGCACCTTGCGATCGGCCAGCCAGTGCGCCGCGGATTCGTCGGGACCGGGAGCGCCGCCCTTGTTGCCGAGGAATGTCTCGACATCGTTCCAGTGCTTCGGCCAGCCTGTGCGAATCAACACGGCGTCTCCTACGCGGACCGTGACACCCGCGCGCTTCTCCGCAGCCGAGAGATCGTCCGCGGTCACCGCGGTGCCGGGCTCGAGGCAGGGAACGCCGTGAACGGACGGCACATCGAGAAGAATGCCCCGGCAGACCGTGATGGGAATCGTCTCCACGCCGAGAGCGCGGAAACGTCCGCCCTGCTGCGCTCCTTGCGCGTCGACGCCCCCGTGCAGCGCCCCCTGATGCGAGACATGACACAGAGCGTCCACGTGCGTGCCGGTGTGGCCGCCGATCATGATCATCTCGTTGGCCGCCGAGCCGCCGTCTTCGCGCACCATGTCGCCGTGACGACGCTGCAGCGCCATCTTGAAGCCGGGATGATTGGGCGAGACCGGCATGCCCGCTTCGATGGGGTGCGCCAGATCGATGACCCGGGCGTTTTCGGCCTGCTCCCACAATGGGCTCAAGAGACTCTCCTCTCGTCTGTGCTTGAAAGAGCGTTCGCGAGGTCCAGGATCGACTGTGCCCAGCGGGCGACGGCCTGGTCCACGAAGCGACCGTCCGAAGTGGTCGTTGAGGCCGAGCCTCTGGCCAGCGCTTCGGCCCAGGCGGCACTCACTCGCTGCGCGAGGCCGATCGCCTCGGCATCGGGGGCGAACGCCTCGTGCACGGTCGAAAGCTGCATCGGGTGAACGCACGAGCGCCCGAAGAAGCCGAGGCGTCGCGCCAGTATCGTCGTGCGCTGGAGACCCGGGATGTCGGCCAGGTCGGTGTGCACCGACGCCACGGGCGGATCGATGCCCGCCGCGCGAGACGCGATCACCAACTCCTGTTTCGCCATGAGGAGCTCGATCTCATCCGGACCGGGCTCCACCCCAAGGTCTCGCGCGAGATCGGTGGCGCCGAGACAGAGATGGCGCACGCGCGGCCCCTGGGCCAGGGACCGCGCGTTCACCACACCGAGAGCGGACTCGATCGTGAGCGCCACGGAGACGCACCGGAACGGGATGCCGTTTTTCGCCTCGGCATCGCCTAGGGCGTGGTCGAGCGCCACCACGTCCTGGAATCGCGCCGCCTTGGGCAGTCTCACGCCGAACAAGCCGGGGCGGACGGCCGCGCTGACATCTTCGCGCCAGGGGCCGTCCACCGCGTTGAGGCGGACCCAGACCTGCGGACCCCCGGATCGATGCGCAGCCGCGTGACGGCCAACCGCGGCCACGACCATCCCCCGCGCTCTGTCCCTTTCGGATTCCGGAACGGCATCCTCGAGGTCCAGAACAACCGCATCGGCTCCCGCTCCGAAGACCCGAGCCAGGAGCTTTTCCGAATTCCCGGGGGCAAAGAGATAGGAACGAAGACTCATATCACGCCGCGGCGGGCGAGGTCTCTGACATCCTCCTCGGAGTAGCCGAGTTCGCCGAGGACGGTCTCGTTGTCCTGGCCCTTCCGTCGACCCGCCCACTTGATGCTTCCCGGCGTCTCCGAAAGCCGGAACATGACGTTCTGCATCTTGATCGGGCCGAGGTCCTCGTCAGGCACGGTCACGATCGACTGCAGGGCCTGGAACTGGGGATCGGCCATGACATCTCTTATGTCGTAGATCGGCGCCACCGCGGCTTGGGCCGCCTCGAAAGCCGCGATCACATCCACGAACGAGCGTTGGGCGATCCATGCCCCCACCATCGCGTCGAGGGCGTCGCCGTGCTTGGCCCGTTCCGCTCCGCTCTGGAACCACGCCTCCTCGATCACCTCCGGGTGGCCGACAAGGCGCATCACGCGCTCGGCGACGCTCTGCGAAGACGTGGAGATCGCCACCCACCTGTTATCGAGTGTGCGGTAGGTGTTCCGGGGCGCGTTGTTGACCGAGCGATTCCCCACGCGCTCCTGCACGATGCCGAGCTGATCGAACCAGGTGGGCTGGGGGCCGAGGATCGTGAGGATCGGTTCGATGATGGCCATGTCGACCACCTGCCCGCGCCCCGTGACGTCGCGCGAGCGCAGCGCGAACATGATGGCCGAGGCGGTGGCGAGGGCGGTGATGCCGTCGGCAAGTCCGAAGGGCGGAAGCGTGGGTGGACCGTTCGCTTCGCCCGTCATCGAGGCAAAGCCGCTCATCGCCTCGGCCAGCGTGCCGAAACCGGGCCGACGGCGGTAGGGACCGATCTGGCCGAAGCCGGTGACGCGGGCCAAGACGAGCCGCGGATTGACGGCATGCAGCTCCGCGGGCCCGAGTCCCCACTTCTCCAGTGTGTCGGGCCGGAAGTTCTCGATCATCACGTCCGCGGTCGCCGCGAGCTTCAGCAGAATCTCCCGACCCGTCGTGTCGCCAAGATCGAGAGTGATGGCCCGCTTGTTGCGGCCGACCATCTTCCACCACAGGGGAACGCCGTCCTTGCTGTGCCCGTGGTATCGCACGGGATCTCCCTTGGGATGCTCGATCTTCAAGACGTCGGCGCCGAAGTCTCCGAGCAGCGTAGCGGCAAGGGGGCCGGCGAACAGAGTCGCCACGTCGAGGACGCGGAGCCCCTGGAGCGGACCGTGGTTCAGTTTCGAGTCGGGCATTATCGAGTTTCTTGGAGAGTCCTTGAGGGATGCACGCTTCGCTTCACACTTTCGGGCCGACCTTGCCGACGGGTCGATCCAAATGTTATAACCTTAATACAAAGGTTCCAATTCTGTGAGCGCAACGCGCCGTATCTTTCAAGGTCGCCCCGACCGCCCGTGCCCGGACCGGCTGGGCGGCCCGGAGGCCTGAGGCTCAAATGCTCGACTCGACGGCGCGCCGTCCGGTTCCCTTCTTCGGCAGGGATCACCTCTTCATCAATGGCCGCATCGAACGCGGGCGCGGTCCCACGTTCCCGGTCGCGTGTCCGATCACCGGCGAGACCCTGCTCGACCTCGAAACCGCGGACTCCGGGCAGGTCGACGCCGCTTTGCAGGCGGCGCGATCGAGTTTCGACTCCGGGGTCTGGAGTCGGCAGAGCGGCGGGGCGCGGGGCACCGTCCTGGATGCGATCGCGGATCGGCTCGAGGCGCGGCTCCCGGACCTCGCAGAGCGCGTGGTCTTCGACAACGGGAAGACTCTTCCCGAGGCCGAGATCGACGTTCGCGCCGCCGTGGGCGCCTTCCGATACGGGGCGCGCTGTGCCCGCGAGCAGAGCCCGACCCTGCCTCCCGAGGAGCGAGGAGTCCACAAAGAGATCTGGCGCGAGCCGGTGGGCGTCGTCGTGGCGCTTACACCATTCAACGCGCCGCTGCTCTTCACGGCACTCAAGTGCGCCCCCGCCCTCGCGGCCGGAAACTCGGTCATCCTGAAGCCCTCCGAGCGAGCACCTCTGCTTCCGATCGCCGTGTTCGAGGCGGCACTCGAAGCGGGTGTGCCCGCAGGAGTGCTGAATCTGGTCCATGGCGGAACCACGGTGGCCGCGCACCTGTGCGAGGACCCGCGGACCGACATGATCACCCTCACCGGGGGCACGCCGGCCGGGACCGCGGTGATGCGCGCCGCCGCACCCCGCATCAAGCGACTCCTCCTGGAACTTGGGGGCAAGTCGCCTCACATCATCCTTGCCGATGCCGATCTCGAGGCCGCCATTCCCGCGATCGCCGCCGGGATCTTCCGGAACTCCGGTCAGCGGTGCTTCTCGGGATCGCGCCTCATCGTTGACGAGGCGGTGGCGGATGCGGTCGAAGACGGCGTGGCACGCTTGGCCGAAAGCCTCGTGGTGGGAGATCCTTTCGATCCCCGGACGCAGATCGGAGCCATGGTTGACCCGGTGGCGGTCGAACAGGTCGAGGCGTTCGTGACCCGAGCGCAGGCGGACGGCCTCACCCTCCGAGCGGGCGGCCGACGCGTGACCGAACTCGCTCCGGGCTGCTTCTACAGACCTACGCTTCTCACGGGAGCCCGGCCCGATTCGTGGGCGGCCCAGACCGAGATCTTCGGCCCGGTGCTGACGTCCATCCGTGTGCGCGACGTCGAGGAGGCGATCAAAGTCGCCAATGCCAGCGATTTCGGCCTCGCCGGCGGGGTCTGGACCCGTTCTGTCGAAACCGCGCGCTCCGTAGCGAGCCGGGTGCGATGCGGCTATTTCTGGGTCAACACCTACGGAGCTATCTTCGGCGACATGCCGTTTGGCGGCTACGGTCGGTCGGGTCTGGGTCGGGAGTCCGGCCCCTACGGCTATGAGGCCTACACCGAATTGAAGTCGGTTCTGATTGACCCGTCGGGCGGCCGAAGCGCGCCGCTGTTTGTGAGGTAATCACCTTGTTCATGGTCTGGCTGTTGTGGATTTTCGTGGTGGGCGGGGGGCTGCTCATGGGAGTCGCCTCCGTCATGAGCCTCGCGAGTCGAGGCTTCGACCTCGTCGTCGCCGCCAATGCCCTGCTCTACCTTGGCACCGCCGTCTACGGAGCACCGCGCCTGTTGCGCCTGATCTCGAACACGATGCGCAAGGGGGCGCAATGATGGACGCTCACTCTGTCGTGGAAATCACCGTCCGGGGCATTCATGCCTTCACGGTCGCGGCGTGGCTGATCTTCGACTTCATCGTGTACTGGCTGCACTTCAAGATCAAGGACGCGCGCGCCGATCTCCACGAGCGGCTCGAGCGCGCCCACATCATGCACGCCATCGACACCGTGGTGGCCTACATCTTCATCGGCACCCTGCCCATCGGCATCGCCCTCGCCTGGCTCACCGACACGCCGCTCTTCTCAACCGGCTGGCTCAACTGGAAGCACCTGATGTACGGACTCATCATCGTGGCCGCGATCGTGCTCATCCCGGTATCCGGGACGGCCCTGCGGAACCTCGAAGCGATGAAGAAGGGGGCGAAGAACGTCGACGAACTCAACTCTCAGATCGAGCGGGACATGAACCGGGCCATGCCCTGGGTGTTCCTGATCTGGGTCCTCATCATCGCCATGACCCTGATCTCCGTCTTCAATCTCAAGTGCCCGTATTGTCACCAGCCGATCTTCGGCTGATGACAACCGGGCCCGACGGGAGAAAGGATCCCGCCTACTTCTTCTTCGCGTCGACCTTCTTCTTGAAGTAGGTCCAGCTTGTCTCGTTCGGACGCGCATCGTCGGCGGGCGGGGGTGTCTTGTAGGCGGGGTAGTTCGCCTCCACTTCACGCTTGACCACATCGGGCAGCGCGTCGAAGTTCGAGATCCGGCGCCCGGAGCCGTTGAAGATCAGCCAACCGGCGCGCCCGCCCATCTCCATCCAGGGCAGCCACTGGGATACGCGTGCCCAGCTCACGATCGCGTTGTCCGCTCCATCGCGGGGTCCCAGAAGCTCATCCTCCGAAGCGAAGAAGTTGAAGAGCTCGATTGCGTGATAGGTGCCCCCGACATACTGCTGGTATTCGCCCCCCAGAGGGTTCGTATAGAAGAGGGGGACTTCCGCGCTCAACAGAACCGTCCCCTCCTTGACCGTGCCCGTGAACTTATAGGGGCCCCGATCGCTCTGCGCATACATGGGCCTTTGGTTCACCGGATCGTTCGCCACGTGGACTACCTCCACATCCTTGCCCGTCCAGGGGTTTTTCCATGTCCTCAGCACCTCATGAGTCACAGGGTCCATGTAGAGCAGCAACTCCCGCGAGAAGAGACGGAAACCGTAACCGCGCCCCGTATCGGGGGCGGTATGCGCGGCGCGAATGTTGAACGCCTGATAGGAAAAGAGATGCTTGTCCGGCTCGCCCGCGATGCGGCTGTAGACGCTCCCCTGGAACCAGAAAATTGCCGGCTTTCCGTTGACGAGAGACGCCTGGAGTTTCCGAAAGGCCTTCAACGCGTCATCCGGCTGGTTCAGGTCCAGCCGGGGCGTCGAGGGCGTGGGGACCGCCTTGGCGCCTGGCCTGGCCTTGGTTTGAGCGATGGCCGGGCCGGACAGGGACAGTCCTAGACCGAGGGCAAGGGCGAGGGAAAGGCCGGTTTGTTTCATAAGTCTCCTTCAGATGTAGAGTTGTTATGAGTTTAAGACAATTAGTCAAGGAGAACTACATGCGAGCAGTGCGTGCCGAGAACCCAGGAGGACCGGAGGTCCTTGAGCTCATCGATCTGCCGGTTCCTGAGCCGGGCCCGGGCCAGGCCCGCATTCGCGTGGCCTACTCCGACCTCAACCCCCTCGACACCCACGCACGCGCGCAGCGCGTGGCCTGGAATGCGCCGACCTTTCCTTTCACCCCAGGTTACGAATACAGCGGCCTCGTCGACGCGCTGGGCGAGGGCTCCCCTGCCGACCTTCTCGGTCAACGCGTGGTTTCGGTGGGTGAATGGGGAGGCAACGCAGAGTACGCCATCGCGACCGCGAGTCGGCTCGCCCGCATCCCCGAGGGGTTCGATTGGCAACTCGGAACCTGCTTCCAGACGAGTGCCTATTCCGCCTGGCATCTCATCCACACCGTCGGCAGAGTTCGGTCGGGGGACCGCCTTTTGCTGCACGCCGCCGCCGGTTCCGTCGCCCTGCTCGCCGCGCAGATCGCACGGGACGCGGGGGCCATCGTGTACGGTCTTTGCAGCCCCGCCAAGATGGACTTCGCGCGGCCCTACGGCTACACGGAGCTTCTGGACTCGAGGAGCGAGGGCTGGGTGGAACCGCTCAAGGAACTCACCGGTGGCCACGGTGCCGATCTCATCATCGACGGCGTGGCGGGACCGGAGTCGCCGAAGAACTACGAGGCCGCAGCACCGCTCGGGCAGGTCATCTACATCGGCGCCATGGGGGGCTACCCGCCGCCCGTGGATGTCTCACGACAGCTCTACGCCAAGACCATCGCGGTGAGGGGCTATGTCGTCTACGTAGCCATGGCCGCGACGAAGGGCGCCGAGAAGCCGGAGATCCACGAGGCGCTGCGAAGCGGCCGCTGGCACCTGCCCATCGCGGGGGTGGTGGATCTCGCTGAGGTCGGCGAACTCCACTCCCGCTACGAGCGACGCGAGCTGTCCGGCAAGTGGCTGATTCGAGTCGGCGGAGATCTTTGAGGTCGCTGCCCTTCTCACGATTTAGTTCGACGTTCTTTCGCCGGGCCCTCCTGGATCGAGGGCTGCTTCTGCAGGTTCAGAGGCGCGTTCTGAACCACTTTGACCACGATGACATCTTTCGCGAGATGAGCTGACGGTTAGGTGCCGTCGGGGCGCACGAGCGAAGCCGCGCGCGCCGACCCACCCGAGGCGGTCTGCCCCGCAACAGGAAGAGCGAGCGCGAGGATGGGCGCGGCGGCGCGCCGGGGACGGAGGCCGCGTGTGCGGTTCCACCACATCAGCAGGCCGCTCACGAACAGGAGACCCGGGGTTAGGCCCACGAAAAACCAGACGAGCCTTCCGGGCAGGCCGAAGAGCTTCCCGTAGTGGAGGGGCTCCATGGTCTTGAGGATGCGCCCCCCCGGACTCATCGTCCGGCGATCATCAAGGCGCAGGACCGCACCGGTGTAGGGATTCAGGAAGGCAGTGGGTCCGCTGTCGGTGCTCTCCCCCTGATCTCCAGGGCGGTGAAATGTCGCGGCCCAGGCCTGGTTCGGCTGGGAGGGCGGACGCAACACCGCGAGACGGAGGTCGGGCATCACCGCCCTCGCGGCTCCGGCGATGGCATCGGCGTCGAGGGCGGACGCACCGGCGGGCCCTTCAACCGTGGGCGTCGCCCTCGGGGCCAGAGGACCGGTCGCGCTCGCGAGCAGACGCGTGAAGGTTTCCCGGAACGAGTAGTAGGCGCCGGAGAGAGCCGCGGTGGCGAGGAGAAGAGCGAACACGATGCCGCCCACGCGATGGAGATCCCAAACCGTCCGCTTCCACGAGCCCGTCCGGGTGATCCTGAACCGGCGACCCCTTGTTGCGGTCTGAAACCACAGCACCACGCCCGACAGCGCGATCAGGGCGAGAACCAGGGCCATCCATCCATTGACGACGAGGCCGGTCACGCCCCCGAACAGCGCGAAGTGCAGATCCCGGAGTCGCGCGATTCCGCTGGTCTCGCGGGATCGCCATGACAGCACTTTGCCATCGTAGGGACTTGCATACACGGTCCACTGATCGGCCTCCTTGAGGGAGAGAGCGCCTCTCTTCTGGAGGATGAACTGAAGGGGACGCTCGGGGCGGTCGGGAAGGACGATCACCGACACGCGACGCAGGGGATCGACCGCGCCGGCCTTCGCGAGCGCCTCCGCGAGCGTCGCGGTTCGCGAACCCGGCTCGATGCGAGGTTCGTAGAGGGCGTGCTCAATTTCCTCTCGAAACGTGAGGATCGAACCGGAGAGCCCGACCGCGAGGGCGACGAAGCCGACGACGAAACTCGGCCAGCGGTGGAGCGCCCTGACCACGGTGCGGACCGATGCCATGGGACCCATTCCCTCAGCGCCCCGCGGCGCCTTCTCCGTCCTGCTGATCGCGAATCGCCCGGGTGACCGCCTCGAGGTACGCGCGTCGCATCTGGGCCGAGGCGCGGCACGCCCCCACCGCGAGCTCCTCCAGATCGGGCGCGGTGGCATACCGCTCGGCGAGGCGATAGCCGACATCGGCATGTTCGGTGTCGCCTTCGATGTGGACGGTGAAGAACTTCATCTCCCGGTCGGTGAAGCCGAGAGTGCGACAGTGCTCCACGTAGCGGGTGTACATCGGAGGAAGCTGTCCCTCGAGCGCGACCATGATGCCGGCCGCCTGTTCGGCGATGTGGCGCGACTGGACGAGTTCCTCGATCCAGGCTCTCATCCCCCGAACCGCGGGGAGGATCCGCCCATCGCGATCCGCCGATCTCACTTCCGCCCGGGAGTAGCCACAGGCCTCGGCGAAATCGAGAAGGAGGTCGGGGTGTCTTCCTCCGGGCGTCTCCTCGCCCATGAGGTTCTCGAGGATGATGGCGCGTGCGTCCTCGTCCGCGCAGTGGGCGTACATGATCCCGAACTGCTGGGGGATCCGATCGATGTAGTACCAGTGCTGCATGGCCCAGTAACCCATCTGTCTTCGGTTCAAACGGCCGGCCGCCCACTCCTGCGAGAACGTGGTTCCAAGAGATGACGACTCCTCGCGGGCCTGATCCAACCGGGCGCGGAACGCAAGGCGAACCGGTGCGGAAAGGAGTGATTCGTTCATGCCAGTCCTCTTTCTTTACTGTCTACTCGACTCTGGCCGAACGCCATCGAGACAACGAGCCTGTAGAGTTTCTTCGAGCCGAGTCGGAAACTCACGCTGGCTCCCGCAGGCCGATGTTGGGGATCAGCAGCATCACGAACCCCGCCGAGAGCAGATGCATGACCGAGACCGCCAGGAAGACAGGGTTGTACCCCACGGTGTCGACGACCCGTCCGACATACAGCTGGAAGAACATGGCCCCGAGGCTCCCCGCCGCACCCGAAAGGCCCCAGCCCAAGGCCACGGTGCGCGCGGGGAAGAGATCGGCGGGAACCGTGAAAAGCGACGAACTTTTCATCTGGATTCCAAACAGCGCCACCGAGATCCAGGCGAGCGCGATGTAGGCCGTCGACGCGGTGGCCGCGGGCAGGGCACCGGCGGAAAGCACGGCGCCGGACCAGATCACGATCTTGCGGGACGCGTCGATGGACCAGCCCCTCTCGATGAGACGCGTGCCCCAGAACCCGCCCACGAGGGCTCCGATGTCCGCGGCCAGAAACGGCAGCCAGGCGAACAGTCCGATCTCACGGATTTCGAACCCGCGAACACCGGCGAGGTAGGTGGGGAGCCAGAACACGAAGAAGTAGAAGGCGCCGTCGGAAGTGAACCGCGCCAGCATGAGACCCAGACTGCGCCGATCACGGAGAAGATCCACCCAGGACATCCCGGGTTCTCCCAGCGAGTCGGCAGGAGGCTCGTGCTTCGAGGCCGGCAACGAGCCTGGACTCTTGGGGTAGAGGGACAGCCAGAACGCGAGCCAAACGAAACCGAGGACACCGGTGCAAAGAAACGCCGAGCGCCAACCCCAGGTCAAAGTGAGCCAGGCGATGAGCGGGGGGGCCAGGATCGCGCCGAGACCGGGGCCCACGTTCACCCAGCCCACTGCCGTGCTGCGTTCGGACGGCGGGAACCATTCGGCTATGGCCTTGAGCGCGGCCGGATAGTTCGCGGCCTCGAAGAAGCCCAGAATGAACCGCAGCACGGAGAAGCTCATCACGCCCCGCCCGAGGGCGTGGGCCATGCTGGCGAGCGACCAACCCACGATGGCGATCGCGAAGCCGCGCCGGGCGCCCACCCGGTCGACGAAAGCGCCCGTGATCACCTGCATCAGGGCATAGGCGAGGAGGAAGAAGAAGACGATCCTCGAGTAGTCGGTGGCCGTGAGACCCAACTCCCGGCTGATCACGGGGGCCGCGACGGAAAGCGCCTGTCGATCGATGTAGTTGATGGTGGTAGCCAGGGTCAGCAGGCCCACCATCATCCATCGGCGTCTCGTCGACGGATTCATGCGAGATAGTCCGCGACGGAAGTGCCGTGCCAGACCTCCTCGGGAACGCGATTGCGCGGAGGCTTCCGGCCCCCGTTCCAGGTGGCATCGATTCCCAGTTTGGCGGTCTCGGCCGAGCCTGGGGGAAGCGAGGGATCGAGCATCGAACCGGGCATGCCCCGTAGCAGAAGGGAGTCGCGGTCCCATTGAACCCGGGTGGCGACGGCCCAGTCGACCTGATCCCGATCGAAGGGGTCGATGTCCTCCCCCACCAGAACCACGGTCTTGGTCCGCCGGTATTCGAGAGTGCGACGAAGCAACTCCCGTGCCGCCTCGGCGCCGATCTCTCCGACCTGCACGATCGCGAGAAAGCGGCGGCTCACGCTCGGCACGTGAACGTTGCGCACGGCGTCCGTGACTCCGCGCGCAATGGCGAAGATGCGGGCTTCGTTGAGCAAGTCCTCCGGCACGAGTGCATCCCGAAGGCCGGAGGCGATGTCGTGATAGATCGCATCGAGGCGATGAGTCACGCACTCGAGCGCGAACACCGGACTCTCAGTCGCGTCGCCCGCGTACCCGGTGTATTCGCCGAAAGGCCCCTCGGGCTCGAAGCGGTTCCGCAGAACGCGGCCCTCGAGAACGATCTCGGCGTCCGCCGGCACCAGCAGGGAATCACCGAAGAGCTCCGTGGGCACCAGCCGGACGGGTTCCCCCGCCAGAGCGCCCGCGGTGGACCAGTGGCTCTCGGGATACCCAAGCTTCGCCTGCGCGCCGATCGAGACCGCAGGATGATGACCGATCCAGAACGCGATGGGCGCATCCTCGCCGCGCTGCCAGAACTTCATCACGTTCGCACGGTTGTGAGAGGCGGGGTAGGGGTAGAACGGTAGTTCGTTCCCGGGCTTCGCCCACACCCGCTGGATCGCGGTGTTGTCTATGCCGGTGTCAGGATCCCAGGTCGTCGCGTGGGCGGCCGTGAGATAGGGGCCCGGGTCGCAATCGTGTTGCGTGAAGACTGGCATCCCGCTCAAAGTGAGACCCGGGCCGCGTCGTACCACCTGTTTCACCGGAGCGACGTCACGGCCGACGCGGACGGGCTCGATCCGCGCCGCCATGCGCGCCGCCAGGTCCCGGGCCGCCCGCCGATGGTCCTCGAGCCCGAGAATCTTCGCCACCCGCGCCCGGCTGGCGTTCAGGTTGGTCACCGCCTTGAAGGGGCTCACCGATCCATCCGCGAGCCGCGGCTGCTCGATGAGGAGAACAGGATCAAGGTGCCCGATGTCGAGCTTGTGCTGCAGCGCGCTCACCCCGTAGCGAACCGGGATGGGCCGTGGGACCCGAACCGTCTCGCCCTCCATTTCAGCCAGAAAGCTGCGCAGATCCTTCAAGGTGCCATGACCAGCCCGCCCGAGAGCGAGATCGTGATTCCGGTCAGGTGGCGGGCCCGCCCGGAGGCAAGGAAGGCCGCCAACTCCGCGACGTCCTTGGGCTCGCCCAGTTCGCCCAGGGGAATACTGGCCAGGAGCGCCGCCTTTCCGGCCTCGCCGAGGCGGTCGAGCATTGGAGTATCGATGGGGCCGGGGGCGATCGCGTTCACGCGGATGCCATCCTTCGCCAGATCGCGGGCGAGGTTTTTCGTCAGCGCGATAATGCCCGCCTTCGCCACGGCGTAGGCGGGTCCGGACAGCGCCGAGCCTCCGGTCAATCCGTTGGTGGACGACATGCTGACGATCGTTCCCCGCGTGCGCCGCAGATGGGGAATCGCGTGTTTGCTGCAGAAGAACACGCTGGTCAGGTTGACCCGCAACAGGTCGTCCCAACTCTCGGCGCTCACCTCCTCGACCCGGCCGGTGCCCACCCGACCTGCGTTGTTGACGAGGATGTCGAGCCGGCCGAACCGCTTGATGACGGCGGCCACCGCTTCGCGCACCGAGGCTTCGCTCGTGACGTCGCAACGCACCTCGAGAAGATCCCCCGACGGTCGCCGTCCCTTCGCGGGGTTGAGATCGAGTGCGGCCACGCGGGCGCCCGCCGCGCGGAAGCGCTTGACGATGGCGCGACCTAAACCGCCGGAGGCCCCGGTGACAAGAGCCACGGCTCCTTCGAGTTCGAGGCGCGCGGGGGTCCGCTTTCGGGTCTTCGGTCGCTCGGCCATCTCGTTTAACTCGATCGGCCGTCGCTGCCGAAATACTCGCGATAGCCGACGATGCGATCGCCACGCACGTCGAGCGAAACCGCCACACGGTTCTCATAGGGCTGCGGGGACTGACCCGGAATAACCATCGTCCCCCGGTCACGAAACTCGAACACGCAGGTGGTGTCGCTACATAGAATCCGATCGAGAGTCACTTCCAGCCCTTCCGGAAACACCGTCGACACGTAGGCGAAAAACTCGGCGGCCTTCGCCCGGCCCCGCCACTCTCCGTGCCACATGCCGGTCGGGAAGTAGAACGAGAAGTCGTCGGCCAGCAGGTCGAGGAACCCCTGCCACCGTCCGGTGGCGAGGCCTTCCTTGAATCGCTCGAAGGCGCCGACGGCAGTGGCGCGCGTCCGTTCAGTCGCGCTGGCCTCTGGATTCATTGTTATGACTCTATGACAACTTGGTGACTGAGATACTAGACTACCGCTGCCAGAGTCGACACCCCCCGAGGAAGGAACATGACCACCCCAGAAGCCCCTGTCGGCCGCCGCCCCCTGGACGGCGTGCGTGTTCTCGAGATGGGTCAGCTGATGGCGGGCCCCTTCGCGGGTACGGTGCTCGCGTACTACGGCGCCGAGGTCATCAAGATCGAGCCCCCGATCAAGGGAGACCCGGTGCGTACCTGGCGAGGGATGGACGAGGGCACGTCTCTTTGGTGGCGCAGTCTCGGCCGCAACAAGAAATGCGTCACCGTGGATCTGCGCCAGCAGGACGGGCGTGACCTCGCCCGCCAGATCGCCGATCGCTGCGACGTGGTGATCGAGAACTTCCGGCCGGGAACGATGGAGAAGTGGGGACTCGGACCCGACGACCTCAAGAAGACGAACCCGAAGGTCATCTATACCCGCGTCTCGGGCTACGGCCAGGACGGCCCTTACTCGAACCGGCCCGGCTATGCCTCAGTCTGCGAGGGTATGGGTGGCTTTCGCTTCGTGAACGGCTTCCCCGACCGTCCCCCGGTGCGTCCCAACCTGAGCCTTGGGGACAGCCTCGCCGGCCTGCACGCGGCCCTCGGCATCCTCCTCGCTCTGTATGAGAGGGATGGGCGTCGGACCGATTCCCCGAGGCGCGGTCAGGTGGTGGACGTAGCGATCTACGAGGCGGTCTTCAACATGATGGAGGCCGTTCTTCCCGAGTACGACCGCCTCGGCCTGGTGCGACAGCGGGAGGGCGCCAAACTGACCGGCATCGTCCCCACGAATACGTATCTGTGCGGGGACGGTCAGTACATCATCATCGGCGGAAACGGCGATTCCATCTTCAAGCGCTTGATGAGAGCGGCGGGACGCGCCGACATGGCCGATGACCCGCGCTTCGCCACGAACGCGGACCGCGTGAGGCACGAGGCCGAAGTGGATGGAGCGATCTCGGCGTGGACCGCGACCCTTTCGGCCCCGCAGGTGGCGGCGCGCATGGAGGAGGCCGAGGTTCCGGTAGGCCTGCTCTACGATGCGAAGGACATCGTTTCCGACCCGCACTACCAGGCGCGAGGAATGTTCGAGGAGGTCGAAGTCGGGGGCCGCCCCCTGAAGATTCCGGCCATGGCGCCGAAGCTCATGGGGACGCCGGGGCGGACCGACTGGCCGGGCCCCGAGTTGGGCTCCCACAATCGCCAGATTTTCGCCGACCTGCTCGGCCTCGATGCGGCGCGGATCGAGCAACTCGTCAAGGACGGAGTGATCTGACATGAGGCCCCCCGCTTCAAGCGTCCTCGAGGCTTACCGGAAGAAAGGCCTCGCGGGGCGCGTTGGCTTCGGCCTGCGTCCGGCCCTGCTGATCGTCGACTTCATCGAGGGATTCACGAATCTCAAGTCGCCGCTCGCCGGAAACTTCGACTCGGAAGTGCTGGCCACCCGCAAGCTCCTCCGCGCGGCGCGGCGCGGCGGCGTCCCGATCTTTTTCACGACGACATCGTATGACGCGGGCTTTCTGGAGGCCGGCGTCTTCGTCCGAAAGGTGCCGTCGCTCAAGACCCTGCGCAGCGGCTCACCCTGGGTGCAGATCGACAAGCGACTCCGTCCCCTGGCCCGTGAGATCGTGGTGGACAAGAAGTACGCGTCGGCTTTCTTCGGCACCCCACTCGCCTCGACGCTGCGCGGCCTGAACGTCGACACGCTCGTCGTGGCCGGTTGCACGACGAGCGGTTGCGTCCGCGCCACCGTCGTGGATGGAATGCAGCACGGTCTCAGGGTCATCGTGGTCCGCGAGTGCGTGGGCGATCGCGCCCCGGGTCCTCACGAAGCGAATCTCATCGACATCGACGGCAAGTACGGCGACGTCGATTCGCTTTCCACCGTGCTCCACCGTCTCGACGGGCGGCGCCCACCTCACCGATCGCCACGGCAGCCCCTATGAGTTCGCCCAGACGGGTGACCATCGTCGAAGTGGGTCCGCGCGACGGCTTCCAGATGGAAAAGCGGTTCATCCCCACCGACCTCAAGGTCGAAGTGATCGATCTTCTTTCCGCCGCCGGTCTGGCCAGGATCGAGGCCACGTCCTTCGTGAGCCCGAAAGTGATCCCGCAGATGGCGGATGCCGCCGAGATCATGGGCCGGATCGCGAGGAGCCCGGGCACGCGCTACCTCGCTCTCGTCCCCAATCTGAAGGGCGCTAAGCGCGCGATCGCCGCCGGGGCCGACGAACTCGAGATCGTGATCGTGGCGTCGGAAAGCTACAACCGGAAGAACGTCGGCATGGCCGTGGATGAATCGATCGCGAGCGCCCGTGACATCGTCGAGGCCGCAAGGGCCACCGGCATTCCGGTTCAGGTCGTCATCGGCTGCTCGTTTGGCTGCCCGCTCGAAGGTCCCGTGCCCGAGGCACAGGTCGAGCGAATCGCGCGCGCCGTGGCCGGCCTCGGCATCGGGCGACTGTCTCTGGCTGATTCGATCGGCGTCGCGAATCCCGCCCAGGTCCGGCGGCTCGTCGAGCGCGTGCGAAAGGCGCTGCCCGCGCTCCCGCTTTCTCTCCACATCCACAACACGCGCGGCCTCGGCATCGCGAACGTTCTCGCCGGATTCGAAGCAGGCATCGACGCGTTCGATGCAGGCCTTGGAGGTCTGGGCGGGTGTCCCATCTTTCCGGGCGCCACCGGCAACGTGGCCACCGAGGATGTGGTGAACCTTTTCGAAGAGATGGGTGTGCCGACGGGCATCGATCTTCGAAAGGTGCGCGAGGCTTCCCGCCGGATCCAGGAGTTTCTTGGCCGGCCCCTCCCGTCCTACGTCCTCCGGGTGGGCACGAGATCCGAGTTGTATGGCAGCCAGGAGTCTTCGACCGGGCCAACCGGGACGCCGTCTTCGGCCACCGCCCTTGACAATCGCCCCTTCGGGGAACAATGATCCTATTGTTATAAGCATAGGACCGCGCTCCGTCCTCCCGCAGCAACCCCCATCCCCAACCAAGCGTCCCGCAAGCAACCTCCTCGAGGAATCGAAAACCATGGGTTACAGACTAGGCATAGACGTCGGCGGCACATTCACCGACCTTCTGTTGTTCCACGAAGAGACCGGTCGCATCTGGCGCGCGAAGACGCCGTCGACACCGGCCGATCAGTCGATCGGCGTGCTCGAAGGCATCAACCAGGTCTGCGCGCGCGCCTCGGTCCACACGGATGCGATCGACTCGATCATCCATGGAACCACGGTCGGCACGAACGCCGTCCTTGAAGGCAAGGGCGGACGCGTCGGCCTCGTCACCACCGTCGGCTTCGAGCAGATCCTCCACCTCGCCCGAGGCCAGACGCCCGGGCCCCTCGCCGGCTGGATGATCATGATGAAGCCCGATCCGCGCGCGACCCTTGAGGACACGGTCGAAGCTCAAGAGCGCATGGATGCTCGCGGCAACGTGGTGCGCAAGCTCGACGAATCCGACATCAGGAAGAAGATCCAGGCTCTCGTCGACAACGGCATCGAGTCGCTCACCATCAGCCTTATCAACTCGTTCGCGAATCCCGCGCACGAGTACAAGATCCGCGACATCGCCAGGAAGGTGGCGCCGAAGCTTCCCGTCACCTGCTCGTACGACGTTCTCCCGCAGTTCCGCGAGTATGAGCGGGCCGAAACCGCGGTCCTCAACTCGTACATCCGCCCGAACGTCAGCCGATATCTCCACAACCTCGAGAGCAAGCTCAAGAGCGCGAAGCTGAAGGCGATGCTCAACGTGTTGCGCTCGGACGGCGGGCTCATGTCGGTGGCCGCGGCCGAAGACAAGCCGGTCAACCTTTTGATGTCGGGTCCCTCGGGTGGCGTCACCGGTGCCTTGTTCGTCGCGAACCGCGCGGGCTTCCCGAACATGATGACGTTCGACATGGGTGGCACCTCGACCGACGTCTCGCTCAACATGGGCGAGGCCTCGATCGGCCGCGAGACGAACATCGCGACGTTCGCGTCGCAGAACACCGTGCTTCCCATCAAGGTGGCCTCGGTCGACGTCCGCACCATCGGCGCGGGCGGCGGCTCCATCGCCCACGTGCCGGCCCTGACCAAGGCGCTGCGCATCGGTCCGATGTCGGCGGGCGCTGATCCCGGCCCCGCTTGCTACGGCAGGGGCGGCGTCGCCCCCACCGTCACCGACGCGAACGTGGTCCTCGGGCACCTGCCGCCTCAACTCCTCGGTGGCAAGATGAAGCTTGACGTCGACAAGGCCCTGGCCGCGGTCAAGACCGTGGGCGATGCCATTGGTCTCGACGTCTATGCGGCGGCTCAGGGCATCATCAACATCGTCAATGAGTCGATGTGCGGCGCCTTGCGCCTCGTCTCCGTGGAACGTGGTCACGATCCGCGCGAGTTCGCGCTCATAGCCTTCGGCGGCGCCGGTCCGCTCCATGGCAACGCGCTCGGCGCGATCATGGGCTCGTGGCCGGTCATCGTTCCCCCGGCGCCCGGCGTGCTCTGCGCGCTCGGCGATGTGTCGTCCGAGTACCGCAACGAATTCACCCGCACGTTCACCTTCACGGTCGACCGGACCACCCCGGCCGACGTGGTCAAAGCACTTAAGGAACTCGGCCAGAAGGCCTCCGGCTGGCTCACCGCCGAGGGCATCGCGGCCAAGGGTCAGGAGATCCGCTACGAGGCCGACGTTCGCTACTACCGTCAGGGCTACGAACTTCCCATCGTCGTCAATCCCGACAAGCTGCTGAAGGGCTTCGGTCCGCTCGTCAAAGAGTTCCACGCCACGCACCAGCGGCTCTATCAGTTCAAGATGGACGTCGAAGTCGAGATCGTCAACCTGCGCGCCATCGGCATCGGCAAGACGAAGCAGATCAAGCTCGCCAGGAAGAAGAAGGGCCGACCCGACCCGAAGGGAGCGGTCACCGGCTCCCACAAGGTCTACTTCGACGGCAAGCAGGTCAACACCACGATCTACGACCGCGCAAAGCTCTCGCCCGGCCATGTGGTCAATGGACCCGCGATCGTGCTCGAGGAAGACTCGACCACGCTCATCCATCCGAAACACAAGGGTGTGGTGGACGAATACTCCAACATCCTCATCTATCCCGCAGGAAAGTAAGGAGGCTTGAAGACAATGGCTAAAGCAATGAAGAAGTCGACCAAGCCCGCCGCCAAGGCCGCGGGAAAGACGAAGAAGATCACGATCGACCCCATCACCATGGATGTCATCGAAAACGCGCTCAAGAACGCGCGTTATGAGATGGACGCGACTCTGTTCCGTACCTCCGTGTCACCGTCGATCCGCGAACAGCACGACGAATTCCCGATCATCGCCGACCCGGAAGGCCGGATGCTGGTGGGGCAGTTCGGCTCGTGGCTCGGGGACTTGAAGAACCACTTCCCCGACACGATCGACGAGAACGACGTCATCTTCACCAACGACCCGTATATGTGCGGAGGCACGATCAGCCACCTCAACGACTGGCTGATCCAGATGCCGATCCACTACAAGGGCCGTCTCGTGGGCTGGACGTCGATGTTCGGTCATCAGAACGACACCGGCGGTCCGGTGCCCTCGTCGCTTCCGACCGACGCGACCACCATCTTCGGTGAAGCACTCCGCATACCGCCCTTCAAGCTGTACGAAGGCGGGATCCTGAACGACGTCGCGCTGAACATCATCCTCGCAAACGTCCGCCAGCCCGAGATGAACCGCGCCGACCTCATGGCGCTGGTGGCTGCGTGCCGCACCGGAGCGCAGCGCATCCGCGATCTGTGCGAACGCTTCGGCACCGACACATACCTCGCGGGCACGCAGGCGTTGATGCAGCGGACCTACAATGCCATGAAGGCGCTTATCTCGCAGGTCATCCCCGAAGAGAAGCAGTCCTTCGAGGACTATGTGGACGACGACGGCCGCGGCTTTGGCCCCTACAAGGTCAAGGTCACGATCTGGCGCAAGGGCGACAAGGCCTACTTCGACTACACCGGCACCGACCCGCAGTCGGAAGGCCCGATCAACTACTACCTCAATGAGCATCTCCTCAAGATGTTCATCGGCGTCTACCTGATCATGACCCACGACCCGTGGATCCTGTTCAACGACGGTTTCTACCCGCTCGTCGACATCCACATCCCCGAGGGATCGCTGCTCAAGCCGCATCATCCCGCGGCACTCTCCTGCCGCACGCACCTTCTCGGACGTCAGTTCGACATCCTCGGCGGAGCGCTGTGCAAGAAGGCGCCGCAGTTCCTCACGGGAGCTGGCTGGGGATCATCGCCGCACATGATCTACAGCGGCTACGACGCGGATGGAAAGTGGTTCAACGCGTTCGAGATCGGTTTCGGCGGCATCCCCGCGAGGCCCTTCGCGGATGGCATGGACGGTCACGCCATGTGGCCGCTCTTCACCAACCAGCCGGCCGAGCTCATGGAGACGTACTACCCCATGCGCGTCGAGGCGTATACGTCAGTGATCGACTCGGGGGGCGCCGGCTATCACCGCGGCGGCAACGGCCTGCTCAAGGTCTATCACTTCCTCGCGGAGGGTGAGGTCTCGATCCACGACGATCGCTGGCTCACCTATCAGTGGGGCGTCAACGGCGGCTCGAAGGCCATGCGCGGCAAGAAGTGGCTGAAGAAGGTCGATGGCTCGATCGAGTACGTCGCGAGCAAGTGCGACCATGTCAAGGTCTTCCCCGGCGACGAGTTGTTCTATCAAACCTGGGGAGCCGGTGGCTATGGCGATCCGCTGACTCGCGAAACCGCTCGCGTGCAGAAGGACGTCCGCTTCCGCCTGGTGTCGCCGGAGAAAGCGCGGGACGAGTACGGTGTCGTCATAGACATGAAGACCTTCGTGGTGAATGAAGAAGCCACGAAGAAACTCCGCGCCGACACTGCGTCCAAGCGCGGCCCGGCCGTGCCCTTCGACATGGGCCCGCCCCTCGCCGAGATCTTGAAGAACTGCAAGGCCGAGACTGGACTCGAACCGCCGAAGCCGCCGGTCTTCAAGAAGGTCGCAAAGATGCCGATCTACAAGTCGAAGCCGTCCATGTCGAAGCTGGTATTGAAGAACGTAAAGGGCAAGCACGCCGCGTAGCGTTGTCCGTCATTGCGAGGCCCCGCCCGAGACGAGGCACGAAGCAATCTCACTGTCGCACCGAGACGGCCTCGAAAGGGGCCGTTCTTTCCCTGGATCACGATCGCTCGCGGCATGGGGCGACGAGGAGAGTTGATCAATGAACTTGGCGCGGAGAGGGGTCGTTTTACCGGCAGCCTGCCGGATCGCGGCTCGGGCCCTCCAAGTCACCGCAGCCATCGGCGCGGGCCGGAGTCCGCTGATCAGTCGCCGTCCCCTTCGACCAGCGCTGTTTCCGGCTTGATGAAGGTGTGCTCGGCCGAGTCGCGGAGGATCTGAAGCAGGGCGTCCACGCCGATCTCCTGGGCGGCCTTCCCGCACTCGAGGTTCTGGTTGGTGCGCGAAACCGTGGAGTTGTCGCAGCAGATCGAGACGGGAACGCCGTATTCCAGAAGCGTTCTAATGGGATGAGGCGCACCCTTCTTGACCGCCCCGGTGTGCTGGTTGGAGGAGATGCAGCACTCCACCATGATGCGATCCTTGGCGAGACGCCGGAGCAGAGCCTCGTCCTGAACCGCGGAACAACCGTGGCCGATTCGCTGACAGCCGAGGCCATCGATCGCCTCCCAGATGTAACGGGGCGGGCCGTCCTCACCCGCGTGGGCGGTGAGGCCGAGGCGGCCCAAACGGGCGATTTCGTACGAACTTGCGAAGAGGTGGGGCGGATTGCCGGTTTCGGGGCCGGCGATATCGAAACCCACGACACCGGTGCGGGCGTGCAGATGCTGGGCTTCGGAGATGGCAGACCGGGCCAGGATCTTGGCGATGTGCGGACCATGCTGGCGCATGGCGATCACGATCAGACCGAGTTTCATTCCGTGCCGCTTGTTGGCGTGGTTCATGCCTGAAAGCACGGCGCGGATCGACTGCCTGGGCGTGAGGCCCGCGAAGGTGTGGATGATCGGTGAGTAGCGCAGTTCAAGGGTGCGCACGCCCGAGCGGGCAGCCTCGTCCACGATGGCTTCGGTGACCGTGGAGATGTTCTCGTAGAACTGGGTGATCCACAGCGGATAGTGCATCTTGTCGAGGTAGGACATGAGGGTGCCTTCCTCGTGTTCCTGGATCTCCAGACGCCGCCGCATTTCCTCGATGGTGTCCACCGGGTTCAGCCGGTGGTGGCGCATCAGATTCCAGGTGACCTCCACTGGAATCGATCCATCGGTGTGCTGGTGTAGCTCGACCTTGGGAGCGGACGCGATGCGCGGATCGATGTCGAGTTCCACAAAATCGATTCTACCGGGCGGTAACATCGCCCAGGTGGCTCCCTCGAAACCGCGTGTTCTGATCGTCGACGACGACGCCCTCTTCCGCAAATTGCTGGAGCGGTACTACGCCGAGGCGGGCTGGGAGCCGATATCGACAAATGGTGTCGCTGAGGGTCTTCGGGCCTATGCGCAGAACGATTTCGATCTGGTGCTCGTGGACTACCTGCTGAAGGACGGCAGCGGCCGCGACTTTGTGCAGGGCGTTCGCGAGACCGACCTCGACGTGCCCATCCTGGTGGTCTCGGGTGCTTTCGATCTGGAGGCTCTCACCGGCTTCGTTCGTGAGTCGATTGATGAGGTTCTTTCGAAGCCCATCGACTTCGAGAAGCTCCGGAAAGCGACTTTGAGGCTCTCCCGACTGGGCCGAGAGCGGCGACGCATGCGAAGGCGGGCCGTGGCCCTGCTGGAGGTGTCGAGAAATCTGAAGGTCGGCGGCGACTCGAAGGAACTGCTCGACCGGTTCGTGCGCGCGGTGTCCGCGATCACGCCCTTCCGTCGGGCCGCCATCTACATCGCCGAGGCCGACAACCGCTTCGCGGCCCGCGCCGCGGTTCAAGGAGCCACAAACCTGCCCGACCGGGTGCCGATCGTCGAGTTGTTCAAGGCGTTCGAGCGGGGCTTCAAGCTCGACCTGGCCGCGTTCGTTCCGGGAACGTTCATCGGGGGAAATCGGCAGGCTCCCATTCACGCCTATTCCGAGGCTCGAGCGCGAAAACTGGATATTCAGCCCGGTGATCATGGTCTGGTCGAGATCCGTTCCGCTCATAGGCTCTGGGGCTACATTCTTTTCGAGGATCCAGACGACGAGCAGCGTCCTTCCGAAGACAGCATGAATCTGCTCTCGCTGCTGTCGGGTTACGTCGCCACCGTGCTCGAGAACCGCGATTCCTACGATGCCGAAGCCCGCCTCCGGTCCCGGCTCGAGATGGTGCGCGACGTGGTGCATCTGGCCCTCGAGCGCGCGGATCTGGGGGCGGCGCGATCGGTGATGACCGCGGCGGCGGTGACCCGCGCCGGCTACGCGTTCTCGGCTTTCCTGGAAAGACACGGCGAAGGGCTGTGGTCGATTGAAGCCGCCTGCCCTTCGTTTCAAGGAGCGAAGGCCCCGCCCCTGATGCGCGAGGTGCTCGAGTTGCAGGCGAAAGGGGTGAGGCGGGGCGGCAGCCTTCATCTTCGTGGCCAGAGCTTCATTCTGGGCCACGCTCCGCGTTTCTCCTGTGCGATCCCCGTGTTCTCCGGCCCCGAATTCCGCGGCTACTTCGTGATCGAGGACGATATTCGGGAGTCGCTCGAAGCCGCCGATGAGGCCGCCTTCCTCACGTTGTGCGATCAGATGGGCCTGCTCATCCGAAGGCTCGACTACGAGCGCGAACTCGCGCGCAAGAATGCGGAGGTTCAGGCTTCCTACACTCAGCTCGAGGCTATCCACGAGGAGAACGTGCGGATGCAGGAGGTGCTGCGCCGTTACATCCCTCCTTCCACCTGGGACAAGATCGACAAGGACGGCCCGGGCGGCCCCGAGGGCATAGAGGAAGTGGTGGATCGCGCCGTCATGTTCGTCGACATCTGCGGCTTCACGAATGCCTCGGAGGTGCTGCGGCCTCCGCAACTGGTGGCCCTGCTCAACTCCTACTTCACCGTGGTGGCCGCGATCTGTTACCAGCACGGTGGAGAAATCGTCAAATACATCGGCGACGGCATTATGGGTTTCTTTCCCGATGGCCTGTCCGCGGTGGCCGCGGTTTCCGACATCCTGGACGCGCGAAGCCGGATCGCGGCTCAGATCGCGCCGCACGGCATCGCGCCCATCGAAATCCGGGTCGGTGTCGCCTGGGGGCCCACGATCGTGACCTCGGTCGGCCCCTTCTATCAGCAGGACCGGACGCTGCTTGGCGACACCGTGAATACGGCATCACGCCTCGAACATCGCGCCTTGCCCGGCTCGGCGCTGTTCGATAGTGGCCTCATCGGTGATCGCGATCCTGAAAGCCTGGGTCTGAAGTCGGTCGGCATCCTCAACCTGCGCGGAAAAAGAAGGCCGGTCACGGTGTTGACCCTGGCCGCCGACGCCCAACGCTATAAGACTGAAGCCACCGGCGAAGTGATTCGCGACCGGCGGACCAGCGATCACATGGGCATGGACAAACTGGTCTAGCGAACAGCCTTTACGCCATCGCCTTGCGAACCTCGGCCTTGAGGTCTTCGAGTTTGGGGTGGTCGCCCGCAAATTGGCTTGAATACTTGTAGGGCATCGAGCCGTCGGGCATCAGCAGAAGAACTCCGCCGAGCTGGAAAGCGTCGCCATGAACTCCGGGCTGGCTGAAACCATTCCGGCGCGCTTCCGCCGCGCGTTTCAGAACCTTCGGGGTAAGGAACGCGAGAAAGGGTCGTTTGAACTCGAGGGCCTTGTAGACCACGCGCTTCTCGTCCACGAATACCGGCAGATCGATCTGGGTCTCATCCACGAAGGCCTTCGCGTAGCGAAGACTCGAGTGACCAATCACCACCGGTTGGACGCCGAGCTTCGCGAAGGCTTCCCGTTCGCGGTGCACCTGCACCGCCTGCTCTCGGCAGAAGATTCACCCAAAGTGCCGAACGAAAATGAAAAGGGTGGGCTTGCTCTTCGCGATGCCGGCGAGGGAGATGTCGTTGCCGGAAAGATCCTTCACGAAAAGCTCGGTCACGAAACCCCTCCCTGCTTGAGGATCCGGTCGATGACCGGACGCGCGCCTTCGATGGCGGTGCGTTGCATATAGAAAGAGAGGCCTCGTTCGCCGCCCAATTCCTCTCCGTTTCCGGCGCGACCGGGACCGCCGTGAACCAGGGAAGGAAGGACCGTCCCCGGACCGGGTGACAATTCGGCGATCTTCACACTGCCGAGGAAGAGCCGACCGTGAAACGGCGCGAGGCCGAGCGTCGCCTCGGACACGAAGGGGACATCCTCGGAGTAGATCGAGGAGACGAGCCCACCGGCTCCGCGGGAGACAAGCTCCACCGCCTGAGCGGCGGTACCGTCATACGGAACGATGGTGGCCGCGGGGCCGAAAACTTCGTGCGAGTGAACGCTTGGAGCGTCGGCTCCGGGTTCAACCTCGAGGAGCGTGGGCGAGACGAAGAAACCCTGGCCTTCGGGAACTCCCTCAGGCTTTAAGCCGGGCCGCGAATGAACAATCCGACCGTCGCGCGCCAACAACGAGAGACCTTCGAGAACCGCGGCCTTCTGAGCCGAGGTGGCGAGCGGGCCCATCCGCACGCCGTCGGTCCCCGGATTTCCCACCACCACCGCGGCCAGGCGATCGGCCAGATCGTCGCGGAAACGTTCGCTCAGGGCCTCCGGTACGAGAATGCGGCGGATGGCCGTGCACTTCTGGCCGGCCTTCTGCGTCATGTCGCGCAGGACATCCTTGAGGAAGAAATCGTAGGTCTCCGAATCCGGCGTGGCCTCGGGCCCGAGGACCGCCGCGTTCAAGGAGTCGGCCTCGACGTTGATCCGCGTTCCTCGCTCGACGACGCCCGGCGTGTTCCGCAGCAGCGACGCCGTCGAAGCGCCGCCGGTGAAGGCCAGGCAATCCTGGGCCTGGAGGTGAGAGACAAGATCGCCCGCACGACCGAGAAGCAGCGAGAGCGCGCCGCGGGGCCATATCCGCGCCTCGATCAGGAGTTCGAACAAACGATGGGCCACGAGCGAGGAGCTGGTAGCGGGCTTGGTCAGCACCGGCATACCCGCGAGCAACGCCACCGCGGCCTTTTCGGCCAGACCCCAGGCCGGGAAGTTGAAGGCGTTGACGTGAACCGCCACTCCGTGGCGAGTGGTCAGAACATGCTGACCCACCAGACGTGGCGCCCGACCGAGCTGGATGGGCTCTCCGTCCGCGAGAAGGCGTCGATCACCGAGTGCTTCGCCGATCTCGGCGTAGGCCTGAAGAGTGGCGATGGCGCCATCGACATCGAACTTGGCGTCGGAGCGGGTGTTGCCGCCGTTGGTCATCGCAAGCCCGATGAGTTCGTCTCGATTCTTCTGAAGCAGGGCTGCGGTCTTGTGAACCAGCTCGCCGCGCTGCTTGAAGGTGAGAGAGCGCAGAGCCGGCCCGCCTTCGGTCCGGGCGAATTCGAGAGCCAGGGATCGACTGAGGCCGTCCGCGGAAGCGTAGGCGAGGACTTCTTCGGTGGCCGGGTTCAGCAGGGCTTCGCCCTCACCCTCCCCTTCCTGCCAGGAGCCGCCCAGATAACTGTTGAGTTTCGTCATGATCTTTGGAAGGTGTCTAGCCGGAAAGGTGGGATTCCCTTAGATCCATGGCGCGGTTCGCGAGGGCATCCGCTTCCTTGTTCTGCTCGCGACGGACGTGCTTGATCTCGGCTGACTCGAAGGAGCGGCGCTTCGTGGAGGCCTGACGCCACAGGACGAGCATGTCGGGATGCTTCACCTTGTAGACGCCGTTCATCTGCTTCACCACAAGCTCTGAATCGGACCGGATCTCGATACGCCGGGCGCCGCGTGCGGTGGCGAGGGTGAAGGCATGCACAAGAGCCTGGTACTCGGCCACGTTGTTTGTGGCGGTGCCGATAAAGCCAAAGTGCTCGGCCACGACAGCACCTCGGGCATCGACGGCGTGGACCCCAAAACCGGAGGGCCCGGGGTTTCCCCGGGAGCCGCCATCGATATGGATCACGAGTTCGGGCAGCGCTGACATTACGCCCTAGTGAGGGAGGGGTGCTTCAACCGCGCCCTGGGGTGGAGGCGCGTTGAAGAAAAGGATGCGCGAACACGACGAGCATATGATGATCGTGTCGTTCCGTTTCACGTCGACGTAGACCTGAGCCCGGAGCTTCACATGGCACATGGTGCAGGCTCCGTCTTTGGCTTCGGCGAGGGCGGTGCCGCGACGCTGGAGAATGCGCGAGTATTCGGCCAGCAGGTCGGGCTTGAGCGAAATCACTTTCTTTTCGCGGGTGCCCAAAGCTTCGACCCTGGACTTCTGGCATTCCTGGATCTTCGCCTCGATGAGCTTGATCTCATCGCGCCTTGACGCCTCCACGCCTTTGAAGGCCGACTCCTCGGCTTTCACTTTCCCCTGGCCGCCTTCGACCCTTTCCATCGCCTCCAGGATCAGGTCTTCGCGGGATCGGATCTCGCGTTCGACGTTCTCGATCTCGTGGAGCAGGGCCGTGTATTCCTTGTTGGTCTTCACTTCACCGAGCTGGCCCTTGTATTTCGACCGCTTGGCTTCGAAGTCCTGAACCTCGAGTTCCAGGCGCTTTCGATCCTTGGATTGGCCGTCGAGGGCGGCCTTCGCCGCGTCCAGGGCGGCGCGATCCGCGACGATCTGCGCCTCGATGGCCGCCTTCTTCTGGGGCAGAGCGGAAAGCTCGCTGTCAAACCGTCTCAACTCCACATCGGCATGGTGGAGATCCACTAGCGTCACTAGATCAGGATGCATAAGGCACCCCGTGATCTTACCTTCCGCGGGGGCCTCCCGACGCGTAGGGGCACCCTTAGAGTCCGGTGTCGGAAGCCAGGGGCCTCGGGTGCGCCCGGCCTTTCCGATGTTCGCAGGGCGGCCACGAGGGCCGCCTCGACCATTGCGGTTAGGCCGTGTCCTTGCGTTATTCCACCCAGATTTCGATGGTCTCACCGTCTTCACCCACAATCGACACAATTTCGCGGATGTTGAGTGTGCGCAGGCGTTTCCAGAATCCATCGGCGTCGTAGCCCTTCATCTCCAGGCCTCGCTTGGCCGAATCGGGCAGCGATCCGAAGACGAATTCGGCGAGGGAGAAGGGAACCGTCACGGACACCGTCTGTTTTCCGCCCTTGGCAATCCGGATACGCAGAAGTCGGGCCGGGCCCACCGGCTCCTTTTCCGACGGACGGACGGTCTTCCCTGGCGTGGGCGAAGGCCTGCTGGAGGTGGGCGGGGGCGCTTCCGCGAGGCTCTTGGGCTCGAGACGCAGGAGCTGAAGTTTCGCCCGCTCGACGATGTCTGTGTCCTTGGAAGATTTCACAATCTCTCGCAGCACCGCGGTCGCCTTGCGGGCGTCGGTCAGGTTCGGCAGAGAACCCACCTGCAACGCTCCGAAGTACCGGACCGCGGGTCGGTCATCTCCCAGCGAGCGAAGCACCGCGGTCATATAACCAGACTTGCCGGATCGCGCCAGCTTGGTGGCAAGACCAATGCGCGAGATCTCGGCTTCTTCGGCGAGACGAACGTCGGTGGGCGGCAGGTCGAGAAACGCTCCGTACTCGCGGAAGGCGCGATCGGTTTCCCCCAGGGATTCGCTGCAACGCGCGATCCAATAGGTGGCGGCTTCGCTGGTCGGGCCCTTCTGGGCGGCAATTTCCGACCAGCGTGTCCGCGACTCTTCGTATTTGCGATCGAAGAAGAGGGCCTTGGCCTCGGTGAGATCCGATTCCAAGAGGGCGACGGCGAAGGGAAAGGTGGTGAGAACGATCAGTGTGGCGGCGAGAAAGTTCATGGTGCTGCAAGCTCCTGGGCAACCATGTCGATTTTCATCAGCAGGTTTTTTCGTTCGACGTTGCGGGCGATCGCGGCCACCTCGGAGCGTCTTGTGCACTGGGGAAGTTCGGCCACCTGCTGGAGCAGGCCTTCGACCTCCTCCATCACCCCCCGCGCGGCCAGGAGGGTTTCACCCGATCCCGAAACCAGAGCGGCTCGGCGCTTGAGCAAGGTCCGGCTGGTCCGGGCCTCCTGGGCGACATCGACGCTGTCCTGGGGCGAGTCCGGACAATCCGCGGCCGCTCTCATCTGCACCAGAACGTCCTGGGCGTCTTCGAGGTACCGGGCGGCATCGGCACGCAGATGGGTTTTCTCGAGGCGCGCGTAGAAGGCGTCGTTGTTCGACGCGGTCTCGCCCGCGTCTTCGAGGGACACCCCCACCGGAACGGGCGCGACCTCGGGAACCAGAGGCGCCAGGCGGGCCGCGAGAATCCCCGCAAGCAGGCCGATGCCGATGAGACCCGCCGCACTGAGGCTAGAGGCAAGACTCCAAGCCGGGACGACTGGACGTGACGAGGGCGCTTCCCGCAGCCTTGCGAAAACGCGAGTTTGCAGCGCTTCCGAGGAAATGGGCAAGGCGCGCCCGATCGCGGCGTCCGCGCGCAGCGCCGCATCAGCCCGCTCCAACCCCTGAAGCTCAGTGCGACACGACGGGCAGGACTCGATGTGGCTCCGAACAAAGGAGGCTTCCGTCGGATTGAGGACACCCGCGGCCAGAAGCCCCAGACGCCGGGTGAATCGGAAATGAAGGAAGGTCATGCGCGAGCCTCCCCCAATGTTGCCTTCATCCGGATAAGCGCCCGATTGAGCGAACTCTTGACCGTGCCCAGGCGAACACCCAGCGTCGAAGCAATCTCTTCCAGGGACATCTCGGAAAAGTGACGCAGGGTCACGACCGCGCGCTGCCTTTCGTTGAGGGCGAGCAGGCCCCGTTCGATGGTCCGACGCGAGTCTTCAGTGTGAAGGTGGTCGAGGGCGCCTGGTTGGTGGCGCGCTGGAATGTGCTGGAGGTCTTCGGCCTCCACCCCGACTTCATGGGTTCCCCGCCGCTTTTTTTGACGGTAGCGGTCGATGGCGGCGTTGATGGCGACGCGGGTGAGCCAGGCGCCCACCTCGGCCCGGGAATCAATCCGCTGCGCCTGCTGAAAGAGTTTGATGAAGGCATCTTGAACCACCTCGAGGGCGTCCTCGGAGTTTCGCAAATAGCCGTAGGCGATACCGTAGAGACGCCGTTCGTGCCGGGCCATGAGCGAAGACAGCGCCTCTTCCTCCCCCGCCGCGAGGCGGGCAAGGAGATGCGCATCGTCGTTGCCTTTGCACGGGGCCACAAGGAGCGATCTTCGGCGACCTCAGCGCAGATAGACAAGGACCCGTTCGCCATCATCTTCGGTGACCTCCACCAGCGGGCCGAGCGGGAGCTTGTCCAGGTCGGTGCCGCGGAGCTTCCGGAGTTTGCGCCGCGCTTCCGAGCAGCCGCTTCGGGAGCGGTCGCAGAAATCCTGATCGTCTAAGTCCCAGTCGAAGTCGGCGTTCCTGGCCAGTTTTCGCACCAGGCCCAGAGGCACTTCGACCCGCACAAGTTTTCGATTGTCCGGGTCGTAGACCAGAACGCGCAATTCCCGTGCTGGACCTTCTTTGCCCGCCACCGCTTGAGCCGCGTTCCGCGCTTCGTCGAAGTACCGGTCCGGGTTTGAGACGTGGCTGACGTTCACCAGACAGCCGATGCTGGCGAAGGCGAGAGCGCAGGTGATTGCAAGTCGTTGAAACATGTTGGCTTTTCTCCTTGAAACTCATGTGCTTCTGTCCCTTCTAACGCCCCAGGGGGGAGAAAGGTTCCAAAGGCCGGGCCGCAGGGGATAATGACGAATATGGCTGAAGGTATTGGTTTTTCCGGGATCGACTTCTCAGGCAAGGACGCCTGGCGGATGTTCAAGATCATGTCGGAGTTCGTGGAGGGGATTGACGAACTGCAGGAGATCGACCGGGGGGTGGCGGTTTTCGGATCGTCCCGTTCGAAACCCGGCAGCGAAGACTATGAAGGAGCGCGGGCCATGGGGCGCGCCCTGGCCCTTTCGGGCTACGACGTGATCACGGGCGGCGGGCCGGGAGACATGGAAGCGGCGAATCAGGGAGCGCGGGAAGGAAACGGGAATTCGGTAGGTCTCGCCATCCATCTGCCCCACGAGGGGAAAGCCAACCCGTACCTCACCCACACCATCACGTTCAAGTACTTCTTCGTGCGCAAAGTCATGTTCGTGAAGTACAGCAAGGCCTTCGTGGTGATGCCCGGAGGGTTCGGAACGCTCGACGAACTGTTCGAGGCGGTGACCCTCGTTCAGACCAAAAAGATCAAGCCGTTCCCGATCATCCTCGCCGGAAATCCGGCCCATTGGCAGGGACTTCTCGACTGGATTCAAAGCGCACTGGTCGCGCGTGGGAAAGTGCGGGAAGAAGAAGTGTCCATTTTGCAGTTGGCGGAGACTCCCGAAGCCGTACTCGAAATCCTGAAGAAAAATCACATCGAAGGAGGCGCATGAGCCGAAAAGGGACGTTGATCGCAGGCGATGGAATCGGACCCGAGGTCGTCTCGGCCGCGGTGCGCGTGCTCGAAGCGACCGGGGTGGTCATCAAGTGGGAATCCCAGATGGCGGGGGCCATGGCCATTGCCACCGAAGGTTCGCCCCTCCCGCAGAAGACGCTCGACTCAATTCGAAAGAACGGCCTGGCCCTGAAGGGCCCCACCACGACTCCGGTGGGTGGCGGTCATGCCTCCATCAATGTGGCCTTGCGCAAGACCCTCGACCTCTATGCGAACGTCCGGCCCATCAAGTCGCTGCCGGGGGTGAAGAGCCGCTACGAGAACGTCGACCTCGTCATCATTCGAGAAAACACCGAAGATCTGTACTCCGGCCTCGAACACGTGGTGGTCCCCGGCGTGGTGGAGTCGATCAAGGTGATCACCGAAAAGGCCTCGACCCGGATCGCGAAGTTCGCCTTCAACTATGCGCGGACCCACGGCCGCAAGCGGATCACCGCCGTCCATAAGGCCAACATCATGAAGTTGTCGGACGGCCTGTTTCTGGACTGCTGTGCCAGGGTGGCCGCCGATTTCCCGGACATCAAATACGACGACATCATCGTGGACAACTGCTGCATGCAGCTGGTGCTCGACCCCACGCGCTTCGACATGCTGCTGCTTGAGAATCTGTACGGCGACATTGTCTCCGATCTGTGTGCCGGACTGGTGGGCGGCCTGGGCCTGGCCCCCGGCGCCAACATCGGTGAGAAGGGGGCGACTTTCGAGGCGGTTCACGGCAGCGCCCCCGACATCGCAGGCAAGAACATCGCGAATCCGATCGCGCTGATTCTCTCGGCCGCCCTGCTTCTTGACTACATCGGCGAGAAGGCGGCGGGCGACCGGGTGCGCCACGCGGTGACCGCGGTTTTGAAGGAAGGGAAACACATGCCGAAAGACCTGGGGGGTTCGGCCTCCACGAGCGAAGTCGCCGAGGCGATCGCCACGCGCGTTTCAAAGAAGTCTTGAAGCTGGCAGCCCATGGCGAAAGTCTGCCGGCATTCGCGCGCGAAGCCTCCCTTGGGGGAGAGGCGGACTTTCACCACAGACTGCTGGCACCTGGTCTGGCGCTTTTCTTCCTCCTGGCGCCCCACGCGGTGGCTCAGGAGGAGGATGCTTGGCCTGAGGGCAATGCCTACGTCCGCAGCGTTCTTCGGAACCCGCGGCCCCAGGACGCCGCGATCAACGACTATTCGTACGACATGGACGAGGTGCGTGAAAACCTCGACAAAAATGGGAACGCCATCTCGCGGGAAGCCCGACGCTACGAGGTCTACTTCGTGCAGACCCGTCCGGTGCGACGCCTGGTGGCCCGAAACGGCAGGGCCTTGAGCGCGCGGGAACAGTCGGAGGTCGACCGGAAGGCGGAGGCCCTCGCGAAGGCGATCGGCGAGGGGCGAACCGTGAGCGAGCAGCCGGGGATCCGGCTGTCGCTGCTTCTCGAGTCGTTCGACTTCAAGACGGTAGGTCGCGAGGAACGCGGGGGCCGGAAGACACTGGTCTTCGCTTTTTTACCTCTCGCCTCCGCCTCCACGGGTCGATCGTCCGGAGGCCGGGGCTCGGACGCCATCGCGCGGATTCTTACCGGACGTCTTCATGTCGACGAGGTCGACCGCAGAGTGGCGCGGATCGACGCCCACAACATCGAAGGCGGCAAAGCCAGCCTCGCCACCGGGGTGAAGCTCGGGGCCTTCGCGCTTCAGATGGAGTTCGTCGCGGTGGAGGATCACGTCTGGCTCCCCCTTCGCGTGGTGACGATCGCCACCGGCCGCGCCTTCATCTTCAAGACCTTCCGCGTTCGTCAGACCACCACCTACTCGAACTACCGCAGGTTCACGGTCGGCACCGAAGAAAAGCCGATCGGATCTTGATCGGCGAACAAAGATCGGCCACGCGACTTCGTCTTCTCCGCGCTTGGGGTGTAGCTGCGCCACCAAGTCGGCGGGGAAGACGATGTCGCGCTCAGGGTGTCCATGCGGTCGAACTCGGACGGCGCCTTTGAAGGACGTCTCCCGACTCGTCCAGATGACGGCAAACTGTGGACCGTGCAGGTGATTTCGCAAACGCCCGCGTTTCGGCGCGTGGTTCAGGGCGTTCGTCTCATACCCGAAGGCAGCATCGCGGAGGGTCGGACGAATTCGACCAGGCCCGCGCGCGTCTTCGCAAGGAGATCCAGAAAGACGTCGAACGAAGTCGTCGGTCTGTGATTGTGTCGTCTCTTGAGGTGCTCGACAATGGTGCGAGCAAGACCGACACGCCCGACCCGCTTGTGCAGGGAGTGGCGCTGGTGCGTCAGCAGTTTCTGGCGACGCTGGAAGGGCTCGGCGTCACGCGAGTTGACCCGCTCGGTCAACGTTTTGACCCGGTCCAGCACGAAGCCGTCTCGACGGTGCCTGCCGCATCATCCGACCGGGACGACATCGTCATCGGCGTCGTCCGTCCGGGCCATCTTGACGTCACGCCGATCGCCCCGCTTGCCAGGGGCGGATGAAACTGCTTGCCGTGGTGAAGAACCCGCTGAGCATCACCCGTTACCTGGCTGCGCCCGGCGAACTGACCGAGGGCGCGAAGCCTTCCCTTGGGGGATGCCCTGCCGCTCACCTGGTCGCGGTCCGCCCTGCTGGAAGAGCCGCGTGCTCCGGCGACAGGCGCTCGGCGACGAGAACCAGTGCGGGGATCACGGCAGCAAGGGCGAGCGCGCAGCCTGGCCAGCCATGGGGGGCGGGGCCCTTCTCCCGAAGCGTAGGGGCACCCCTTGTGGGTGCCCGGCCGTTCCGATCTCGCAGGGCGGCCACGAGGGCCGCCCCTACT
>Ga0163144_10003519_pt1 | contig 35608 bp, 28 predicted proteins | sample OliLak19BULKMAT1_FD_123175 | JGI IMG/M metagenome (GOLD analysis project Ga0163144, IMG submission 123175) | Freshwater microbial mat bacterial communities from Lake Vanda, McMurdo Dry Valleys, Antarctica - Oligotrophic Lake LV.19.BULKMAT1 | ecosystem: Environmental > Aquatic > Freshwater >...
CGCGGCGATCAAAGAACTTCATCACCTGAGTTAGTTAGGATCGGCTTAACGGGGTGGAGGCATGACGGATCATGCCCCACCTGTTTGATCTGAGAGACTCTACGACGCTTCGATATCGCGGCGTAATCTTTCGGCGTCTGCGCGTTGTTTTTCCAATTTCATTAATTGTAGGCTGTAGCGGTCGCCCAACACGCGGAGACGGCTGAAAATTGGTGTCAAGACTTGGGTGCCATATTCCGATAAACGGCTGCGTTCTGTGCGGGTCAGATCGTCTAGGGCTTGATGATAGGTTTTGAGCAAACCATCAACGCGGGTATTGAGTTCGCGCTTGGAATCATCGCTGACGCGGCGTAGGTAGCGGACTGCTAAAACACCCCCCACTAAAGCGACGGGGGCACCCAGCAACACGGCTGGCAGTGCTAATGCGGCAGCGGTTGCCCCGATCAAGGGCCCCGGCGCGCCAATGCCCAAGACCAGAATGACCAATCCAAACAAGATTGCACCCATGCCGACGGCGAAACCATTGAGATTGCTGCGGAATAACTCTTCAATATCCCCTAGCACTCTGCCGCTGGAATACGACTTCAACTCTGATTCGGCAATGCGGGTGGCTTCTTCGAGGGCACCGCGTTGCTCGGCATAAATACCAGCATCTAACCCAGTGAGTTCTTGCTCAAGGACGCGCTGAAGTTGATTTAAGCGTTCGATGACGCTGCGCCAGTAGGCGCGGCTGTTGTCGATGAGGGCATTGATGTAATTGCCGCTGGCTTCGCTGACATCGCGGAGCGCCCGCCCGATCACCTCATCTTGAAATTGTTGTTGCAAGACCTCGCGCGAGACTGGACGGGCGAGATTACGCACTGACAAATTCCGGTTGATGAAGGTTAATCCGCGTAGCCGCATCGCTTCAAACACCACATCGATCTGAGCGCGGGCGGTGGCTAATTGTCCTGAGAGACCTTCAGATTGTTGACTCAGTTCGCGTTGAATATCTTCGAGTTTGTTTTTGTCGGTGCCCACCAAATCGCTGGTATGCTTGAGCGTCTCGTAATGTTTATTGATGATGCGCTCGGCAGTCACCAGTTGGGCGAGTAGTTTTTGACGGGCGGGCGGGGCTTCGCTAAACAAACCCCGTAAATGCCCACGCACTGATTCCATGCCCATTTGATTGGTTTGATTGGCTTTGAAGGCGCGTAAGCCATCTTTCGCGGACACCATAAAGATCAGTGGCTTCAAGTTGAGCAATTCTTCGACTTGGCGTTCAACGAAACGCCGGACTTGCTGCTGTTCGTTTTCTTCCAAGAGGTCAATCTGATTGACCACAAGGATGATTTTTTTGCCATAATCCCGCGCTAGTTCCAAATATAGGCGTTCGGTTTCGGCGAGTGCGCGTTTGGCAGACACCACAAAGATCACCAAGTCGCTGCGGTGCAAAAAAGACTTGGCGACCTGCTCATGCTTCTGAAAGACCGAGCCGACTCCGGGGGTATCAACCAACGCCACGCCACGCGCACCGGTATTGGGGTGCCGCCATTCATACAAACCATCAGGGCGCAGATTCGGTCGGCGGAGCGCTTCATCGCCATAACGAATGATGTGGATCGCTTCGGTCGTTGGGGTGATGCCCATTGCCAACAGGTCATCGCCGAGTAGGGCATTAATGAACGTCGATTTGCCGGCGTTAAATTCGCCTATGACGACGACTAAAAAGAAGAGGTCACGCAGGTCTTCCGCCATATCTAACAGACGTTGGCGGTCTTCGGCGATCCCCGCTCCTAATTCGGTCAACGCCGAGGCAGTGTCCACCAACAGCGTAACCTCACGTTCGCGCTGGGCTGCCAGCGCGCCTTCAATGGGCGTGACAAGGGAAGGTGAGTCCATAATTTAGCCTCTCATCAATGATGATAATCCGGTTTTTCCCATTGCGCCGACTGATGCGTCGATGGCGACGATCTCTTGCCCAGCGGACTGAAGCCGTTTCATCTGCTCCATTTGAACCTCAGTTTGTGACTCAATGACACGAGTCAACGGGGCGACAGCATCGCGGCGAAGCTGTACTCCATAGGCGATTTGCTTCTCTGCCGCTTGTCGTAGGGTCTCCAGATAGCGGCGTTCGATCTCGAAAATGCGCTGCTGATACTGGTTTGCCAACATCCGTCCGCGTAGGGGGAGGAATGCCAATCCCAAGAGGATCAAACCAAGCAAGATGAAGATCGCGATGAAAATCGGTGAGTCTGCGGATTGCGGCGGCAGGATGACCACCGCAAAAATGACGAAAACAATGAGCAGAAGTTCATAGGCGGCGATGTATAACAGAGTATTGCGGAGTGCCCGCTCAATTTTTCCGGTTTCGATCACTTGGGCGTCTTCTTCGACACTGCTGAGGTCTTTGCGCACATTGACCAATGCCGTGCGTTCGTATTTCACGGGGGTCTGCACAGTGCCGATCACTTTTGACTTGATGATTTCCGGCAAGGCGGCAATTTCTCGACGTGCGTATTTCACAATATCATCAAGGTCTTGCACATCGCGTCCTTCGATGCGTGGGGCAAGCTTATCGGCGATGGTGGGGATTTCGCGAACGGCTTCAAAGACTTTGTGATGTTCAAACGCTGCCCGCACATAAGAACCACCGCTGCTGGCGCGTGCCAGACGGCTCAAGCCGATGAGTTCTAGCACGCCCCGCCCGACCGAGCTAAATGCCCGTGTCAATTGAAATTGTTCTAAGAGGGCATCCCCGCCGCGCTCGGCAACGGTGACAAACTTAGTATGGATTTCGCCTTCAATTTCTTTGACGGTACGCTCTTGCTCACGCTTGCAGACGGCAAGTTGGCTATCGATGTTTTGCGCGATGTTTTGATAATGATCCAACGCCGATTGATTGCCGCGCAAGGCGTTCATCGCTTGAACATGGACATTTTGAGCAATTTGAAGCGGTGTTTGCAATTTTTGCCGCAACCGCGTGACATCATTTAACTGACTATCGACATAGGCTTCAATGCGATCCATGCCGCTTTTACGCCACAATTCAAGATCAAGCGTCCCATCTGGTAGCCGTGCGGTCGCCGCAATTTTCGATGAAGTGAGCCACAATTCTGGTTTGAAGCCCAGTTTCATCTGGCTTTGGTCAAGGACGTAATTACGGACCGTTTCTAGCTCGTCAGAGGAGAGCAGATCGATCTGATTCAAAATCAAGATCACGTTCTTGCCGTAATCTTTCAAAAATTGCAGATAATCAAGGTTGCGTTGTGTCATCGCTTGGGTCGCAAGCATGACCAACAAGACGGTATCGCTGCGATGTAAAAAGCGGCGGGTAATGTCTTCATGTTTCTTGAAAACCGATTCCAATCCCGGCGTATCGACAAAACTCACTTTGTGCAGCAGTGGGGATGGATAAAACACAGTTTCGACCTCACCGCTCCGGCTCCGTGAAAGCTCCTCACCCCACCGTAAGATGCTGATTTTATCCGTCGTTGGGATGGGACCGATGGACAATAAATCGTGTTCCCCCAACAGGGCATTGATAAGGCTGGATTTGCCCGCACTAAAAGGACCAACGAATACGATCATATACGGATGATCGGCATGAAACAGTGCATCACGAAGATGGGTTGCGTTTTCTTCTTCTAGCCCATCGATACGCGGTGCGATTTCAAGTAAATTCGTGATGAGTTCATATTCACGGCGACGCACCGACTCGTAGTCTGCCGCAAGTTTCGATTCTGTGGATTTATTGACCACTATCGTCTCGCTTTACTTTTGCGGAATTTGTTTCGTTCACGATTTTAGTATATCATCCCAATCATCGCGATTGTTGACCCATGTTTACGCCTATCGAGGTGCTGTTATGAGGAATCGTTTTTTCGTACTCAGACTGATCAGCGGAATTTATAAGTTTGTTGCCGTGTTACTGCTCATTGGAATGGTTGGTACGGTTGCTTTTGTATTGATCGATGCAGAGAGATTTCCTCAAATTGACGCCAAACTTCCTGTCATCGCCTTCGCGGTTGCCATTGCAATCGTGGGTCCTGTGGCTTTGTGGGGAATGGCGCAGTTTCTTGATTTGTTGATGGCGATTGAAACTAATACCCGTGCTTCTACCAAGATGCTGCAACAATTAGGGAGAGTGATGAACGAACGCCTGTAATGGGTTCCGATTCACCATGACGAAACTTTATGTTTAATGCGTCGATTCGTTACCATTCAGGACAACTTTTTTGTGATGATGTTTGCCTAGCCGACATCATCACGCAGGTGGGCACGCCAGTCTATATCTACAGCCTAAAACGGGTGCTGGAAAATTACGAGACTGTGCGCTCAGCTTTTTCATCATTGAACGCACAGGTCCATTATAGCGCCAAAGCCAATGCGAATTTGGCGATCTTGCGAGCGCTGGTGAACGCTGGATGTGGGATTGATACGGTGAGTGCGGGCGAAATTTACCGCGCTTTGAAGGCGGGGGCACCTGCCGAAAAAATCCTATTCGCAGGTGTCGGCAAAGCCATGTCGGAACTGTATTATGCCGTTGAGCAAGATGTCGGTTGGTTCAATGTCGAAAATGTCAAAGAGGCTGAGTTCCTCAATAGCATCGCCATGACCTCGCTCAAAACGGTGCGGGTCGCCCTTCGATTAAATCCGAATGTGCAAGCCAGCACCCACCCGAAGATCGCCACTGGGCATGGTTCTGCAAAATTTGGCTTGTCTGCCGAGTCGATCCAAGCTTTGTATGCCCGACGCGCTCAGTTGCCAGCGCTGCGTTTTGAAGGGATTCATGTCCATATCGGGAGCCAACTCCATGATCTGGAGGCGACTGTCGCGGCGGTGCGTGCCGCTGTTGAACTTGCGAAAACCATGCCGACTGTCAACACCATCGATATCGGGGGCGGCTTTCCAGTGGCATACAGCAGCGAAGATGAACTGCCTAATGTGCGTGTCTTTGCCGATGCGCTTGCCCTGATCCTCGAAGGGTATACGGTAGTATTGGAGCCGGGACGTTCGATTGTGGCGGATGCCGGAATGTTGGTCACGCGCGTACTGTACGTCAAGGATCAGGGGGGCGAACACTTAGTGGTCGTCGACGCCGGCATGACCGATCTCATCCGTCCGGCGTTGTATGATGCGCATCATGCAATTGTGCCGCTGAGCCAACCGAACGATCACCAAGCGCTTAACTTGTCTCAGATTGTTGGGCCCGTGTGTGAAAGCGCTGATGTTTTAGGGCGTAATATCCCACTTCCTGCGCTGACGACCTATGATTGCCTTGCGGTTTTGACGACCGGCGCTTATGGTATGGTGATGGCAAGCAATTATAATGCCCGTGTTCGCCCACCCGAGGTGGTGGTCGAGCCGGATGGGGGTTCTTGGCGCGTTGCCCGTCGTCGCGAAACATGGGCGGACTTGATCGCCCTAGAACAATAACACTGCCCCAAGCGTTATCGGGCAGGTTTGTGACAATCACCCTTAAAGGATAGGTATGAGCGTACAACGGAAAACATCGGTTGCCGTCGTCTTTGGCGGACGAAGTGTTGAACACGATGTGAGTATCGTCACTGGTCATCAAATCATGCGCGCCTTCGACGCTGACTTGTTCACGGCGATCCCGATCTATATCGATCGTGAAGGGCGTTGGTTTACGGGTGACTCGCTTCGGGAACTTAAAAACTTCAAGAATGAAATCACCAGTTTGGCAGGGGTGACGCCTATCGTCTTGTCACCTTCTGTCCAGCATCACGGTTTCATCATCAATCCGACGGCATCGGGTTTGTTCAACCGCAGTCAAGTACAGCGTATCGATGTTATGTTTCCGGCGGTGCATGGCTCACATGGTGAAGATGGCACGTTACAAGGGTTATTTGAACTGGCGGATATCCCTTATGTGGGCTGTGGCGTGATGGCATCGGCAGTCGCCAATGATAAATTGATGACCAAACATGTCTTGCGCACACAAGGAGTCCCGGTGGTGGATTCTGTCGGTTTTACGCGAACAGAATGGCTTGCCAACCCGGAGCGTGTGATCGCCCAAATTGAGAAGATGCTGACCTATCCCCTTTTCGTCAAGCCGGCGACACTCGGTTCGAGCATTGGCATTAGTCGGGCGGACACGACGGCGCTCTTGCGCGCTTATATCGATGTCGCTGCGGGTTTTGATGAGCGTTTGCTGGCGGAAAGTGCCGTTACGCGCTCTGTTGAAATTAACTGTTCGGTCCTCGGCGATCCAAACGGTTATCAATCGTCAGTCTTGGAACAGCCGATCTCGTGGCAAGAGTTTTTGACTTACGAAGAAAAATACTTAAGCGGTGGCGAAGGCATGAAGAGTGCTGAACGAATTATCCCTGCGCCGCTCTCCCCCGCGCTAACCGCGCGTATTCAGGAGATTGCGATTCAGGCGTTTCGGGTGATCAATGGGCGCGGGATTGCGCGCCTCGACTTCTTGGTGCGCCCCGATACAGATGAAGTATTCCTGAATGAGATCAACACGATGCCCGGTTCGCTGTCATTTTATTTGTGGCAAGCGACAGGCATCAGCCAAACGGCATTGGTTTCTAAGCTCGTTGCGCTTGCCCGCGATGCTTACGCCGAAAAGCGCCGCAATACGTATAATTACCAAACGAGCTTGATTGCGCTCACTGCTGAACGCGGGATCAAGGGCTTAAAAAAATAGCCCGAAGGATGACTCCGGTTTCTCGTGGCTTATTTCAGAGGGTATCATAGAAATTTGAGGATAAGCGGTTGTGCCGTATCAGTCGGGCGGCGGTCGTCGGAATAACGTACAGCTAGGCGTAGGTCAATCCATTTGGACGGGTAGCACACCAGCCGCGATTCCCGAACGGGCATTGGATGGTTTGCCGGGGTGTCTGACATGGTTAGCGTTGTTGTTATCCATCGTGGGCGCGGTTGCTTTTCCGCGCTTATTGTTGTTGATAGCCATTGCGCTTGCTTTGTATTCAGCGTTCCGTTTCTTATTGGCGGGGATCGCCAATTTTATGGGGTTGCGCAAAATTCGCCAGTGGGAAGCGACCGATTGGCGTGAATTATATATCCAGTCCGCCCCCCCAGATGCGTTGGCATGGGATGATGTCCACCATGTGATCATCATCCCCAATTATAAAGAACCAGAAGGTGTATTGCGCGCCACCCTCGATAATTTGGCAGCGCAATATGAAGCGCGCTGGCGGATCACAGTTGTTCTGGCGATGGAAGCAGCGGAGGATATGGCGGTCGCGAAGGGCGAACAACTTGTCCAAGACTACGCCCATTGTTTCAAGAATATCTATTACACCGTGCATCCGCGCGGACTGCCGAGCGAAATGCAATGTAAATCTGCCAACGAAGCGTGGGCGGCACGCTGGGCGCGGCGTAAATTGGTGGAAGAACAACGTTTGTCTATCGACAATATCCTTGTCACCACGATGGACGCCGATACCCAATGGCACCGTCATTATATTTACGCCTTGACCTACCTCTATGCCGTCAACCCCGAACGGCATGTGCGCTTTTGGCAAGCACCGATCCGGTATCACAGCAATATCTGGGATATCAACCCGTTGATGCGAATCATCAATGCCTACTCGACGGCATTTGAACTGGCTTATTTGGCAGCGCCATGGTGGATGCCTATGCCGATGTCGTCCTATTCGCTAAGCCTTAAGCTGTTAGAGTCGAGCGGGTATTGGGATCCCGATGTGATTGCTGATGAATGGCACATGTTCATCAAAGCGTTTTTTGCACGTGATGGTGAGGTCAAACTGGAACGGGTATTTTTGCCTTTCTTGGCACAAGCGACGACAGGTGAAAATATCCTTGATGCCATTCGTAATCGCTATCAGCAGACTCTTCGCCATGCGTGGGGGACAAAAGAAGTCGGTTATTCGATAGCCAAGACGCTTGAACATCCCGAAATTGAGTTTCGGCGCGCTTTTCGCTTGGTGTTTCGCATCTCGCACGATATTTTGTTGGCGGGAGCAGGATGGGTGATCATGACGCTTGGGTCACAACTGCCGCTCTTGCTGAATCCGTCGTTGTTTCAAGAGCTTGTCTCATCGGATTCTGGTAGACCCTTGCTCATTGTTTTTCAGGTCGCCTTTACGATGGTGTCGATCCTTGGTATCGTGTTTTGGTATCAGGATGTGATCGTGCGTCCCCCGCGGACTCGCCCGCAAACGTTGGTTGAACGCTTTTGGACGCTGATCAGCTTTCCGATGTTGCCCGTGCTGACGCTGATCTTTGTCGCCTTGCCTACGATTCAGGCGCAGACGCGCTTGTTGATGGGCATACCGCTTCAGTTCCGTGTGACCCGTAAGAATTGATGTCTACGCTCATTTTACCCACCAAATTGTATATCCCCCCAACGCGGACTAAAGTTGTCCTGCGATCCCGTTTAATCAAGCGCTTGAACGAAGGATTGCAGGGCAAATTGAGCCTCATTTGTGCCCCTGCTGGTTTCGGTAAAACCACATTGGTCAGTGAGTGGGTCGTCGCTTGCAAACGACCGACGGCTTGGCTATCACTGGATGAAGAAGATAACGACCCTAGTCTCTTTTTGGCGTATCTGGTGGCTGCTTTACGGACGCTGGTGGGGGATTTTGGAGAAAGTGTACTGAGTGTACTCCAATCCCCACAGCCACCGCCCATAGAGATGATTCTGACGACGTTGCTCAATGAAATGACCGCCATCAAGGGACAATTCCTCCTAGTCTTTGATGACTATCATGTTATCGACGCCCAACCGGTTGACAATGCCCTCACTTTCTTGCTTGAGAACTTGCCGCCTCAGATTCATCTGGTCATCGTTAGTCGCGAGGATCCCGATCTCCCCATAGCCCGTTTACGAGTTTTAGGGCAATTGACTGAATTGCGCGTTGCTGATTTGCGTTTTAGCCCTTTTGAAGCTGGAGAGTTTCTCAACAAGGTGATGGGGTTAGCCCTATCAGTAGACGATATTAATGAACTGGAAACCCGTACTGAAGGGTGGGTTGCTGGGTTGCAATTAGCCGCCATCTCGATGCAAGGGCATCAAGCGCCCACCCGTTTTATCAAATCTTTCACCGGTAGCCATCATTTTGTGCTTGACTATTTGCTTGAAGAAGTCCTGCATCGACAACCCGAAGCTGTGCAGACGTTCTTGCTGCGCACGTCGATTCTCGACCGTATGTGTGGACCCTTATGTGATGCTGTGCTACATACCACTGCTGGTGCTGGGGAAGAAACTTTAGCAAACCTCGAACGTGCCAATCTGTTCATTGTCCCACTGGATAACGAGCGGCGTTGGTATCGTTATCACCACCTATTTGCGGATTTGCTGCGCCAGCGACTGCGCCAGAATATTGCTTCTATGTCCATAGGGCATGAGGTCGCAGTGTTTGACGAATTACACAAGCGTGCGAGTATCTGGTACGAAGAGAATGGCTTGGAGATTGAAGCGTTTCAGCACGCAGCGGCAGCCCATGATGTGGCGCGCGCTGAACGTCTGATCGACGGAAAAGGGCTTCCTTTGCACTTTCGAGGGGCGGTGTCGGCGATTCTCGGTTGGCTGGAGTCCCTGCCGAACACAGTGTTGGATGCCCATCCTTCGCTGTGGGTGCGCTACGCCACTACGATGCTGGTTGCTGGTCAAACCATCGATGTTGAGCCGAAACTTCATGCTGCCGAAATTGCCTTTCAAAATGCCGATCCAGACGACAGAACCCGCGATTTTATCGGAAAGATCGCCGCCGCACGAGCGACATTGGCACTGACTCGGTACGAAATCGACAGCATGATCACGCAGTCGCAGCGCGCTTTGGAATATCTCCGTCCAGACAGCTTTCGGTTCCGCGCTACGGCGTACTGGTCACTTGGATTTGCCTACCAACTCTTGGGAGATCGCGCTGCATCAAGCCATGCGCTTACGGAATCCCTCGCGATTAGCCGTGTGGCGGGGGATGTCTTCGCCACTATCTTGGCAACCATTGGGGTGGCGCAAATCCAAGAAACTGAGAATCAGCTTTATCTGGCGGCAGAGACCTATCGAACCGTCTTGCAATTGGCGGGGGATCAACCGCAACAGATTATTTACGAAGCGCATCTGGGGATGGCGCGCATCTACTACGAATGGAACGATCTCGACGCTGCAGAATATCATGGACAACAGAGTATTCAACTAGCGCGGCAGTACGATACCATCATTGACCGATTCATTATCTGTGAGATTTTTCTTGCACGCTTGAAACTTGCGCTTGGCGATGTGAGCGGCGCGCTGGCTCATTTATCAGACATCGGTCAACTTGCACGTCAAAAGAATTATGTCCATCGTCTTCCTGAGATTGCCACTGCCCAAGTGCTGACCCTGTTGCGGCAAGGCGATTTGGCGTCAGCCATTCATCGGGCGCAGTCGCTCGCTTCCCCAGTCATCCAGTCACGCATATGCCTTGCCCAACGAAATGCAGCGGCGGCACTGGCAATACTGAAACCGTTGCGTCAAGAGATGGCGGCAAAGGGTTGGGCAGACGAATTCCTTAAGATCACGGTTTTACAAGCTATCGCTGCCGATATGCACGGCGAAAAAGACAATGCTGTGGCGTTGCTGACAGAGGTGTTGGTGCTGGCAGAGCCGAATAATTTCATTCGTCTGTTTGTGGACGAAGGAATGCCGATAAAGCAGTTGCTTCAAGAGGTCGTTGCACAGGGAATTGCGCCTGATTATGTGCGGCGCTTATTGTCGGCGTTTGCCTCTGTCGCAATGCGCCAGTTCCCTCAACCGAGGCTTGTGGATCGCTTGAGTGAACGCGAGATCGAGGTCATGCAATGTATTGCCGAAGGACTCACAAATCAAGAAATCGCGGATCGATTGTACCTTTCGTTGTATACAGTGAAGGTTCATGCCCGCAACATTTATGGCAAGCTGGGCGTCAACAGCCGGACGCTTGCCATTGCGAAAGCACGTGAACTGGGACTTCTGCCTCGTTCCTGATTATTTATGGGTTTAGCCCACCTCTTTGCGCCTGTTTTGCGCTGATTTACTTGTCGAATTCCTCAATAATTTGAAATTGCCGCCATACCATGATTTTAACGATTCATCTGGTGAAATAACTCTTTAGAGGTATGACAGCCCTCCTTCGATGTCGTATGCTTCTTGTCAGGTCATCAATCACAATGGACATCCCCGAATGACAGTCAACTCCGATTCAAAAACTGATTCGGGTCGTCTCATAGTTTATCAGATCAGAGTTGCCGGTCATCTGGACTTTCAATGGGCGGATTGGTTTGAGTGCATGAGTATCACCTTGGAGGAGAACGGGGAAATGCTTTTAACGTCTCGGAGGATTGATCAATCAGGATTGTATGGCTTACTCAAAAAAGTCCGCAATTTAGGGCTGCCCCTAATTTCTGTCATGCGGGTTGAATCTAGTTAAACCCCTGTCGCAACTGCTTGTAAGTCTCTTTAATTCGCCTTCAGATTAACCAGAAAGAGTTAGTTCGCCATGAAAGCCATTCGTTATACCCAATACGGATCACCCGATGTTCTTCAGTTCCAAGACGTAGAAAAACCGACTCCCAAAGATGATGAAGTCTTGGTGAAGATTCGTGCAGCCTCCGTAAACCCTCTGGACTGGCACCTCATGAGAGCGTCTCCGTTTTTGGCGCGCCTAGAAAATGGGCTTTTCAAGCCTAAAAACCCTAAACTTGGCGCTGATATTGCGGGACGAGTGGAAGCAGTAGGTAGCAATGTCACTGAGTTTAAGGTGGGGGATGAGGTTTTCGGAATACTCGGAATAGATATGTTAGGTGGTTTTGCCGAGTATGTGTGTATGCGCGAAGCTAACTTGGTGTCGAAACCCACCCACTTATCGTTTGAACAAGCTGCTGCCGTTCCAGTGGCGGCGCTTACCGCGTTGCAGGGGATGCGCAACACTATCCAGCTTCAGCCGGGACAGAAGGTCTTGATCAATGGTGCGTCGGGTGGGGTAGGAACATTTGCGGTGCAGATTGCCAAATCCTTTGGTGCCGAAGTCACGGGGGTGTGTAGTACCCGGAACCTAGACATGGTGCGCTCAATTGGTGCAGATCATGTCATTGATTACACCCGCGAAGACTTCACCCAAAATGGGCATCAGTATGACTTAATTTTCTGCGCGGTGGGCAACCGTTCTCTCAAGGACTATAAGCGCGCTCTCAAACCGCAAGGGGCTTGTGTCATTGCTGGTTTCACTGGCTTGGGCTTGTTGTTTCAACACATGATCCTTGGTCCCCGACAGTCGCAGGTGGGCGGTCAGCGTGTGGGACTTATGGCGACGGTGAATTCGACAAAAACGGATTTGGTTTTCCTGCATGAGCTGTTGCAAGCGGGTAAAGTCGTCCCTGTTATCGATAAATGCTATCCGTTCAAGGAAGTGCCTGATGCTCTCCGCTACCTTGAAACAGGGCGTGCGCGCGGCAAGGTTGTCATCACTGTTGCATAGAACAACAAACACACTGGCAGGCATAAAAGCAATGAGATAACTTCATGCCTGCCAGCGGGGGATTTATTCGACGGTGACGCTTTTGGCAAGGTTGCGGGGTTGATCGACATCGGCACCGCGCAAAACTGCGCAGGCATATGCCAAGAGTTGCAGTGGGATGACCGCCATCACGGGCGAGAGCAGTTCCGGAGCGGGCGGGATATACAATACATGGTCGGCTTTGGTGCGGATGAATTCATCGCCTTGTGTGGCAATGGCGATCACGACACCGCCGCGCGCTTTCGCTTGCTCAATTTGGCTGATCATTTTGTCATATACCGAATCTTTGAGCGCCAACGCCAAGACGGGCATATTTTCATCAATGAGGGCGATGGGTCCGTGTTTCATCTCGCCGGCGGGATAGCCCTCAGCGTGGATATAGCTTATTTCTTTGAGCTTCAAAGCCCCTTCAAGCGCAATTGGGTAATTGATGCCCCGCCCTAAGAACAGGAAATTTGTATATTGGTAGATATGATGCGCCAGCGCTTCGATCTCTGCCGATTGGTCTAATACACGCCCGATCAGGTCGGGCAACCGGGCGATATCGTGGACATGACGGCGGCGGTCGGCATCGCTTAACGTGCCACGTAGTTGACCGAGATAAACGGCAAGCAGGTATTGATCGACAATGCTGGCGGTGAAGGCTTTGGTGGAGGCAACCCCGATCTCAGGTCCGGCGTTCATGGTGATGTAACCATCGGCAACGCGCATGGCTTGGCTGCCTATCGAGTTGACGATTGCCCACACAAGGGCGTGCTTGCCGCGTGCTTCTTCGAGAGCGGCGAGGGTATCGACAGTCTCGCCACTTTGCGTGATCGCCAGCACTGCGGTCGTTTCATCGACAATCGGATCACGATACCGATACTCGCTGCCATAATCGACTTCGACGTTCAAGCGGGCGATTTGTTCGATGTAAAACTTGCCGACCAAGCCACTGTAATAACTGGTGCCACAGGCGACGGTCACGATTCGGCTGATGGCTTTGGCGCGTTCGGGCGTTAAGTTGAGATCGGGCAGCAGCACCGTTTCGTGTTCAAAATCAACCCGTCCGCGAATGGTGTCGGTGAGACTGCGGGCTTGCTCGAAGATTTCTTTTTGCATGAAGTGGCGATACGCGCCTTTTTCGGCACTGACCGGATCATAGGGGATGGTATGAACCACTGTTGAGATCGGTTGCCCTTCTAAATCTGTCACTGTGTAGCCGTCTGCCGTGATCACCGCCATTTGCCGACTTTCGAGAAAAATCATGCGGCGCGTGTGTTCAAGGATGGCGGGGATATCCGAAGCGATGAACATTTCACCTTCCCCCAAGCCCAACGCCACGCCACCGGCATTGCCGATGCGCACGGCGACGAGGCGATCTGGTTGGTGCTTGCTCATCACCACGATGGCGTGTGCCCCGCGCAGGTGGTGGACTGCCATACGGGTCGCTTCGGCAACATCGCTATGGATGCCATCGGCTGCAAAGCGCGAAATGAGTTGCACGATGACCTCGGTGTCGGTTTCTGACTTGAAGACAACCCCTTCGGCAGTCAGTTCTTCGCGAAGTTCGAGATAATTTTCGACGATGCCATTGTGGACGACGACATATTCGCCATTCATGCTGACATGAGGATGGGCGTTGTGTTCCGCCGGGACGCCGTGCGTCGCCCAACGGGTATGCCCGACGCCGATAGTGCCGGCAATGGGGCTGCCTACCAGCTTGTTGCGGAGGTTAATGAGTTTGCCGACATCACGGCGAATCTGAATGGCATTATCTTGGAAAACGGCGATGCCTGCCGAGTCATAACCGCGATATTCTAGGCGTGCCAGCCCATCTACGATCAAGGGGGTAGCGTTTTGCGTGCCAATATAACCGACGATTCCGCACATGGGAAATCCTCCAGTAGGGGTATGGTGAGGTTGAGACAAAATAAACGAACTCGACTCGTGGCGATCACCGCGAGCCTTTACTTATCCACGAATGTGTTTATTGTTCGTTCGGTTGCCCTGACGGTTTCAAAACACACTTCATTTTGGTTGGGGGGATAGACTGAGACGGTGGATTCGCCTCCGACGGCATCCGCTGATACTCGATTTTCACACACGCTTGTCTTTCGCGCGTGCTAGTCTCACGTTGATGTGAGCAACCGCCACCTCGTCAACTTTTAGCAATATAGATTGCTAGAAGTCCATGCGCTCTCTTCCCCAGTATGTCTCATAGCGATGTGCGTGACTCCTTTCCATGATGAATGAACCTTTCAATCCGGCAAAGACGGTGCCGCCGCCGAATCGATTGCGCAATCCTAGTGGCAATCTTACGATTAATCAACTAGAAATTTGAGATGCTCGGTCGTTGCTTGGCTGAGATCACTGTAAACGCCGCGCATTGTCTCGTCTGTGACTACTGCCGAGAGCTGATACATCGCTTCATCCATCATCACGGGCAGGAGTTCGCGCGGTACCCGTCCGGCGGGGATGAAGCGGAACGGCACTCCAAAGTTGACGATGATATGTGCCCGGCGGAGGCGCAATAATTTTTTGTGCCAGTCAATCGCACCGGAGATCGCCGCTGGCACGATGATCGCGTCGGCTTTGGTGACGATGTAGGCAAACCCTTCTTTAGGTTGGATCAAGCCATTTTTCTGGCGGGTGCCTTCGGGTGAGATCAAGATCAATTCGCCGCTTTTCATTAGTTCAATCGAGTTTAGGAGCGCCTTGCGGTCGATCTCAGTACGATTGATCGTGTAGGTGCCCCATAACTTCACAAAGGGAGCGGTGATTGGGTTCTTTAGGTTTTCCGCTTTGGACATCGGGATAACGAACCGATGGGTGACGGCGGCAACACACACGATGGGGTCAAGCAGGGAAGTGTGATTGATCATCACTACTGCGCCCCCATCACTAGGGATATTTTCGACCCCGCGATACTCCATTTTGAAAAATAGTGGGAGGAGTGCCCGCAAAACAGCGCGCAGGATTTTGCGCCGACCCGCCAACTGAGGTTGGCGGGCGACATAGTCCTGAATGGATTGTTGCATTTCGCTCATGAATCATTCTTCCGAGGGGTTCGACCGGAGCGCCGCTTTCCCGACGAGTTGTTGCTCGTGCGATCCGTCTGTTTGCTGTCAGTGGGTTTGCGGGTGATTCGTCGTTTTGGCGGACGATTCTCCGTTTGATCGCTACTTGACGAGCGTGTTGTGTCTCGATCTGCTGAGCTACGGCGCGGACGGTCAGAATCCGATGTTGTGGTACGGCGTGGACGGTCACTGTCATCGGCACTACGGCGCGGGCGATCTGCGTCCGACGTTGTGGTACGGCGTGGACGATCAGAATCCGACGTTGTAGTACGGCGTGGGCGATTTGTGTCCGACGCTGCACGGCGCGGACGGTCACTGTCATCGGCACTCCGGCGCGGGCGATTTGTGTCCGACGTGGTGCGACGGGGACGGTCACTGTCAGCAGCACTCCGGCGCGGGCGATCTGTGTCCGACGCTGCACGGCGCGGACGGTCAGAATCCGACGTGGTGCGACGGGGACGGTCGCTATCATCTGCACTACGACGTGGGCGATCTGTGTCCGACGCTGCACGGCGCGGACGGTCACTGTCATCTGCACTCCGGCGCGGGCGATCTGTGTCCGACGCTGCACGACGTGGACGGTCAGAATCCGACGTGGTGCGACGGGGACGGTCACTGTCATCGGCACTCCGGCGCGGGCGATCTGTGTCCGACGTTGTAGTACGACGCGGGCGATCTGTGTCCGACGTTGTAGCACGGCGCGGGCGATCAGAATCCGACGCGGTGCGACGAGGACTGTCAGTTTCGTCAGCACTACGGCGCGGGCGATCTGTATCCGACGTGGTAGTACGGCGCGGACGGTCAGAATCCGACGCGGTGCGACGCGGACGGTCACTATCGTCAGCACTACGGCGCGGACGGTCATCCTCATCTACAAGGCTACGACGCGGACGAAAATCCTCATCATCGACTTGGCTGCGGCGTGGGCGATCATCATCAGCCACGAGACTTCGGCGCGCACGGTCGCCCTCGTCGGTCGTCCGACGGGGACGCGGGGCGGCGGTACGTATTACGCTGCTGCTTTCAGTACCATCCGCAGAGACACGGGAGCGGGCTGCCGCTTTTAGCCCCTTCAACTCTGGCGAGGGGGTTTTGAGGAGCTTCACTTCGTCCATCGTCAGTTCACGCCATTCACCCAGCTTCAAATTGCCCAGAGACAACATGCCGATATGCGTGCGTACTAGTTTACGGACATGATGCCCTAACTTCACCCCAATCCGGCGAATCTGGCGCTTCTTGCCTTCGGTCATGATGATGCTGAGCGTAGATTCTTTGATGTTTCCGTGTGTGACCGTCACGATACAGGGAGCAGTACGCCCATCTTCATCCAGAAACACGCCGTTGCGCCATTGGTCAAGCGCGCTGATGTCGGGTAATCCGACGACATCGACGCGGTAGGTTTTGGAATGGCGGTAGCTCGGATGGCTGAGCCGCTGCGCTAGGGTGCCGTCGTTGGTCAGTACGATTAAGCCTTCGCTATCGGCGTCTAACCGACCGATGGAAAACAGATGATCCGGCATATTGACCAAATCATAGATCGTCCGGCGTTCGTCCCCTTTGTGAGGTGCCGATGTGCTCAAGACTTGTTTAGGCTTGTTGAGGGCGATATAGATTTTCTTCACGGCTTCGATGCGCAGACGCACACGATCCACCATGATGATGTCGGCTTCGGGATCGGCTTTATCACCGAGCGTTGCCACCTCGCCGTTGATAGTGATGCGCCCTTGTTCGATCATGGTTTCGGCGCTGCGTCGTGATGCGATACCCGCTTGTGCGAGTAGTTTTTGCAAACGTTCTTTCAAGGTTGTCACAACATTCAATTGATGTATTCAATGTCTTTATTATACAGGTTTAGTCGTTTTCCTTGACAGGGGCAGATGGTTTGTGTTAGGTTTAATCATCTTCTTATTAGCGATGAGGTCTCACCCGATATGCGCCAGTTGCCGTTGTTTCAAACGCAACCTGCTTCGGAAAATGATTTGAATACCCAAACCCGCATGATGGATGCTTTGCCTTTGTTTCAGACATTCTTGAAACAACAGGCGAAAACAGACCATACCATCAGCGCCTTTACCTCCGACTTACTGCTGCTGGAAGAATATCACGGTGAAGAGTCCATGCTCGGTTGGTTTACAACCACGCGGCTGAATGATTTTCTCAGTTGGATGGAAAACCGACGGGGGATTCCATGCAGTCGTAAAACCTATGCTCGCCGCGTAACGACGCTGAAGGTCTTTTTTAAGTGGCTAAAAGAGAGCGATGTCATCCCGCTTGATCCAGCGCTGGCGGTTTTGCAGCGTTCGGGTCCGGCTCCGTTGGCGGAAATCCTCTCCACTGCTCAAATTCAAGCGGTGCTGGCAGTGGCGCGCTTGCTGCGTCGGGGTGAAAAACCAGATGCACGCCCAGAGATGTTGTTTCGCTTAATTTTGAGTACAGGCATCAAGAAAAGCGAAGCGATGCGCCTGACGGTGGAGGATATCCAGCGTGATGCACCCGATGGTGCGCAACTGCTCGTTAAACACGAGGGAGCAAAAGATCGGTATCGCGAGCGCTATCTGCCGCTGGATATGGAATTCTTTCCTGCGTTGGATGAGTACCTTTTGCGCTATCATCCACAGGCGACGCTCTTCACTTGTACAGCGCGGAACTTGGAATATATCCTAGAGGATTTGGGCAATGGTGCCGGCATTGCCCAAAAAATCTCCTTCGAGATGTTGCGGTGGACGTTCGCGGTACGGTCGTATCAATCGGGGCTGGACCCGAACACAATTCGTGAGGCGCTTGGCTTAAGCGAAATTAGCTGGGTTGAGACGTTTCACAAAATCAAGCAACTGGCAGCGAATCAAGCCGAGTCGCAATTTGCGAGTGTCTAGGCGCAATTAAAAAGGTGTGTCTCAATAGACGCGCAAGAGTAAGCCTTTTAGGTATTCGCCTTCGGGGAAGGTCAAGGCGACGGGATGATCGTCGCCAGCTGAAAGATGCCGGATGATTTGTGCTTCGCGTCCGCTGTCTGCCAATGCGCCAAAGACGATCTTTTGAAAGAGGTCGCGTGTGATGGCTCCCGAACACGAAAATGTCATCAGATACCCCCCCGGTTGCACCAACTTGAAGCTGTGCAGATTAAGGTCTTTATATCCGCGTGCGGCTTTGTCGACTTGCCCGGCATTGTGGGCAAATTTGGGCGGGTCGCAGATGATGACATCATAGCGTTCGCCTTCTTCCACCTGATCGCGGATGAATTCAAAGATATCCGCTTGGATGAATTCCCCGTGTTCGCCAACGTGATTGTGGATGAATATTTGCTCTGCCAGTTCCAGCGAATCGAACGAAGAATCGACGTTGATGCTGCGCGAATTTGCCGCTGCCGCCCCAAATAAACCGAAGCTGCCGGTATAGCTGAACAAGTTGAGGATGCGCGCTTCTTCTTTGAAGATGCCGTCAAAGAATAAGGCGCGATTGATCGCCTGATCCAGATAATGCCCGGTTTTGTGCCCGCGCCGGACATCGACCGCCAATGCCAACCCGATTTCATTTGTCCAAATCAGCGGGGGTGGTTCTTCGCCCCACAAAACGCCGGTTTCGGCGCGCAAGCCTTCTTTGCCGCGCACATCGACATCGCTTCTTTCATAGATGCCGCGTGGTTTCAATAGGGATACCAAAATTTGGACGATCTCCTGCTTGCGCTGATCGATGCCGAGGGTCAAGGCTTGGATCACCAACCACTCGCCATACTGGTCGACGATCAAGCCGGGTAGAAAATCACTTTCGGCATTGATCAGGCGGCGCATATCCAACATTGGGGCGGATGATGTGGGCGAACCCACACGGGCAGCTTGGCGTGCCCCAATTGCCCGTGCGATCATCCGCTCCCACCATCCGGCGTCAATCGGTTCGTTTTGCCATGTCAACAAGCGAACCTGAATTTGGGATTTGGGATTCCAGTACCCACGCCCCAAAAATTGTCCGCTGTGGGATTCCACTGTGACGATATCGCCCGGTGTGGGATTTCCGCGTGTTTTGGCAATGGCACCGCTGAAAATCCAAGGATGTTTATTGATGATGGGTTTTTCACGCCCATTTTGAATGACGATGACGGCGGTATCTTGACTCATGATGATTCCAACATTTGCATTAAAGCTCCCTCGTCGATGATCGGCACACCCAGTTGCGCGGCTTTTTCAGCTTTGCTCCCCGGCGAGTCGCCCACCACTACAAAATTAGTTTTCTTACTCACACTGCTCGTTACTTTACCACCATGTGCCTCGATCAGTGCAGCGGTTTGTTCGCGCGATAGGGTGGGGAGCGTGCCCGTTAAGACAAATGTGAGACCGTTGAACGTATCTCCGGCTTTGGCGCGCGCAGCGGCGACCATGTTGACGCCCGCCGCTTTGAGCTTGGCAAGCACTTGTTGATGGTAGGGCTGCTCAAACCATGCGCGGATGCTTTGTGCGAGGATGCTGCCAATGCCGCCGACGGTCGTTAGTTCTTCGACAGATGCCGACGCCAGCGCATCAACGGACTCGAAAGCGTTCGCCAGTGCCACGCTGATGGTTGAACCGACGCCATCAATGCCAAGTGCCGTCAAAACGCGCTCGAAGGGGCGCTGTTTAGCAGCTTGGATCGCCTCTAAGAGTTTTTGGATTTTACGGTCGCCAAAACCCTCAAGAGGCGCGAGTTGATCAGCGGTGAGTGTGAAAATATCTGCTTCGTCGTGGATTAGCCCCTGATCGATCAGCGTTTTGACGGTTTGCCCGCCGAAACTTTCGATATCCAGCCCCGCCCGCGAGACAAAAAATTCTAGCTGGCGATAGATTCGTTCAGGGCAATAGACATTCGGGCAGAGATAATCGACCGCACCGTCTAGCCGGATGATCTCGGTATTGCAGAAAGGGCAGTGCGTTGGGGGAGTGATCGCGCGTTCGGCACCTGTGCGCGATTCGGCAAGCGCTCCGACGATATTGGGGATGACATCCCCCGCGCGTTTGACGACGACGCGATCCCCGATGCGAATATCCAACATTTGCACGTAATCGTAATTGTGCAGTGTGGCGCTGCTGACGGTGACGCCGCCAATGAATATCGGTTCCAGTACCGCCGTTGGTACAATGCGCCCAGTTCTGCCAACGCTCACGGTCACATCTAAGAGCGTCGTGCCGGCTTCTTGGGCGGGGAACTTATAGGCAGTCGCGCCGCGTGGGTCTTTGCCGACCACGCCCAACTCGCGATTGATGTTGAGATCATTGACTTTGATGACGACGCCATCAATTTCATACGCCAGTTGGTTTCTGCGGGTTTCCCATGTGGGAATCTGTTGGATAATGTGGGTTAATGTGGGATAGTGTGCTGTCTCTGGCGCAATTTGAAACCCCATATCCCGCAAAAATTCCAATATATCCCACTGTTTATCCAACTTCAAGCCGACCGAATCTACCACTGCATAGATAAACGCCGTGAGCGGACGGGTGGCAGTAATGCGCGAATCCTTTTGTTTAAGCGCGCCCGATGCTGCGTTGCGGGCGTTGATGAACAGGGGGAGTTCTTGTTCTGCTTGACGTTGATTGAGTTGTTCAAAATCTTGTTTCAGATACAGCACTTCGCCACGTACTACGAGCCGTTGAGGGGCGGCGGGCGCATCGGGGCGCGTAGGAATTCGTAAGGGCACGGAGCGTAGGGTGCGAATATTGGGTGTCACAAGATCACCGATTTCGCCAGTGCCGCGCGTCGCCGCTTGGGTGAGCAACCCGTTTTCATACGTCAGGACGACCGTTAGCCCGTCGAATTTAGGTTCGAGCGTGTACTCCAATTGCGTGCCCGCTGGCAACAGGCGCAGATTGCGATCTTCCCACGCTTGCAAGTCATCGGCGTTATAGGCATTCGATAAACTCAAGATCGGAGCGGGATGACGGGTTTTGACCCAATCTTCGGTTAAGTCGCTCCCTGTACGGCGGGTAGGGGAGTCTTCGGTCTGAAGTTCGGGATATTCGGTCTCGATCTGGCGTAACTCTTGCACGAGCGTATCATACTCGGCATCGGTGACCGACGGCGCGCTCAAAGAATAATATTGGTAGCTATAAAAGTTGAGCAATTCTCGCAATTCTGCCGCGCGTTGTGCTGTCATCATTTGTTCCTAGGGCGCAAACACATCGAGATAGTCTGCCGCTGCCCATCCGCGCCGTGTTGGATCGGCTGGATCTTGGATTTCCCACCATGTGAGACCGGCGTCTAAGAGCGGACCGCCGACGACATTGAACCCCGCGCCTAAGCTGGCATTAAAGCGGGGTGTGTTGTTGAGACCCGGTTCTGGGCGCACGTTTAAGCCTTCGATATTGACCAACACGGCGGCACCAAGTGTGATCGTGATGGGGGTGGGCGACAAGATGATGGGCGGCAGGGTGGGTCCTTCTAAGGCAAAGGACGGGAGGGGGGCATCGGGTTGCTGAATGGTTTGGGAGGGCGTCCCACCTTGAAGGGCGGCGGAATCAGGCGTCAGCGTGGGGGGCTGGTCACTGGTGGCGGTGGGCACGGCAGTGACGATGATCACTCTCGGTTCACCTCCCGGTAGGCTTTGCCCGCCGATCATCACCACCAGCGAAACGATCCCCACGGCAATGCCAAACACCAACAGCAGCATCAGCCCGACCGACCATGCCGGCAAATAAAGCGGATTGCTGCGCCGGTCATCACGTTTGCGTTTGGGTTTGCCGCCATATTCGCCTTCAGGCAGCGTGGTCGGTGGTCGGGTCGGTGCCAGCGGTTGTGTACGGCGCAGTTCGCCCGTGTCGTCCAATCGTGGATCGCGCATGATTTATCCTCGTTTACTCGTCCATGCCAAGAAGCGTTCTAGTGACCATGTGTTGATCACCTGTTCCGGTTGTAGCCAACCGCGCCGCGCTGTCAAAATGCCGAACCGCAACAAATCCATATCGTTCATGTGATGAGCGTCGCTGTCGATAGCGATGGGAATCCCAAGTTGGGCGGCGCGACGGGCATATTTTGCTTCGAGGTCGAGGCGTTCGGGGCTGGCGTTGATCTCTAAAGCGATGCCTGTTTGCTGAGCGGCTTCAAACACCGCATCCATATCGAGGTCAGCACCTTCACGGTCAGGGATAAGTTGCCCGCGTGGGTGCCCGATCAAGTCGATATGGGGGTTTTTGATGGCGTTCAAGAGCCGTTCCGTCACTTGTTCGCGCGGTTGTCGCAAGCCAAAGTGCAGGGACGCGACCACAAAGTCTAAACCCGCTAGGATGTCATCAGGAAAATCGAGTTCACCATTGGCTTTAATTTCGACTTCGCTGCCATGAAACACGCGAAAGTCGGGGGCGAATTCCGCATCAACGGCGTGGATTTCTTCGCGTTGTGCCAGCAATCGTTCAATGCTTAAACCATTGGCGATGGTGGCGCTGCGGGAGTGATCGGTGATCACGATCCATTGTCGCCCCCGCGCGCGGGCGGCTTCCGCCATCTCGCGGATGGTCATCTTGCCATCGCTCCAAACGGTGTGCATGTGTAGGTCGGCGCGCATGTCTTCGAGACGAAGTAGGGTGGGCAGGGTGCGCGTTTGCGCCGCCTCCACTTCGCCTTGATCTTCGCGCAGCTCTGGTGCGACCCACTGCAAGCCGATGTGTTCGTAGACGGCGCTTTCCTCGGCGCACAAGATCGCGTCTGCACCCGTTGGGGTGCCACTGGCATCTACTGGGGTGAGGGCGTGTTCGTTGAGGCTAAAACCGCGCGCTAGGGCGATCTCACGGATGTGAATATTATGGGCTTGGCTACCGCTGAAATATTGGAGCGCCGTGCCCCATCGTTCGGGCGCAAGAATACGTAGATCGACTTGTAAGCCAGTGTGGAGTTCGACAGAACTTTTGGTGGCACCATGCCCCAAAATGCGGGCAACTTCCTCGAAGGCGACGAAAGCGTCCATGATGGGTTGCGGGTCATTGCTTGCGATCAGCAAGTCTACGTCACCGATGGTAGGGCGTCCTCGTCGTAGGCTACCCGCGATTTCGCCTTTGAGCGCGCCGGGGAGCGCCATCAAGCGACTGAGCAAGCTTTCGGCGATGGGGAGGGCGTCACCCAGACGAATGCGGGTATCCGCCGCGCGTCGTTTATACGACTCAATACCTTCGATAATTTTGGTTTCGGACTTTGTCCCCATCCCGGCGAGATCGCGTAGTTTTCCGGCACGGGCGGCAGTTTCGAGCGCTTCGACGCTGGTAATGCCCGCCTCTTGCCAAAACATCTTGGCTTTTTTGGGTCCGACGCCGTTGATATGCAGGATATCCACCACGCCGGGGGGGATTTCTTGAGCGAGAGTGTTGTAAAAACGCAATTCGCCCGTATCCAACATTTCTGTGATTTTTTCGGCGATGATTTTGCCGACATTGGGGATGGTTTCTAGCTCGCCCGCTGCCGCTATAACCCGTAAGTCACGCGGGAGTTCACGGATTTGGTCGGCAGCGTTGCGATAGCCCATCACCCGAAAAATAGTTTCGCCTTTGATTTGCAACATTTCCGCGATCCGGTCGAAAATATCCGCGATCTCGCGATTGTTGAGCGCCATGACGCTGCCTCCCACTAGAACACTTGTATCATCTCAGTATAGCCGAAATTGGGCTGTCAATCCAGAGACGACTCGATTGGCGGACAGCCCCGATAGGGACGCTATCCGCCTTGTTTTGAGTGAGATTAGCCGCGTCGCCGCATAAATTGAACCATCAGCATGAAACTCAAAAGGAGTCGTTGTTCGTCTTCGGTGGACAAAGAATTGTCCATTTTTTCGAGATTGAACAAGCCCTCGAAAAATGCGGGTTGTTTGGTAATCGTCATGACGGGTTGTTCGGTCGCGGTGTTGATCGCGGAGTATTTCGGATTCAAGAAGAATCCGGTCAACATGCCGAGAAAGGGAACCTCTCCCAAAATCGCATCCCCGATCTTCACCCAAGGATTGTCCTCGCGGATCGTAAAGGTGACGTTGCCGTCGCTGTCGGTGACTTCATACGTGGAGCGCCAGATCGATTTCCAACCCTTTGACTTAATGGCACCTAATGATTTGCCCGTACCGGACTCAGTAAAGTGGTAGGTGGTGGTGAAGTCCATAACACGGTCAGCCTTGATTTTGAAAAGCTCGCGGCTACGGCTCTCGTCCGCAAAGACGGTAATATCTTCTTTGAGCGCCAAGACTTTTTGCGAGACATAAGCGACATTTTGTCCTTGGGAATCAGTGACGAACATACGTGGTGCCAGTGCTACCAGTTTGAAACGGATACTGAGTGGAAATTGTTGTGCCATACGGATAACGCTCCTTAAAATGAATGTCGTAACAAAAGTGTCGCACAAATAACGGAATTACACCAATGTGGACGCGCCACCAAAATCATCACCCAGAGCTGTTGCAAAGTCTTGTGTGAAACAATTTCAGTGGATCACAAAGCACATCCCCACCCCGTCCGACCGAAGGTCGGCATCCCCTCCCCACTTCGTAAAGAGGGGACTTCTAAGAACCGTTGTGAGCTTTTTTCTCCCCCTCTCCATAAGCGAAGCGACCAATGGCTGAGGGGAGGACATGTTTGAATTTGAGGTAAAAGTTTCTTAAAAATTTAAGCGGGAGGGCACGACAGCGTTATGCTTCTACGCGAGAAAATTGGATCGTTTCTCAAAAGGTGTCCTCCCCTCAGCCATGCAATGGGGAGGGGGATGGGGGGTGGGGATTATCAAATCTGCTATTCATTGAATTTGTCCTCTTTCGACTTTGCAATAGCCCTAAATCATCACCCCCTTGACGCGCATCAAAATTAACGCTAATCTACTGTCTGACAATTGAAACCTACAATAACGTTGACCTAGACGAGTACGTTATCAAGCGACGTTTCAGAGAGCTGCCGGAAGCTGTGAAGGCAGTACGCACGCGATAACCGAATGGACTAGCGAGTTGCACGCGCAAACATGAGCCGCCCGACTCACCAGTAGCGAATGCCGGGTTCACCGCCGTTATCAGGGTGAGGGTATCATCCCGTCGATCCCATCTATTGAGGATCAACGACTCGTACCTGCAAGAGCGGTGTTTGCTTCGGCAACACAAGCAAGGTGGCACCACGGGAATCCCATCTCGTCCTTGAATGAGATCGGGGTTTTTTATTTCCAAAACGCCACACTTGGAAGAAGGGTTTCACGCATCATGGTTATGACACTCACGGGTACACAAGCCGCAGTTCAACCCACGCGCGAGCAGATTTATACACTTTTTAACCGAGGCGATTTGGTGCCGGTATATCGCACCTTGCTGGCGGACTTAGAGACACCCGTTTCTGTTTACATTAAGCTGGCACACATGGGCGACGTTTCCTTCTTGCTGGAAAGCGTGGAGGGTGGCGAACAAGTCGGGCGTTATTCCTTCCTTGGCGTCAACCCCAAAGGGGTGATCACCGTGCGCGATGGCATCGTCACCCGCACATTACATGGCGAAACCACGACACGCCCGTTAGACCCTCAAGAAGATCCACTTCATGTCGTCGAAAAAGAATTTAATCGTGTCCGTCCGGTACCCGTGAATGGTTTGCCCCGTTTCATTGGTGGGGCGGTCGGCTCCATTGCTTATGATGCAGTGCGCTATTTTGAACGGGTGCCCAATACCGCCATTGATGAACTTCAGGTGCCGGACGTGGCATTCATGCTGGTCGATACCTTGGTTATTTTTGACCATGCGAAGCACCAACTGATCGTGCTGGCGAATGCGCACAATACGGGCGACCCCGATGCTGCCTTTGATGATGCAGTGCGCCGCATTGATACCATCACCGCTGCTCTGAAGCAACCGCTGGTGGTTCCAGAAAATTTCGTCAGTGCTGTTGCCTCATCGGATAGCGTTCTCGTCTCCAACATGACCCGCGAAAAATACGAAGCCAATGTCGAAGCTGCCAAAGAATATATTGCGGCGGGGGATGCTTTCCAGATTGTGATGTCCCAACGGCTCAGCCGCAAGACGAGCGCCTCCCCACTGTCGATCTATCGCGCTTTACGGGCGACCAACCCTTCGCCTTACATGTTTTTCTTGCGCTTTGGCGAAGATTTCTCCCTCGTTGGGGCATCGCCAGAGATGATGGTGCGCCTTGAGGATGGGATCGCGACCACCCGCCCAATTGCGGGATCACGCCCACGCGGTGCCGACGAAGCCGGAGATCGAGTCTACGAGGCGGAACTGCTGGCTGACCCCAAAGAACGCGCCGAACACATCATGTTGGTTGATCTGGGGCGGAATGACTTAGGACGTGTGAGCGAGTATGGCAGTGTCTCCGTCACCGATATGATGTACGTCGAACGGTATTCCCACATCATGCACATCGTCAGCAACGTGCAAGGGCGACTACGGGCAGGTTTGAATGCCTTTGACTTGTTGCGGGCGACGTTTCCTGCGGGTACGCTGAGTGGTGCCCCTAAGGTTCGGGCGATGGAGATCATCGAGGAATTAGAAGGGACACGGCGAGGGTTATACGGCGGTGCCGTCGGTTATTTCAGCTTTGATGGCTCGATGGATACCTGTATCACCATTCGTGCTGCCCTCATTAAGGACGGAACGATGTATATTCAAGCTGGCGCAGGTATTGTGGCGGATAGCGTCCCTGCCAGCGAGTTTCAAGAGTCACTGAATAAAGCACAAGCCCTTGCTGTCACTATTCAACGCGCTGAACGAGGGTTGATGTGACGATGGGGCTGACTGATGTTAACCTTGAGCGAGAATGCTCTTTTAGAGTCAAGCATAAAGGACTAAAGACATGAGCGTTAGACGGATTATTTTTCTTCGCCCCGGCGAAACCGATTGGAACCAAGTAGGACGCTGGCAGGGATGGGTGGCTTCGCCATTGAACGCGCAGGGATTATTACAGGTGCGGGCACTGGCAAAGTTTGTGCGTCATATTGGCATGGGGGCGCTGTATACCAGCGATCTGCATCGCGCTGTGCAAACTGCGGAAATATTGGCGGAGCCGCTCGGTTTTGCCCCTATCCCTGATATCCGACTGCGGGAACGGAGCATCGGCGCATGGCAGGGGTTGACGATTGAAGAGATGGAATCATGGTATCCCGCTCTGTATAGCGAGATGATGGCAGCCCCCAACAACTATCGTATCCCCGACGGCGAATCGCGCGACGATGTGGGTGTGCGCGTCACAGCGGCATTGGACGATATTTTAGCCCATGCAGAATATGAAACGATTGGTATTTTGTCCCATACAACCGCGATCAAAGTGATGTTAGAGACGTTGGTACCGACTTACAATCCGTTGTACGTCGATCTCGACAACACCGGGGTGACGACTATTCATCGTAAAGAGTCGGTGTGGGAGTTGACGGCGGTCAATGACCGGATGCACTTAGAAGGGTTGTCAGCACAGGCAGCGCGTGAACTGGAGGCGAAGAAACCATGATCCTCGTGATCGACAATTACGACAGCTTTACCTACAACCTCGTGCAATTGTTGGGCGAGATGGGGGCGGATTTGCGGGTTTTCCGCAACGATCAAATCAGCGTTCAGGATATCGCGATCCTTCATCCCTCGCATATCGTGATCTCGCCGGGACCGGGCGACCCCGATTCCGCTGGCGTATCCTTAGAAGTCATTACCACTTTTGGCGCGACGACGCCGATCCTGGGGGTCTGTCTTGGGCATCAGTCAATTGGGCAAGCGTATGGTGGCGTGGTTTTACGGGCACCTCGCTTGATGCACGGCAAGACCAGCCAGATTTACCATCAGAATGATCCCTTCTTTGCGGGGGTGCCCACGCCCTTTGAAGCAACACGGTATCACAGCTTGATCGTCGAAGAAGCGACACTGCCCGATGTTTTGCAGGTGACGGCGGTCACTGAGGAGGGCGAGATTATGGCGATGCGCCATAAAGAGCATCCCGTTTTTGGGGTGCAGTTCCATCCCGAAAGCATTTTGACGACCTATGGGGCACAACTACTGTCGAACTTTTTACAGGTGAAAGCGCCCGCCTTTGCGGTGTGACGTACCATAAGGGCAATGGGCATGATGGATATTCAGAAAGCGATTGATCTGCTGAGCCGGTATGGGCATTTGCAGGCGGATGAAGCCGAAGCGGTGATGAATCAGATAATGGTTGGCGGCGCGACGGAAGCGCAAATCGGCGCATATTTGATGGCGTTGCGTATGAAGGGCGAAACCCAAGACGAAATCTTGGGCAGCGCGCGGGCGATGCGCGCCAATGCTGAACAGGTGCCGACCTCGTTTGAGGGCACAAATTTGCTTGATACCTGTGGCACCGGTGGCGACAAATCAGGGACATTCAATATCAGTACGACGGTTGCTTTTGTGGCGGCGGGGGCGGGATTGATCGTCGCCAAGCATGGCAATCGGGCGGCATCCAGCAAGTGCGGGAGCGCTGATGTTTTGGGCGAATTGGGCGTTAACCTTGATTTGCTTCCAGAACAAGTCGGGCGCTGTATTGATGCGGTGGGTATTGGCTTCTTGTTCGCCGCGAAGCTGCATCCCGCGATGAAACATGCTATTGGGGTACGTCGCCAAATTGCGGTACGCACGATCTTTAATATCTTAGGTCCTTTGACCAATCCGGCGGGGGCACGTCGCCAACTGGTTGGGGTGTTCGCCTCGGACTTGACGCCGATGTTGGCGCATGTTTTGGGGGAACTGGGCGCGGTGTCGGCGCTGGTGGTGAACGGCTATGGTGGGTTGGATGAGTTAACGACAACAGGACCCAATCAGATCAGCCAATTTGCGGATGGCACGGTGACGACTTATGAATTGATGCCAGAGGCGCTGGGCTTCAGCGGGGCGACTATCCATGATTTATTGGGCGGGGATGCCCCCACCAACGCGGCAATTCTGCGCGGTATTTTGAGCGGCACGATCCATGATGCCAAACGGGATGTTGTTGTGCTGAATGCTGCTGCTGCGCTCCTTGCGGGGGGCATGGTGGGCGATCTCGCCAGCGGGGTGACACAGGCGGTGGCGGTGATCGATAGTGGCGCGGCAGTGGCGAAATTAGACGCGCTGATCGCTTTTTCGCAGAAGTTAGCGACGGAGACCGCAGCGTGAGCGCTTTCGTCAAGACTGATACCATCCTTGACCGCATCTTGACGCAAAAGGTGGCGGAGGTCGCCACCTTGCGCCCGCATGAGCGCGAATTGCTGGCGGTGGCGGCACCCCCGCCACGCGATTTTGCGGGGGCATTGCGACGCGAGACGGTGGCGCTCATCGCCGAAGTGAAACATGCCTCGCCCAGCAAAGGCGTCCTCATTGACCCGTTTGATCCACTGGCACTAGGCAAAACTTATGCTGACAACGGTGCCGCCGCGATCTCGGTGTTGACCGATGTCCAGTTTTTTCAAGGGCATCTCGATCATCTGAAACAGGTACGGGCGGCGGTTGCGGTGCCTGTGCTGCGCAAGGATTTTGTGATCGATCCGTTACAAATCTATGAAGCACGGGCTGCCGGGGCAGACGCCGTTTTGCTTATCGTAATGGCGCTGGAAGACGATGTGTTGCGCGACTTGCACACGCTGATCACCGCGTTGGGCATGGCGGCGCTGGTCGAAGTGCATCACGAGGCGGAATTAGAACGTGCTTTGAAGATAGGTGCCACCTTGATCGGCGTGAATAACCGTGATTTGCGGACGTTTCACGAGGATTTGACGATCACGGCACGGGTGGCGGCGTTGGCACCGGCGGGTGTCACCCTAGTGGCGGAAAGCGCTATTCGCACCCCCGAAGATGTTGTCCATATGGGGCGCTTAGGGGCACATGCGGTCCTTGTCGGTGAAGGTTTGGTGAAAGCGGCGGAGATCGGGGCGCAAGTACGCGCCTTCAGCAGTCAGAAACGTATTTTCAGCGGGGATAGTTTGTTATAGTAGGCGGCTATTCTCGTAAACAAGTTGGCTGATCTGGAGGACAAATGACCCGCGTCAAAATTTGTGGGATAACGACGATTGAAGACGCGCTGACGGCAGCGTCAGCGGGCGCAGACATGATCGGTTTGAATTTCGTCAAAACCAGTCCGCGCTTTATCGAACGCGAGGCGGCGCGGGATTTATGTGCCGCGTTGCGGGCGGAATTCGGAGCGGCGTGCCCGCTAATGGTTGGGGTATTTGTCAATGAACTGGTCAGTGGAATTTCCAGAACGATGGATATCGTGGCTTTGAATTATGTGCAGTTGAGCGGTGATGAGTCGGTGGAGATGCTGCGTGAGTTGCGTGGTATCGCCTTCAAAGCCATTCGTCCGCGCAACAAAATTGAGGCATTAGACGATGTGCGTTATTTTGCGCCCGGTGCTTCCCCGCAAGAGCGCATCCCTTCTTTGCTGATTGATGCTTATCATCCGGCGCTCTATGGCGGGACGGGTGAACAAGCGAGCGAAGAAGTGGCGTTAGCGGTCAAAAACGACACCCCGCGATTGATGTTGGCGGGGGGCTTGACGCCGGAAAATGTGGGCGCGCGAGTGCGGGCAATTCAACCATGGGGGGTGGATGTCGCCAGCGGGGTAGAGGGCGATACGCCGGGGCGCAAAGACCCAGAGAAAATATGGGCATTCATACAGGCGGCGAAAAGGTAGCTCGCGGTGGAACGAAGAAGTGCATCCATTGGTGTTTGAGTCGTTAGGATGACGCCAGTGCTTTTTTTGAGTAATGTGGATGGGTAAAATCGTGACAAATCAAAAAGATTATCAATATATCGCGACCGATATCACCAATGTCCCCGATGAGCGCGGGTATTTTGGTGAGTTTGGTGGGCGTTTCGTACCGGAAACCTTGATTCCGGCATTGGATGAACTGACCATCGCCTATCGCGAAGCGATGGCGGATTCGGCGTTTCATGCTGAACTGGCACATTTGCAGGCGACTTATACCGGACGCCCGACGCCCGTGTCGTATGCCAAGCGGTTGAGCGAAAAACTGGGCGGGGCACAGATTTATCTTAAGCGCGAAGACCTTGCGCATACTGGGGCGCACAAGATCAATAATGCGCTGGGTCAAGCGTTGTTGGCGAAACGCATGGGCAAGCAACGGGTGGTGGCGGAAACTGGAGCGGGGCAACACGGCGTCGCCAGCGCCACTGTCTCGGCATTGTTAGGGTTGGATTGCCATGTGTATATGGGTAGCGTCGATATGGCGCGTCAGCAACCAAACGTGTTTCGGATGAGAATATTGGGCGCGGAAGTGATCCCTGTCGAAAGCGGCACCAAAACGTTGAAGGATGCCATCAACGAAGCGATTCGCGATTGGGTGACGAATGTCCAAAGCACTTTTTATCTGCTGGGTTCAGCGTTGGGCCCCCATCCTTACCCGATGATGGTGCGCGATTTTCAAAGTGTGATCGGCACCGAAGCGCGTCAGCAGATGCTCGATCAAGTAGGACGGTTGCCCGATACGTGTATCGCTTGCGTCGGCGGCGGCAGTAACGCGATTGGTTTGTTTCATGCCTTCCGCGAGGACGAAAAGGTCGAATTGATCGGCGTCGAAGCGGGCGGCTACGGCATCGCCAGCGGGCAACATGCCGCTCGTTTCGGCGATCTCTCGATCAGCCGTCCAGGGGTACTGCAAGGCACCCGCTCCTATGTAATGCAAAATGAAGATGGGCAGATTATGAATACCCACAGTATCTCGGCAGGGTTGGATTATGCCAGTGTGGGACCGGAACACGCCTATTTGCGTCAGTCGGAACGGGCATTTTATACCGACGCTACCGACGATGAAGCCCTAGATGCGTTGCAAATGTTGAGCCAACTCGAAGGCATTATTCCGGCTTTGGAGTCTTCTCATGCCATTGCTGAGGTGATCAAACGCGCACCGACGATGCCGAAGGACGCGATTATTTTGGTGAATTTGTCGGGTCGGGGCGATAAAGACCTCGACACCGTGATCAAGGCATTGGCGGAAAGAGCGGCGAAGTCGTCAGAAGAAATTGAGGCGAAGGATCATGCGTGAGGAACAAGGCTTAGCGGCGATCAACACGATGTTCACGGTGGCGAAGGCACAAGGGCGAGCGGCATTCTTGCCTTATTTCCCGATTGGCTTCCCGCAATATGAAGACTCCATCGCCGCGATTGAAGCGATGGCACAGGCAGGGGCAGATGGTTTTGAGATCGGCATCCCGTTTAGTGACCCCTTGGCGGATGGACCCGTTATCCAAGCGGCGACCCAAAAAGCATTGGAGAATGGCACCACCGTTCGCAAATGCTTGGCGGCAGTGCGGACGTTGCGCGAACGGGGTGTAAAGCAGCCCATGCTGATGATGGGGTACTTAAATCCGTTAGTGGCGTATGGCATGGCGCAGTTTGTGGCAGACGCCAAAGCAGCGGGGGCGGATGGCTTGATTGTGCCGGATTTGCCCCCCGAAGAGGCGTCCGAGATGATCGCCGCGTGTGCGTTACACGCAATGGCGTTGATCTTTTTCCTCGCTCCGACCAGCAGTCGCGAACGGATCGCGCTGGTGGTGGATCAAGCACGCGGCTTTATTTACGTGGTGTCGCTGACGGGGGTCACGGGAGCGCGCACCGAATTGCCTCCAGAATTGGCAGCGTTCATCGGGCGGGTACGAGAATTGTCTGGGGACATTCCGTTGGTGTTGGGCTTTGGCATCAGCACGCCCGCCCATGCCCGACAAGTGAGCAGCTTGATGGATGGTTTCATCGTCGGTAGCGCACTGGTGCGGGCTGGCGCAGTGGGTGCGGCAGAAGTTTCGGCATTGACCCATGATTTGCGCGCTGCATTAGATTAAATCTGTGATGATGATACCCGTAAGGCTCGTATCAGTGAAATTGCGCCTTCAACGAGTGTGTGCCGTCTTGAATTTCACATTGGGAAATTCGGCGTATTTCGCGGGATGATATTGGCTATTCATCAATTTTTCGAGATGGTATTGATTTCGTCGGAGGTTTCCGAGTCGCGTTGACATCTGCCTACTGCTCGTGCTATCCTCTGCGCTTAAGGGAGATCACAGTCATGCAAACGTTCCAGAGCCAATCCTATCGCTACGATTTTTATTACTTTAGCGGCGCACATTGGCGAACCGAGCGTTGTATCCTGTGACTTGACCGATTAGAAACGGTGAAATCAAAAGCGCAGAGCAAAAGCTCCGCGCTTTTTTGTTGTCTAGCGCAGAGCAGAAGGGATGAGGCAATGGCATTTAGAGGCGTTCGCGGGGCGATCACCGTTGACGAAAATAGTATCGAGGCAATTTTGACAGCGACTCGCGATCTGTTGCAAGCATTGATCGCCGCCAATGATATTCACGAAGATGATGTCGCCAGCGTCATCTTCACGACGACGCCCGATTTGACGGCTTGTTTTCCGGCACGGGCTGCCCGTGAACTGGGCTGGACCCAGGTCGCCCTGATTGGGTGTCAAGAAGCGGCGGTAGAGGGGGGCTTAGAAACGTGTGTGCGGGTGCTGATCCATTGGAATACCGACAAAACGAACAGCCAATTGAATCATAAGTTTATGCGCGGGGCGGCGGTGTTGCGCCCTGATTTAAGCACCAGTTCGGCGTCCAGCAATGGCAACCGTGATGAGCAGTCTCGTTAACGAAACCTTTACCGAGTGATAGAGGATAAAGAATTATGATCGTTGTGATGAATAAACGGGCATCCGCCCAAAATATTGCGGAAGTCATCAGCAGGGTGGAAGCCGATGGCTATCAGGCGCACCTATCTGAAGGGGATGAACGCACCATCATTGGCTTGGTCGGCGAAAGCCCCACACCTCTGCGTGAGGACAATTACCAGTCGATGCTGGGGGTCGAAAAAGTGATGCGGGTGACGGTGCCCTATAAACTCGCCAGCCGCGAATATCACCCACAACCAACGCTGGTCGGCTTAAATGGATCTAAGGTGGGCGAGAATAAAGTGTTGATGATCGCGGGTCCGTGTTCGGTGGAAAGCCGCGAACAGATCATTGAGATCGCCTGTGCCATGAAAGAAGCAGGGGCGACGGCATTGCGTGGTGGTGCCTTCAAGCCGCGTAGCTCACCCTATAGCTTTCAGGGGCATGGGGAAGAAGGGCTGAAGTGGCTTGCCGAGGCGCGTGAACGCAGTGGCTTGCCGATTGTCACAGAAGTGATGGATCCGGGTTTGGTGGAGATGGTGTGCGAATACGCCGATGTTTTACAGATTGGTGCGCGTAACATGCAAAACTTCACGCTGTTGCACGCCGTCGGCGAAAGCCAACATACCGTGTTATTGAAACGTGGTTTGGCGAATACGATGGAAGAATTGTTGATGTCTGCGGAGTACATTATGTCGCATGGCAATCAACGAGTGATGTTGTGCGAACGGGGCATTCGCACTTTCGAGAAATACACCCGCAACACTTTCGACATCAATGCTATTCCAGTCTTGAAGGCGCGCAGCCATTTGCCCGTGATCGCCGATCCCAGTCATGCAGTGGGGTACTCGGAATACGTCACCTCGGTGGCGTTGGCGGCAGTGGCAGCCGGGGCGGATGGGTTGATCGTGGAAGTGCATCCCGACCCCGCGAAGGCATTGTCGGACGGACGGCAAACTCTCAATTACGACCAATTCCGTGATATGGTGGCGCGTGTTCAGAAAGTTGCCGAAGCGATAGGGAGGTCTGCTTGAGTGGCTTTTTTGCGCAACGGCTAACTGTTGTCGGCTTGGGCATGATGGGTGGGTCTTTGGCGCTGGCATTACGTGGTTATGCGGCATCGATCACTGGTGTGGATACCAGCGCAGAAACACGCGAATATGCTCTTGCGCACAAAATCGTCGATTATGCGACCGACGATTTGCGGGCAGGGGTGGAAAATGCCGATGTCGTGTTGTTGGCGGCACCGGTAAAAGCGATTATCAGCATGATACGCGGGCGCTTGGGGTCATATCTTCGTTCCAATACGCTACTCATTGACATTGGCAGCACCAAAGCGGATATTTGCGAGGCGATGAGTGTGTTGCCCGTTGGCATTCAAGCCATTGGCGGGCACCCCATGACCGGTAAAGAGTCGCCGGGGATCGCCTTTAGCGATGGTGAAGTGTATAAGAATCGCCCGTTCGTGTTGTGCCCGTCGCGGCGTACAACCCCCGCGACTCA
>Ga0163144_10003520_pt1 | contig 35607 bp, 34 predicted proteins | sample OliLak19BULKMAT1_FD_123175 | JGI IMG/M metagenome (GOLD analysis project Ga0163144, IMG submission 123175) | Freshwater microbial mat bacterial communities from Lake Vanda, McMurdo Dry Valleys, Antarctica - Oligotrophic Lake LV.19.BULKMAT1 | ecosystem: Environmental > Aquatic > Freshwater >...
GAAATGCGTCGGCAGAATGAGTTTCAAACGTGGTCTGGAACCAGTTATCCAAACGTGGTCTGGAACCAGTTATCTGGGAACCAGTTATCGGGAACCAGTTATCGGGAACCAGTTATCGCAGAATTGATGCCGAGACTTACGCCAACCTTACGTGCCCGCCCGCGACAGGCTGCCACAGGTCACTGCCCGCTCACGCGCCGACGCGGTAGCATCCCGGGGAAACATCAATGGAGTCGCAGACATGTCGCGCCGACAGATTCTCGCCGTCACCGTCGCCGCCTGCCTGAGCGCGGTCAGCGCGGCGCAGGCACAGGGCACGCAGCAACGCCAATCGCAGACGCGCGCGCCGGCGACGCAGTATTTCGTCGACGTCGCCACGATCACGTCGCCGAGCATGCCCGGCGGGTTTCCGATCCCGGGCATGGGCGGCGGCCAGAACAGCAACGAGTTCGGCAATACCCGCGGCATGAGCCAGGGAAAATTCGTCGATCTCGCGCTGGTCACCCGCAACAGGCCCGGCGGCACGCAAGGAACGCATGCGATTCCGCCGGCGTTCAAACTCGGCGCGAACTTGCCGCTCGTGCCCTTGACTACGACGCCGCGCGGCGAGATGGACACGCCATCGGAGCGGCCGCGCGGGCGGATCCTGATCTACTGGGGCTGCGGCGAGGCGGTCGGCAATGGCCAGCCCAGGACGATCGACCTGTCGTCACCCAATACCGACTTCGCGCGTGCCTTCAGCGGCCGCTTCGTGCCGGAGCGTGGCGCGCGCGCCGCACCGGGATGGGCGGTGTGGCCAAATCCTCGGGATCGCAAACCCGTGCCGCGCGATGGGTCGCTGGTCGGCGACCACGCGGTCTCGGGCGATGGCGTGCCGGCGAGTCTGAAATTCGCGATCAGCGCCACCCATGATTTCATGCCGTCGATCGACCTCACGGCGCGCGGCGACCTCGCGGGAAGCGTCGGGATGGAGTGGAAGCCCGTCAGCCACGCGCTCGGCTTCTTCGCTGCCGCGATGAGCAGCAAGGGCAACGACATGATCCTCTGGACCTCGAGCGAGCAGGCAGAGGCGGGGTTCGGGCTGCTCGACTACCTACCACCCGCGAGCGTCGAGCGCTGGATCCGCGAACGCGTACTGCTGCCGGCAAGCGCCACCAGCTGCCGCGTTCCGCGCGGGATCTTCGCCGGCGCCGACGGCGCGATGGCCCGACTGATCGCGTATGGGCCGGAGCTCAACATCGTGCATCCGCCGCGCCCGGCCAATCCCGAGTGGAGTGCACGCGTGCGCGTAAAATCGACGGCGATGATGCTGCTCGGCATGGAGAGCGGCGTGCGCGGTGGCACTGGCAACCCCAACCCGACCAACCCGCTCAACATCCTGCGCGGCATATTGCGATAGATGGCGCTGTATCCGCCGTGACAGTTGACCTGGACGGGGCAATCCCGTCTCATGCGCGCATTGCGGATGCCATAGGGCAATCTGCCCCCAAAGGGAGGACATCGATGATCGCATTGAAGTCGGTCGCGCGCGCAGCGGCCATAGCGTTGACGCTCAGCGTGGCATTCACTGGATTGGCCTCGGCCCAGCACAAGTGGAAGGCTCAGAGCCTCTACGGTCCGAACACCGTCGTGTACAAGAACTTCGAGAAATTCGCCGCCCGCGTGAAGGAGATCACCAAGGGCGCGGTCGACATCGAGACGCTTCCGGTCGCGACGATCGTGCCGCAGGCCGAGGCGCTCGACGCCGTGAAGGCCGGCCTGCTCGATGCCGCCTCGGGGACGATGGCCTATCAGGGCGGCAAGGAACCGGCCGCTGCGTTCTGGGATCTCACGGCGGGCTACGACAACCCGCTCCACCTGCTCATGTGGTATCGCATGGGTGGCGGCATGGAGATCATGAACAAGATCGCCTCGCGCTGGGATGCGGTCTTCGTCGGCCCAGTCCTGCTCGGCCTCGAATCGATCCCGTCCAAGAAGCCGATCCGCAACATCGCCGACTTCAAGGGCGTGAAGATGCGGTCGCCCGACGGCATCCCCGCCGAGATCTTCGCCAAGCTCGGCGCTTCCGTGTCGGTCATGCCGGGCACCGAGGTCTACACCGCTCTCGACACGGGCAAGATCGAAGCGACGGATTGGGGCACGCTGTCGGTCAACGACGAGGCCGGCTACAACCGCATCGCGCCCTACGCGATTTACCCGGGCATCCACTCGATGAACTCGACGGACTTCGTGGTCCGCCGCTCGAAGTGGAATGCGCTGTCGCCCGACCAGAGGACGGCCGTCTCGACAGCGCTCGAGGAGTGGAACATCGCCACCTGGATGGGCCAGGAGTTGGAGGACCGCAAGGCCGCCGCCAAGCGCGACCCATCGACCCTGATCACCTGGGGCAAGGCCGAGAAGGCCGAGTTCCGGAAGGTCGCGCAGACCGTGTGGGAGAGTTGGTCGAAGAAGAGCCCGCTCGCCAAGGAGATCTACGAAAGCCAGGTCGCCTTCCTGAAGTCGATGGGCAAGCTCTGAGCCCAGCGACCTGAAGTCAGCCGGTCGGGCGCGGTCGCAAGCCGCGCCCCACTTCTTTGAGCACCGCGTGTTTGAGCACCGCGTGCTCGGCCCGCCTGCAACCGTCTGACAGCAGCATCTCCGACGATCGGACCTACGTGCCATGAGCGAAGCCATCAAGCCTGCGATCCCGGAACCCGCCGTGCCGGCGCCCACGAACGGAATCGACCGCACGGTCATCCTGATCGGTAAGGTTCTGAGCTTCTGCTACGCGCTGTCGATCGCGGTCACGATCTACGACGTCGGTAACGACATCCTCGGCTCACCGACGATCTGGGTCTACGACGTGGTCACCACCGCGATCGCGGTCGCCTTCGTCATCGGCGGCTCCTGGGCGCTGCAGCGCCGCGAGCACATCCAGATCACCGCGCTGTTCGACCGCTACTCGCCGCGCACCAAACTGATCTGCGACGCCATCGGCTATGCCGGCACGCTGCTCTATTTCTTCGTCTTCGCCTGGTTCTCTTTTCGCCTCACGCGCGACGCCATGTTCCAGGACGGCGTGTTCCAACTCGAGGTCGGTGGCTCCGCCTGGGGCCAGCCCACGCCGACGATCGTCAAGATCTCGATGTTCCTCGGCACGCTGCTGATCGTCTTCCAAGGCCTTTCCAATCTGCGCAATGTCCTGCGCGATCTCGGCCGCATCCCGCTCGTGGTGTGGGCCGCCTTCGCCATCGCCGGGCTGACCGCAATCTACCTGTCGGTGATGCTGCCGTCGGAAGGCGTCTATGGCTGGTTCCAACCGCTGACCTGGCTGACGGGCGGCGACTTCTCGCCGAGCATTCAGACGATCTCGATGCTGATGCTCGCCAGCTTCGTGCTCTTCATCATCATCCTCGGCATGCCGATCGGCTTCGCCACCGGCCTGATCGCGGTGATCTTCTGCATCGTCTTCCGCGACGTCGACGCGCTCTCGATCATCACCTTCCGCACCTACGGCTTCATCAATTCCTACGCGCTGCTCTCGGTGCCGATGTTCCTGCTGATGGCGGCGATCATGGACAAGTCGGGCGTCGCGCATGACCTCTACGACGCGCTGAAGATCTGGGCAGGTCGCCTGCCCGGCGGCGTGGCTGTCATGACGCTGGTCGCCGCGGCGATCATGGCCGCGATGACGGGCATCATCGGCGGCGAGATCATCCTGCTCGGCCTCGTCGCGCTACCCCAGATGCTGCGCCTCGGTTACGATTCGAAGCTCGCCATCGGGGTGGTCTGCGCCGGCGGCTCGCTGGGCGTCATGATTCCGCCGAGCCTCGTGCTCGTCTTTTACGGCCTGATGACATCGACCTCGATCGGCGACCTGTTCCTCGCGTCGACGATTCCCGGCCTGATGCTCGCGGGCATCTACATGGTCTACGTGCTGATCCGCTGCTGGATCGACCCCTCGTTGGGACCGCCGGCTTCGCGCGAGATCACCGACATCCCGGTGTGGCAGAAATTGGCGGCGATGAAGAACGTGATTCTTCCGCTGTTCATCATCGCGTCGGTCCTGGGCAGCATCTATGGCGGCCTCGCCTCGGTCAGCGAGGCCGCGGCGCTCGGCGTCGCCGGCGTCATCGTCTCGGCCTGGATCCGCGGCACGCTCAATTGGACGATGTTCCGCGAATCGATGTTCACGACGATGTCGACCTGCGGGTTGCTGATCTGGCTGACGATCGGCGCCAACGCGATGGTCGGCGTATACAACCTGCTCGGCGGCATCACCTACCTGAAGGCGGTCATGACCGGCCTGCCGCTCGATCCGATCGGCGTCATCCTGGTCATGCTGGCGATCCTGCTGATGCTCGGCTGCTTCATGGATTGGTTCAGCATCATGCTGCTGACGATGCCGATCTTCGCGCCGACCGTTCAGGCGCTCGGCTACGACCTGATCTGGTTCGGCGTGTTGTTCAACATGAACATGCAGGTCGGCTATCTCTCGCCGCCTTTCGGCCAAGCCGCCTTCTATCTCAAATCGGTGACTCCACCGGAGATCAGCCTCGATCACATTTTCAGGTCGCTGCTCCCGTTCATCGGGCTGCAGATCATCGGCCTGTCGATCGTGCTGTTCTTCCCGAACGTGGCGCTCTGGCTGCCCAACCTGCTGAAGTGAAGGCGGCGTAGAGGCGAGATCGCGCTGGAAGCCGCGCCGGCACTGTGCCAGCGTCTCGCCTGCAGACGTGAGCCGGGGGGATGCATCGATGTCATATTCACGCCGAAGCTTTCTGGACGCCTTCGCCGCCGCCTCGGGTACGGCGGTCGCCGTGCCGGGTGCTGTCGCGCTGTTCGACGCCGCGATGTCGCGCGCGATCGCGCAGCAGGCTCCCACGGGTCCGGTGCCACCGCTGCAATTCCTTTCACCGAACTGGCCCGACTATGTCGAGATCAGCCGCCTGCTGGTCGCCAGCTGGAGCAAGCTCGGCATCACGGTCGAGGCGCGCCAGGGCACGACGCAGAGCGTGCTCGGCGAGGTGATCGGCGAGCACAAGATGCCGCATGTCGTCGGCGTATCCTGGGGCGGGGCGCCCGATCGCATCGATCCGGACTACTTCCTGACCGAGTTCTTCCACACGCGCCGCGCGACCAAGGGCGGACTCAACTACGGCCACTACCGCAATGCCGCCTTCGACGAGATCGCCGATGCCCAGCGCCGCGAGATGGATCCGGAGAAGCGCCGCGCGCTGGTGTGGAAGGCGCAGGAGATGCTCGCCACCGACAACCCGATCATCGTTTTCACCTATCGGAACTCGACGCAGGCCTACAACAAGGCGCGCTTCGCGGGCGTCGTGCCGACGCTCGGCTCGGGCATCGGCATGTCCTACATCCCTTGGACCTATTACAAGATGCGCCCGCTGACCTCGCGGCGGATCGTGCGCATCGCGAATTTCACCGAGATCGTCACGCTCAATCCTTTCGCCACGCCGGAGATCTTCAACGCAACCCTGCTGCGCTGGATGTACCCGACCTTCGTGACCCGCGGACCGAACGGCGAGATCGAGCCCTGGGCGGCGGAGAAGTGGAACGCGCTCGACGGCCAGACTGTCGACATGACGCTGCGCGCCGGCATGGTGTTCGACGACGGCCGGCCGGTCACCGTCGAGGACGTCAAATTCACCTTCGACTACATGCTGCAATGGAAGTTCCCGGCGCTGGCGAGAGTCAACGACGTGCTCGATAGCGTCGAGATCCTGTCGCCGCGCGAGGTGCGCTTCCGCCTGAAGCAGCCCTCGGCGTCGTTCGTGCCCAACGTGCTCGGCTTCTGCTTCGTGGCGCCGCGGCACATCTGGCAGAACGTGCCCGGCTCGAGCGGCGTCGCCTCGCCCGCCGACTGGCCCAACGAGAACCCGGTCGGCTATGGCGGCTTCCGCTTCCGCGAATGGCGCAAGGGCGAGTTCGTGCGGCTGGAGACCAACAAGAACTTCTTCCTCGCCCCGCAGATCGACGGCGCGATCTGGCTGGTGGTGCCCAACATCGAGAACCAGCTCGCGATGATGGAGAGCGGCGCGGCCGACATCCTCGGCTGGACGATCGACGGCGAGCAGGCCAAGCGGCTCAACCGCCATCCCGAGCTCGAGGCGGTGTCGGTGCCGAGCCACGGCATGCACGAGGCGCGCTTCAACATGGAACTCGCGCCGGTCAGCGACCCCGCCTTCCGTCTCGCCATCCAGCACGCGACCGATCGCAAGGAGATCATCGACGTCGTGTTCAGCGGGCTCGGCATCGACGCGCTCAACAGCGTGATCACGCCCGCGAACAAGTTCTGGGCCAATCCCAACGTGCCCAATGTCGAGTTCTCGATCGACAAGGCGCGCAAGGTGCTCGCCGATGCCGGCTACACCTGGGACGGCGGCGGTCGCCTCCAGTATCCGCGCCGGTGAGCGCTGAAGCCGGGCGGGGCGCCCACCGGCTGGCGGCGCGCCTCGCGCAGTCGCTGCTGACGATCTGGGTCCTCGTCACCCTGATATGGCTGATGTTCAGGCTGCTGCCGGGCGACCCGACGACGGCGCTGCTCGGCACCGGGCAGCTGCCGCCCGATGCGATCCAGCGACTGCGCAAGGCCTGGGCGCTGGACGATCCCTGGCTCGTCCAGTACCTGCGCTATCTCGCCAATCTCGTGGTCGGCGATCTCGGCCTGTCCTTCGTCTTCCGCGAGCCGGTGATGAAGATCATCGCGCCGGCACTGGTCAACACGCTGCTGCTGATGGTGCCGGCCGTCACGATCTCGGTGATGCTGGGCGTCGTGCTCGGCGCCCGGCTGGGCTGGCGCCGCGGCGCGCTGAGCGAGGTCGCCGGCAACATCATCGTGCTCGTGCTGCGCTCGCTGCCGGCGTTCTGGATCGGGATCATCGTGCTGGTGATCTTCAGCTACACGCTCGGCTGGTTCCCGATCGGCGGCATCCGCACGCCGGCGTTCTTCCCCGAGACCTGGATCGAGGAGATCCCGGGCTACGACGTCGCGCGCCATCTCGTGCTGCCGGTGCTGGCAGCGGTGCTCTACTTCGTCGCCGATCCGCTGATGATCATGCGCACCGCGATGCTCGAAGCGCGCACCGAGGATTTCGTCGCCTATGCCCAGGCGCGCGGCCTGTCAGACGGCGACGTCATGAGGATCGCGCGCGCCAACGCGATGCTCCCGGTCGTCACCTATGTCGGCATCATGGTCAGCTTCGCCTTCGGCGGGCAGGTGCTGCTCGAGGTCGTGTTCTCCTGGCCCGGGATGGGCCGGCTGATGGTCAACTCCGTGCTGCAGCGCGACTATCCGGTCGCGCAGGCGGCCTTCCTGCTGATGGCGGTGCTCGTCGTGGGCGTGAACCTCGCGGTCGATCTCGCCTATGCCCGGCTCGACCCGCGGATCCGCGATGACTGAGCGCGGGTTGTTGCGCTTCGGCACGCCGTCCGGCCGCATCGGTCTCGCGATGTTCGCGGCATTCTGCCTGGTCGCCCTCGCCGCGCCGTGGCTGCTCCCGTACGACCCGCTGGCGATCAACTATGTCGGCGAGCGCCAGCTCGCGCGGCTGCGTCCGCCGGGCGGCGCCTTCCTGCTCGGCACCAACTATTACGGCCGCGACATCCTCAGCCAGATCCTGATCGGCTCGCGCGTGTCGATCGGCGTCGGGCTGCTGTCGGCACTCATCATCGTGTTCATCGGCACCAATGTCGGACTGGTCGCCGGCTACTACCGCGGCCGCATCGATGCGCTGCTGATGCGGCTGACCGACATCGCCTTCGGCATCCCGTTCTTCCCCTTCGCGGTGCTGCTGGTGGCGCTGCTCAAGCCGTCGATCTGGAACATCATCATCACCATCTCCTGCCTGCTGTGGCGCTCGGTCGCGCGGGTGACGCGCGCCCAGGTGCTGAGCCTGCGCGAGCGCGCCTTCGTGCGCGCCGCGCGCGTCGCCGGCGCCTCGGACCTGCGCATCATGTACGTCCACATTTTCCCCAACATCCTGCCGATGGTGCTGCTTTACGTCGCCATCGGCATCGCCTACGCGGTGCTGTCCGAGGCGAGCCTGAGCTTCCTCGGCTTCGGCGATCCGCAGGTCGTGTCCTGGGGCTCGATGCTCTACGACGCCTACACGACGGGCTCGATCAGCCGGGCTTGGTGGTGGACGCTGCCGCCGGGCCTGTGCATCACGCTGTTCGTGATCTCGGTCTTCCTGATCGCGCGCGACTGGGAGCTGATCGCCAACCCGAGGCTCGCCACGTGAGCCTGCTGGCCATCGAGGATCTCTCGGTCCGCTACGGCCGCACCGAGGCGCTGCGCGCGGTCTCGCTCGCCCTCGACGCCGGCACCAGCCTCGGCCTGGTCGGCGAGTCCGGCTCGGGCAAGACGACGCTGGCGCTGGCCCTGCTCGGCCTGTTGCCGAAAGCCGGCCGCGTCACACGCGGACGCGTGCTCATCGACGGCGTCGACTTGCTGACGCTCGCGCCCGAGGCGCTGCGCCGGCGGCGCTGGGTCGATCTCGCCTACGTGCCGCAGGGTGCGATGAACGCGCTCGATCCGGTGAGCGATCTGCGCCACCAGTTCGAGGCGACGCAGCGCGCTCATCGCGACGGCAACGCCAAGGCGCGCGCGGCCGAGCTGTTCGCGCGCGTCGGCCTCGATGAGTCCTGGCTGCGCCGCTTTCCGCACGAGTTCTCAGGCGGCATGCGCCAGCGCGCCACGATCGCGCTCGCCATGCTGTTCGAGCCGCGGCTGCTGGTCGCCGACGAGCCGACCACCGGTCTCGATGTCCTGGTGCAGCGCCAGGTGCTCGACCTGCTGCGCGAGGCGCGGCGTGAGAGGCGCATGGCGATGCTGTTCGTGAGCCACGACATCGCGATCGTCGCCGAACTGTGCGAGCGCATGGCCGTGCTCTACGCGGGCGAACTCGTGGAGATCGGCGCCACCGCCGACGTGCTCGACTCCCCCGCCCATCCCTACACGATGGGCCTGCGCCGCGCGGTGCCCGACATCCGCTTCCCCGATCGCACGACGTTGTCGATCGACGGCGCGCCGCCGTCGCTGGCGCCGCCGCCGAAAGCCTGCGCCTTCGCGCCGCGCTGCCCGTTCGCACAGCCGCGCTGCCATGCCGAGCCGGTGAGCGCGCGCGTACTGCCCGACGGCCGCCATGTCGCCTGCCATCGCGCGAGCGAGGCGGCGGCGCTGTGGGTCGAGGCGCAAGCCCCGGAGACCTGGCGCCGTGCCGGCTGACGCGATCCTGCGCTTCGAGGCGGTGGCGAAGACCTATGTCGCCCGCCGCGGCGCGGTCGCGGCCGTCACCGGTGTCAGCTTCGCGCTGACGCCGCAACGCGTGTTCGGCATCGTCGGCCAGAGCGGCAGCGGCAAGAGCACCCTCGCCAACCTCCTCGTGCGCGAGGAGACGCCGACCGCCGGGCGAATCCTGTTCGACGGCGCGGACATCGCGACGCTGCACGGGCCGGCGCTCAAGGCGTTCCGCCGCGCCGTGCAGATGATCTTCCAGGATCCCTTCGCCTCGCTGAACCCGCGCCTCTCCGTCGGCCGCACGGTGAGCGAGCCGCTGCTGATCCACGGGCTCGGCGATCGCGCCGCTCGACGCCTGCGCGCGATCGCCGCTCTCGAGGCGGCCGAGCTGCGCCCTGGCGCGGCCTTCCTCGACAACCTTCCCCATCAACTCTCCGGCGGTCAGCGCCAGCGCGTCGCGATCGCGCGTGCACTCGTGCTCGAGCCGAAGGTGCTGGTCGCCGACGAGCCGGTGTCGATGCTCGACGTCTCGGCGCGCGCCGGCGTGATCCAGCTGCTGCGCCGGCTGGTCGACGAGCGCGGGCTCGCGCTCGCCTTCATCACCCACGACCTCTCTCTGATCGGCACGCTGTGCGACGAGGTGGCGGTCATGCATCGCGGCGCCTTCGTCGAGCAGGGCGACGCGCGCGCGATCCTGACGCGCCCGCAGCACGCCTACACCCGCGAACTCATCGCGGCGATCCCCGTCCCCGACCCGCGGCGCGCCGCCGCCGACCAACCCAGGAGCCCGCCATGAGCGACCTCAGCCAAGATATCCTCGCGCGCGTCGAGGCCGTAAAGGACGAGGCGATCCGCTTCTTCCAGGACTTCACCCGCATCGACACGTCCAATCCGCCCGGCAACACCGAGGCGGGCGCGGCGTTCATCGCGCGGTTCCTCGACCGGCATGGGCTGGCACACCGGGTCATCGCGCCGCAGAAGACGATGCCCAACATCCTCGCATCGACGGCGATGGCAGCGCCCGGCCGGCATCTCGTGCTCAACGGCCACATCGACGTGTTCCCCGCGGGCGATCCGGCGCTGTGGTCGCGCAATCCGTGGTCCGGCGACATCGTCGACGGCGCCGTGTTCGGCCGCGGCACCGCCGACATGAAATGCGGCACGACCGCGTCGATCTTCACCTACCTGCTGCTCCACGGCATGCGCGATCGGCTCAAGGGCCGCCTGACGCTGACGGCCGTGTCCGACGAGGAGACCGGCGGGCGCTGGGGCACGGGCTACCTGATCGAGAACCACGCCGCCGAGGTGCTCGGCGACTGCGTGCTCAACGGCGAGCCGAGCAGCCCGTGGACGGTGCGCTTCGGCGAGAAGTCGCCGATCTGGTTCCGCTTCCGCGTGCGCACGCCGGGCGCCCACAGCGCCTATCCGCACGTCTCCAAGAGCGCCACCAAGATCGCGGCACGGCTGATGCTCGATCTCGAAGCGTTGGAGAAGCTCGAACCGCAGATCCCGGAGCTGGTGACGCGCATGCTGTCACGGCCCGAGGCGCTGGCCGCGATCGAGCGCGGCCTCGGCAAGGGCGCGATGCACTCGGCGACGCACGTGACCGTCAATTTCGGCATCGTCCAGGCCGGCGTGAAGATCAACATGCTGCCGGGCGATTGCGTCGTCGAGGCCGACATCCGCATGCCCGTGGGCGTCGAGACGGCGCATATCCGCGCCGAGGTGAACCGCATCCTGGAGCGCTATCCCGAGGTCACGGCCGAGGAGCTCATCCAGCCGCCCTGCGAGCCGACCTGCTCGGACCCCGACCACGAGATGCTGCGCCTCATCCAGGACAATGCCGAGCGCCTCAACGGCCAGCGCCCGGTGCCGATCGTGACGCTCGGTGGCACCGATTGCCGCTTCTGGCGCCTCGAGGGCATCCCCGCCTACGTCTATGGCTGCTCGCCCGGCCGCATGAGCGCGCCCGACGAGTGCGTGCCGATCGAGGAGTTCCTGCACGTGCTCAAGACGCATGCGCTCAGCGCCGGCCTCTATCTCGAGCGGGCGTGAGCGCCGTGCGCAACGTGCTCCTGTTCCACAGCCCCACCAGCGTGCGGAGCTGGCGTGACGATCTCGCGCGCGCTCTGCCCGAGTTCGACGTCGTCGACAGCCTCGACGGCATCGCGCCGGAGCGCGTCGCCGCCGCGGTGGTCTGGCGCTACCCTCCCGGCCTGCTGCAAAGCCTGACCCGGCTGCGGCTGATCCAGGTTCTCGGTGCCGGCGTCGATCACGTCGTCGCGGACGATCGGCTGCCGCCGGGCGTGCCCGTCGCGCGGCTCGTCGACGAGAGCCTGAGCCGCTGCATGTCGCTCTACGTCGCCATGCAGGCGATCGCGCTGCATCGCCGCGAGCCGGAGCTGCGCCGCGCCCAGCTCGAAGGGCGCTGGACCTACATCCATCCGCGCCATCCGTCGAAGACCTGCGTCGGCGTCATGGGGCTCGGCGTGCTCGGCCTCGACTGCGCGCGCACGCTGCTCGGGCTCGGCTTCACAGTCGCCGGCTGGAGCCGCACGCCGAAGCCCGATCTCGGCTTTCCCAGTCTTGCGGGCGGCGACGGTCTCGAGGAATTCCAGCGCCAGGTCGACTGCTACGTGCTGCTGCTCCCGATCACGCCGGCGACCGAGCGCATCGTCGATCGCACGTTCCTCGCACGCGCGAAGCCCGGCGCGACCTTGATCAATGTCGGCCGCGGCGGCCTCGTCGACGACGACGCGCTGGTCGAGGCGCTCGACGGCGATCGCCTCGGCCATGCCGTGCTCGACGTCTTCCGCACCGAGCCGCTGCCGGCCGGCCATCGGTTCTGGCGACATCCGCGGATCACGATCACGCCGCACAACTCCAGCGGCACCGACCCGGCGACCGCGCTGGTCCAGGTCGTCGCCAATGTCCGGCGCGCGCTCGCCGGCGAGCGCCCCGAGAATCTCGTCGATCTCTCGCGCGGATACTGAAGCCGAAGCTCAGCTCGCCGTGCTCTCGACGTGGAGGCGGGCGAGGATTGATCCCGCTCAGTTCCCCGCGCACACGCGCGCCGCTGCGCCAACGCGCCGTCGAGCGGCCCCGGGCTTGGACGTTCAGGCCCCACCCACCGGCAGATCGATCGCGAACAGCCAGCTTGCATCGGCCTGGCGGCGCATGAGTTCGCTGCTCACGCCGGAGACTTCCGTCTTCTGCCCCGCCGGATCCTTGCCTGTCAGTGTCCAGCTGACCCGCGCCAAAGCGAGATCGTCCGTCATTTGGCAATAGATGCCGCGCAGCGCGATCTTCGGCTTGCCCGTCAGGAACGCCGTGAGAATGCCGCGAATCTCGGCAGGCCCGCGATACGATTTCCCCTCGCCATCGACGAACAGCGCGTTGCTCTCGTAGAGCCCGACCAGGCCTTCGAGATCGCCTGCATTGAACAAGCGCTCGAAATTCGCCGGCATGTCTTCGGGTTTCTTGACCATGGTTCCCCTCCCTGGTTGCCCACCGCGCATGTTCCTGATCTGCGGTCGGATCGGCGCATTCTGACTCCATCGCCGCGCGACATTCAAATGCGACGGTACGTCCGCGCGGCAGCGACTGCGACACCGGCGACCAGATTTTCGTCGCCGGCACGCGCCGCCAGCGTAAACTGGTCAAAGGAGCGCCGAAACGGCCGCGCCATGAACAAGAAGCCTGAAGGGGAGGAATACACATGAGTCTTGCGTTCGCACAGATGAAACGCCGCAGCGCGGCGGCAGGCATCGCGGCCGCCGTCGCATTCTCCACCGTCGCATTCTCCACCACCGCATTCGCCCAGGCGCCCGTCGAAGTGCGTTGGGCGCAGTGGAAGACGACGGAGGTCGGCGAGAAGTTCATGACGGAGGTGAAGGCCGCCTTCGAGAAGGACCATCCCGGCATCAAGCTCGTCCTGGTGGACTCGCCGTTCACCGGCTTCCATGACCGGGCGCTGGTCCAGCATCAGGCCAAGAAGCTCGCGGATGTCCTCATGGTCCAGGTCGACTGGATCGCCGAGTTCGCCGATCTCGGCTTGCTCGAGCCGCTCGATTCCTTCATCGCGAAGGAACCGAAGGAATTCTTCGCCGGCATCCCGAGCACGTTCCACCAGCAGTGGCGGGGCAAGCAATACTACCTGCCGCTCGAGACCGGCTCCGTCGCTCTGTTCTACAACACCAAGATCTTCAAGGCCGCGGGCATCGCCGGGCCGCCGAAGACCTGGGACGAATTCGCCGAGATCGCGCGCAAGGTCACCAAGCCGGAGGCGAAGATCTTCGCGACGACCGCCACGCTCGCCACCGAGCCGCCGACCAACATGACCTACGACATCTACCCGTTGATCCTGCAGGCCGGCGGCAAGATCATCGACTCCGCGACCAACAAAGCGGTCTTCAACAGCCCCGAGGGCGTGAAGGCGATCGAGTGGTATGTCGACCGCGTCAACAAGGACAAGGTCGCGGCGCCGGGCATCCTGTCGAATGGCGAGAAGGAGAAGCGCGCGAACTTCGCCTCCGGCAACATCGCGATGATGTTCGAGGGGCCGTGGGGCATCTCGATCCAGAAGCAGCTCAATCCCGCCCTGGAATTCGACATCGCACCGCTGCCGACCAACGCGACGAACGGCACGATGGTGCGCGGCAGCATGAACACCATCACGACGCAGTCCGCGAACAAGGAGGCGGCGTGGAAGTTCATGCGCTGGATATCGGGCCCGGTGGGCGCGAACATGTGGTCGAAGGGCACCGGGGCGTTCCCGGCGCGCAGCGACGTGACGCAGCAGGACTGGTTCAAGGAGCGCAAGGAAGTCCAGGCGTTCGTGCAGCAGGTGGGGTGGCAGAACGCGCAGTCGCCGTTCCTCGGCATGCCCAACGCGGTGCAGATGAACAAGATCATGACGACGGAGATCCAGAACGTCGTGCAGGGCAAGAAGACGGCCAAGCAGGCGCTCGACGACGCTGCCGCGGAGTGGAACAAGGTCTTCGCGGCGGCGAAGTAGTCGGCGATCGGACTCGCGGATCAGCAGGGCGGCCAATCGGCCGCCCTGTCGGTCCTCGGACCGCCACCGCCGCATCGCCAGCTTCTGCTCCCGATCGAACGTCATGATGCTGTTGCGCAAGAGCTATCACGAGGAACTCCGCGCCTACGCCTTCCTCGGACCGTCGCTTCTGATCCTGATCGCGCTGTTGATCTATCCGCTGGTCTCCGTCGTCCGCCTGAGTTTCTACGACGCCAATATCGCGCGCGAGACTTGGGTCGGCTTCGGCAATTACGTCACGCTGTTCGACGATCCCTTGTTCTGGCGCTCGTTCGTCCAGACGCTGCTGTTCACGATCGGCAGCGTCGTCCTGCATTTCCTCATCGGCCTGGCGCTGGCGCTGCTGCTGAACGCGGAGATCAATCGCCGCTTCCGCTCGCTGGCCCGCGGCATCCTGATCGTGCCCTGGCTGCTGGCGCCGACGGTCGCCGGCATGATCTGGGTGCTGATGCTGGCGCCGTTCGGCGTCGTGAACGGCCTTCTCGTGTCGATCGGACTGGTCGACGCGGATGCGAACATCGCGTGGCTGGGCTCGCCTTCGACCGCGCTGCTCTCGGTCACGGCGATGAACGTGTGGCGCGCCTTCCCGTTCTTCATGGTCATGCTGCTCGCGGGGCTGCAGGCGATACCGCAGCAGCTCTATGAAGCGGCGGAGATCGACGGCGCTTCGATGGTCCAGCAATTCTGGTACGTGACGCTGCCGTCGCTGCGCAGCGTCATCGCCACCGTCGTGCTGCTCGACTCGATCTGGACGTTTCGCGCCTTCGATCCCGTCTTCGTGATGACCGGCGGCGGTCCGACGAATTCGTCCGAAGTGCTCGCCACCGCGATCTATTTCAGCAGCTTTCAGAATTCGAAGTTCGGCTACGCCTCTGCCGCGGCGGTCGTCATGTTCATCTCGCTCCTGCTCATCAGCGTCGTCTATGTCCGTCGCGCGATGAGCAACGCCAACTGAAAGCCGGAGACGCAACGTGCCAGCTGAAGGAATCGCCCAACGTCTGGGCCTGCAGTCGAACCGCCTTCTGGTCAACGCGATGATCTACGCGTTGCTGGCGCTCGCCATCATCGTGATGTGCTTTCCGCTGGCCTGGATGCTCAGCGTGTCGTTCCGCCCGAACCTCGAGGTCACCAAGATCCCCCCGGACTGGTTTCCTCAGGTGTTCACGCTCGAGGGGTATCGGAAGTTCTTCGCGAGTTCGCGGTATCTGACCGTGCTCTTCAACTCGTTCTTCGTCTCGATCGTGGTCACGATCCTCTCGCTCATCCTCGGCGCCCTGGCCGCCTATGCGCTCGCGCGATTCAGATTCATCGGACAGCGCTCGGTCCTGATGTTCCTGATCATCACCCAGATGTTCCCGCTCGTCCTGCTGTGCATCCCCTATTTCCGCGTCTTCATCGCGCTCGGCCTCTACGACACGCTGACGGCGCTCGTCATCGTCTACCTCACCTTCACGCTGCCGTTCTGCATCCTGATGCTTCGCAGCTACTTCCAGAACATCCCGCGCGACATGGAAGACGCGGCGATGGTCGACGGCTGCACGCGGCTCGGCGCCATCTTCCGCATCCTGTTCCCGCTGTCCTATCCGGCCTTCATCGGCGCGGGGATCTACACCTTCCTGCTGGCCTGGAACGAGTTCCTGTTCGCCGCCGTCCTGATCGAGTCCTGGGAGAACCGCGTGCTCACCATTGCGATCTACAGCCTGATGGCCGAGTTCGTGACCGACTGGAACACCATGATGGCCTTCTCGGTGCTGGCGAGCCTGCCACTGGTCGTGGGGTTCATCTTCCTGCAGCGCTACATGGTCCAGGGCATGACCGGTGGCGCGCTGACGTCGTGAGCACGGACCCATCGCAAATCCCTCATGCGACGGCGATCGGTTGTCTCGTGCCTTTTCCCTTGCAGACGATGGAGCGCTCGCCCCATTTTTCGGCGGACAATTCCATTCCGCGGAGCCGACACCAATGAATGAGATCATCTTCGTCGTCGATGAAGCGCCCGACGGCGAATTCGTTGCTCGGGCCGTTGGCGAATCGATCATCACTCAGGCGGACGACGAGGCGTCGCTTCGCGAGCGCATTCGCGACGCCGTCCGCTGCCACTTCAATGGACTCGATCCCCAAGCTGATCCGCCTGCAGTTCGTACGTGACGAGATCATCGCGGCATGAAGCTGCCGCGCGATGTTTCGGGGTGGGACCTCGCCAAGCAACTCGCGGGGTTCGGCTACGAGATTTCGCGTCAGACGGGAAGCCATATCCGCATGACACGAGCGGCTGCCCACCGTTCATCACATCACGATTCCAGCGCATGACCCGCTGTAGCTCGGTGCATTGGCGGCGGTTATCGGCGAGGTAGCGACCGCCCTGAGGATCTCCCGCGACGAACTCGCCGCGCGCCTGTTCGATTGACCGGAAAATCGCGCGAGCTTCGATTTTCTCATCCCGGAGGGCGCGCTGACGTCGCAGCGCCGTTCAGTCAGCAACTCCGCATGTGAAAGCGACGCTGTGCGAAAGCGACGCTGGATCGGATATCTCCTTCCTGAAGGCGCGCTGACGCCGTGACGCGCGTCAAGAATGTGACAGATCGTCGTCCATCAGCGACTTGACGGCCATCCTCAGCGCCGGCAGGTGAAGCGAGACGACTTCCCACACCAGCACCGGGCTCACCTCGTCGTACTCGTGGCGGAAGATATTGCCGATCGCGGCGATCTCGGACCAGGGGATGTCGGGATGCCGGGCCTTGAGATCGCCGGGCAGTCGACGGCTCGCCTCGGAGATGATCTCGATGCAGCGCTCGACGGCATCGCGCCGCAGGCGATCGGCGACGAACTCGGCGCGCGAATGGCCGGAGGTGTAATGCTCGATGCGGTCGATCGCATCGGCGATGTCCGTCAGTGCCAGCAGCGGAGTGCGTGGCATCAGAACACCTTGAGAGCCGACGCTTCGACATCACGTCTGATCACGCGGTGGAGGCCTTCCCGCGGAAAGACGTCGACTCTCCTCCGGAGCAGGTTGGCGAGGTACTCGCGCACACCGACGAGTTCGATCAGAGAGAATCGCGCTTCGGGATCCACGTCGATGAACAGATCGACGTCGCTGTCGGGCCGCGCCTCGTCGCGCGCGAGCGACCCGAACAGATACAGCGCCGCGACGCCCTGCCGACGGAGATCGCCGGCATGGGCTCGCAGAACGGATATCGTATCTGCCCGGTTCATTTCCGAAGTCTCGGCTTAACGCCTCACCGCATCGTCGGCATCACGAACTCGGCGCCGGCGCGGATGCCGGTCGGCCAGCGTGCGGTCGTGGTCTTGATCTTGGTGTAGAAGCCGACCGCCTCGGGGCCGTAGCTGTTGCGATCGCCGAAGATCGAGCGCTTCCAGCCGCCGAAGGAATGGAACGCGAGCGGCACCGGGATCGGCACGTTGATTCCGATCATGCCCGCCTTCGCCTCCGCAGAAAAAGCGCGCGCGGCGTCGCCATCGCGGGTGAAGATCGCGGCGCCATTGCCGTATTCATGTTCGTTCACGAGCTTCACCGCGCTCTCGTAATCGGGCGCGCGCACCACGCAGAGCACCGGACCGAAGATCTCTTCCTTGTAGATGCGCATGTCCGGCTTGACGTCGTCGAACAGGCAGCCGCCCATATAGTAGCCGCTCTCGTAGCCCTGCAGCTTGAGGCCGCGACCGTCGACGACCAGCTTGGCGCCTTCCTTGACACCGAGATCGACGTAGCCCGTCACCTTGGCGAGATGCTCCTTGGTCACCAGCGGACCCATCTCGCTCTGCGCGTCGAGGCCGGGGCCGACTTTCAGCGAACTCACCCTGGGTGAGAGCTTTTCGATCAGCTTGTCGCCGATCTTGCCGACCGCGACGGCGACCGAGATCGCCATGCAGCGCTCGCCCGCGGCGCCGTAGCCGGCGCCCATCAGCGCGTCGACGGTCTGATCGAGATCGGCATCCGGCATCACCACCATGTGGTTCTTGGCGCCGCACAGCGCCTGCACGCGCTTGGCATGCGCCGAGCCGGTCTTGTAGATGTACTCGCCCACCGCCGTCGATCCGACGAAGCTGATCGCCGCGATCTTGGGATGAGTCAGCAGCGCATCGACCGCCTCCTTGTCGCCCTGGATCACGTTGATGACCCCGGCGGGAATCCCCGCCTCCATCATCAGCTCGGCGATGCGCAGGCTCGCGGAGGGATCCTTCTCCGACGGCTTCCACATGAACGCGTTGCCGCAGGCGAGCGCCATCGGCGCCATCCACAACCCGATCATCACGGGGAAATTGAACGGCGTGATGCCGGCGACCACGCCGAGCGGATGGCGCGCCGACCACGTGTCGATGCCGCGACCGACATCGGGCGTCATGTCGCCGCGCAGCAGATAGGGAATGCCGCAGGCGAACTCGACGACTTCCATGCCGCGGATCACCTCGCCCTTGGCGTCCTCATGCGTCTTGCCGTGCTCGAGCGTGATGAGCCGCGCGATGTCGTCGCGATTCTTCTCCAGCAGATCCTTGAGCTTGAACATCACCCGCGCGCGCATGAGCGGCGGCGTCGCGCCCCAGGCGATCTGCGCCGCCTCGGCCACATTCACGGCGGCATCGACCTCGGCCGCCGAGGCGAACGCCACGGTCGCGCTCTGCTCGCCAGTCGCCGGATTGAACACCGGGCCGCTGCGCCCCGAAGTGCCGGCGACCGCCTTGCCGCCGATGAGATGACCGATCTTGTTCATGCGCGCGCTCCTCCAGAAAAAGTCGCCGCAGTCTAGACGCCGAGCCGTCGCAGGCAAGCGCGGGTCACAGACATTCCGGTCGACACCCCTTGTCCCAGAACGGCCGCTCCGGATCGACGCGGTCGGCGCGGCCGCGTCCGGGCGGCGCCGGGTTCACGTCCGCCCACCAGCCATGCGCGCAGATCGAGCGCCACGCCATCTGGTCGTCGAGCGGCAGGCCAGCTTGCGCGAAAGCGGCCGCGATCGTGTCCAACGCGGCGCGCACCGCCTCGTCCTTCGCGTCGCTGGGATCGCGGACATAGTCGTGGAAGGCGATCGTCAAGGCGTCCATCGCGGGGACATGCGGCCAACTCGCGCGCGCGAGCCCCCAGGCGCCGAGCCATTCGTCGACGACGGCGCGCACCGCTTCGGCGCGCGGGCGATCCTTCGATTTCGCCGCGGTCAGTCGCATGTGGCGCATCAGCTCGGCGCGCGCGTGCAGCGAGCGCGCGGCGAGCGCGGCCTTGCGCATCGCCGCGATGGCGTGAGTCGCCTGGTCCTGGAGGTCTTCGACGAGATGGGGCATTGCGAGTTTCTCCTTCATGACGACGGCATCCGCGGCGCAATGCCGCGCGGGTCGAGGCGATCGCGCAGACCATCGCCGAGCAATCCTGCGCCGAGGACGACGAGCACCAACGTCAGGCCCGGAAAGACCGCCAGCCAGGGCGCGCGGGCCATATGGGTCTGCGAGTCGTTGAGCATGCGGCCGAGACTCGGCGCCGGTGGCTGCAAGCCGAGGCCGAGATACGACAGCCCCGCCTCGACCAGCAAGGCGACGGCGAATTGGCTCGCCGCCTGCACGCAGAGCAGGCCGAGCAGGCTCGGCAGCACGTGGACGATGGCGACGCGCAGCCGTGTGCCGCCCAGCGCGTACGCGGCTCGGACGAAGGGTCGGTTCCAGAGCTGGCCGGCAGCCGCGCGCACCAACCGCGCGAACATCGCCGCGTTGGCGATCGCGATCGCGAGCGTCACGGCGAAAGGACCTGGCCCGATCAGCGCCGTCACGACCACCGCCGCCAGCACCGCTGGGAAAGCGAAGATGAAATCGACCAGGCGCATCGCACCCTCATCGACGGGCCCCCGCCATGTCGCCGCGGCCAGACCGGCCACGGTGCCGAGTGCACCGCCGATCGCGACGCCGGAAGCGGCGATCGCCAGCGAGTTGCGCAAACCCGCCATGATCATCGACGCCACGTCGCGGCCGAAATGATCGGTGCCCAGAAAATGCACCAGATCGGGCGCGAGCCAGCGTCGCGCCATCGCGATGCGCATCGGCGCATGCGGAGTCCACAGCAGCGACAGCAAGGCGAGCGCGACGGCGAGCGCGATGAGCGCGGCGCCGAGCAGCAGCGTCGGATGCCGCCGACTCATCGCGCCCGCGTGCGCGGATCGAGCGCCGCGCAGGCGACATCCGTCACGACATTGATCACCAGCACCATGGCCGCGATCGCCAGCACCACATTGCGCACGACGATCAGATCATTCTGCTGGATCGCTTGAAAGACGAGCCGGCCAAGCCCGGGGAGCACGAAGACGTTCTCGACGATGATCGAGCCGGCGAGCAGGACGGCGAATTGCAGCCCGAGCATCGTCGCCGCCGGAACCATGGCGTTGCGCAGCACATGGCGCAGCAGGACGCGCGCCGGTGTCAGGCCCTTGGCGCGTGCCGTGCGCACGTAATCCTCGCGCGCGGTCTCGAGCAGCGCCGCGCGCAGCAGCCGCAACAGGATCGCCGCTTGCGGCAGCGCAAGCGCGATGGCCGGCAGCGTCAGCGCGCGCAGACACGGGCCGATGCCGGCCGCCCAGCCGGGAAAGCCGCCGGCTTCGACCCACCCCAGCCGCACCGAGAACACGAGGACGAGCAGGATCGCGACCCAGAAATTCGGCGTCGCCAGGCCGAGCTGAGCGGTAGAGGAGATCAGGACATCGGGCCATCGCCGGTGGTGCAGCACGGCGAGCAGCGCCAGCGGCCCGCCGATCGCCGTGGTGATCGCCGCCGCGTAGAGCCCGAGTGGCGCGGTCACCGCCAGCGCCTGGACGATCAGCTCGCCCACCGGCACGCGGTAGCGGTAGGACACGCCGAGATCGCCGGTGGGAATGCCGGCAAGCCAGACGCCGAGGCGCTCGAACGGCGGCAGATCGAGCCCGAGCAGGCGACGCGCGGCGGCGATCGTGTCGGGTCGCGCCTCGGTGCCGAGCATGTTGATCGCCGGATCACCGGGAATGAGATCGAGCAGGACGAAGCTGCCGATCGCAACGGCGAGCAGCGTTGCAAACAAGGCGATCAGCTTGCGCGCGATCAGGCCGGCCATCGATCGCGCGCCCGGTTCAGTCGCGCCAGGACGCCTTGGTCACGTCGTTGGCCTGCACGGGACGGTTCGGCCACCACCCGACGAGCCCGCGGCGCATGACGGCGGCTTGCGGCAACTGGAAGAGGAATCCGACGACCGCATCATCGGCGAGCTTGCGCTGCGCGGCCTTCGCGAGCGTGCTGCGCTCGGCGGGATCGTTGCTCGCCTGCCAGCGCGCGATCGTGTCGCGAAACCCGGCGTCGCCGTAGCCGATGTACCAATCCGGCCGCGCGTAGTTGCCGAAATCGAACGGCTCGGTGTGCGCGATGATCGTGAACTCGTAGTCGAAGCCGCGAAACACGTCGGAGAGCCATTGCGGCCCTTGATAGACGAGGATGTTCACGCGGATGCCGGCCTCGGCGAGCATGGCCTGGATCAGTTCGCCGGCGCGCCGCGCATAGGGAAAGGGCGGCAGGATCAGCCGCGCCTCGAAGCCGTTCGCCAGCCCGGCCTCGCGCAGCAGCGCCTTGGCTTTCGCGACGTCGTAGGCGGATTGCGCCGTGAGATCGAGGTAGTCCGGATTGTTCGGCGGGAAATGCGTACCGATCGGCTTGCCGAGGCCGGCGACCGCGCCCTCGTTGATCGCGTTGCGGTCGATCGCGTGGCCGATCGCGCGGCGCACGCGCACGTCGCTCAGCGGCGCGCGGCGGTGGTTCATCGCCAGGATCACTTCGCCTTCCGTCAACCCGACGACGACTTCGAAATTGCGATCGGCGCGGAAATCGGCGAGCAGCTCGGCGGCGCCGAGATTGGGGACGACGTCGACCGCGCCGGTCTTCAGCGCGGCGACCTGCGCCTGCGGATCCGACATGAAGCGGAAGGTCACGCTCGCCAGCTTCGCCGCCTCTCCCCAATACGAGGCGTTCCGCACGAGATCGACCCGGTCGCCCTTCACCCATTGGCGAAACGCGAACGGCCCTGTGCCGATCGGCTTGGTCTTGTTCTCCTCGGCGCTCGCGGGATGGACCATCGCGGCATCGGCCGATCCGAGATCGTAGAGGAACGAGCCGACCGGCCGCGCGAGCTTGATCGTTACGCTGAGTGGATCGGGCGTCTCGATCGCCTCGATCGGCTCGAAGATTCTCTTGTTGGCGTTGATGGAGTTCGGCCCGCGGGCGCGGTCCAGCGTGAACCGCACCACGCTCGCATCGAAGGCGGCGCCGTCATGGAAGCGGACATTGGGCCGCAGCTTGAAGGCGAAGCTGCGGCCATCGGCCGACACGCTCCAGCTCTCGGCGAGCGCCGGATAGGGTTTGCCGTCGCGATCGATCAGCGCGAGCCCTTCGAAAACATTCGCGTAGACCACTTCACGGATCGAGCCGGCGACATGTGTCGTCGGATCGAGATGCGGCGGCTCGACCGGATTGGCGACGACCAGCGTATCCTTGGCATCCACCTGCGCGGCGGCGAGCGCGAGCAGCGCGGCAAAGGCGATTGCATTCAGCTTCGACATGTTCCCCCCCCAAGCGCATCCCGGCGCCCACAAACTCGAACACACGCGGATTCGCCAGTCAACGCATGCTACAAACCTTCGATCATCACCGTCTGTGCCACGCTGATCGTGCTCGCAACAAGTACATCTTCTCTCACCTCATCCCCTCCTGTTCGCCGCAGGCGAATAGGAGGGGGCAGGCTTGCGCTCGTAGGCGCGCAAGCCGGGGAGGTTCCTTGAAGTCAGAGCGCACGGATTTCAAGGAACCTCCCCGTCAGCGCGCTGATGCGCGCTGCCACCCCTCCTGTTTGCGCGACGCGCAAACAGGAGGGGACGTGCAGGTTGGGCGGCATTCGACGCTATCTCCGGTCAAGGATTCCTATGCTGCTGATGGCGTCGTCCTCGTGCGCGGTCTGCTCGATCCCGCCTGGGTCGCGCGGTTGGCAGCGGCCATCGACCGTGCGATGGCGAATCCCGGGCCGCAGGCGATCGAGTTCAACGATCGCGGCTCGCCGGGGCGGTTCTTTGGCGACATGTTCATGTGGCAGCGCGATGCCGATTTCCGTGCGGCGTTCTTCGAAACCGCGGCGGCGGCGGCGGCGGGACAGCTGATGGGCGCCCGCCATGTCCATCTCTTCTACGATCAGATCTTCGCCAAGGAGCCGGGCACGCCGCGGCGCACGCCCTGGCATCAGGACGCGCCCTATTGGCCGGTGACGGGTGACATGCTGGCGACGGTCTATCTCGCGCTCGATCCGATCGACGCGGAGAATGGCGGCGTCGAATACATCGCGGGATCGCATCGCTGGGCGACCGATTACGCGCCCGCGCCCTTTCGCGAAGGCGGCACGGCGGCGCGGCGCTACGTCAAATCTCCGCTGCCGTCCCTGCCCGACATCGATGGCAATCGTGGCGCGCTCGATATCCGCAGCTTCGATCTGGCGCCGGGCGACGCGGTGATCTTCCATGCGCGGCTGATCCATGGCGCATCGGGCAATGCCAGCGCGACGCGGCGGCGGCGCACGCTCGCGTTGCGCTTTGCCGGCGACGATGTGCGCTGGAAACCTCACAGCGGCACGTTCAAGATGCTGCGCATGGCAAATCTTCCCCTCGGCGCGCCGCTCTCCGGCCCGCTCTTCCCGATCCTCTGGCGCGCTGAGGTGACCCCATGAAACGCCGCGTTCTCCTCGGCGCTGTCACCAGCCTCGCGCTGCTTGCCGCGCAAGGCGCGTGGGCGCAGGGCGGTGCGCGCAAGCTGCGTCCGCGCGACGACAGCGCGCGCGATCCAGCGCTGCGCCGCGTCATCGCTGCGATCCGGGCGGCGTGCAAGGCGAAGTCGACGGAGCTGCTGGCGCCGCATCTCGCCGAGGACGTGAAGGAATCCTTCGGCGGCGACGGCTCACCCGCCGCCTTCCTCGCGGCTTTCAAGAAGAAGCCGGCGCTGTGGGACGAGCTCGACACCGCCTTCAGGCTTGGCGGCAGCTTCATCGGCCCGAGCTTCGCGGCGCCCTATGTCTATTCGGCGTTTCCAGAAAATCTCGAAGGCGATCGCTATCTCGTGACGCTCGGCGACAATGTGCCGGTGCACGAGACGCCGCGTGATACCGGCATCGTCGCCGCGCGGCTCAGCTACGACATCGTGCGGCGCGCGACCGCGGAGTTGGGCGTGAAGGTGCCGCCGGATTGGATCCGCATCCGGCCGCCGATCGGCGTGCCCGGCTATGTCCGCCGCCAGCATTTGCGCAGCCCGATCGACTATCGCGCCGTGCTCGACAAGGACAAGGATCGCTGGGTGCTGACGGCCTTCGTCGCCGGCGACTGAGCGAAGCTACGATTGCCACCACATGCGCACGAGGTTGTAGAGCCCGTTGCGCAGATTGAGCGCCGCCGGATCGTTGGGCGCGTGACGATCGAAATAGGCTTTCACCTCGTTGAGCTCGTACAGGATCTTGCGGTGATGCGGGTCCTGCACATGGCTCTGCACCCAGCTGATCGCGGCCCAGCGCGAGCCGCGCGTCACCGGCGCCACGCGATGCAGGACCGTCGTCGGATAGACGATGAGCTCGCCGGCATCCAGCCGGATGCGTGTCTCGGTATTGCCGTCGGCCATCACGAGTTCGCCACCGTCGTAATCGGCGAGCGCACTCAGACACAGCGTGAAGGAAAGATCGGCGCGCAAGCGGCCGGCATGCACGAAGGGCGCATCGACATGAAAACCGTACTCCATGCCGACGTCGTAGCGATTATAGGTCGGCGGCATCACCGCCTTGGGGAAGGTCGCCTCCTGGAACGACGTGCTGCGGCCCAGGGCCGCCATCACGAGTTGGTCGAGTTCCTTGCGCGCGGGATGATCCGGCGCGAGCTGCAGGTTCTTCTTGGCCGCGGCCGCGGCGCCGCTCGCCGTGCCGCGCCCATCGACGAATTGCGCGGCGGCGAGCAAGCCGCGCGCGCGCCTGACCTCGTCGGGCGGCAGCATGCCGGGAATGCGCATCAGCACGGTCGACGCTCTCCGCCTCTCACATCCGCAGGATCTTGCCGGGATTCATGATGCCGTCGGGATCGATGGACCTCTTGATCGCGCGCATCACCGAGAGCGTATCGACACCGTGCTCGGCATTCAGGAAGTCGATCTTGCCGTAGCCGACGCCGTGTTCACCAGTGCAGGTCCCGTCCATCGACAGCGCGCGGGCGACCAGGCGGTCGTTGAGACGATTGGCCTCCTCGAGTTCCCTCGGATCGTTGGGGTCGAGGATGATCGTGAGATGGAAATTCCCGTCGCCGACATGGCCGACGATCGGCGCAATCAGGAACGACGTCTTGAGATCGTCCTGCGTCTGCGTGATGCAATCCGCGAGACGCGAGATCGGCACGCAGACATCGGTCGCCCAGAGCTGTGCGCCCGGGCGCAACGACTTGCCGGCATAGGCCGCGTCATGGCGCGCCTGCCACAGGCGCTTGCGCTCCTCGGGGCTCGTGGTCCAACGGAAATCCGCGCCGCCATGGTCGGAGGCCAGAGCCTGAACCATCTCCGCCTGCTCGGCGACCGAAGCGTCGGTGCCATGGAACTCGAGCCACAGCGTCGGCGCCTCGGGCACACCGAGATTGGCGTGGTTGTTGAAGGCGCGCATCTGCAGCGCATCGGCGAGCTCGATCCGGGCGACGGGAATGCCGGATTGGATGGTCTGGATGACGGTGTCGACCGCCGCCTTCACGGTTGGGAACGTGCAGGTCGCGCAGCTGATCGCGGCGGGAATTCCGTACAGGCGCAGCGTCACTTCCGTGATCACGCCGAGCGTCCCTTCCGAGCCGACGAACAGCCGCGTGAGATCGTAACCGGCAGAGGATTTGCGCGAACGCCGCGCCGTCGTGATGACGCGCCCATCCGGCAGCACAACGGTCAGCGCCATCACGTTCTCGCGCATCGTGCCGTAGCGCACCGCGTTGGTGCCCGAGGCGCGCGTCGCGGCCATGCCGCCCAACGACGCGTCGGCGCCAGGATCGATCGGGAAGAACAGGCCGGTGTCGCGCAGATGCTCGTTGAGCTGTTTGCGCGTCACGCCGGCCTGAACGGTGCAGTCGAGATCATCGACCGAGACGCGCACCACGGCGTTCATCTGCGCGACATCGATGCAGACGCCGCCGCGCAGCGCCGCGACATGGCCTTCCAGCGACGTCCCCGTGCCGAACGGGATCACCGGCACCTTGTGCGCGGCACAGATGCGCACCGCCTCGCTCACCTCCTCGGTGGACCGTGCGAAGACCACCGCGTCCGGCGCGGCGGCCTGATGCCACGACTCGTCCTTGCCGTGCTGATCGCGTACCGCGCGAGAGGTCGAGCAGCGCTCGCCGAACATCTGCTTGAGCAGCGCAATGGCCGCATCGCGGGCGGTCGGCTCGACAGGCTGAAGGACGGGCATGGCCATCGCGGCATCTCCGGTGTTGGAAGAGGCCGGCACGTTACGGAGCGCGCGCCGCCCTGGCAATCGCGCAGCCGGACATGGTTACTCGAACGGCTCCACCTTCTTCGGCGGCGCGTCCGAGGGTGCATCCGGCCGCTGGAACCCGAGGATGTGGAGGATGACGTCTTCGCGGTCCTCGGGACTGAGAAACACCGTCGGCATCACCGGACGCGGCGTGCCAACCGTTTCGACGACATGAGTCTGGGTCGCGAAGCTGCGCAGATAGTCGCGGGTCCGGCCCGGCAGATTGGCGATCTCCATGAAACTCGGGGCGGCGGCCTCGCGGGCGGCGCCACGCTCCGGCGTCACCTGATGGCAGGAACTGCAGCTGCGCTCGGCGACAGCGGCGCCGCGCGCGCGCGCATCCAGATCCGGCTCGCGCAGCGCCGCACCGTCATCGGCGCAAGCGGCCAGACCAGCGACGGCCAAGAGATTGATGAAGCGACTCGCGAAATGCATGGCGCCTCGAGTCTACCCCGTGTCGCTGCTGGCGCGCAGCACGGCGTCACGCGCGCGCACGCGCTCGCGCCAGATCACATAGAGACCGCTGACGACGAGGATGGCCGCACCGATCCAGACCGGCGGATCGGGGAACTCGTTCCAGATCAGCCAGCCGAGGATCGCCGCCCAGAGCAGCTCGAGGTATTGGAATGGAGCGATCAGCCCGACGGGCGCGAAGCGAAACGCCCGAAACATGAACCATTGACCGGTGACCACGGAGACGGCCATGCCGGCGATGAGCAGCAACTCGCCACTCCCGATCGGCGCCCAGAAGAACGGCGCCAGCCCGCCCATCACCAGCAAGACGGCCGTGTTCTGGTAGACCAGCATCGTGACGTCCGAATCCGTCCGCGCGATGCGACGGACATAGACCATGCTGGCGGCCCAGGTCGCGGCCGCGAGCAGGCAGAGCAAGGCGGCTGGCTGGAAGCCTTCGGCGCCGGGCTGGAGGATGACCAGCGCGCCGACGAAGCCCACCGCAATCGCCGACCAGCGATGCAGACCGACGCGTTCACCCAGCAACGGCACGGAGATGGCCGTCATGATCAGAGGTGCGACGAATCCGATCGCGATCGCCGTCGCCAGCTCGAGATGCCGCAGCGCCTCGAAGAACGAGAACATCGACACCAGCGACAGGCCGATTCGGATGGCATGCTCGCGGGGTTTCTGAGTGCGGAAGACCGCAATCCCGCCGGCCCGCACGATCCAGGGGCTCATCAGCAGCAACACCATCAGGCTGCGGATGGCCAGCATCTGCGTCGTCGACATCGTCGCGACGCCGGCCTTGGAGAGCGCATCCGTGACACCCACGCAGATGAAGGCCGTGATCATGTACGCGATGCCGCGCAGCGGGCGATCCTGCAGAAGGCTCGGCGCGGTCACGTCCCAGCCCTGCGCGCCGCGCGCACGCGCAGGCGCTCATGCAGCAGCAGATACAGGCCACTGGCCACGATCAATGCCGCGCCGCCAAAGACCTTGGCGCCGGGCCATTCGCCCCAGATCGCCCAACCGAAGGCAACGGCCAACGGCAGTTCCAGATACTGGAACGGTGTGATCGCGGCGACCGGGGCAAGGCGTACGGCCCGCAGCATCAACCATTGCCCGGTCACCAGGAACAAGCCGAGCACGAAGCAGAGTCCATAGATGCGCGGCACCGTGGGCTGCCAGTAGAACCCGATGATCAGCGCGAAGCCGATCAGCGTGAGCGTATTGAGATAGATCATGATCGTACCGTCCGACTCGGTGGTCGCAAGCCGCCGGACCAACACTTGCGCGAACGCCCAGCCGAACGCCGCGATCACCGGCAAAATCGCCACCGGCGCCAAGCCGATCGCCCCGGGATCGACGATCACCAGCGTGCCGAGAAAACCGAGCACCACCGCCCCCCAGCGATGCATCCCGACGCGCTCGCCCAGCATCGGCCAGGACAGGGCGGTGACGAAGAGCGGCGCGGTGAAGCCGAGCGCGACCACCGTCGCGAGCGGCATGACGCGCAGCGCATGAAAGAAGCACAGCACCGACATGAACATCGCCGCCGCCCGCAGCACATGCGCGCCGGCGCGCTGCGTACGGAACAAAGTCAGCCCGCCCTGACGATGGAAGTAGGGCAGCAACACCAGCATCACGACCGCTGCGCGCAGGCTCAGCATCTGCACGACATGGATCTCGCCGACGACGAGTTTCGACACGACGTCGATGCCGGCGAGCGCCAGAACGCCCCCGACCATGTGCAGGATGCCGGCCAGCGGACGATCGTGAATCCCGACTGAGGAATACGGCGCAGCGGACATTTCGGGCGGGGGCACCAGGTTCAGGAGAACACGGCGCAACCTGCCTGAAAACCTCGGCGCGCGACCAGCTTGCTGCGCGCCCTATTGGGGCGCGGCTGCCATGCGGTCACGCGATGGCGCGCAGTTCGCCAGCAACCGACGGGACTTGCACCGGCATCGGCACAGCAGCAGGCGCCGGCGCGGGCACCGCGATCGGCCTCATCGCCGGCAAGAGCAGGCTCGCCTTCAGCGCCGCCTCGGTGCGATTGCGTGCGCCGATCTTCTTGAAGATGGCGCGGAGATGGATCTTCACGCGATTTTCGTCGACCCCGATGTAGTCGCCGATCCGGCGATTGGTCTCGCCCAGACGGATATGCGTGAGGATGCAGGTCTCGACATCGGTGAGCTCGCCCACCAGGGACGACCCCACGCCAAGCGGCTGCGGCTGAACGCGCGCGGTCCGTGACGCGCCGTCGCCGATCGCCAGGAGTGCCGCGGTCGACATGTAGCTGGAACCCGCCACCACGATCTCGATCACCCGCGCGGCGTGGCGCGCGCACCCACGCCAGGCCAAAACGGCCCGGGCGCCCGCGCGCGCCGTCTCGGCCTCGAGCGCCGGATCGATCTCGCTCGCGAGCGCGATCAGCCGCGCCTCCGGACGATCGAGATGCAGATCGGCGAAACCGTCCACCGACTCCAACCCGTACAGGGCGCTATCGACCAGCACCAGCGGCGGCAGACCGGCGGCGCGCAGTCGCGCACGCAGCGCGACCAGCGACGTGATCGTCTCGGCCTCGACCCGGCGTGTGAGCGCGGCCGAGAGTCGACGGAGAAATGCCTGCGCGTCGGCGGCCTGATTGGTGGCGATGGCGAGACGGATCGGTTTGGACATCGGTTCCCTGCCTCTTTGAATAGGTAGACGATGCAACCGTCAGCGTGACAGCTCAGTGATCCAGATCACTCCTTAACAAGCTTGTCACTCGACCCGGCGCGTTGTCACAGGCGAGCGTCGACGGGCCAGGCGTCGGGCCGCGGTGGAGATCGCCGCCATGAAACGCGAGAGCCGCGCCGGCGCCAGCGCGCCATCACGTCTCAGCCCCGAGCGGACGTCGACGCCGAACGGCCGCACCGCCGCGATGGCTTCTGACACATTTGCCGGATTCAGCCCTCCGGAGAGGAATACCGGCACGCGTGCCGTGTCGACGATCCGACGGCTCAACCGCCAGTCGTGAATACGGCCGGTGCCGCCGAGTTTTTCTTCACGTCTGCTCCAGGATTGCCGCTGTCGAGCAGCAGCGCATCGACGAGTTGCAGCGCGCTCGGCGCAGCCGAGTCGCCTGATCGATCAATGGGGCACGCGTCGATTTCGCTGGTCAGCAGGAACGTCGCCACACTCGGTGGCGCCGCGCGGATGACATCGCCGATCACGCGATCATCGATGACGCCTGCGCCGCTCGGCATCCGACTGACGAGGCCCAGCACCGCGGCGCCGTGCGCGATCGCGACGAGCGCTTCGGCAATTGAGCCAATGCAACAGATCTTGACGCGAACCATCCCATGAAATTTTTAGGGCGATGATCGATGATCTGGCAAGACGCATCTGCCCTGCGGCGGCGCATTTTGTTTGACAGTCCACCGCTTCCCGCCACCCAATGCGGCCCGCCAAGAACGAAGCAAAGCATCGGAGGGTGCGCGGCATGGATGAAGTAGCGTTGCCGGGTGAAAGATCGCCAACGGCGCAAAGCATGCCGTCGACAGACATTCGGAATCCCGATTACTTCCACAAGGTCGTCGATTGCCAATGGGCCTGCCCGACCCACACGCCCGTGCCGGAGTATATTCGTCTGATCGCGGCGCGGCGATATGCCGACGCCTACATGATCAACTGGACGAGCAACGTCTTCCCAGGCGTGCTTGGCCGCACCTGCGATCGACCCTGCGAGCCGGCGTGCCGTCGGGGTCGCGTCGAGGAAGAACCCGTTGCCATTTGTCGCCTCAAGCGCGTCGCCGCCGACCATAAGGGCGATGTCGCCAACCGGATGCCGAAGCCGGCGATCGTGAAGAACGGCAAGCGCGTCGCCCTGATCGGCGCCGGCCCCGCGGCGTTGACGGTCGCGCGCGATCTGCTGCCCCTGGGCTATCACGTCGTGATCTTCGAGGCCGACGCCAAGCTCGGCGGCATGATCCGCACCCAGATCCCGAAATTCCGCCTGCCCGAATCGGTGATCGACGAGGAGGTCGGCTACATCGTCGACCTCGAGCCGGAAGTGCGATCGGGCACGCGCGTCGACAGCCTGAAGGCGCTGCTCGGACAGGGCTTCGATGCGGTGTTCGTCGGCACGGGCGCGCCGCGCGGCCGCGACCTCGACATCCCCGGCCGCAAGGAAGCGGCGAAGAACATCCATATCGGCATCGATTGGCTGTCGAGCGTCTCCTTCGGCCATATCGACAAGATCGGCAAGCGGGTGATCGTGCTCGGCGGCGGCAACACGGCGATGGATTGCTGCCGCTCCGCACGTCGACTCGGCGGCGACAGCGTCACGGTCGTCGTGCGCTCCGGCTTCGAGGAAATGAAGGCCTCGCCCTGGGAGAAAGAGGATGCGATGCACGAGGGCATCCCGATCCTCAATTTCATGGTGCCCAAGAGCTTCGTGCATGAAGGTGGCAAGCTCACCGGCATGATGTTCGAGAAGGTGAAGGTCGTCTTCGACGACAAGAAGCGCCGTCAGCTCGTGCCCACCGGCGAACCCGACCAGCTGGTCGCCTGCGACGACGTGCTCGTCGCCGTCGGCCAGGAGAACAGCTTCCCCTGGATCGAGCGCGATATCGGCATCGAGTTCGATCGCTGGGGCATGCCCAAGGTCGATACCGAGACGATGCAATCGACGATTCCCAATGTGTTCTTCGGCGGTGACGCGGCGTTCGGCCCGAAGAACATCATCTGGGCCGTGGCGCATGGCCATGCGGCCGCGGTCTCGATCGACAAGCATCTGAATGGCGAGAACATCCACGAGCGGCCGGCGCCCGGCGTCAACCTGACCAGCCAGAAGATGGGCATCCACGAGTGGAGCTATGACAACGACATCTCCCTCGATCTGCGCCTCAAGGTGCCGCTGAAGGAGAAGGAACTCGCTCTCAAGAACATCAAGGTCGAAGTCGAACTCGGCTTCGATGAGCAGATGGCGTTCAAGGAAGCGCAGCGCTGCCTCAATTGCGACATCCAGACGGTGTTCAAGGCCAGCCTGTGCATCGAGTGCGACGCCTGCACGGATATCTGCCCGGTCGATTGCATCACCTTCACCGACAACGCACCCGAGGCCGAACTGCGCGGACGCCTGATGGCGCCCGCGACGAACGTCACGCAGGACCTCTATGTCGCCGATGGGCTGAAGACGGGTCGGGTGATGGTGAAAGACGAAGACGTCTGCCTGCATTGCGGCCTATGTGCCGAGCGTTGCCCGACCGGCGCGTGGGACATGCAGAAATTTCTCCTCAACGTCACGCACGCGGGGCAAGCATGCCGCAGCCGTTAGTCCGCACCAACGATTTCGTCATCAAATTCGCCAACGTCAACGGCTCCGGTTCCGCCAGCGCCAATCAGCTGTTCGCGAAGTCGATCCTGCGCATGGGCGTGCCGATCAGCCCGCGCAACATCTTTCCCTCGAACATCCAAGGCCTGCCGACCTGGTACGAGGTCCGCGTCAGTGGCGAAGGCTGGCTTGGCGCGCGCGGTGGCGTCGATCTGATGGCGGCGATGAATCCGCAAACCTGGGACAAGGACGTCGCGGCGATCGAGCCGGGCGGCTACCTGTTCTACGATTTCACCAAGCCGTTGCCGGCCTCCAAATTCCGCACCGACATCACCGTCATCGGCATGCCGCTGATGGAGATCTGCAACCGCGAATACTCCGATCCGCGCCAGCGCCAGCTGTTCAAGAACATCATCTATGTCGGCGCCCTCGCGGCGCTGCTCGACATGGACATCAAGGAAGTCGAAAAGCTGGTCGGCGAGCAATTCGCCGGCAAGGACAAGCTGATCGCGCCCAACATCAAGGCGCTGCACATGGGCCGAGACTACGCGCTGGCGAATTTCAAATGCCCGATCGGGCTGCGCGTGCAGCGCTCGGATGCCGTGGGCGATCGCATCTTCGTCGACGGCAACAACGCCGCGGCGCTCGGCGCGGTCTATGGCGGAGCCACCGTTTGCGCCTGGTATCCGATCACGCCTTCGTCATCGGTCGCCGAGGCCTTCACCAGCCATTGCCGGCGCTATCGCACCGACAAGGAGACGGGCAAAGCGCGCTACGCGATCGTGCAGGCCGAGGACGAGTTGGCCTCGATCGGCATGGTGATCGGCGCGTCATGGAACGGGGCGCGCGCTTTCACCGCGACCTCGGGTCCGGGCATCTCGCTGATGCAGGAATTCCTGGGCCTCGCCTATTTCGCGGAAGTGCCCTCCGTCATCTTCAACGTCCAGCGCGGCGGCCCCTCGACAGGCATGCCGACGCGCACGCAGCAATCCGACGTGCTGTCCTGCGCCTATGCGAGCCACGGCGACACCAAGCACGTCATGCTCTTCCCCGAGGATCCGGCGGAGTGCTTTGAGTTCGGCGCCCTCGCCTTCGATCTCGCGGATCGGCTGCAGACGCCGATCTTCGTGATGCTCGATCTCGACATCGGCATGAACGAACGACTCTGCGCGCCGTTCAAATGGGACGACACCCGCCGCTACGACCGCGGCAAGGTCATGACCCACGATGAGCTCGAAGCAGGCACGGATTTCGGGCGCTATCTCGATGTCGACGGCGACGGCATTCCCTACCGCACCTATCCCGGCACGCATCCCACGCGCGGCTCGTTCTTCACGCGCGGCACCAGCCGCGACCGCTATGCGCGCTATACCGAGGAAGCCGGCCCCTACGTCGACAACATGGAGCGGCTGCTGCGCAAATTCGCCACCGCGGCGAAACTCGTGCCGGCCGCGATCCGCAAGGATGCGCCGAGGGCAACGCGTTTCGGCGTCATTTTTTACGGTTCGACCAGCCCGGCGATGAGCGAGGCCCTGTCGATCCTCGGGCGTGACGGCATGGATCTCGACGCCCTGCGCGTGCGCAGCTTCCCGTTCGGCGCCGAAGTGGCCGAGTTCATCGCCGCGCATGAGCGCGTCTTCGTCGTCGAGCAGAACCGCGACGCGCAGCTGCGCACGCTCCTGATCAACGAGCTGGAGATCGACCCCAAGAAATTCGTGCGCGTGCTGCAATTCGATGGCACGCCGATTACGGCGCGCTTCATCTCCGGCGCGATCGGCGAACGCGTCACCTCCGCCAACGTGCTGCCCCTCCGCAAGGCCGTGACATGACCTATCTGCAAAAACCGAAGCTCCACCACCCCGCGCTGCCGAAGAACAAGCTCGGCTTCACGCGCCGCGACTACGAGGGCGCGATCTCGACGCTCTGCGCCGGCTGTGGCCATGACTCGATCTCGGCCGCCATCATCCAGGCGTGTTTCGAGCTCGACCTGCCGCCGCATCGCATCGCCAAGCTCTCGGGCATCGGCTGCTCGTCGAAGACGCCGACCTATTTCCTCGGCGCGAGCCACGGCTTCAACTCGGTCCATGGCCGCATGCCCTCGGTCCTGACCGGCGCCAATCTGGCCAACCGCGAACTCGTCTATCTCGGCGTGTCCGGCGACGGCGACAGCGCGTCGATCGGCCTCGGGCAATTCGCGCACGCGCTGCGTCGCGGCGTGAACATGATGTACATCGTGGAGAACAACGGCGTGTACGGGCTCACCAAGGGCCAGTTCTCCGCGACCGCGGATGCGGGCTCGACCTCCAAACGCGGCGCCGAGAACCGCGATTCGCCGATCGACCTCGTCGCGATGGCGCTGCAGCTCGGCGCCACGTTCGTCGCTCGCAGCTTCTCGGGCGACAAGCAGCAGCTCGTGCCGCTGCTGAAAGCGGCGATCCTGCACGAGGGCGCCGCCTTCATCGACTGCATCAGCCCGTGCGTGGCGTTCAACAACCATCCCGGGTCGACCAAGAGCTTCGACTATGTGCGCGCGCACAACGCCGCCCTCAATCGGCTCGATATCATGATCGACCGCGAGGAGATCACCGCGGAGTATGCGCCGGGCGAGACGCATCCGGTGGCGCTGCATGACGGCTCACGCATCATGCTGCGCAAGGTCGCTGTCGAACATGACGTGCATGACAAGCTCGCCGCGATGTCGATCCTGCAGCAGCGCCACGCCGCCGGCGAGATCGTCACCGGGCTGCTCTATCTCGCCGAGAAACCCGACGATCTCCACGCGCACCTCAACACCATCGATCGGCCCTTCAACGCGCTGGCGGAGCCGGACCTCTGCCCGGGCAGCGGCCCGCTCGCGAAATTCAACGCCGCGAATCGCTGAGAGTCTGTCCGGGAACATTAAGCGGGATTGCAGAGTTTTCGGAGCATGAGGCGGATGGATGCGAGGCGCAAGAACGCGAGCGCTTTTCGATTGAGGTTCTCCCAATCTTTGGCGAGCC